>Ga0116202_10000500_pt1 | contig 21871 bp, 31 predicted proteins | sample LakKivw325mmetaG_FD_94479 | JGI IMG/M metagenome (GOLD analysis project Ga0116202, IMG submission 94479) | Anoxic lake water microbial communities from Lake Kivu, Rwanda to study Microbial Dark Matter (Phase II) - Lake Kivu water 325m metaG | ecosystem: Environmental > Aquatic > Freshwater >... | reverse complement strand
GTGTCAATCGTGATTGGGAGAGCATGTGGTACGCTGACAAAGAGTGCGCCGCTCTGATCAAGGAAGACGCCGACATACGCAGGTTTGTGAAGAAGAACCTGTATGCTGCGGGTGTCTCCAAGGTTGAGATCGAGCGCGCGGCCAACAAGGTCAAAGTCACCGTTTACGCTGCGAAGCCGGGTCTGATTATTGGCAGGGGCGGTCGAGGCGTTGACGACCTTCGCGCCGACCTGGACAGATTTGGCGTTGGGAAGATGCTTAGCGTTAACGTGCAGGAAGTGGCTTCTCCGGAGACGGATGCGCAATTGGTCGCCGAGACCATCGCCCAGCAGATCGAGAAGCGAATCTCTCACAAGAGGGCTTCCAAACAGGCGGTTCTGAGAGCCATGAGGTTTGGAGCGAAGGGAATTCGCATCAGAGCTGCGGGACGGCTTGGCGGCGCCGAAATTGCGCGAATTGACGGAGAGAGATCGGGGCGTGTGCCTCTGCACACTCTCCGCGCTGATATCGATTACGGTTTTACCGAGGCCAAGACCACCTATGGCAACATTGGCATAAAGGTCTGGGTTTATAAAGGAGACATACTCCCCGGAATGAGGCGTCAAGAGCCTACGGCGGAGGAAGCCGCGATGGCCCGCAGACAGCGGCGGTCGCGCAGCGACAGGCCGGGCGGACCCAGCCGCGGGCGTGGCGGCGAAAGGAGACCATCCCGAAATGCTAATGCCTAGAAGGACCAAGTTCCGCAAGCAACAGCGCGGGTCCCGAAAGGGTGTGGCTACCGCAGGAAATCGCATTGATTTCGGCGAGTATGGCTTGCAGGCGCTGGAAGCGGCGTGGATCTCGGCCAATCAGATTGAGGCCGCCAGAGTTGCAATTAACCGTTACATAAAGAGGGGTGGGCAGGTCTGGATACGGATATTCCCGGACAAGCCTATCACCAAGAAACCGGCTGAAACACGTATGGGTAAGGGAAAAGGCAACCCAGAGGGTTGGGTTGCTGTAGTCAAACCCGGAAGGATGATGTTTGAGCTGGGCGGAGTAGATGAGGTCGTGGCCAAGGAGGCTATGCGATTGGCTTCGCATAAGCTGCCCATCCAGACCAGATTTGTTTTGAGGAAAGAGCAGGTCGAGATCAGTGAGACGGTCTGAGCATCTGAACAAGGTCAAGGAAGCTAGTGATCTCGAGCTTGAGTCAATGCTCAAGCAGGAGCGGGAAAGCGCCTACAAACTAAGGCAGCAGGTTGCTTTGAAGCAGTTGGACAACCCGCAGGCGATCACGGTTGCGAAGAAGAACGTGGCCCGGATTCTTACGGAGATTAGGGCTCGTGAGTTGAAAGAGCAGGCAAGGTAGCGTAGATATGGATAGAGGCAGACGCAAGGTTCGGAGCGGACGCGTTGTTAGCGATAAGATGGACAAGACCATCGTGGTCAGCATTGAGACGCTGGTAAGGCATCCGCTGTATGGGAGGATCGTGCGCCGGACTGTGAAGTTCAAGGCTCACGACGAGGCCAACGAGTGTGGCGTCGGCGATACCGTTGAGATAATGGAGACCCGGCCGTTGTCCAAAGACAAGCGATGGCGGGTTGCTCGTGTTGTCGAGAAGGCCAAATAGCGGATTGCCTGCGTGATTAAGTATTGTACTGGGTGGATGCTTCCACTCAGGGCTAAGGGGACGTTGGGATGATACAGCCATATACGCGTTTGAGAGCGGCCGACAATTCTGGGGCGCGCGAGATTCTGTGTATTCGTGTTCTTAAGGGATCGAATGCGCGGTATGCGCATGTCGGCGACGTTATCATCGGTGCCGTCAAACAGGCAACGCCTGGGGCGACGGTCAAGAAGAGCGAGGTCGTCAGGTGTGTGGTCGTCAGGACCAAGAATGACATTCAGAGGCCGGACGGCAGCGTGCTGCGATTCGATGATAATGCGGCCGTGGTAATCAACACGGCAAACGAGCCCAGGGGTACACGCATTTTCGGGCCGGTTGCCCGTGAGCTTCGTGAGAGAGGCTTTATGCGGATTGTCTCTTTGGCTCCGGAGGTGCTCTGATGAAGAAAAAGAAACCGGTGTTCACCGGCAAAATGAGAATCAGGAAGAATGATGAAGTCCTGGTGCTCGCCGGCAAGGATAGGGGCAAGAGGGGTCGGGTTGTTGAGACTGATCCCGATAGTGGCAAGGTGCGGGTTGACGGTATCAACATCGCCATCAAGCACCAGAAGCCGCGAAAGACCAGTTCGAGGGCTATGGCTAAGCAGCAGTTGGGTGAGATGCAGGTGCCAGCGGCGATGCCCGTATCGAAGGTAATGTTGGTCTGCCCGAAATGCAACAAGGAAACCAGGCTTTCCTCGGACAGAAGCCCAGACGGAAGACCGGCGAGAAAGTGCCGCAAGTGCGACCAGTTCATCGACGGTTAGCAAGCAGGAGTTGACGAATGCCTAGACTCAAGGATAGATATCGGAGCGAAGTGGTGCCGCGGTTGACCAAGGAGTTTGACTACCGCAACGTTATGCAGGTGCCAAGACTCGAAAAGGTTGTGGTCAGTATGGGCGTCGGTGCGGCCATACAGGACTCCAAGGTTCTGGATGGCGCCGTAAATGATATGACGCTCATTTCGGGCCAGAAGCCATTGGTGACCATTGCGAAGAAGTCGATCTCGAACTTCAAGCTTCGCGCTGGAATGCGTATCGGATGCAAGGTCACGTTGCGCGGAGCCATGATGTACGAGTTCCTGGACAGGTTCTTTAACATGGTTTTGCCGCGCGTTCGAGACTTTGGCGGTATCGCCCCGGATTCATTTGACGGCCGCGGGAACTTTGCCATGGGACTCAAGGAACAACTTGTATTCCCCGAGATCGACTACGACAAGATTGATCGAACGAGAGGGATGAACGTCGTCATATGTACGAATGCGAAGAGTGACGAAGAGGGCAGGGCGCTTCTCAAGGCGCTGGGGCTGCCGTTCAGGGAGGCTTGATCGATATGAAGTCGTACCCAATCGATAAGATCAGAAACGTGGCTCTCGTGGGACACGGTGGCACCGGAAAGACAAGCCTGGCTGAGTCTATGCTTTTCGCCTCCGGGACGATCGCCCGCATGGGCAAGGTGGACGATGGCGGCAGCGCCAGCGACTTTGATCCTGATGAAATCCATCGGAAGATGAGCATAAATGCAACAGTGCTTCCTTGTGAGTGGAAAGGCACCAAGATCAACTTGCTCGATACTCCGGGATACCCGGATTTCATCGGCGACGTGATCAGCAGTCTGCGAGCGGTGGAAGCGGCTGTCCTGGTGGTTGACGCGCACGGAAATATAGAAGTCGGAACTGACTCCGCCTGGGAGCTTACAGAGGAACTGGGGATTACCAGGCTGTTCTTCGTCAACAAGCTCGAGAAAGAGAATACCGATTTCTACGCCACTCTGGAAGCCCTGCGCGGCAGATTCGGATCGGGCGTTGCTCCGCTGCAGATACCCATCGGCAGCGAGGACAAGTTCGTCGGTGTGATCGACCTGGTAACGCAGAAAGCCTACAAGTGGGATGGCGGCAAGATGTCGCCCACGGAGATTCCCGCCGATATGGCCGACGACATCAGTGCCCGGAGGGAGACTCTGGTGGAGTCTTGCGCGGAGATGGACGACGCCCTGATGGAGAAGTTCTTTGACGAGGGCACTCTGTCGGATGCTGATCTAGCGAAGGGATTGGAGATCGGTGTCAAGACTGGCAAGGTGGTTCCTGTGCTTTGCGGGTCTGCAATGAAGATGGTCGGTGTGGAGACGCTGCTTGACATTATTTCTGCGAGCGTTCCGTCTCCTGCAGCGGCTGGTCAGATTAAGGGCACGGGCAAAGACGGCAGCGAAGAGATTCGCAAACCGGGTGACTCGTTCTGTGCTCTTGTATTCAAGACCATGGCCGACCCGTACGTCGGAAAGCTGACTTACTTCCGTGTGTTTTCGGGCTCTATCAAGTCTGACTCGCACGTGTATAATGCAAACCGGGAGCATGACGAGAGGATTGGGCAGGTCTACTTCCTTACCGGTAAGAACCAGGAAGCAACGCCCGAGGTTGGCGCCGGCGATATTGGTGCCGTGGCAAAGCTTTCGGACACGATGACCGGAGATACGCTCTGCGAGAAAGCAAAGCTGATTACTCTGGAGTCGATTAAGTTTCCTGACCCGGTATACTCGCTGTCGGTGCGTGCGAAGACGAAGGCAGATGAGGACAAGCTCGGTCCTGGGCTTCAGAAACTGGCTGAGGAGGATCCGACTTTCCGCTCAGAGCGGAACGCTGAGACTTCCGAGTCGTTGATGTCCGGGCTGGGTGAGACCCATGTAGACATAGTAGTCGAGCGCTTGAAGCGGAAATTCGGTGTCGAGGTTGAGACCAGTACGCCGAAGATCGCTTACCGCGAGACCATTACCAAGACTGCCGAGTCCCAGGGGCGGCATAAGAAGCAGACTGGTGGTCGCGGGCAGTTTGGCGATTGCTGGGTGAGGTTGGAGCCGATGCCCAGGGGCGGAGGCTACGAGTTCGTGGATGCTATTGTCGGCGGCGCGATTCCGAGGCAGTGGATTCCGTCTGTTGACAAGGGTATACGCGAGGCGCTGTCCAATGGCATACTTACGGGTTGTACGGTTGTCGATGTAAAGGCAACCTGCTACGACGGTAGCTTCCACACAGTGGACTCGTCCGATATGGCGTTCCAGTTGGCGGGTAAGATCGCATTCAGGGCTGCCTGCGAGAAAGCGGGGCCGGTGCTTCTGGAGCCTATTATGGAGATGGAAGTCATCGTTCCTGAGGAGTACATGGGGGACGTTATCGGCGACCTCAACGGCAAGCGTGGCAGAGTGGCCGGAATGGAACCGGTTGGCGGCGGCAGACAGCTTATCAAGGCTACTGTTCCGCAATCCGAGGTCCAGAGATATTGCATCGATCTGAGAAGTATGGCGCGAGGAAGAGGCAGGTTCTCGGCCAGGTTCTCACACTATGAGGAAGCTCCGGCTCAAGTGGCTCAGCAGGTCGCTGCGGAGTCAAAGAAAGTCGAAGAGGAATAGCAGCAGAGTTCCGGACCGGGTCTTTCCCGATGCCGGATACGAACTGACCAGAAGATACGAGTAAGGGAGTTGATCACGTGGCTAAGCAGTGCCTGATCGAGAAACAGAAGAAAGCGCCGAAGTTTAAGGTTCGGGCCTACAACAGATGCAGCCAGTGCGGACGATCGCGGGGCTACATCAGGCAGTTCGGCCTTTGTAGGATCTGCTTCCGTGAGATGTCGCACAGCGGCTTGATTCCGGGAGTGACCAAATCTAGCTGGTAGTGTTGAATTAGACGAAGTTGGTATTTGTTTGACAGAGGGTCGCACGAAATGTTACAATTTACAATTGTGGCCCTGTTGACGGAGGATCAAGAATGACAGTTACAGATCCTGTGGCCGATCTGCTGACGAGGATTCGGAACGCGAGCAGGGCAAACCACGATACGGTGGAAGTCCCGGCCTCAAAACTGAATATGGAGATCGTGCGCATTCTTCAAGGCGAGGGGTTTATCCGAGGTTTTGAGGCACTCAAAGACCGGAAGTTCCCCACGGCGAAGGTAATGCTGAAGTATGGCCCGAGGCAGGAGAAGATTCTAAGTAATCTCAAGCGGGTTTCCAAACCCGGACTCAGGGTCTACGTGAAGCAGGACGATGTTCCAAGAGTGCTTCGCGGGCTGGGTATCGCGATCATTAGTACATCTAGTGGGATTATGACCGACCGGGAGGCCCGCAAGCGGGGCATCGGCGGTGAGGTCCTGTGCTACGTCTGGTAGGCGAGGAGGGGATACAAAGTGAGTAGAGTTGGACTTTTACCCATTCCGCTGCCGAGCGGAGTGCAGATAACCAATGAGGCTGGCCTTACGGTCGTCAAGGGACCCAAAGGCAGTCTGTCTCGTAGACTGCATCCCGACATCGCTATACAGATTGAGGGAGACAAGGCCTTGTGTGTGCGGCCTACTGACCGCAAGGACCACAGGTCAATACATGGTCTGACAAGGTCACTGCTGGCGAACATGGTTACGGGTGTTTCGCAGGGCTATGAGCGAAGACTGCAGGTCATGGGCGTTGGATACCGTGCTGAACTGGTGCCGGACGGTCTTCAGTTGAGCGTGGGCTATTCTCACCCGGTGGTGATGAAGCCTATGGAGGGTATCAGCTTCGAGGTTGGACTAGACACCAACACGAGGTCGCCGTTTATCGTTGTTCGGGGAATTGACAAAGAGACCGTTGGAGAGCAGTGCGCGCTGATTCGCGGAGTCAGACCGCCGGAGCCTTACAAGGGAAAGGGCATTCGCTATGCGGGCGAACATGTCCGACGAAAGGCTGGCAAGGCTGGCAAGGCTGCTGGCAAGTAAATATCGTTTGTTGACTGTGATCGGTGCTGTGTCGCGATGATGGGTGTCGGGAACCGCCTGCAGGCGGAAAGGCGCTGGCGACAAGCCCAGCCGGTCACAGGGATCGCCTTATAACCTGACACCTGGGGGAGTCAAATGGATAAGAAACATCTTCTGAGGAAGAAACGCCATCAGAGAATAAGAAACACAGTCTCTGGCACTGCAAGCACGCCGCGCCTGTGCGTGTATCGGAGTCTGTGCAACATTTACGCTCAGGTCATTGATGACAGTGAGGGCAAAACGCTGGTTGCCTGCTCTACGCTGGACAAGGAAGTGAAGTCCCAGATCAAAGGCAGCGGGAACAAGGATGCCGCTAAGGTTGTGGGACAGGTTGTTGGCAAGCGGACCAAGGAGATTGGAATCGATAGAGTGGTCTTTGACCGCGGCGGATTCCAGTACCACGGCAGGGTCGCAGCTTTGGCCGACGGCGCGCGTGAAGCGGGACTGACGTTCTAGAATCGGGGGAGAAAATGCCGAGGATTGATCCGAATACTCTGGGAGAGCTCGAAGAGCAGATAATTAAGACCAACAAGGTCCAGAAGACCACCAAAGGTGGACGCACAATGAGTTGGAGTGTGCTGGTCGCAGTTGGTGATAGGAACGGACACGTGGGCATCGGTCTTGGCAAGGCATCGGGGATTCCGGACGCCATTCGCAAGGCCATAGAGGATGCGAAGAAGAACCTGATCTGTGTTCCGCTTGTGGGAAACACCCTTCCGCACGAGACAAAGGTGCGGCTCGGTGCGGCTAACGTGATGATGAAACCTGCCTCTCCGGGTACTGGAGTAGTGGCAGGTGGAGCTGTCAGGCCGATACTCGAGCTTGCTGGCGTGAAGGATGTTCTGGCCAAGGTGCTGGGTTCACGCAACGCAATCAACGCGGCGCGTGCCGCTATGATGTGTCTAAAAGGGATGCGGGTAGCTGAGGATGTTTGTCGCGCTCGCGGCGTGGCGGTTGAAGAGTTGGTTCCGTGGCTTGCACGCAAGCAAAGCGAAGAGGCGGTTGCGCCGGTAGCACTCGAGAGCGCGGACGTAGAGGCCGAAGCTGAGGATTCCGCGGGAGATACGAACGATGCTTAGGGTTACTTTGGTAAAGAGCGTGATTGGTTTTAACAAGCGCCAGAAGGGCACTGTAAGAGCCCTGGGGCTTGGCAAGGTTGGGTCGTCCGCTGTGCACGCGGAGAGCGATGCCGTCAAGGGGATGATTCGCAAGGTAGGCTGTCTGCTGAATGTTGAGAGCTTGGGCGACGCAGTGGAGGTGTCCGAATGAGACTGAATGATTTGTATCCGGCGCCTGGTTCAACTCACGCCAGGAAGCGGATTGGTCGTGGCACCGGTTCCGGACACGGCAAGACCGCCGGCAAGGGCCACAAAGGGCAGAAGGCCAGATCCGGCGCGAAGCCTCGGATCGGCTTTGAAGGTGGACAGACTCCGCTCTACAGGAGACTGCCCCAGCGCCGGGGGTTCCGGAATGTCACGCGGAAAGAATACGTTGTGGTTAACTTGGACGACCTTGAGATGTTCGAGGTTGGTACAGAAGTCACTGTGGAGAGACTCGTTGAAAGCGGCCTCGTGAATGACAACAAGGACGGAGTCAAGATTCTGGGTGACGGTGCCATCTCCAAGGCTCTGACGGTTAAGGCGCACAAGTTCAGCAAGAGCGCCCAAGAGAAGATCAAGGCCGCCGGTGGCTCTGTGGAGGTACTCTAGATGCTTGCTTCCATAGCGGCTGCGATGAAGATTCCGGATCTCAAGAAGAGAATTACGTTTGTCTTTGCGATGTTCGCGGTCTATGTGGTTGGGCTACACATACCGGTGCCGGGAGTCGATGCCAGCATCATCGCCGACAAGTTCGGCGGCGGCCTTTTCGACATATTGGATACGTTCACCGGAGGAGCATTTAAGAAGTACACTATCTTTGCGATGGGCATTATGCCCTACATCAACGCATCGATTATCATGCAGCTTCTCACGATTGCGATTCCGCAGCTTGAGGAAATGCAGAAAGAGGGCGCCTCTGGTCAGAAGAAGATCAGACTCTATACCAGATGGCTGACCGGGGTGCTTGCGTTTTTCCAGGCTTTTGGGACCACATCAATGCTGCGTGGCGCGGGCGCGGTCCAGGGCGGCATGGAAAGTGTTCTGATGATCGCCATTTGCCTGGTGGCAGGCACGTCGTTCTTGATGTGGCTCGGCGAGCAGATTACTGATCGCGGCATAGGCAACGGTGTCTCGATCATCATATTTGCCGGAATTGTGGCCCGGTTGCCCGTTGACATCGGACGTACCTATGAAGTCGTTAAGACCAATGGCCAATGGGTTGCCGCGTTTGTTCTGGTGGCGATGTTTGTCGCGACTGTCGCATTTATCGTGGCCATCACGCAGGCACAGAGGAAGATTCCGATTCAGCACGTGAAGCGGGTTGTAGGCAACAGGATGTATGGAGGACAGTCGAGTTTCCTTCCTATGAAGGTCAACTCAGCCGGAGTCATCCCAATCATCTTTGCGATTTCGATTCAGATGTTTCCTCTTACCATTGCTAACGTTGTCACCAAAGGTGACCAGGCGCACTGGTTCACGAAGTTCGCGCAGGACTTTGTTCCTGGAGCATCATGGTGGGGGTCGCTGATATACGGACTTATGATTATGTTCTTCACGTATTTCTATACGGCTGTATCGTTCAACGTGAAGGACGTGTCTGATAACCTGAAGAAGTACGGCAGTTTCATACCGGGGATTCGGCCCGGCAAACCGACGCAGGATTACCTGGACCGGATTCTGACAAGGATCACCCTGGCCGGCGCCTTGTTCCTGGCGGTGATTGCTCTGCTGCAGTACTATGTGCCTGACCTGGTCGGGATTACGACGTTCACCTTGATCGGTGGCACTTCGCTGCTGATCGTTGTTGGTGTCGCTCTGGATACTATGCAGGCGATTGAGTCGCATCTGCTCATGCGCCACTACGAAGGGTTCATCAAATAGCATGAGAATAGTATTGTTTGGCCCTCCCGGTGCCGGGAAAGGTACTCAAGCAGGTCTGTTGTGCGAGAAGTACGATCTGGCGCACGTGTCCACAGGCGACATTCTGAGAGAAGCCGTGGCCAGGGAGACCAAAGTTGGGCTTGAGGCGAAGAGCTTCATGGACAGAGGAGAGCTTGTACCTGACCAGGTGGTGATAGCCATAGTCAAAGATAAGCTCGCCGAGATCGGAGAACGTGGGTTTGTGCTCGACGGCTTCCCGAGAACCCTGGCGCAGGCGGAGGCTCTGGATGTTGCCCTGGAGGACTTGGCACTGCCGTTGGAGCATGTGTTCAGTCTGGAAGTGTCCGACGAGGAACTTGTCAGAAGGCTCTCAGGCCGCAGAGTGTGTCCGGACTGCGGGGAGCCGTATCATCTGGTCAGCAAGCCGTCGACAGTTGAGGGCAAGTGCGACAAGTGCGGCGGCCAGCTTGTTCATCGCGCCGACGACCAACCGGATGCGATTCGGAACCGGCTGAAAGTCTACAGCGAGCAGACCAGCCCGCTCCTGGGTTACTACAGGACAAAGGGATTGTTGATCGGTATCGATGCGGTAGGTGGAATACAGGATATTCTGGCCAGAATATCAGGGGTTCTGGACCGCTGATGGTCTACCGGAAGAGCGCTCGCGACATCGCCAAGATGCGTGCTGCGGGAGCGATTGTCAATCGGGTGCTTCGTGAGTTGATAGACTCGATTGAGCCGGGTAAGACCACTACGCTTGATGCGGACCTCCTTGCGGAGGAATTGATAAACAAATATGGCGGTGTGGCTTCATTCAAGAACTACCGTGGCTACCCGAATACCTTGTGCGTTGCGGTAAATGAGGAAGTCGTTCACGGAGTTCCCGGATCGAGAGTGCTTGAGGCAGGGGACATCGCCGGTCTTGACATAGGCGTTAAGCTGGATGGCTTTCACGCCGATGCTGCGGTGACCGTGCCGGTCGGTGGAGTGGCTTCCGAGGAGACCACCCGCCTGCTTACGGTGGCCCGGGACGCGTTGTTTCGGGGGCTGGACCAGGCAAAGGCTGGCAACAGACTGGGGGACATTGGTTATGCGATCCAGTCTCACGTTGAGAAGAATGGGTTCTCGGTTGTTCGAGACCTGGTCGGTCACGGGATTGGCAAGAATTTGCACGAAGACCCGCACGTGCCGAACTTCGGCAAGGCTGGAGCCGGAATCCGCCTTGAAGAGGGTATGACAATGGCGATTGAGCCTATGGTCAATGCGGGTGGGTTCGAAGTCAAGACGCTGAAAGACCGCTGGACGGTTGTGACCCGAGACGGGTCGATGTCAGCTCACTTTGAACACACGGTTCTGATCACCAGAGAGGGACCAGACATTCTGACACTGGGAGCCGACGGGGAGGCACTATTCTAGATGGCTAAAGAGCAGGCCATACAGGTTGAGGGACGGGTTACCGACTCGCTGCCCAACGCGACATTCCGCGTTGAGCTACCGACTGGGCATTCGGTGCTGGCTCACGTGTCCGGAAAGATCCGGATGCATTTCATAAAGATATTGCCGGGCGACAGAGTGCTTATCGAGCTGAGTCCCTATGACTTGGGCAGAGGCCGGATAGTATACAGATATAAGTAGATGGGGCTGGGACCCCGCGGCTGATCTCTGGTCAACAGATGTTAGATGTTTGTGGGCTGGAGATGGGGAAGCGTGCTCCGCTGTCTGAGAGGAAGATCAAATGAAGGTAAGAGCGTCAGTCAAGAAGATGTGCGAGGGGTGTAAGGTCATCAAGCGCAGAGGCGTGGTTCGCGTCATCTGCAAGACCTCACCAAAGCATAAGCAGAGGCAGGGCTGAAGCCCTGGTGGTATTGATGAACACCTCAATGGGTTCTCAGAATATCAATTGGAGGATACGGTAGCTTGGCTAGAATTGCAGGTATAGACCTCCCGAGAGACAAGAAAGTCGAATACGCGCTGACCTACATCTTCGGAATAGGTCTCACAAGTGCTCAGCAGATTGTCGAAGAGGCGAGGGTAGACCCCAGTACTCGTGTTCGGGACCTCACAGAAAGTGAGATTTCGGAGCTCAGGAAAGTGATCGAAGGCAACTACACTGTAGAAGGTGAGTTGTGTCGAGATGTGGCTATGAGCATACGTCGTCTGATGGAGATCGGGTGCTACAGAGGCATCCGGCATCGGAGAGGTCTGCCGGTGCGCGGACAGCGCACCAAGACGAATGCGCGAATGAGAAAGGGTCCGAGAAGGACTGTCGGAGTCAGGCGCAAGAAGTAATACTGCTCTTCGGACGGTACGCAACTGTGCCGGTTGAGCCGAAATATGGAGGGCTGCTTAATTGGTTAGAAAGCAAGGAACCGAGCGAGTTCCAAAATCGCGAGAGAAGAAGAACGTCGTCTATGGCGTGGCTCATATCAAGAGCACGTTCAATAATACGATCGTGTCCATAACTGACACCAACGGCGCCGTGCTATCGTGGGCGAGCGCTGGAACGGTAGGGTTCAAGGGAACTAAGAAGGGCACGCCGTTTGCGGCCCAGTTGGCTTCCGAGAACGCTGCCCGGAAGGCTATGGAGCACGGACTAAGGCGAGTTGACGTTTATGTGCGTGGGCCTGGGTCCGGTCGTGAGACAGCGATCCGTTCGCTGCAGGCCGCAGGGTTGGAAGTTGTCCTGATCAAGGACGTTACCCCAATTCCGCACAACGGTTGTCGCGCGCCGAAGCGCAGGCGTGTTTAGTTCAATTTGTATTTGTTGCGCCGCTTCTCTTTGAGTTTCGCGGCGCGTTTGAGTGGCAACGCTAGGAGAATGGTAGCTTATGGCATCCGAAGGTAAGCCAGTCTGCAGATTGTGCAGACGAGAGGGAGCGAAGCTTTATCTTAAGGGGGACAGGTGTTATTCCCGCAAGTGCTCCGTGGACAAGCGCGCTTTCGCGCCTGGTCAGCACGGGCAGGGGGGAACCAGGCAGAGGAAGCTTTCTGACTACGGTCAGCAGCTTCGGGAAAAGCAGAAGCTCAAAAGAATATATGGAATGCGCGAGAAGCAGTTCCGTCTGAACGTGACCGAAGCCATTCGACTTCCGGGAGTTACGGGCGAGAACCTGCTGCAGTTGCTGGAGCTGAGGCTGGACAACGCGGTATACCGTCTTGGGTTTGCCACGAGCCGATCTCAGGCAAGGCAGTTTGTTTCGCATGGTCATTTCCTGGTTAACGGCAAGAAAGTCGACGTGCGGTCCTATCTGTTGAGGCCTAACGATGTTATCGAGGTGGCCGAAGGTTCGCGGAAGATGGCGCCGTTGGCAACAGCGATTGAGAGTTCGGGCGGAAGAGGGGTTCCCAGTTGGCTGCAGATGGATCTGCGCCAGTTCAGAGGCACGGTCCTTTCGGCTCCCGTGCGCGACGAGATTGATACTGACGTTCAGGAATCGCTGATAGTCGAGTTTTATTCCAGATAACGGAGGCGACAATAATGGAGATGGTAACGCCGCGCATCGAGATTCTTGAGGATGGCGCGACCTATGGAAAGTTTGTCGCGGAACCGTTGGCTCAGGGTTTTGGCTATACTATCGGTAACGCCCTAAGGCGAGTCTTACTGTCGTCGATCACGGGTGCTGCGATAACCTCGATTAACATAGAGGGCGTACTGCACGAGTTCTCCACGATCCCGGGGGTCAAGGAGGACACCACTGAGTTGATTCTCAATCTCAGGGAGCTGTACGTGAAGATGGACCCTGTGCTGGCGGCAGATGGCGAATGTGGTATTGTCACGATCGATGTGCATGGACCTGGTGAGGTTACCGGCGCGGACATCAAGTGCCCTGAGGGGATTGAGGTCGTGAACCCGGAGACCCATATCGCTCAACTCAACGATGAGACCGCAGTACTTCGCGCGGAGCTGACTGTTGAGATTGGCAAGGGATATGTTCTGCCTGATCAGCAGGAGCGTGTCAAGCAGACCATTGGTGTGATTCCGGTCGGTGCGGTTTTCTGTCCTGTGGTTACGGTCAGCTACACCGTTGACCCGTGCAGGGTTGGTCACAAGACCGACTTTGACCGACTGGTCATCGAGGTGACCACCAACGGTACCGTGAGACCCGCCACTGCTCTTGGACATGCGTCCAGGATACTGGATCAGCAGTTGCAGTTGTTCTTTGAGTTGGCCACCGGCTCGCGCGAAGGCGAGATGGCGCTCGGGGTGAGCGCCGTCGGAATGTTGCCTGGGCCGCCCGATGCAAGGATCGAGGAGCTGGACTTCTCGGTAAGGACTTACAACTGTCTGAAGAAAGCCAGCATCCTGACGTTGCGAGAACTGGTTCAGTTCAGCGAACAGGATCTTATCAATATCAGGAATTTTGGCAAGAAGTCGCTGACGGAAGTCAGGGAGAAACTGGAGACTCTCAGTCTCTCGCTCAGGCCGTCGGGTGATGGCAGCGAACTGAGGATTCTGCCAGAGGCGATTGACGGCGAAGACTTTGATGATGATGATGATGTCGATGACGACGTCGACGACGTCGATGTTGACGAGGAGTCTGTTGACGAAGCGGCTGAACAGGCAAGTGCTGACGACGATGCCGCGGAGTCAGCCGAGGCTATGCAGGAAGTCGAGGAATAGTCCTCGTTCTATACGTGAGTATGAGGCAGGAATAAGCGGATGAAGCACGGTGTTGCCGGACGAAAACTGGGTTTGCCAAGTGATCAGCGTCTTGCGTTGCTGAATGGCATAGTGAGATCGCTCATAATGTATGATGCGGTGGAGACCACCGAACCGCGTGCCAAAGAAGCACGGGTTATAGCTGAGAAACTTATCTCTGCGGCTAAGGACAATACGCTGCATTCCAGGCGAATGGCGAGGAGAATTCTTCCACCGCCGCACCCGCCTAAGGACTACCTGAGGGTGAGGAGTGCGGAACAGAAGAAGATGCGTGAAGAACTCAAGCAGCAGGACCCTGTCCGCAGGCTGTTTACCGTGATTGCCCCTAAAGTGGCTGATAGGCAGGGCGGCTTTACTCGCCTGACCAAGATTGGCCGCCGCAGGGGAGATGCGGCATCCATTGTCAAGCTGGAGATCATCTCGGATTAGTCGACGCTCTAGGCGTCCTGGATGAACGGGAATTGGTTCGGCAAGAGTGCGTAACGTCAAAGTGGTCCTGGAGTATGACGGAACGGAGTTCTTCGGATTCCAGTACCAACCGGGAGTGCCCACGATCCAGGGCGAGCTGGAACGTGTCCTGACCAGGATAACCAAATCGCCGGTCACCGTCCATGGATCGGGCCGGACCGACGCCGGAGTGCACGCTGTCGGTCAGGTGATCAACTTCCGGACGGAAGGAAGCATCCCGATTGAGCGGGTTGGCGCGGCAATGAATGCGTTGCTGCCAAGGTCTATATCGGTTGTGTCTGCGGAGGAAGTCTCGGATGACTTTCACGCAAGGTATTCAGCGGTGTCCAGGCTTTATCGCTATGACATCCTGAACCGTCCGGTTAGAAGTGCTTTGCTCGGAAGGTATTGCTGGCACGTGCGACAGCCTTTGGACGAGAAGGCGATGCGCAGAGCAATGGAACCGCTGCTTGGTATACACGACTTTGCGGCCTTTGGCTCGGTGGAACGAGACGGTGATTGCACCGTACGAGAGATTAAGTCTCTGTGTTTGGAGAGAAATGGCGAACGCCTGGTGATTCTCGTGAGGGCGAACGCCTTTCTGAGGTCGATGGTCAGGGCAATTGTCGGCACATTGACCGACGTTGGGCTTGGCCGAAGAGATATCTCGGACGTTGCTGAGATTCTTGATTCAAAGGATCGGTCACGGTGCGGGGCGAGCGCTCCGTCGATGGGGCTGTTTCTGGTTGAAGTTGAGTATGAAAATGAGGATAGTTGATGAGCACCTATTTTGCTAAACGTGAGACACTGGAACGGAAGTGGTATCTGATCGACGCCGCGGAGATGCCGATTGGCAGAATGGCGGTCGAGGTTGCGAAGATACTCAGAGGTAAGAACAAGCCCACGTTCACGCCGCACGTGGATTGCGGAGATCACGTCATAGTGATCAACGCGTCAAGGTGTCGGCTTACGGGCAACAATAAGGGCGATGAACAGCTCTACAGGCATTCGGGCTATCCGGGTGGAATCAAGAGCATAACACGAGCCAAACAATTGCAGAAAGACCCAGTCAAGCTGGTGATGCGTGCGGTCAAAGGCATGCTTCCCCACAATAAGCTTGGGGACGCTATGTTGCGCAAGCTGAGAGTTCATCCGGGGGCTGAGCACAATCACGACGCTCAGAAGCCGGAGCTGATCAAGTTCGACTAATCAGGTCGGAGGTTTACTTTTGGAACAAACCGCTAGATACTATGGAACCGGGCACCGGAAAAACGCTACCGCCAGAGTGTGGATATCTCCGGGCGAGGGCAGCGTCACCATTAATGGCAGGGCGATGTCCGAGTACGTTGGTCGAAAGGCCCTGGAGCTGATAATCATGCAGCCGTTTGAGGCAGTTGACCTTGTGGGAAGATACGACGTGATGGCCTTGTGCAAAGGCGGCGGTATCACCGGTCAGGCCGGGGCTGTTCGTCACGGTATCTCCAAGGCGCTGCTGGGCGTTGCTGAAGATATCAGAACACCTCTGCGTCGTCAGGGATTTCTGACCCGGGACCCGAGAGTCAAAGAGCGAAAGAAATACGGGCGCAAGCGGGCGAGGAGAGGCTTCCAGTTCTCCAAGCGCTAGTGGTTGCCTGATATACTTGTTGGACACGGTCCGGTGGGTCAGTTCTCATCGGATCGTGTCTTGCGAGCAGCCATTGGCTGGTGGGGTCTGTGGGTTGCGTTTGCCGTGTGTGCTGGTGAGAACGACCTAAGGACGCCCACGTCTCTTCTGTCATTTCGACCAGCGGGAGAAATCTCCCGAGATTACCGCGGCCAGTCCGAATGACGGCGTTTCAGTGAAGAATGCGGCCCTTTGGGGCCGTTTTTGCTTGTACGGGGCAGGAATTGCCGGCGTGCAAGTCGAATCTGGTATTGGTTATGCTCAATCCTACTGCTGGAATCGATGTGGGCTCTCTTTCAACGGACGTTGTGATTGCGGAGAAACGACGCGTGCTCGGCTATGCCATTGTTCCTACGCTGGCGCACGGTGGGGATGCCGCCGCGAGCGCTTTTGACTCAGCACTTCTGAGTGCGGGACTGTCTCGAGACGCTGTTGGCGCGATTGTGTCCACTGGATACGGCCGTGGCAGCGTGGAGTTTGCCTCGCGGACGGTTACGGAAATCACTTGCCACGCCGTTGGAGCTCGCGTGCTCTTTCCACAAGCGGCGATGGTGATAGACATCGGAGGCCAGGACAGCAAGGTCATTAGGCTGGGACCGGATGGGCGTGTTGAGGACTTTGTTATGAATGACAAGTGTGCCGCGGGAACGGGGCGGTTTCTTGAAGTGATGGCTCAGGCACTGGACGTGCCGCTTGAGTGTACGGGAGAAATGGCTTTGGGCTCTTCTACTGAACTTACGATATCCAGCACCTGCACGGTGTTTGCAGAGTCCGAGGTCGTGGCTTTGGCGGCGAGCGGTGCGGCCAGGGAAGATGTGCTTGCGGCGATCAATCGCTCCGTGGTGGACCGCATTCTTGGGATGGTGTCGCGTATACACGGGGTCCCGCCCCCGGTGATGACCGGAGGAGTGGCAAAGAACTCCGGGATAGTTCGTGAGATCGAATCCCGGCTGGGCACACGCGCGCTCATTCCCGACGAACCGCAGATAGTTGGCGCGCTCGGTGCGGCGATCATCGCTGGGGAGGCCGTATGAGCATACTGCGCAGCTCAGAACTCCGTGGCGTTGGTATTCTGCTTGCTGTCATACTGGTGCTGGCGTTCTTTCTGGCAGCATTCACCGGGAAGCTTGAGCAATGGTTCGGTATCACTCTCTTTGGTGGGCCGAGAGCAGTAAACTCCATAATCTTCGTCTCGGAGGAGAGTGGAACACGAGAGCTCTGCATCGCCAAGACAGATGGTTCCGATCGCAGGACTCTGACTGACGGCGCGGACGTGGCTGGATTGCCGGCCGTCTCACCCAGCGGCAGCAGGATTATATACGTCGGTCGCTGGGGTGATCGTATGCAGGTGTTATCGATCGATGCTGATGGAGGGGGGCTACAGCAGTTGACCACGGCGACTGGCCCAAAGGATCGTCCCGAGTTCAGTCCAGATGGCAAGAAGCTCTCGTTTATTGACCGTGGCAAGGTCTATACAGCGGATATCAATGGCAGCAGCCCCAGATACATATTCCCTACCGATGCCGAAATGCGCATGGCCTCTACTCAACGCCTGGAGATACCGGCCTATCGTGACTATGCCTGGGGACTCGACTGCACGAGTATGCTGGGTATCTCAGTGCACGACGACAACGTAGACGTGCCGATGTTTCTTCCCTCATTCAGTTCAGAGCCGATTGCCCTGGCCGGAGGTCACGGGACGCCAAGCGTCAAGGTTCTGGGTTTGGCCCGCGGATCAAAGACCAGCGATTTCGTGGTCGGACTGCTCATCGAGAAAGAGACCCTGTTGTTTGTGTTCAATCCATCCGACCAGCAGGCATCTCCCATAGCCCGCCTCAGCAATCAGGCCTTGAACGGACTTGCGGTGTCTCCGGACGGCACGGCTGTTGTCGCCGCTCTTACGCCGACCGGCGAGGGCGGCTTGTCGGGTCTTGTGCGGTTTGACGTGGGTGCGGATACGCGGGTCGCCCTCACTGAAGGGGTGTTTACGCATCCCGCCTTTTCGCCGGATGGTGAAAGCGTGCTGGCTACGATAGTGGAAGACGGCGGAGAGTCGCGAGACGTTGTGGTTGTTAGTGTTCGCACTGGCGAGTTGAGGCGTCTGACTTCCGATGGCAAGAGCTACAACGCAGTCTGGTCACCGGAGTCTACCAGATGAGCATTGGAGCCCTCAGCCTGCGTGAATGCGCCTCCGGTGACGGTCTCGCCGTGATTCCTAAGGCAGGCTCGAAGCCCTACAGCTTTGACCAGTTGGTACCGTACATTGGCAACAAGCGCAAACTCCTGCCGCTCATCTGCAAGGCGATTTCGGCCACCGGAATCGATGGAGGCACTTTCTTTGATGTCTTTGCCGGCACCGGGGTTGTGTCGAGGTGTGCGAAGACACTCGGCTTCCGTGTCGTGGCCAACGATTGGGAACCGTACTCTCGGGTTCTCAACACGGCTTATGTGGCGGTAAACACGGCCCCTCCCTTTGAGAAGCTGGGCGGGATTGACGGTGCAATCAAGACGCTGAACGGGATAGCGGGAGTGCGTGGATACATCTCCACACACTACTGCCCTGAACACGATGAACACTACGAAGTGGACCGTGAGCGGATGTTCTACACTCAGGAGAACGGCAGAAGAATTGACGCGATGCGCGACCAAATCGCCGAGTGGCGCGAGTGTGAGGCTATCGACACGGTCGAGGAAGACGTGCTGCTTGCCCCGTTGCTGTATCAGGCGAGCTACTGCAGCAACACGTCAGGAGTTTTCAAGGGTTTTCACCGTGGCTGGGGCGGCGCGACGAAGACCGCCTGGTACCGCATCCGGAGCCGGCTAATGCTGTCGCCGCCAGTGTTTCTTGACAACGGTCTTCGCAACGACGTCTACGCCGAAGATGCTGCCCAACTCGCAGAGCAGGTGCGTTGCGATATCGCCTACCTCGATCCCCCGTACAACCAGCACCAGTACGGTGCGAACTACCACATGCTGAACACCATTGCATTGTGGGACAAGCCGCCTCTGAACAAGCACTATGTGCAGGGTTCTGGGGACAAGTCCGCTATTCGGATTGATTGGCGCACCTCTCGTAGAAGCGCCTACTGCAGCCGAACGACTGCAACCGGGGCCTTTGATGATCTGGTGAACAGGTTGAAGGCACGCTTCATCCTCGTGAGCTACTCTACTGAGGGCATAATTCCGGTCGAGGATATGTTTCAGTGCCTCGCCCAACGAGGCGCTCTGAGCGTGCATTCACGACCATACAAGCGCTACAGGGTGAGCAGCCAAAGACCATCGCCCAGACCGCATACAACCGAGTTCGTGGCCGTAGTGGACACGTCAACTCGTGGAAGGACTGACGACGCTCGCCGTGCTGTTGAGCGATTGCTGACAGGAGATCAATTGTTAATATGTGCAGACTAGTGTGTGTGTTTCTTCTTTCTGCCGTGTGTATCTGCGTGTGTTGCACTCAGGTATTTGCGGATGATCTGATCCTCTTGCCGACCGGCTCAACTCTGACCACAGGACAGTACAGAGCCCAGCTCATCGTGAGCCCATCAAACGACCACGGCAACTTCCAGCAGTTGGCCGTCGGGCTGGCATCCTATGAGTTCAACTACGTTAGAGCTGACTACGGAAGCGGCAAGACGGAGGGCAAGCTTGGAGTGCAATGGTGTTTTCTGCCCCAGACATTCATCACGCCCGCAGTCTCGATTGGGGTAAGAGACCTCTTTTCCCAGTCCGTGGAGGGCTTTGGCGGCTATGCCGCGATGACCAAGAACGTGCCGACAGGCCTATTTACGAATCTGGTTTCGGACATGACATTCACTGTGGGTTGCGGGTTTCGTGCCTTGAGAGGGGTGTTCGGCGGAGTTGATATGAAGCTGGTTGGGGATATCGTCGGCCAGATTGAGTATGACGGCGATAACTGGAACTCGGCCGTTGGATGGCAGCCGTCAGAACGATTTCGCCTGAAGACATACGTGATAAATAAGGAGCGCTACTACGGTGCCGAACTGGTGCCGATAGTCTGGTAGCTCACAGGAGTCAGAATTGTCTTTTGTATATCGTCACAGAGCAAGGTTGATTGTCCTCTCAATCGGTCTGGTTGCTGGTGGTTTGGGAGGCCTGCTGGGTATTGGCGGGGGGTCAGTCGTCGTGCCGGCATTTGTCTTCTTTCTGAACTTCGACCAGAAGCGCGCTCACGGAACCAGTCTGTGCGTTGCTCTGTTTATCAGTGTGTCCGCAGTGGTGGCCTATGGACGGCACGACTTCGTGGATATGCGGGTTGCCGCTGAGATAGCCGCAGGCGGTGTGGTCGGCGCGTTGCTGGGAGCGCGAACCGCTAACGTCGTTCGTTCACGCACACTCAGATACATCTTCAGCATATTCATGGGTTTGGCTGGAGCGAGGATGATCATTGCCGGCCTTATGCCGGATGCAGCGGCGCACCAGGGAGTCTTGACCGATGTTGGTCTTATCCGTACGGTCGCTATCGTTGGCACAGGATTGGTGACAGGCTTCCTCAGCGCTCTGCTGGGCATAGGCGGGGGGATTGTCATGATTCCGGCGATGGTAATCGGACTGGGGATCGAACAGAAAATGGCTCAGGGAATATCCCTTGCCGCCATGATGATTACCGCTCTAACAGGTTTGGCGGCGCATACGAAGATGAAGAATGTTGACTACAGAGTCGGAGTATGGGCGGGCGCCGGATCGGTGTTGGGCGCACTGCTGGGGGCATCGGCGGCTGCGTTGGTCAGCTCCTCGATTCTCAAGTTGGGCTTCGGCGTTCTGATGTTAGTGATGGCGATATTGCTGGCCCGGAGAAGAGAGCGGGTTGAGGAAGAAGATATCTGACGGAGGTGTCTGGATGCAGGCGAATGAGAGCATTCCGTACGTTGTTGGGGTAGATTTGGGGGGGACGAACGTTCGAGCGTCCGTTACAGACATCAGTGGTAACCTCTATGGAGAAGGGCGTACCGACTCCAGGGCCATGGACGGTGTAGACGCTACGGTCGCGCAGATAGCCACGGCGGTTGCTGACGCAATCTCCAGTTCGGGTGTTGATAGATCGAGGATTCTGGGTATTGGCATGGGAGTGCCAGGAACCGTACTTCCCGACGAAGGTATTGTAGCTTGGGCGCCCAACTTCCGAGGGTGGGACGGCGTGCAAGTCGGCGAACCATTGAGAGTGGCCACCGGTCTGCCGGTCATCATGGGCAATGACGCAAATGTGGCTGCACTTGGTGAGTACACATTTGGCGCGGGAGTGGGCTCGCGTTGCATGGTCATGTTCACGCTCGGAACCGGAATAGGAAGCGGACTGGTGATCGATGGCAAGAGCTGGATAGGCGTTTCCGGATGCGCGCCGGAAATGGGGCATCAGATAATACTTGCGGACGGACCGCGATGTGGGTGCGGGCGCAGTGGATGCCTCGAGGCTTTGGCTGGACGTGATCCTATCTGTTTCCGGGCCGCCCGAAAGGCTCACCTCGGCCGGAGTACCCTCCTTCTTGAGCGATCCGGACACGATCTCAGATACATCACACCTGCAATGATCAGCGAGGCCGCGGCGGAAGGTGATGAGATAGCCGTTGAAACTCTGAATGAGACAGGCTACTACATTGGGCTTGGTGTAGCCAACGCTATGAATATCCTGAATCCCGACTGCTTTGTTATTGGAGGAGGCATTGCCGGGGCAGGGGAC
>Ga0116202_10000499_pt1 | contig 21877 bp, 17 predicted proteins | sample LakKivw325mmetaG_FD_94479 | JGI IMG/M metagenome (GOLD analysis project Ga0116202, IMG submission 94479) | Anoxic lake water microbial communities from Lake Kivu, Rwanda to study Microbial Dark Matter (Phase II) - Lake Kivu water 325m metaG | ecosystem: Environmental > Aquatic > Freshwater >... | reverse complement strand
GTCCTTATAATAGCATATAATTTTCCTCCGGAAAACAGCGCGATGGCGCTTCAGGTATTCAGACGCTTGAAGCATCTGAGCACATTTGGATGGAATCCAACACTATTGACAAGATCTTTGAATGGGCCCATTGCGGCAGAGGGTTTTCCGGCTCATGGCAAATCTGAAATCAGGACTATAAGGATAAAGGGGTTTGATTATGTAGCTTCCTACACTTTTTTGAAGAGATTCCACCTTCATAAGTTGCTATCTTTGTTTATAAAGCTTTTCGCCATCCCGGATGACCGTATTTTTTGGGCAAGAAAAGTCTACTGCTATTTTAAAAAGCATCTTGCCAAAGAAAACTTTGACATTGTGTATTCTGTTTTCAGGCCGGGATCTTCTGTATTGGCGGGGAAATGGATATCATTCCTTATAAAGAAACCATTGATAATAGACTTTTTTGATGAGTGGGCAAGCAATCCTTACAACAAAACCAACATATTTGATATGATCAAACAGCCCGTATACGCTCTTTACGAGAACAAATGCGTGCGAACAGCCTCTGCAATAATAGTGTCCAACGAATGTGTAAGAAAATTATTTTTGTCCAGATATCCGGAAGAGCCGCCAAGCAAATTTGTGATTATTCCAAACACCTATGATGAGGACGAAAAATTCAATACTAACATCTTTAATGTTTGCTCGTACAAAAGGATGAAAGTATTTGCGCTCGGCTCTTTTTATGAATACAGAAGTCCAAGGCCTTTTCTTGAATCGCTGGCAAAAATGGCGGACAAAGATCTGGTGGAATTAACTTTTGCCGGATATAATGGCGAAAAAGACATTATAAACTTTATTAAATCGTCTTCGTTAAGCGGGTCCGTCAAGTTCGCCTCTCCAATAACCCGAAAAGGAATTTTGCGCGCACTGGCTTCTGCCGACCTGCTTTTATTGATGGTTCCCTCTTATCCGGGCGCAGAAAGAGAAAACCCGTCCAAACTGATAGAATACCTTTCGTCGGGAAGGCCTATTCTTGCCCTGGCGCCAGTCAATAGCATTCCTCATAAAATTATCAAAGATACTGGCTCAGGGTATTTTGCGGACATATCCGACAGCACTGCGGTATGTGATACCCTTAAACATCTTATCGCTCTTTGGAAAGAGGGCTCTCTTAAAACCCATAGGAAAGAAGACGAAATAGCAAAATATTCGTCGCTGCGCGCGGCAGAACAAGTGGTCGCCGTCCTTGATGGTGTTTGTGCAAATGAACCGAAAAATGGCAAATACTAAAAGACACAACATTCTCGTCCTGACCGCTTTATATCCGGATCAAACTGATCCTGCATTTGGCATATTTATCCATGAGCAGATAAAAAACATAAAAGACAAAGAAAATTTCGATTTTGTTGTGATATCCCCAAGACCGTTTTGTCCTTTCCCCTTAAATTTGATAAAGAAGAAATGGGCTGCTTATTCAAAGATAAAACCCCAAGATACAATTGACGGCATTTCAGTATATTATCCCAGATATTTGCGCTTTCCCGGAAAACATTTTCATGCACTTTCGGCCATGAGCATGTATATTTTCTGCTTTTTTACCATAAGAAAAGCTATCAAATCATTTGATCCGCTAATAATCCATGCCCACGAGGTAACTCCTGCGGGTTTATTGGGATGTTTTATTAAAATGATATTTAAAATTCCTCTCGTTTGTACTTTACTCGGCTCAGATATCAACTCTTATCCTTATTACAACAAGATTTCATTTGCTACCACAAAAATTGCACTTAATTGTTGTGATGTTGTAATTTCGATCAGTCAATCCCTTGCATCAAATGCCAGACATATTGCAAATAATATAAAGAGCTTAGTTGTGGTGCGCAACGGTATTGACACGGAGAAGTTCCGCTATGTCCCCGATAAAGGAAACGCTTTGCGAAATTCTGTAAATATCAAGCCTAAAGACAGGGTTATTTTGTTTGTCGGACATTTGATCAAACCCAAAGGAGTATACGAGCTTATTGAGGCTTTCTGCACCCTAAACCGGGAGTTTAATGACATATTTTTGTTTGTGGTTGGATTTGGAATTGAAGAATCTTCCTTAAAAACCTTGGTTAAGAGCCGCGGCTTGGAGAACAAAGTATTTTTTTGGGGGAATCAAAAACATGATGAACTGCCGAAGTTTTATTCGTCATCGGATATCTTTGTCCTGCCAAGCCATAGCGAAAGCCTTTCCACGGTTGTGGCAGAGGCCCTTGCCTGTGAAAAGCCTGCCGTTGCCTCAAATGTGGGGGGAATTCCCGAAATAATCAAGAACGGTTATAATGGGCTTCTGGTGGAAAAAGAAAATCCTGAAATTTTGGCCGGCGCTGTCAAAACGCTGTTAGAAAACGAGGAGAGCAGAAAATTGATGGGAAAAAATGGCAGACAAACCATTATCGAGTACTTTTCCGAAAAAACAAATAAAGATAGAGTAACCAAGATCTATAGGAATATCATGGGGGCAAATTCAATTTAATTATGCTTAATGAAGAAGCGCACAAAGTCTGTATCATAACTACCGCACATCCTGTTTTTGACAGAAGGGTGTTCCATAAGCAGGCCCGCACTCTGGCAGATGCCGGCTTTGATGTCAGCCTGATCGCTCAACATGATAAAGACGAGACGGTAAGCGGGGTCAAAATATTATCCATCCCAAAAACCTCTAGCCGGCTTTTAAGAAAACTGTTCTGGGGGTGGTTCGCTCTTAAACGCGCTTTCCGCCATGATTTTGATTCCTATCATTTCCATGACCCGGAATTAATGCCCTGGATGGTTTTGCTTAAAACACTCAAAATGAAACCCGTAATAATCGACATCCACGAGCTCTATTCGGATGTGCTGATAAGAAGTTCGGCCATTAAACGCCTTCCTCCTCGGGCTCAAAAAATATTCTCCCGGATCTATCTCTTTGCGGAAAAATTAATGGTGGCATTTTTCGACCGGATAATCGTGACCACTGAAGAAGCAAAAAAAAGGTATCCGACCGATAAAACCTTTGTCATCTCAAACTATCCTAGACTTGATTATTTGGCTGATGCTACAGCACCCGACCGCACCGGCAGTACAAAGATCGCAATCTATGCCGGGTCTCTGGATGATATCTATGGGGGACAAATGTTGCTGAGATCTTTGTGTTATATTGATGCCAAGAAAGACCTCAAACTTAAGCTGATTGGGAAGCCTCTGGGTGGCGGGGAGTTCATCATCCCGGAAGATCCCGATATAAAGGACCGTGTCGAGCTGATAGACTGGCTGCCTCACGAGCAGGTGGCAAAGTACCTGTTAACGGCAGATATCGCTCTTTGCTGCCCTCCCCCATTGCCAATGAACCTGCATATGGGCTCTAACAAAATGTACGAATACATGGCTGCCGGGTTGCCTATGGTGGTCTCCAACTTTCCGCTCTGTGCGAAACCGATAAGGACGTCCTTTCCAGATACAAGCGGGAATATCCCGACATCGAATGCTGCAGCTCTTTAAAAGCGCTGCTGGGATCAAAAAACATATCCGCCGTAGTAATAGCGGCGCCCACGGCCAAGCACTACGAACTTACAAAAATGGCCCTTGAGCAAGGTAAAGATGTTTATGTTGAAAAACCTCTGGCGCTAAAAGCCTTGGAAGGCCGCGAACTGGTGGAACTGGCCCGCAGGAACAAAAAGGTCCTGATGGTCGGACACATACTCCAATACCATCCCGCTGTAAAAAAATTAAAGGAGCTGATCCAGGGCGGCCAAATGGGCAAGATCCAATATATTTATTCCAACCGGCTCAATATAGGGAAATTAAGGACCGAGGAGGATATACTTCTGAGTTTTGCGCCGCACGACATTTCGGTTATCCTTTCCATTGTGGGGGAAGAACCGTTAGAAATCAGCGCTTCCGGAGGGGACTATCTCAACCGCGGCATCTACGACACGACCCTTACTTCCATGTCTTTTAAGGAGGGGATAAGGTCCCATGTTTTTGTAAGCTGGCTTCATCCTTTCAAAGAACAAAAACTTGTGATAGTTGGCTCCCGGGCAATGGCTGTATTTGACGACCTTGCAGCGGACAAGCTTAAGATCTACCGGCACACCATTGAATGGGCTAACGGGAAAGAACCTATAGCCCACAAGGCCGATTTTGAAAAAGTTGCTTTGGAAGAAGGGGAACCGTTAAAGCTCGAGTTAACTCATTTTCTCGAGCGCCTTAAAGACAGAAAGCCGCCGCTGACCGACGGCTCCGAAGGGCTCAGGGTGCTTAAGGTCATAGAATCGGCTCATAGGTCGCTTAATGAGCATGAAAAGGAGGTCTGACCATGGCCAAAGATTATTTTGCGCATGACAGCGTTTACATTGACAAAGATGTCAAGATAGGGAAAGGAACAAAGATCTGGCATTTTTCGCATATTCTTTCAGGCACCGTCATAGGCGAGAACTGCGTCCTTGGGCAGAACGTGATGGCCGGACCCGGTGTAAAGATCGGCAACCGCGTTAAGGTGCAGAACAATGTAAGCATATACAAGGATGTTGAGCTTGAAGACGATGTTTTTTGTGCCCCCTCAATGGTCTTTACAAATGTTATTAATCCCAGGGCTTTTATCGAGAGAAAAGACGAGTTCAGAAATACGCTTGTTAAAAAGGGGGCAACCATAGGAGCAAATGCGACCGTGATCTGCGGGCATACTGTGGGAAGGTACGCTCTTGTAGCCGCAGGGGCTGTTGTCACAAAAGATGTTCCTGATCACGGGCTTGTCGCGGGAGTTCCGGCCAAACAGATCGGCTGGGTATGCAAATGCGGTGTTACTCTCAAGGACTTTGACAAGGACCAAAGAGCTGTCTGCCCCGCCTGCAAAAATGAATATATGTTCACATGCGGCATGCTCAAGCCCGTTAAGGAGAATTGATGAAACAAATAGAGATGCTTGATCTGCCGGCTCAGTATGAATATATGAAAAGGGACATAGACCTTGCTGTCGCCGACTGCCTGAAAGAACAAAAATGGATACTTGGCCCGCAGGTTAAAGAACTGGAAGACCGCATCTCTTCTTATCTTGGGGTTAAACACTGCATTGGAACTTCAAGCGGAACTGACGCCCTGGTATTGTGCCTGCGGGCTTTTGCCTTGATCAGAAAGAATAAAGAGTATTTTGATAAAAGAGATGAGATAATTACTACTCCCTTTACTTTTACCGCTACGGGAGACGCCATTCTTAGATCAGGGGCAACGCCTGTTTTTGTTGATATAGAGCCGGACACGTTCAATATCGACACAAAAAAGATCGAGGAATATCTTAATTGCGCATCATCAAATGTAGCAGGCATAATCCCTGTTCACCTTTACGGCCAACCGTGCAAGATGGACAGAATACAGGAGATCGCAAAAAAATACGGTCTTTTTGTTCTTGAGGACGCTGCACAGGCGTTTGGCGCGGAATACGGAGGAAAAAAAGCCGGCTCCATCGGAGATGCCGGGGCTCTGAGCTTTTTCCCGTCAAAGAACCTGGGCGGCTTTGGGGACGGCGGGATGGTATCCACCAATGACAGCGGCCTTGCCGAACTGGTGCGGCGGCTTCTAAAGCACGGGGGAAAAGACAAATACAATGTCGATCACATAGGCTACAACGCCAGGCTTGACACCTTGCAAGCTGCCATATTACTTGCAAAGTTCAAGTATATCGACGAATTCAATGACAAAAGAAGGGCCCTTGCATCTGTGTATAATACAGGCCTTGCCGGACAAGACCCTGTAGTGATCCCAAAAGAAATAGAGAACATCAAACATGTTTACCATCAATACACGGTAAGAGTCCCGAACGGAAAAAGGCAGCAGGTGCAGGAGAGGCTAAGAGAGAACGGCATATCCACAATGGTCTATTATCCCGTGGCTCTGCACAAAATGAAGGTCTTTGCCGGCAGAAGCATTCTTCATGGGGCTCTTGAGGAGGCGGAAAGGGCCTGTGAAGAAGTCTTAAGTTTGCCGATCGAGCCGCTAATGGGAAATAGTGAGACAAAAAAGATACTAACCCTAATCCTGAAAATTATTTGAGCGATGAGTTTTTGCGGTACCTGGCTTTTTTGTGTATAATCTAATCGAATGAAAAAAGATCTGGCTACCACCGGTCTTTCCCAAGCCTTTGTCCTGCTTAGCATCTTTGCTTGTTATAAGCTGGCCATACTTATTTTGGGTGATACGGGGTTTTCGGAATATGCTATATCCAGAAGGGTGATTGCCCTGCTTCAGCCCTTGATTCTGCTTGGCCTGGGAGTTGGGGTCCCAAGGTATATAGCCCATGAAGCTGTCAGCAGCAAGGAAGACAGATCGGGCTCATATTTCTTGTCCGCACTTATAATAGTCTTGATCGTCTCTGCGGCATTTGTTTCTGCGGCCTCTTTTCTGCCGCATAGCTTTGCCGGTCTTATGTTCGGGGATCAAAAATATTCGGGGTTGTCGGTACCAATAAGCCTGATATTGTTAGGCAATGCTTTAACAGCTCTTTGTTACGCCTATTATAGGGGAAAGATCTCGTTTTTTAAGGCAAATTTCATTGCGATCATTAATATGGGCATAATACCTCTGGCCTCATTCTTTATGAATAATAGTCTTGCGGACATTCTTATGTTCAACGGTCTGGCAGGCATACTATTTTCTGTTCTCTATATTTTCTTTATTCTAGCGGGGTCGGGATCGGACTTTTCCGGGCTTATAACTTCAACAAAAGCCCTTCTTGTTTTTGGCACGCAAAGGGTCCCGGGGGAATTGGGAATGGCAGCCATGCTTTCTCTGCCGGCACTTATCGCTCTGCATAACCTGGGGATAGAAAAAGCCGGCTACATAGCCTTTGGAGTCTCCATAATAAACGCGGTCGGCCAAATATTCAGTCCTATCGGCCTCGTTTTTTTGCCGATCGCAAGCAGATTGTTCGCAGGCGGGCAAAAGGACCTGCTAAAAAAGTACTCCGGGAAGATGATCCTGCTTTCTTTATGCGTAAGCGCGATACTTTTGGCTGGCTATCTCTTGTTCGGCAAGATCGCTTTGCGGCACTACATGGGAAATGATATTCCTGACCTTTATCTGGCAGTTTTAGCGGCTCTGGTCTCGGGCTTTGGTTATTCTGTATTTGCTTCTTTGAGAAGTTTTATTGATGCTTTGTGCGTTAATGCTGTCAACACTGTCAATATTTTGTTATGCCTGGCGCTTTTTTCTGCGATTTCCATGTTCACAAAGACCTATCTTCTGATCTTGCTCAATTTTTCGTTCTCGCTTTCTTTATTGGGAGCGTTATCAATAATATCGGTTTCGCTGTTGGCCAGGGATAAAAAATGATAGGGATCAATAGCAGGCCTACGGCTCCTTTGCTTTTGACCTTTTTTGCCGGGCTTACTGCCTTGCTTGCTTATTTGTCGATCGAATCCCAGCCGTCGGTGCAAACCGCATTGTTGTTCTTTTTTATACCGCCTGTTCTGTATTTATGCCTAAAGTATCCTGAGGTGTCCTTTGCGCTATTTCTTGCCTCCGGCTCATACAAAACCGACCAAAGGCTTCAGCAGATAAACAGCGTTTTGGATATCTCCCTTATACTTGCTGCGGTCACAACACTGTCTGTTCTGGCAAGATTCTACAAAAACAGAGAGCCACTAAGGTTCACAAAAGAGGCTTCTGCCCCGATTCTTCTCATTCTTTTGATAGCTGCTATAAGCCTTATGTACACTCCTATGCTTATCTATGGAGGGAACAAGCTCGTAAAACTATTCTTCATAACAGCCCCATGTTTTTTTCTCTCCGCGGCTATTTTCAACAAAGAAGAGGGGCTTGCGTTATTTTTTAATATGCTTATTGTTGTTGCGGTTTTGATGCTGCTTGATCTATATTTCTCTGGGATCTCGCCTGGAGTCCACAGATCATATTCGGCACTCGGGGCCAACTATATAGCATTTGGAAGGTTGGCCGGTTTTTCTGCCATAACAATGATCTTCTATTTTTTCTGGCAATACCGCTCCTTTGCCGGAAAAGCCGCTTGCTTTATTATCGGCTCAATAATGGCGCTGGCCATGCTGCTGACTGGCGGAAGAGGCCCCATAGTTGGTCTTTTGCTTGGTCTGGCATCTTCGTTCGCAGCTCAAAGATATCGCGCTGTTCATGCAAAACAACTGGCAGTTAATCTGGCCCCTCTTATCCTGATCTTCTTTGTGGTAGCCATTACTGCTCTACTCTCAAATCAAGAATACTTTGTGGGCATTCTTGAAAGAAGTTCAGCACTTTACAGGCTGGAAGACACTTCCACGGTAACCAGAATAGACTATTATACTAAGGCCTTTGAGATAATGGGGTCTTTCCCCGAGTTTTTCACGGGCTCGGGTCTTGGCGGGTTCGGAGCATACTACAACCTCGAGGATTCGGCAAGGGTTTTGTATCCGCACAATGTCTTTTTTGAGCTCGGGGCCGAACTTGGGATCTTTGCTCTTCTTGCGTTCATCGCTTTCCTATATTCGGTTTTTAGGGCTTCGCTGGCCAATATAAAAGCGGCCGCTTCAAAAATAGATTATTCTATTAGCATTACGCTTTTTGTTGGTCTTGTATACTGGCTGGCAAACGCCATGTTCTCGGGAGACATCAATGACAACAGATTCCTATTTGTAGTTTCTGGCGTGATCTGCGGCATGTACGAAAGAAGTAAGACCCTTAAAGAAAAGGAACTGGCCAAAAATGCCGAACAAAGATAAAGCAAAAAGGATCTGCATTCTTACTACCGCACATCCTGTTTTTGACAGAAGGGTGTTCCATAAGCAGGCCCGCACTCTGGCAGATGCCGGCTTTGATGTCAGCCTGATCGCTCAACACGATAAAGACGAGACGGTAAGCGGGGTCAAAATATTATCCATCCCAAAAACCTCTAATCGGATTTTAAGAAAACTTTTCTGGGGGTGGTTCGCTCTTAAGCGCGCTTTCCGCCATGATTTTGATTCCTATCATTTCCATGACCCGGAATTAATGCCCTGGATGGTTTTGCTTAAAACACTCAAAATGAAGCCCGTAATAATCGACATCCACGAGCTCTATTCGGATGTGCTGATAAGAAGTTCGGTCATTAAACGCCTTCCTCCTCGGGCTCAAAAAATATTCTCCTGGATCTATCTCCTTGCGGAAAAATTAATGGTGGCATTTTTCGACCGGATAATCGTGACCACTGAAGTAGCAAAAAAAAGGTATCCGACCGATAAAACCTTTGTCATCTCAAACTATCCTAGACTTGATTATTTGGCTGGTGCTACAGCACCCGAACGCACCGGCAGTACAAAGATCGCGATCTATGCCGGCTCTCTGGATGATTTTTATGGGGTGCAAATGTTGCTGAGATCTTTGAATTATATTGATGCCAAGAAAGACCTCAAACTTAAGCTGATCGGGAAGCCTCTGGGTGGCGGGGAGTTCATCATCCCGGAAGATCCCGATATAAAGGACCGTGTCGAGCTGATAGACTGGCTGCCTCACGAGCAGGTGGCAAAGCACCTGTTAACTGCGGATATCGCTCTTTGCTGCCCTCCCCCATTGCCAATGAACCTGCATATGGGCTCTAACAAAATGTACGAATACATGGCTGCCGGGTTGCCTATGGTGGTCTCCAACTTTCCGCTCTGGATCGATTTTGTTGAAAAAAACGGATACGGGCTCTGTGCAGATCCTCTGGACCCAAAGGATATTGCAAAAGAGATAACCTATTTGCTTGACCATCCGCAAGCTGCTCATCGCATGGGAGAGCTTGGCAAAAAAGCGGCCAGGGAAAAGTATAATTGGGAACTCGAGGGGAAAAAGCTGGTCGGCATATACTTTGATATTTTCAAATAGGCCGTCAGCTGGAAAATTGTTTGTTAATCTGCCATCGCTTTGCTATAATTCACTTGGCCATTTCCTATAGGAGAATTATTCATGTTGAGAGGAAAAACAGTTCTTATTACCGGGGGGACCGGGTCTTTTGGAAATGCGGTACTGGAAAGACTGATCAATGAAGGCTGCAAAGAGATCAGGATCTTCAGCAGGGACGAATTAAAACAGGAACTGATGCGGAAAAGGCTTAACAATTTTAGGGTCCAATTCTATATAGGGGACACTAGGGACAGAAAGAGCGTTGACGACGCGATGAAAGATGTTGATATTGTTTTTCACGCGGCCGCTCTTAAGCAGGTTCCTTCATGCGAATTCTTCCCTGTCCAGGCGGTAATGACCAATATCCTGGGAAGCAATAATGTCCTTGAAAGCGCTATTTCTCACAAGGTCTCAAAGGTGGTCTGTTTGAGCACTGACAAAGCAGTGTACCCCATAAACACCATGGGAATGACAAAAGCCCTTATGGAAAAAGTTGCCCAAGCCGCCTGCCGCCATATTGACGAAAAGATTACCAGTATTTCCTGCGTGAGGTATGGGAATGTCATGTATTCCAGAGGCTCGGTCATCCCTCTATTTATTGAGCAGATAAAAAACACCCACCCTATCACTCTGACCAATCCCGGCATGACAAGGTTCATGCTGACGCTTAGAGATGCTATTGAGCTTGTGCTATTTGCCTTTAGGCATGCAAGACAGGGCAATCTTTTTGTAAAAAAGGCTCCGGCCTGTACCATGCAGGATCTTGCCCAGGCATTAAAGAATATTTTTAAATCAAATGTCCCTGTAAAGATAATAGGCATACGGCATGGAGAAAAAATGCATGAAACCCTGGCCACACACGAAGAACTCAGACACTCCGAAGATATGGGCAGTTACTTCCGCGTGCAAATAGACAAAAGAGACCTCAATTACGAAAAATATGTATCAAAAGGGAACCATTTTGAAGAGCTTAAGGATTACACCTCCCAGAACACATCACGGCTAAGTATCGAGGAAACCGAGGGATTGCTGCTTACATTACCAGAAATAAAAAAAGAACTTGAGGACGCCCGCCCGGGGAAATAAAATTGACAACTATCGGGATAACAGGTCACAAAGGGCTTCTTGGCTGGCATCTTAATGTTTACCTCCTGCATTTTTCTCAAATACAGGTGATCGGGGCCGACAGAGAAACTTTTCCTTCCGTGGAAGCTTTAGCAGATTTCGTTTCAAAATGCGATACCATCGTACATTTTGCGGGTATGAACCGGGGAGATGACAAGGTTCTTTTTGATACTAATGTAGGCATAACACAAGCCCTTATCGATGCCTGCGAAAAGACCGGGAACCGGCCTCACATTATTTTCTCTTCCTCAACTCACATATCCAGGGGCACATCGTACGGCAATTCAAAACTAGAATGCTCCCGCAGACTTTCTGACTGGGCAAAAAAATCCGGCGCTCTGTTCACAAATTTAATACTCCCTAATATTTTTGGGGAAAATGGGAAGCCTTTTTATAACGGTGTCGTGCACACATTCTGTTACCAGATCGCTAAAGGAGAGCCGCCTTCAATAATAGAGGACAACGAGATCGAGCTTTTGCATGCCCAGGCGCTTGCCGAAAAGATTTTTGAGTTCATCTCGGAAAAGAAAGGCGGGGAATTCAGGCTCCACGGAAATTCCGAGAAAGTAAGCGAACTGTTAAATGAAATGAAACAGATTGATCTGGATTACAAGAACAACCTGATCCCGGACCTTAGGAAAAAGATACATTTGCAGCTGTTCAATACTTACAGGTCATACTTATACCCCGAGCATTATCCTGTCAGACTAAATGTCATTACTGACGACCGGGGGGGGCTTTTTGAAACAATAAGAGTAAAAACTCCCGGAAAAAGCTTTATTTCCTCAACAAAACCCGGGATCACAAGAGGCAATCATTACCACTTTTCTAACTTTGAAAGGTTCATTGTTTTGCGGGGCAAAGCCGCCATTGCCATAAGAAAACTGCTCTCATCCGAAGTTAGGACCTTTGAAGTGGACGGAAGAGCCCCGTGCTTTGTTGACATCCCCACCCTGCACACACACAGCCTTACCAATACTGGAAACGACGAATTGTTAACCTTGTTTTGGTCCGGCGAGATCTACAGGGAGAGGTCAGCTGACACATATCCGGAACCGGTCTATATAGGAGGACAAAAGTGAAAAAGATCAAGGTGATGACCGTGATGGGAACTAGGCCGGAGATCATCAAGCTTTCAAGGGTGATGCCCTGCCTGGATAAATATTTTGACCATGTCTTGGTTCATACCGGACAAAATTACGATTTTGAATTGAACGAGATCTTCTTCAAAGAGCTGGGATTAAGGCCGCCCGACACATCTTTGTCTGCCGCAGGGGAAACTCCGGGGCAAACAATAGGCAATATAATAACCACAACCGATTCTCTATTAGAAAAAGAAAAGCCGGATGCTTTACTAATATTAGGGGACACCAACAGCTGCCTGTGCGCCATACCTGCAAAAAGAAGAAAAGTCCCGGTATTTCACATGGAAGCCGGCAACAGATGTTTTGACCAAAGGGTGCCTGAAGAAATAAACAGAAAGATCGTAGATCATATCAGCGATATCAATATGCCTTATAGCTCGATCGCAAGAGAATATCTTCTTGCCGAGGGTTTTCCGGCTGACAGGATAATAAAGACCGGCAGTCCTATGTTCGAGGTTTTGTCTTTCTACTCTGACAAGATCCAAGGCTCTGATGTCCTGGAAAGACTGTCTCTTAAAGAAAAAGGGTACTTTTTGATTAGCTTTCACAGGGAGGAAAATGTGGACAATGAGGCCCGGCTGGCAGCGTTTTCTGACATACTGAACATAATATCTAAAGCCTTCAAAATGCCTGTCGTTGTGACCACACATCCCCGCACAAGGAAAAGACTTGATGAAAAGAGGATTGAAATGGACGAAAATGTGGTCTTTTCAAAGCCTTTTGGCCTGTTCGATTATGTTAAGCTCCAGATTAATGCCAGGGCCATATTATCCGATAGCGGGACAATAAATGAAGAGGCATCGATCCTTAATATACCGGCACTTAATCTTAGAGAGGCCTTTGAAAGACCTGAAGGCATGGAGGAGGGGACAGTAATGCTGACAGGGCTTAATCCTGAAAGGGTAATGCAAGGGCTTGACATCCTTGCCGTACAACCCCCCAAAAACCTGCGGCCGGTAAATGACTACAACATCCCAAATGTTTCCGAAAAAGTTGCAAAAATCATCCTAAGTTATTTGGATTATGCAAATCGTGTTGTCTGGAAAAAATGAACATCCTGTTCTTTTCAGAGTATTTCCCGCCAGAAACCACATCGATATCCAGGCTTTACTCTGAATTGGCCTGTGACCTTGCCGATTTAGGACACAGTATAACAGTAATAACAGAAACACCAAGATACAATGTTGCCCCCAACAGCGATCAGTTCTCCTGTCGAGGCTCGTTCAAACTGCTGAGATTCCCTGCTCCGAAGCTCCCCCGCTCCGGTATCTTACTCCGGCTCATCGAACAATTAATCAAGTCGATATTCTACATGTTTGCGGTGTTGTTTTCTTCAAAAGCAGATGCTGTCCTTGTCAGTTCGCCTCCCTTGGTCACTGCTTTTTTTATCTGCTTATGCAGCCGAATAAGAAGATTCCCTGTGGCAGTATTTGTACAGGACTTATATCCACAGGTCGCCATAGATTTGGGATATCTTAAGAACAAGATATCAACAGGTATTTCTAGAGCTCTCGAGCATTATGTCTACCGGAGTTCGGCATTATTGATAGTGCATTCGCAAGGACATGTCAAATGGCTAACCGACACCGGGATCGCGGAAGACAAAATAAACATTGTACCGAACTGGGTCGACACTAAAGAAATAAAACCTTTCTGCGGAGATGTTGGCCGTTTAAAAAGAGAGTTTGGCCTTTCCCCGGAAACTTTTGTTGTCTCCTTTGCCGGAGTTATAGGCCCAGCACAGGAAATAGAAAACATAATCCATTGTGCGGAATTGTTCAAAGATCGGCCGGATGTTAAATTTGTTATTGCCGGGGACGGCATTAAGAGCTCTTACATAAAACATACTGCCGCTTCAAAAAACCTTTCGAATATTGTTTTTCTGCCGTTGCTTGACCACTCTTCTTATGTCAGGCTGCTTTATTGCTCTGATATCTGCTTAATAAGCTTATCCAGGCTTTTAACAACACCTACTGTTCCTGGGAAGCTGGCCATGCTGCTCGCCGCAGGAAAGCCGGTCATTGCTTCCACGCCAATAACCAGTGACGCAAAAAATATTATTGAGGTTAACGGTTGCGGAGTTTGGGTCCCGGCAGGGGACGCCACTGCGTTTAAAGAGGCTGTTGTTTCGCTGCTAAACGACAAGGAAAAGCGCTTGTCCTGCGGCTTGAACAGCAGACGGTTTGCAGAAACAAATTATTCCAGAAAAAAATGCACCTGCGCTGTTGACTCTGCCATATGCTCTTTAATAAGCAAATGATTTTGACAGTTGCTTTGCCGTATGAAAGAATAGATGCTGGTAAAAAAATTGATTAAGAAAATATTTACAAAAACATCCAGGTTGAGGGCTTTGCTGCTTTTTACCGGGGATTTGTTTTTGATTTCTTTTTCATATTTCCTGTCTTTCCTTTTAAGGTTTGACTGGGCCGTTCCTCTGCAATTATATTCCCTGATAGTCTTTTATTTGCCTGTTTTTCTCATGATCAAGCTGTTCTTCCTGCATCTTTTCGGGCTGTACAACCTTAGCTGGAGATATGTCGGCATCCCGGAGCTAATTTCTGTCTTTAAGGCAATGATCGCATCCTTCATTGCGCTTGGATCGTTTTTTCTTATCACGGGGATATCTGGAATATCCCCCGGATTGCCGCTGTCCATATTCATTATCGACCTCATGCTGTCCGTCCTGTTCATAACAGCTTTCCGGTCATCGGAAAGGATCTTCTTCTTTATAACGCAAAAGCCCTCCTGCAAAGGAGAAAGGACCCTTTTGGTCGGGGCCGGAGATGCCGGAGAGCAGTTGCTGCGCAATATCCTTGAGGCCAAATATTCTGATTACCTGCCGGTCGGCTTTGTAGATGATGACCCTTCAAAAGCCGGGATCTCTATCCACGGCATCAAAGTTCTGGGGCCTATAAACGAGATCCCTTTCATAGTAAGGCACTTCAATATCGAACTGGTCCTTTTGGCCGCTCCGTCCGCCAAGAGCGATCTGGTCCGCAGCATCGTGCGGCTCTGCCGCGAAGCCGGACTGACCAAGATAAAGGTCCTTCCTCCCGTGGCAAAGCTGCTGACAGGAAGCATCGGATTGAACGATGTTAGGGAAATAAGTGCCGGCGACATCCTGGGGAGGTCCGAGGTCACTATTGACAGCTTAAAGATAAAAGAATCGCTTAAGGGAAAGTCTGTGCTTGTAACGGGAGCCGCGGGCTCGATTGGAAGTGAACTCTGCAGACAGCTTCTCAAGTTCGGGCCAGAAAAACTCCTGCTGCTGGACCAGGACGAAACCAGGACCTCGGACCTTGATATTGAACTCAGGGAAGCCTTTCCTCACAGCGCAATAGAGTTCTTTGTTTGTGATATCAGGGACAGGGCAAAGATCGAGAGGATATTTGACCTTCACAGACCTCACATAGTTTTCCATGCCGCTGCCTACAAACATGTGCCCATAATGGAGAAATTCCCCGAAGAAGCCGTAAAGACGAACATTGTCGGGACCAGGGTCGTTGCGGGAGCAGCTTTCGGCTACGATTGCAAAAAATTCGTGATGATATCAACTGATAAAGCGGTTAAGCCGTCTTCTGTAATGGGAGCCACAAAAAGAGCGGCCGAAATGATAATTACGGACCTTAACAACAAAGGCAAGACCGAGTTCGTGGCCGTTAGGTTTGGAAATGTCCTTGAGAGCAGAGGGAACATGTTCGCCCTGTTCAACAAGCAGATAAGCGAAAAAAAGGCCGTCACCATTACGCATCCCGACATGACCAGGTATCTGATGAGCATTACCGAAGCCGCACTTTTGGTAATGCAGGCCTCCGCTATAGGCGAAAGCGGCGAGATCTTTGTGCTGGACATGGGAAAACCAGTAAAAGTCCTGGAGTTTGCCAAAGAACTGATAAGACTGCACGGTCTGGAGCCGGACATTGATATCCCGATAGTGATAACAGGAGTGCGTCCTGGAGAAAAATTATACGAAGAATACCTCGACGCGGAAGAAAAAGGAAAGGCCAGCCAACACGAGAGGATCTTTATTTCCGAAGAAAAAAGGGCCCTTTCTCCCGAGGCCTTGTTCTCTTATCTCAACAAGCTGGAGTTGCTTTCCGAATCCGGGAATGGAGAAGAGGTTAAGAAATTGCTTGCACAAATGATCCCGGATTACAGCCGTTATGTATTATAGCTTCACAAAAAGGCTCTTTGATCTGTTTTTCTCCGTAATTGCGCTAATTCTCCTTTTGCCGCTATTGGTATTTACAGGTCTCCTGATAAAACTGGGCTCAAAAGGTCCGGCTATTTTTAAGCAGGAGCGGCTTGGAAAGGACATGAAGCCGTTCATCATATTTAAGTTTAGGACCATGGGGAGCGGATCAGAAACTCACGGAATAATCACTCTAAATAAAGATCCGAGGATAACGCGCGTCGGCAAGTATCTGCGAAAAACCAAATTGGATGAACTTCCTCAGCTTATTAATGTTGTAAAAGGGGATATGAGCCTTGTGGGACCGCGTCCGAAGCCAAAAGAATATATTGCGCTATACAAAAAAGAAGAAAAAGCATTGCTGTCATTTAAGCCGGGAATAACCAGCCCCGCATCAATCAAGTATTCAAGAGAAGAAGAGCTAATGACAGATGATATTTCTACCGCCAGGAGTCAATATTGTTCTTTACTGCCCAAAAAGTTGGCTTACGATTTGGAATACTTTGGTCACCCCAGTTTGTCCGGGGATGTAATGATTATTCTTAGAACTATCGGCCTGGTTTTTAGTGCGGCTGTCTCAAGCATTTTCCCTAAATTACGCCAAAAATAAATCTTGACAGTGCCTCTTTCCGCATGATAGAATAATTTCAATAATTCTGCAAATCCCTCTGTCTTATCTGCTTAAAGAGGGCCCCGGTTGAAGGCATAAACCTCAAACTGTTAGGGAAAAGGAGTAAATACGCCATGAGTGCGGTCATAAGAAAGAAATTCGTGTTCAAAGGAAGGGTCCAGGGAGTTGGATTCCGCCCCACTGTTTACAATCTAGCCAAAAAATTTGGACTTGCCGGGACCGTTCTTAACTCTCCAGATGGGGTAATTGTTGAAGTTGAGGGAAGTGAAGCCCTTATCGACAAATTTTTGCAGTATTTAAAGCAAAAACAACCGCCCCAGGCCAGGATATCTAAAATAGAATCCTCCGTTCTTCCGGCTATCGGCTATATGTCCTTCCGCATCCTTCCCTCTGCCCAAGCCGGAGAAAAGACCGTTCTTGTGTCCCCTGATATTGCCACCTGTAAAGAATGCGAAAAGGAGCTGTTCAATCCAAAGGACAGAAGGTTTGGCTATCCTTTTATCAACTGCACCAACTGCGGCCCAAGGTTCACCATAATGAGGGACATCCCTTACGACAGAGCCAAGACAACGATGCAGCCGTTTCATATGTGCAGCCTGTGCGAATTTGAATACAGCGATCCCGAGAACAGGCGCTTTCATGCCGAACCAAACGCCTGCGAGGACTGCGGACCCCATATCTTCCTCTACGACAATTACGGACGGAGGATAGAGACCCTTGATCCCATTCTTAAAACGGTACAGCTGCTCAAAGAGGGCAAAATAGTGGCTATCAAGAGCCTTGGCGGCTACAATCTTGCCTGCGATGCTTCAAACCCTGAGGCAATAGCAGAGCTGAGGAGAAGAAAAGCCAGGCCGGACAAACCATTTGCCGTAATGTCCTACAGCCTCAGGGAGGTCAAGTCCTACGCAAAGGTAAGCGACAAGGAGTCCGAACTGCTTCAATCAGCCGCCAGGCCGATAGTTCTGCTAAAAAAACGCAAGGGAGCCCTTATCCCGGAGTCGATCGCTCCCGGGAATTCTTCGATAGGAGTGATGCTTCCGTATAACCCGGTCCAATTCCTTATTCTCAAAGACAATTTTGTCAATCTCATCATGACCTCGGGCAATATCAGCGGCGAGCCCATAGTTAAAGATGACGAAAAAGCCCCCCTAAAATTAAGAAAACTTGCCGATTACCTGCTGATCTACGACAGAAAGATCTGGAACAGGTGCGATGACTCTATAGTCAGGGTCCTCAAGAACAAGCCGACCATGTTAAGGCGCTCGCGCGGGTACAGCCCCGACCCGATAAGGATCTCAAACGAACCGTTCCCGGAGATACTGGCCCTGGGCGCGGAACTTAAAAACACTTTTACAATGACCAGGGGAAGGGCGGCTTATCCTTCCCAGTACATAGGTGACCTTAACAATTCCGAAACGCTTGAATTTTTGAAGGAAGCGATCTCAAGATATCAGGGATTGTTCCGCGTCCAGCCAAAGGCCGTCGCGCACGACCTGCACCCGGACTATCTTTCTACAAGGCTGGCCGCCTCCATTAAGGGGCTTAAAATGATCCCTGTTCAGCACCACCAGGCTCATATTTCTTCCGTAATGGCAGAGCACAATATCAACTGCGATGTAATTGGAGTGGCTTATGACGGGACCGGGTACGGCAGCGACGGCGCTGTTTGGGGAGGAGAGTTCTTTTCCGGCAGGCCGGGGATTTTTGAAAGAAAGGCCCACTTGAAATATGCCGCCATGCCGGGCGGGGATGCCGCGGTCAAAGAGCCTTACAGAATGGCTTTTTCCTACCTTTATGACGCCTATGGTGATGAGGCGGAAAAATTGAAGATCGATTTCGTAAAGACTCACAGGTCCCAGTTCAAGCTTCTTAAAAAGATGCTCAAGTCGGGGACAAATTCCCCGATGACCTCCAGCATGGGGCGTTTTTTTGATGCGGTAGCCGCTCTCATAGGCCTTAGACAGGTCATTTCCTACGAAGGCCAGGCAGCGATAGAACTGGAATCGATCGCCCAGGGGAAAGGCTACAAGTCCTACGAGTTCGAGCTGGACGAATCCCTCATGCTTGACCCTGCACCGATAATAAAAGGAATTGTTGAGGACCTAAAGGCGCTTGTGCCTGCCGAGTCTATCTCGTATAAGTTCCACAACACTATAGCGAAAGCGACCGGCAGGATCTGCAAAGCTATCTCGAAAGAGACAAAGATAAAGAAGGTGTGTCTGTCAGGCGGCGTGTTCCAGAACAACCTGCTGCTTGAGTCCACCATCAGGGAGCTGAAGAAACTGAGGCTTGAGACCTATATCAACGAAAAGGTCCCGACCAATGACGGAGGCATCTCGCTGGGACAGGCGAGGTTCGCAAAAGATGTGCTTGGCAATACCGGGCAGAGTTGAATCCATTTCCGGGGACACCTCGGAGGTCAACTTTTCCGGGCTCAAAAGAACTGTGTCTTTAAAGCTGCTTCCCGGCGTCAAGACCGGGGATTATGTGCTGGTGCACGCCGGGTTTGCCATCCAAACCGTTGACAAACATGCCGCAAAAGAAACTCTTAAACTTTTTAAAGGATTGTAAGCGCAGCCTCATACTTATGGAGGTGTGCGGGACCCATACCGTGGCGATCTCAAAAAACGGCTTGCGCTCTCTGCTTCCGCCAAATATCAGGCTCATCTCCGGACCGGGCTGCCCGGTCTGCGTGACCCCCCAGGCAGAGATAGATGCCTCAATTGAGCTTGCCAGAAGGCCCGGGACAATAATCACCACCTTCGGGGATATGATCAGAGTGCCTGGGACAAGGACTTCTCTAGAGAAAGAAAAAGCCGAGGGTTCCGATGTCCGGGTCGTATACAGCCCGCTGGATTGCCTTGATATTGCAAAGAAAGAACCCGGCAAAGAGATCGTATTTATCGGCGTAGGATTTGAAACGACCTCTCCCGCCATAGCAGGAACTGTCCTTAAAGCAAAAAAAGAAAAGGTGAAGAACTTTTCGGTCATTCCGGCCTTCAAGCTAATACCCCCGGCGCTTAAGGCTATTACCGAAGCAAAAGATATAAAGGTTGACGGATTTATTCTTCCCGGTCATGTTAGCGCTATAATCGGAGCGGATGCCTATAGTTTTCTTAAGATCCCTGGGGTAATCGCGGGATTTGAGGCGGAGGATATACTGGAGGCGATAGGGATGATAGTAAAGCTGATAGTGGCACGCAGCCGCGTGCCCGTACAGATCCAATATAGATCCGTCGTAAGACCCGAAGGTAATCCTGCAGCAATCAAAGTCCTCTACGAGGTCTTTGAACCCTCGGATTCAAATTGGAGAGGCATCGGCACGATAAAAGGCTCGGGCCTTGTTTTTAGGGACAAATACAGGGAGTTTGATGCTCTGAAAAAGTTCGATGTAAACATACAGAACGCAAAGGAGCCCGCGGGCTGTTCCTGCGGCAGTATCCTGAAAGGGACCAAAACCCCGCCGGAATGCAAATTGTTCGGCAAAAAATGTACTCCCGAATATCCTGTGGGGCCGTGCATGGTCTCAAGCGAGGGGGCCTGTTCGGCCTATTACAAATATGGCAATAATTGAGCTCTCTCACGGCAGCGGCGGAAATAAAGCACGCAATATCATAAAAGATATTTTTATCTCCAGGTTCTCCAATCCCATCCTAAATATCCTTGATGATTCGGCGTGTATCGAGGGGGACCTGGCCTTTACAACGGATTCATTTGTAGTTGAGCCCGTGTTCTTCCCCGGAGGGGATATAGGAAAACTGTCGGTGTGCGGAACTGTCAATGACCTTGCCATGAAAGGCGCAACGCCCCTTTATCTTTCCGCCTCTTTCATAATAGAAGAGGGTTTTGAAATGGAGGCGCTGGCAAGGATAGCTTCCTCAATGGCAAAAACGGCAAAAGAAGCGGGGGTTTTGATCGTAACGGGAGATACAAAGGTTGTTGACCGCAGAGGCGGGTTAAAGCCGGCCCCTCAAATTTATATAACCACAGCCGGCATCGGAAAGATCCCAAAAGGTATAGATGTATCATCAAAGAACGCCTCCCCGGGCGATGCGATCGTACTTAGCGGGACCATCGCAGACCACGGGATCTCCATCATGAACGCCAGGAACGATTTTGGGTTTAAGGGCGACCTTAAAAGCGACTGCGCCTGTCTCAACGGCATGGTTGAAGCTTTCCTTTCCAAGGATGTGCGCGTTCTGCGGGACCCTACAAGGGGCGGCCTGGCCGCATCTTTGAACGAGATAGCCGAAGCTTCCAAGGTCAGTATAGTGATCGACGAAGAAAAGATCCCCGTCCTGCCGCAGGTCAAGGCCGCCTGCTCTCTTCTGGGGCTTGATCCTTTGCATGTGGCAAATGAGGGCAAATTTGTTGCCTTTGTAAGGCCGTCGTACAAAAACAAGGCACTGAAAGCAATAAAAAGCCTCCGTCTTGGAAAAAACGCAACTATTATAGGTACTGCGGAAAGAAGTCTTTCCGGTGTCTTTATTAGAACAAAAGTGGGTTCGTTGCGTCCTCTAGGTATGTTAGAAGGGGAGCAACTGCCAAGGATCTGCTGACGATTATAATTTATTCATGCGATCTTTCTGCCAATTTACGGGATTATTGATTATATATTTTCGTATTCGATCCAATGATTGTTGATCCCAGATTATCTGATCATAATATCGCTGTTGCCATTCAAAATATTCATGTCCGATTAACCGGATGCGTTTGGTTGAAACGGATTTAAACTGATTAATTATTGAACCCAATGTATTGGGACCCCAATTGTTATTGTCGCGTGGGAATACAGGGTTGTTTGAGGACGGGGGTAGGTCGTTTGTAGACCGGGGTAGGTCGTTTGTAGACCGGGGTAGGTCGTTTGTAGAGACGCCCCGTCGGGGCGTCTCTACCACAATCGATTCAATAACC
>Ga0116202_10000498_pt1 | contig 21883 bp, 18 predicted proteins | sample LakKivw325mmetaG_FD_94479 | JGI IMG/M metagenome (GOLD analysis project Ga0116202, IMG submission 94479) | Anoxic lake water microbial communities from Lake Kivu, Rwanda to study Microbial Dark Matter (Phase II) - Lake Kivu water 325m metaG | ecosystem: Environmental > Aquatic > Freshwater >... | reverse complement strand
GTTGTAAGGAACAGACCTGAACAGACGAAATACAATCAGGCGGAAATCGTTCTCCATGAAATGGCGGAAAAAGAGCTGCAATACTATATCCCCGCCGAGGTGGCGAATGAAAAGCCTGAATCGGACAGGATCATCTTGATGAACCATTTGACCAACGGGGGCGTGGGCGCGGCCATTGCACGGGGTTACAAGTGGTGCCTCGATCACCATATTGACTGTATCGCCGTCATGGCGGGCGACGGGCAGATGGATCCTTCGGAATTGGAATCGATCTGCAGGCCCGTCATTGATGAAGGCATCGATTATGTGAAAGGCAACCGTTTGATACACCGAAGCGCCTGGCTTGTGATGCCGAAAACGCGGTTTATCGGCAACTCGATCCTCTCCATCCTGACAAAGATTGCATCCGGATACTGGCATGTCTCGGACACACAGTGCGGATATACCGCCATATCTTTGAATGCCTTACGGGCGGTAAGAATCCACGACATCTATCGCAGCTACGGTATGCCGAACGACCTTCTAGTGAAACTGAACATTGCCTTCTGTACCATAAAAGAGGTGGGGATCAAGCCCATCTACAACATAGGAGAAGTGTCAAAAATGAAGGTCGTCAGGGTTATTCCCAAAATTTCCTGGCTGCTGTTCAAATCCTTCTTCAAGCGGTTATGGATCAAGTATCTCATCAAGGATTTTCATCCCCTTTTTCTCCTGTATCACTTTGCGTTCATTCTAGGCATCATTACGATTCCGTATATGATGAAGATCGGCAATATTGTGCTCTTTACCAGCGACAATGTCTCGCCCCTTACAATGCTGGCCTTTGTGTTCCTCTTCATCAGCGCATTCCAATCCCTGCTTTTTGCCATGTGGATGGACATTCAAGACAATGAAAGGCTGTATAAATAAACAGATGATGATCAATAGAAATCATGGTGATCTTCAGGGCCTTGCCGTCATCGGCACCGGCTACTGGGGAAGGAATCTCGTCAGGAATTATGCCGAACTCGGCGTGCTGAAACTGATCTGTGACAAAAATGAAGCCCTTCTCGGTCAACTTCAGCAGCAATATCCTGATGCGGATATCTGTCTTGCTTTGAATGATATCCTTTCCAGAACTGATATCGCAGGGGTGGTCATTGCCACGCCTGCAGAAACCCATTTCAATCTCGCCCGGGAATCCCTGCTCGCGGGGAAACACGTCTATGTCGAGAAACCCCTCGTTTTACAGGAAAGCCAGGCACTGGAGCTGATCAGTCTGGCCGAAAACCAGGGGCTTGTCCTGATGGTGGGTCACCTTCTTCAATATCATCCCGCCTTTGTAAGATTGCGGGAACTCGCGGCGTCTGGTGAACTTGGCAGAATCAATTACATATATTCCCATCGCCTGAATCTCGGAAAGATAAGACGGGAGGAAAATATCCTCTGGTCGTTCGCGCCCCATGATATCTCCATGATCCTGACCCTGGCCGGTGAAGACCCGGAAGCCGTTCTGGCGACGGGAGGAAACTATCTCCATCGAAAAATCGCCGATGTCACCACGACCCATCTGGAATTCCCATCCGGTCTGAAGGCGCACATCTTTGTGTCATGGCTGCATCCATTCAAGGAACAGAAGCTTGTCGTGGTGGGGGAACGCAAAATGGCCGTTTTCGATGATACCCGGCCATGGAGCGAAAAGCTTCTCATCTATCCGCACGAGATTAAATGGCAGAACAATATACCCGTCCCTTCCACAGCGACGCCGGAACACGTTCATGTGACGGAGATGGAACCGTTAAAGCTCGAATGTCAGCATTTCCTCCACTGCATCGAGACCGGCGTGACTCCCGTGACGGACGGCCGTGAAGGCCTGCGGGTTCTGAGAGTTTTGAATGCATCCCAGCGATCCCTCAATGAAAGCAGCAGGAGGATGGACACCAGATCTTCAATTCCCGAAGACACGGATACGGCTTCTGGCCAGAAGCAGCAAACCGCTGAACCATACTATGTACACCCCACCGCTGTCGTTGACCATGATGTTGCCATCGGAGAGGACACAAAAATCTGGTGTTTTTCCCACATTCTTTCAGGATCCCGGATAGGAAGGAAATGCAACATCGGACAGAACGTCATGATCGGTCCCGATGTGGTTATTGGAAACGCCTGTAAAATCCAGAATAATGTCTCTATATACAAAGGCGTGACTCTGGAGAACCAGGTTTTCTGCGGACCGAGTATGGTTTTTACAAATGTCTTCAATCCCCGCGCCCATATCCGCCGGATGGCTGAATTGCGTCCCACGCTGGTCAAAAAGGGAGCCACCTTCGGGGCAAACTGCACGGTTGTTTGCGGTCATACGATCGGTCAATTTGCATTCATCGGTGCGGGCGCCGTTGTAACGACAGATGTGCCGGATTATGCTCTGATGACGGGTAATCCGGCCAGGCAGGCAGGATGGATGTGCGAATGCGGAGAGAAGCTGACCGATGATCTTCAGTGTCCGGCCTGTAAGAAGCTCTATTTCATAACAGACAAAGGGTTGAAAAATTAAAAGATGCTACAAAAAATGAAGGTTCCATTCGTTGATTTGCGGGCTCAATACAAAAGCATCGCAGGTGATATCGATGAGGCGATTGCCGGTGTGATCGGGAACACCGCTTTTATCGGCGGCAAATACGTCGGTCTGTTCGAAGAGGCTTTCGCATCCTACTGTGGCACCCGATATTGTATCGGTGTGGGAAATGGGACGGATGCCCTGTACATCGCACTTCGTGCCCTCGGCATAGGCAAAGGAGACGACGTTATCACCGTCGCGAACTCTTTCATTGCCACTGCCGAAGCCATCACCATGACCGGTGCCAGGGTTGTTTTTGTGGATTGCGATCCCCTCACATACAACATGGATATCAATAAAATCACACATGCGATAACCCCCCGGACAAAGGCCATTGTCCCTGTGCACCTGTACGGTCAACCTGCGGATATGCTCTCTCTGAAAAAAATTGCAGATAAACACCGGTTGTTTATCATAGAAGACGCAGCTCAGGCCCATGGAGCTGAGATCAACGTCCGGCGTGTCGGCACCTTCGGGCATGCAGGATGCTTCAGTTTCTACCCCGGAAAAAACCTCGGGGCCTATGGGGATGCGGGAGCCATCGTCACGGATAATGAAGAACTGGCGGTAAAATGCCGGATGATTGCCAATCACGGCCGAATCAGCAAATATGATCATGACTTTGAGGGGATCAACAGCCGACTGGACGGTTTACAGGCTGCCGTTTTAAACGTTAAACTAAAACACATCGATCAATGGACGGAAAAACGCCGGGCGGCGGCATCCCGCTACAGAGACTTGCTGAAAGACACAACGGCAGTGACACCGATCGAGGCTTCCGGAATGCGTCATGTTTATCACCTTTTCGTGATCCGCCTGTCGAACCGCGAGGCCGTCATGGCAGAGCTGAAGGCGCAGGGGATTGACACGGGCGTCCATTATCCCATCGCTCTTCCCAATCTCCGGGCTTACAGGTCCCTGGGATATGCACCGGACGATTTTCCTGTTGCCACGAAATACTCCGGGAAGATTCTAAGCCTGCCCATGTTCCCGGAACTCGGTGACGATCAGATCGAATACGTTTGCCGTCATCTCAAGAATATCATGGAATCATAGAAAGGACATCTATGTTGAAGTTTGCTCAAATCGGCATTGGTTACTGGGGACCGAATCTGCTTCGGAATCTCGTTGCCAGCCAGAGGTGTCAGGTAACCGCAGCTGTTGATCTTGCAGCCGAACGGCTCCATTACGTTCAAAGGCTGTATCCCGCGATCAGGATAACAGACGACGTAGATGAAGTCCTGGGAGATTCAGAGACCGACGCCGTGGTCATCGCCACACCGGTGGCCACCCATTTTGATCTTGCCATGAAAGCCCTGAATGTTGGAAAACATATACTCGTTGAAAAGCCGATGGCTGGAAGCGTTGAGGAAGTGGAAAAAATCGGCCGGCTGGCAGATAAACAGCACCTGGTGGCCATGGTGGGTCACACCTTTCTCTTTAACACGGCCGTCCGCCAAGTGAAGAAACTGATCGATGCCGGCGAACTCGGAGACATCCGTTACATATATTGCCAGCGCCTGAACCTGGGCCGTATCCGGTCCGATGTCGACGCCCTGTGGAATCTTGCCCCTCATGATATCAGCATCATTCAGTACTGGCTGGACAATCCTACCCCTCTTTCCGTTATCAGGCGGGGGGTCGACATTATTCAGAGCGGCATTGACGACGTGGTGTTCATGAACATCCTTTACCCGAATAAAATCATGGCCAATATTCATGTAAGCTGGCTCGATCCCAACAAGGTCCGATCCATCACGGTGGTCGGTTCCAAAAAGATGGTTGTGTACGACGACATGGCGGACAACAAAATCGCCATTTACGACAAGGGAATCGATCGGAAGGCCGTGCTGGGGGAAAACATGGACTACGACAACCAGCATTTCCGGGTCTTCAATTACCGGTCCGGCGACGTCCTGATGCCGAGGGTTGATTTTCAGGAGCCGCTCAAAGTAGAGATTGACCACTTCATCGATTGCATCGAACACGGCATCAATTGCATAACCGGTGTCGAGCATGCCAAAAAAGTTGTCGCCATCCTGGCGTCACCGCAATGAAGCAGCCCCCTTGACCGGCGCCCACCACCGGCATAGAATTGCCAGTCTTAATTCCCTTCAGGCTTTGGAAAAAATTATTATCTGGTATGGAAGGTGAGGAATAGTATTCATCATGAGATGAGGAATCAGACAATGAAGGTTAATACAAAAATATTCCGGAGAGACGGCAGGATTAGCTGCAAATCAGACACAAAACATTTTGTGAGCCTGGTTGGCTGCCTGGTGATACTGATTTTGGCCTTTGGCGGTATGCAAGCGTGGGCAGACTGGCCCCATGTCGTCCTTTCGAAAGACGGCACCCCGATTTCGTATGAGATCCATGGTGCCGGAGAACCGTCGCTTGTGTTCGTCCATGGCTGGAGTTGTGATGCCCGCTACTGGCGCGCTCAGGTTCAGCATTTCTCAAAAAAGCATCGGGTCGTCGTTCTTGACCTTGCCGGTCACGGCCATTCGGGAATGATGCGCACAAAGTATACGATGGCCGCTTTCGGAGAGGATGTGCGGGCAGTGACCGAAGCAACCGGCAGCAATCGTGTCATTCTGATCGGTCATTCCATGGGCGGCTCGGTGATCGCGGAGGCTGCCCGGCTCATGCCGAATCGCGTTGTCGGTTTGATCGGCGTAGACACGCTTGACAACATAGAATACCCGCTGACTGTCGAAGAGTTCAAAAAGATGATCGCCCCTCTGGAGAAGGATTTTCGAACCGGAAGCAGGCAGTTCATAGAGCAGATGATTTCACCCCAGACCGATCCCCAGCTCCGCGAGTGGATTCTCTCGGATGTTTCGGCCGCGCCTCCCGCTGTTGCCTTAAGTGCGATGACCGAGATGATGACACAATACATTAAAGGTGAAGCGGCTAAAGTATTTGAAAATATCCGCATTCCCGTCATAACCGTGAATGGAGATCTGTGGCCCATCAACTATGAGGCAAACAGGCGGCATATGTTTTCTTACGATGCCATTGTCCTGAATAAGGCGGACCATTTCTTAATGATGAATCGTCCGGAAGAATTCAACCGTGCGTTGGAGAAAGCAATCCATATGCTTTCAGGAAAATCGGTGAAGCAAATTAAATGACAACCTAAAAATGACCCACTGTGATCACCGAAAAGTGACCCACCCCCCTGTTCGAGTTAAAGAATATAACTGTCATTTCTTTGCAGGTGTAGTATCGACAACTTCCGATACCCAAAACTGAAAGAGGGTCTGTTGATTCTCTAATGATAACATATACTTTAATAGTGTCGACGCGACGACCCTCCCCTGCATTTTGATCCATTACCGGGGCGCCTCTGACACCGATATCCTAAATCAGCCTGCCGATGAGCCTGAGTGACAACCAATACAAACGTGGAGGTCGTATTTTCGGAGCACTTTATTGAATGCGGATCGAAACATGCGACGTCTTGACGGCGTATTTTACCTTCCAGCAATATCCGGCTGCCTTCCTGTAATAAAGTATTTCCCTTTTTATTTAAATTTGATATATTTCAACTGGTAATCTCCAGTGGCGGTGCTACAAAAAGTATTATGTCTATTATACAATTCGTCAAACATTCAGTCTTTTTGCGTCTGTCTAAGAAGAATAAGGAGGGAATATGAGCGAAATAAAAGGGGTTCAAACTGAGCGTTTTTTTGAGCAGCTACCGGATGCGATTTCATTTTTTTCCGATTTCGCACAAATTGCCCACACAGGGAATGAAGTCGTAATGCAATTTTATGAAACTATCCCTGGTCCTCCTGGGCCTGAGGGCAACATTACGAGAGTTAGAACACGCCTAAAGGCCACAATCACGATTGGGTTAAATCATGCACAGATTATAGGTAAGTTACTTACTGAAAAAGTAGAGGTTAAATAATGAGATTGTCAGAAACGACTTTTGAAAAAATCGGTGATTTTAAGAGTTTTTTTGAATCAGCATCTATTGAGGCCAAATCACCTACTGAATTTCTTTCTGCACTTGACAGAACAGGAATTGAGTCTAACGTTACAGAAGAAGGTCACTTAATGATAAGGTATTGGCAAATTGGAGCTGAAAACTTTGTTTCCCCCGAACAGGCAAGTATTATACGTACAAGTAGACCTCTTCCAGACCAGGGCGATAACATGGACTGGTTAAGTAAAAATCTTCAAACTATTCGTCAAGAAAATTGTGGGAAATGGGTAGCAGTCTATAACGAGAGGATCGTAGCATCCTCATCTACTTTACCCGACCTTATGAATCAAATTAAAGAATATGACAGGCCACTAATTACACTTATACCGGCGGAACCAGTTATATGGACATTTGCATATGCCCTCTAAGAACTTTGAACGTAGTGTGAAATTTTATGAAGGCAAAACTCAGGACGGTGCTCCCGTGTGGCTACCGTTGGTTGAGGTCATTCTGATAACACCAAGCAATAGTCGCATTTCTTTGTCTTTACTCTTTGATACAGGTGCAAGTGTAACAACGCTAAGAGCAGACCTTTATCCCCTGCTGGGGTTGCAGTCATGGAATGAAGGACTAAGAGTGCCAACTGGTACCGGTGGCGGTCAAGTAGATGCCTATCAATATACTGCTAACATAGAAGTCTTTGGAAAGAGCATTCAATGTCCTATTAATTTGTTGCAAACGCTGCCACCTCATCCCTTTTTCTGTGGATTGCTAGGACGAGATACCGTTTTTAACGAGTTTGGATTCGGATTTTGGGAAAGTACACACGAGCTTTTTGTTACTGAGAACCCATAAGGTTAGCCCTTTAGCAATCAATAGATTTTTCTTCCCTCCCTTTCTATTCATCCGAACGCACCTCTCCTATTCAAGCAGCGGAATAACCCTCTGCCGTGAAATATGTCCCATTCACACACAACCCGTTGAGATATGGACTATATGAATAGAGGAACACTTTCCATATTATTCAAAAGGAAACAACCCGCAACAGCATATAACAGAGTGCTTGAGGTTTGTACAAAAAGGCTTCGCCCTTTCCAAACAATCAAAACATTATTTCGCTTGGTAATACTCACTTCAATGCCAAGTTAAAAAGCTGTGGATAAGTAGGTGTAGCATAGACAACTGAGATGAGTTTAATTAAAGGGGTTCTAGAATCCCTTCACGATCTATAGATAATGATCCAGATCAAAAACAGGATCAACCACATCCCCTTCAATAAACATCCGGAACCATATTTCCATGCCGCAAGCCAACCAGAGGAAAAAATAATGCCAGCGCAGGCGGGGATGGGGGGAATGATCCATGATGCGCCTGAGATAGGCATAATTGAACAGTCCCCGTTCTTCGACCCGCTCCTTCGTTAAAACCCGTTCGGCCACGTCCCTGAGGTCCTTCTGGAACTGATAATACGGGTTGAAGCTGAATCCCCATTTTTTCTTCATCAGGGTATGCTCGGGCAAAATGCCCGTCACGGCCTTTCTGTAAAGGTATTTGAGCTGCCCTCCCTTCATTTTCATCTCCGCCGGAATGGACATGGAAAATTGCACAAGGTCTTTATCCAGAAAGGGTACCCGCACCTCGAGACCGTTTGCCATAGAGGTGCGGTCCTCGTTCATCAGAAAATCCTCCTGCATTTTGGTGTGAAACTCCGTCCACAGCACCTGTTCGAGAATGTTTTCGTCTCTTGAAGAAAAATATTGATCGAATTGCGTATGGGTCTTATGAAGAGACTGCTCCAGCATGACGGGGCCATAGACGTTTCGGTACGCCATCTGGTCGTAATCCCACACGTTTCTCAGAATCAGATAGTATCTTGCGGGATCGCCGGTGGACAGGAGCATCTGCAGGCCGCGCCGGTACTCGTCGAGGGAAAGCGCTCCGGAAGCGTTCTGGACGGAAAAGAGGAAACTTCTCAGGGGACGAAACAATCCGGATGCCAATCCGTCGGGAATGATGGAATGCAGATGCCTCGCAGGATAGATATACCGGTGGAGGTCATAGCCGGCGAACAATTCATCCCCGCCGAGCCCTCCCAGGCAAACCTTCACATACTGCCTCGCAAAACGGGAAAGGAGAAATCCCTGCAGGATATTCTCTTTGGGCTCCTCCGCGTGCCAGATCACTTCGGGAAACTGACGGAGCGGATCGGGGGAAAGGAGAATTTCATGATGCTCCGTGTGGAACCTGTCCGCGATGACGCGGGCGTCTTCAAGCTCATCGGTCGGTTCATTGAAGCCCATGGAAAAGGTTCTGACGGGCTTGTCGGACACTTCCGCCATGAACGCGACCAGGGAACTGGAATCCAGCCCTCCCGACAGATACACGCCCAAAGGCACATCGCTCACTTTCTGCTTGCGCACCGATTCGCGCAGATAGTGCCTGATCCCCTCGATGCAGTCCGCTTCACCGGCGGGAACATCTCTTGTCTTTTCCAGATTGAAATAACGGCGCACCGATACAGCGCCGTTTTCATATATCATATAGTGGGCAGGCAGTAGCCTTCTGATATTTCTGAACAGCGTCCCTTCGCCGGGAATGAAGCGCAGGTTGAGAAAATAATGCAGGGACTGATAATCCGGCAATCGCGGGACGGACGGGTCTTGAAGAATGGCCTTGATCTCGGAGGCGAAGCGGAGCGTTTTGCCGTCGAAGTGATAATGCAGGGGTTTGACGCCGAAGTAATCCCTTGCCAGGATGAGCCGCTTTGCCCGCGCATCCCAGAGGGCAAAGGCGAAAATGCCGTCCAGCCGGCTTAAGAATTCGGTCCCGTATTCCTCGTACCCGTGAACGAGCACTTCCGTATCGCTCTCGGTTTTAAAACGATGCCCCCGCCCTTCAAGGTCTATCCGGAGATTCTGAAAATTATAAATCTCGCCGTTGAAAACGACCCAGACGGACTGGTCCTCGTTGGACATGGGCTGGTCGCCTGTTACGAGATCGATGATCGACAGGCGGCAGTGCCCCAGGAAGATCCCGTCTCCCTGATACAGGCCTTCACCGTCCGGCCCCCGATGGGCGATGGAACGAATCATTTTCTGAACGATCGCCTGATCCGCTCCCGGACCGATCATTCCGCAGATGCCGCACATGAATCAGACTCACCTCGTAATCATCAAGCTTCCGTATACCCCACAATCCGTCTGAACAGCTTCCACTCCGGGGCGTGGGTGAAAAACCGCAGTCTCCATCTCAACAGGGCGTCCAGTCTGAAAAAAAGATAGGCGGGATAATGGTAGAACTTGATATACCTTTCTTTGATTTCCCTGGACCAGAAAACGAAACGGGAAATAAAGGCCAGGTTTTCCATCATGGAGCACTCTTTCGCGGACAGCCACGGAAGCTGGCAGTTGAAAAAGGTCAGCCGGGACCACTCTTCGAGGGACAGCGGCGGCTGGAACAACCCCCCGGAAACGATCTCATCAAACAGCGGGTTTCCCGGGTACGGGGTATAAATACAGATCGCCGTGATATAGATATCGGGGTTGATTCCCTTGATCCGGTCCATCAGGTCGAATGTCTTCTGCCGTTCTTCCTCCGTTTCTCCCGGAAACCCCGACATGAAAGAGGTATGGACGCGCAGGCCGTATTTGTGTGTGGTTTTTGCCATTCCCAGAATATCATCCACCGTGATCTGCTTGTCGATCACATCCGTCAATATCCGCTGAGAGCCCGATTCGGAGCCGACAAACAGGATGTGCGCGCCGGATTTTTTGATGAGATCCGCAAAATCCGCATCGACACGGCGCGCCAGGATATCGGCCCGGCAGGTCGTGCTCCATTTGATGTCCAGGTTGCTTTCGATGATTTTTCCGCACAGAGACCTGACCCGCTTGAGATTGGAAAAGAAATTGTCGTCATAAAAAACGACGTGGCCAACGTTGTACCTTTCCTTCAGGACCCGAAGCTCGTCGATGACGAGGTCCGTATCCTTGGCACGCCATCTCCTGCCGTTGTAAAGATGATTGAAACAGAAGCGGCAGCGGAAGGGGCAGCCGCGCGCTGTCTGAACGCCGATTTCCGAGTATTTTGATACATCGACAAGGTGCCAGGACGGCATCTTGACCGTGCTCATATCCAGAAACGGCCGTTTGCCGGTGAAGACGACCCTGCCGTCATCGTCATGAAAATAGATTCCTCTGACGCTCTTCAAGTCTCCGTTTGCGGAAAGACAGTCCGCCAGTTCGACGGCAACCTCCTCCCCTTCCCCGGCAACGACGATGTCGGCCCTCGGATCCGCGAGGGTCTGTTCCGGCAGAATGGTCGCATGGATGCCTCCCCAGACGATCAGCTTTTCGGGGTCCAGTTTTCGGATCAATGCCGCTATCCTCAATGCGTAGTCGATCTGGAGGCCGGTCATGCTCGTGATGCCCACGAACAGGCTGTCCGGCAGGTATTCCGCTATTTTTTTCTCGTAGTCCGGCTCAACGCGCGTATCCACAATCACCGGCTGGTATCCGGCATCCTCCAGATTGGGGCAGATGCTGAGAAGGGAAAGCGGCGCCTGGGGCATCAGGGCCTGCGGACCTAACTGGGGATAGATTAATAAAATATGTTTTGAACGTTTGCCTGTCTGACTCATATCATTTTCTACCCCGTACACGAACAATATACTTTCTGACAACAAACAAGGAGGTTAAAACGATCGCTGTTAAGAGGGCCCAAATAATTACATACACGCGATGGAAAAAGAGTCCGGCCAAGACTTTTTCCTTATTCAAGCCTATCGCTTCAAAAAAAAGCAGCCCGCTACCTTCGAAAACGCCTAAACCGCTAATACTGACAGGAATATGCGTAAGGATCGAAAGCGAATTAGCTCCGCTGATAGTTGGAAGTATCGGCGGGTTCAAACCTGCGGCCTGAAGCGCCGTCACCAATGTAAAACCGGAGACAACGGCCCTTACCAGGGTAATGAATAAGTTATTATAAAGATCCCCTCGTCTTTTTTGATAAAGATATGAAAAAGTCTCTAACAATTCTTTGGTGATTGCGTATCTGTTTAAAAATTTTGGGGCATATCTTACAGTAAACCATAACATTAAAGCGAAAAGACCTAAAGAAGCCATCGTTAATAGAAGCACATAACTGGTTGAAATTGACGCGACAAAAGCAATTGTAAAGGGTGTAAACAAAAATACTGCTACGCAAAGTGTAATGAATCGATCTAAAAGAATGGCCGAGACGCTCTGGTATGTGGAAACTTCTATGCGCTTCACAAGAGCGATCAATGTAAAATCGCCTATAATGGCAGGCGCGATTGTACCGATTGAACTGGAGAAGAAAAAATACTTTATAAAATGACCATAACTTACTGTGACATAATTTCTAATGAACAACCAAAGTTTGAAACCGCCTAGTAAAATGAACAAGATGCCGAAAAAGACTAAAAGAGCTAAAGGCAGCAGCCTGGGTGAAACAACACTCTCTTTGAAAACCCCAAAGTCAATAAACCTGAATATCCAAACGAGTAGCGCCGCACTGATTAAAAGTCGTATGGCATATAAAACGATCTTTCTGAAATCAGGCTTTTTCATAGCTTCTTCCTGGCAATTATCAACAGCATTGCGGTCTGCCTTCTCACGCATGTAATTCATCAATCTTTCATCTTAAGCGCTTAAAATAGAAACATTATTTCTTCCTTGCCACTATAACAAACCACGGCATGAGATACTTTTTTAGAGGCAACGCCGTTATATGGTCAGCAAGGTAATTTTGTATCTTCTGCAAATGGGAAGGATTTGCGAAATAGAGATTCAAATAGTGGATGCGTATATCATCAAAGCCCGATTGGTCCAGCAGATTCATCAGCCTCAGGGGGTGAATAGGCACGTCGTTTGTGCGTCGCCATAAACGATATAAGAAACGCCATCTCATGATGAAATACCTCTGGGGGTGAAACAGATTAGGCTCCATGCAATATAAGTGACCGCCCGGAAGCAGAATCCTTTTCAATTCGGCGATTGAATCGGAAAAGGGGAAAAGGTGATGCAATGTCGCGGGCAGGCAGGCAATATCGAACGATCCGCTCTTAAAAGGCAAGGAAAAAGCACTGCCACAAATTTTTTCATACGGATATAAAGAAAGCACTTGAAGGGCTATATCCAACCCGCAAAAAGAAATTTGCTGATCACTAAAACGGCTGGCCAACATCTGCGAAAACTGGCCCGATGCGCAGCCGATCTCGCATATACGAGTCCCATCCTCTCTGTGCTGTTTCATGAGATCGGCAAACAACGCCATCATCGTCTCCAAATCCCTATCCGAATAAGGAGAGTAGCCGTTAGTGAATTGATTGAAATAGGACTTATCTTCTATTGAATACGTTCCCATTGTATCTGAATATCACCTGTTATAAAAAAACGACATCGGGGCAAAAGATCATCATGCCAGCCAACGGCTCTGTTGCACATCAAAGTGTATTTGCGAAGCGCCCTCTCCTGATCTGTCAAAGCGCCGGTAGCAGTGCCTGCACTGAAGAGGCAATGAAGATCCTTCGTCTAAAAAGACTTTTCTTAAAGAAAGATAAGAATAAGAATTAAATGGTGTTTCGTCTATAAAAAAATTACCGTTTTCTTTTTTGGGAAGATCAAAACAGCACCGGCCCTGCAATCCCGCAGATGTCAAAATTGTAAGCGCAAATGGGTCTCTGCAGAAACCACGAGAAGATCTATTGACCAGAACAGGCAAATAAACTTGTGATGCCGGCAGACATGTCCGTACAACGTCCTGCATGATCTCCTGCACTTCTTCATCATCATCATAAAGGGTCAGTCCCGGTTCGCCAAATGAATTGATGTTATTGAAGTATATGAGATCAAAGCGCATTTCTTCTGCAAAGCGGATCATTTCTTTCAGATGAGACACTGTATTCCTTGTCAATGTAAAATTGCACCTGAACTGAAATTTTCTCAATCCTTGATTGTCCAGCATCCTTCTGAATGTCTGGATTGATTTGAGAAGTTTTTCCCAGATAATGGCGGGTGCATTTCTTACCGCCTCATATGTTTCTGCATCGTGACCATCCAGGCTGACATTTGCAGAATGCAGACCCGCCTGCACGATTTCTTCTCCCCGTTCAATCAGCAGGAGACCATTTGTAGACAGACTACAGTAGAATCCCTGCCCAACGATCATCGTGATCATTCTCCCGACATCCGGATGGAGCAGAGGCTCTCCCCCTCCCAGCAAAATGGCTACTGCACCATCTGCCTTTTTCAGGATTCGACGGATATCTTCCAGTGTCATATCGTTTCGTCCATCCATTGGATAATCCTGTCGCCGGAGAAAGCAGGTGTTACAAGAGAGATTACAGCGGTAGGTGATATCGAGTTGATATTCCAGAGGATGGTGAGCAACATGTTCCTCATGCCGGCCGAGTAAGAACCGCATTCCATTCATCAGCCGGCTGAATGGCTTCCCGGAACGAAAAAGGCCCCTCAAAACGATACCTAAAGCATAGGCATCTGTCTTTCTCAAAAACCGTTTATTGTTACCGATCACCGCTGTTCTCCATGTCTTTTATCGTCCTTTTCCATTGTTCGTTCAGATCTTTCAAAATCCTGCAACCGGAAGTCATTCGAACCCCTTTTCTTTTTAGTTCGTCAATGAGATCCCAGTAGACCTGATCGTAACCAGGGTCCAGGAGGCCGCCAAGCTGTTCCTGATGCCAGATGATGGAAACACAGCCTTTCATCTCCATAAACCGCCGGGACTCTTCCCTGGCGGCATCTGATGCCTCCGACGGCGAGAGACGGTAGCTTGTGGCCAGAGTCGTATCCATCAGGACCAAGGGAATCTCCCAGAACGAAAAAGGCCTCTCCTGTCCCATATCATAGGGCTGGTAGGGGAAATATGTCCCTGCCCGGGGGCCAACCGTGTCGTTATAGCCGACGGACATGTCATACCGAAGACCGGCTTTTTCGATGCCGGCAAAAAACGAAGATGGATGAAAATGGAGGTAGTGCTGGCGATGCCCCATGATCTCCCGTCCTGACAGACTTTCAAGTTCTCCCTTTTCTTCTGCGAGACGGCCCGGGTCATCTCCAGCCCGATAACTGCCGTGGAGGCATATCTCAAAACCCTTTTCCTTTAGATACTGCAGGGCATTCAGAAAATTAGGATCATGCAGATCGTAGGCAGGATCGTGAAGATGCCCGCCTCTTGCCACAAACTGAAAGGACGAGCTGCCCCCCCTTGACAACTCTCCCGCCACGATTCTTTCGAAATCGCGATAGGGCAGAGCCGTGTGCATCAATGCTTCCATGTAGGCATAGGCATTTCGCAAAGCATCGCCGGGGCGTCGCCGGGTGATGACCTGACGGGCTGCAGACCGCAGAAAACGGGGCAAGCCACGGCTGAATGGAGACGGCAAATAATCGACGTCATGGGTCAGTAAGACCGTCGGCTGTCGGTCATTTTCTAATCGTGGCCAGCCAAGGAACTCCGCGGCCTTTGCAATATTATCCAACCATTGATCCACAACCGGTTCCGGCCTTTTCCATCCGGCTCTCAGCCACCAGTCCTCTGCAAACAGGATCCAATCATCCGCCTGTTCTGGGCGGTTCCGTCTTTCGTACCACAGATTCATAACCGCACACGCCCCCGCCAGGACATCGGTGCCAATCCATCCCTTTTGGTCAAACTCGCGCCGCTTCGGATGAGGGAAGGGAAACCGCCCTTCCGACAGGGTTTCAAAGGGGAAAGAACTGTGGCTTTCCGCGAGATGTTTTTTCACCGCCGGTGTTGAAAGGATAACGATATCCCCTTCGCCGGTCGGTATTTGAGCAGGATCTTCCGTTGTTGCATAGACGATCCGGTGTCGTGCGCCGGGTGTTATGGTCCAACCAACACGCATGGCCAGATGACGCAGGGTGTGAACGACCGCCTTTCTGTCAAACGGCTCGCCCTGGAAAATCACCTCTACGGGCAATCTTTCAGACATCCATTCCTCCAGTCAGATCACGAATATGGCTCTCAATTACATCGGGAATGTAGTCCAGATTTTCAGCAAACAAATCCCTCTTTTGTCTCACGCTTTCTCTGGACGGCAGGGCCTTGGCGATAGAAATTGCCGCTTCCACGGCGGCATCGCCTCGATCGTACACCTTCATCAGCCCGTATTCATTCTCCAGTATTTTCATGTTGCCGCATTTCCCCGCCCAGCTTGATGCCAGCACGGAAGGAACGCCCATCAGGGCAGCCTCGGCGCACATGCTCGGACTTTCACCCACCACAAGTCGGGAAAAGGCCATAACGTGGTGCATCCGGTCGACCCGCACAGGATGCGCAAATTCCCGGAGTTCCTGTGGCGGCTCCGTTTCGCTGGTCAGAACGACCTTCATGCAAGAAGAAAGCTGCCTGATTAATCGCACGGCATCCCCGGGAGTAAATCCCGTTTCGCCGCGATCATGAACGGCATCCCAGCGGACAAAACGAACGACCGCGTAAGGCTGATCCGGGTCGATTTCCTCTCCCCTCACAAGTTCCCCATCCGGGATAAACTCGTCAGGATGCAGATAGCTCCATTCATGAAAACTCCGATAACGGTGATGACGGCTGCCGAAGTCTCCTACGAACCACTCGGGCGTGAGGATCCTGTCGGCAAAAGGAAAGGCGATTCTGTTGCTCGTTACCGCCGTCTCCGTGTCGGTAAGCGCGATGTTGGGAACTCCATGCATTTTCGACGGCAGAGAGGTTGTAATCCCGCCGATGGACATTGCAATGTCAGGTTTAAATCTCGTCATGTGTATCGAACATTTTAACCAGCGGACAAGGAGTTCCGATGCAAGGCCGGGGCCTTTCCGCTGTCTGGACAGGCAAACATAAGGCATCCCGAACAAATCCAGGAGCTGATGGGTGATGTCCTTGTCGCGGGTGACGATCTTTACCCCGTTGCCGCGTTTCAGCCAGCGCTTCACCAGCGGACGGAAGAAATGCACGTGCTTGGGATGCAATATGTCGATAAAGATCTTCACCGGTTACCCTGCTCCCTGACGGCAATCGCCACGAGACCGGAACCGTCCTTCTGGGATCGATAAAACGAACCCGCGTAGCTCAAAAAAAGAAGAAGCGGAAACATCAGCGCATAAACGCTTTTGTTCTTTTCTTTTGCACCGGTTATCAGTTTGCTCATATCGTTGGCCAGCGTCTCCATGGAATTATAATTGTAGATGCATGTTTTTACGGCAAGCCCCCCCTCCATCAAAAGACTTGTCAATCCGTCTTTTGTATATCCCGGTCTCACATGGCCGTCTATGTCCATCCAGTTTTCCCGTCTCCATCCCAGAACATTGCGGGTCAGGTGCGGCACGTGGACAAGCAGATGTCCCCCGGGATCGAGGGCTTCCCGGAATGTTCTTACCCCTCCCAGATCATCCTCGAGATGCTCGAGCATGTCCGTAGAAATGATCAGGTCGAATTTTCCCATCTCCTTAAGTTTCATTGCGTCCATCGTTACGAAACGGACATTTTTTATGCCGGATTTTAATGCGATATGGTGATTCATTTCATTCTGTTTCCCGTCCAGATCCACACCGATAACCTCTGCGGATGGAAACCGGCGCGCACAGGCGAGGGTGATCATGCCCCGTCCGCACCCCGCATCAGCCACCTTCTTCGGTACGGGGATCTGATCAAGAAACGGCAGAATGGTTCGGGCGCGGATGCGCAATCCCAGGATCGGAGCGCCGATAACCCTGATGTAGAGCCTCTCGGCAGGACTCAGTCCCGGTAATAATGAAATTTCCGAACCAAACGGCATGTTATTCCCCACCCTCACTTCCTCGTCATTCCGGCAAAAGCCGGAATGACACAAGAAAAAACGTATCTACTTAACTTAATTCGTAGGCCACCTTTATTGAAACTATCTCCCATTCATGTAGGTATATTTTCATAAACCATATCTCATTTTTTCACGACATTTTTGACAACATCTATTGCCGCTTCTCTAATAACAAGCGCAATGCCGCAAGCCCCCGCGCCATCCATCCGTTGCACCAGTGAAGGAGGGTAAACCGCTTGTTGACGCAGCGCCCCCTCTGATATGAAAAATCACCGCTGCCTTCATAGAAATGGCCGATCCCCCAGGCCGCGATGCGACTTGCCTTTTCAAGCTCTCCCGCAGCGGCAAATGTCAGAATGCCCTGGGCGGAACCGTGCACGTCATGCGGCATGATTTCATCGCTTGCCCATTTGGGAGCGCCGTTCGCAAGGAACAGGTTCTCCCTGTAGAATTTCAATCCCCGATCATAATGGTCGCGGAACCGTCCATCTCCCGTTGCATGTTCATAATCGCAAAACGCATCCAGGATCATTCCCGTATGATAGTTGTCATGGTCCTCCAGGCTCTGCGCCGGATTGGTGGTATAGTGCCACGCCCCGTAGGATGTCTGCCTGCGGGACACAAACGTTAAAAGCTTGCATGCCTCATTTAACAAAGACGGCTCTCCCGTCAGCGTGCCGACCTGCGCCATCAATGCGCCGGCCAGGGCGTTGATATTGATGACGGAAAACCCGCCTTTCATGTTCGGCACATAGGAGATGCATTTTTCCTCATCCGTTTCATAGAGCACGTCCAGATCATATAAAATAAAATCAACGGCGCTTCGCGCATTGTTGAGATAATCTTCATTCCCGAGTAGTTGATAGCCATGCAAGAGGGCGCCCCCGGCGATAACCGTCATATAGCAGTTGGGATAACCGGGCGGCTGATAAAACCCCGGGCTCTGCCAGGGATGATGGTATCCCCAGCAGCTTCCGTGATAATTGCCCTTTTCTCGCGAACCGTTCTCCATCAGCCATCCCAGACACTTCGCGGCCCTCTTCTTGTAAACGGCTTCGTCGTTTATTGTATATATATCGAGATTGGCCCGCGCAAAAAGCGCCGGGCTTTCGGGATTTATTCCTTTCCTTACGAAGAAAACGGGACGGAGATTTACGGGTGAACGCATCACAATCTGCGTCCAGATGAGACGAAGCGGCCAGAAACCGAAGGACAGCGCCTGCAAGAGAGGGCTGTGCAAACCGTCATATTTCGAGTAGCCGATGTAGCCTGAAGCGTCTGCCCGCTCCAGTGTGGCATATAAAACGGATTCAATTTCGTTGAGATCACTCACAAATCGTCTTCCATGGCTGTAGCAGTAAATTCGTTTTATCTTAATCTTCGTTGTGTTATATGTCAATTTCATAAGTAACGAGAGCCTTGAATTTCTACCGAATATGTCGTTCCGGTGAAAACCGGAATCCAGCAAGTTAACGAAAACACTGGATTCCTGCTTTCGCAGGAATGACGATTTGCCATGTTTCAGGAGAAATTCAAAGCTATCAAGTACATGGTATTCATTTACCGGGAGACACCTTTTCTGAAGACTGCAAATATGTCCGAATACCGTAAGATCGTCCTATTCGCCGCGGGAATGACCCTCTACATATCAGGGCTTTTTACGAACGTCGTTGCAGATCCCGACCTGTGGGGCTACCTTGCCTTCGGCAGGCTTTTCTGGGAAAGTAATCAATTCCCCTACCATGATGTTTATTCCTACATTCCGACCAAAGAACTCTGGGTGTATCACGAATGGCTCACGGGAGTCCTTTTTTACCCCGTCTATCACTGGGCGGCGGGAACGGGACTCCAGGCGCTGCGGTATGCAATCATCCTCCTGACCGTCGGACTCGTCTTCATGGCGGCGATGAAGCGGAGAAGCAAGCCCGTGCCCGCCATGATCGTCCTGTTTCTGTCGGCCAATGCCCTCACGTACGGTTATTCTCCCGTCAGAGCCCAGGTCTTCACCTACCTGTTCTTTGCCTTGTCCATTTACATTCTGGAAAGGTGCAAGAAAGAACAGACATTCACTTTACTCTGGTGGCTGTTACCCGTTTATCTCATGTGGTGCAACGCACACGGCGGCTTTCCGGCAGGTCTCGGTCTCCTGGCATTGTACGCCGCAGGTGAAGCCCTGTCCGGTCGAAGCGCCCTTCCCTACCTTCTTGCATTGACGGCTTCGGCGATGGTAACGCTCATCAACCCTTATGGAATCGATTACTGGCGCTACACCATAGATGCCGTCTCCATGCCGCGTCCGGACATCATTGAATGGATGTCCATCCCGACGGCCATAAAGAGCGGCAAATTCATAGAGGCGAGCACCCTTTTTATATCTTTTCTCGTCATTTCCGCTCTTTTGATCATCCGGCACGGCAGGCGCAATTATACGGAGATTCTTGTTTTGGCGGTAACGGCCTGTCTGGGTTTCATGCATATCCGGCATTCCATTTTTTTCTTTCTAACTTTCGGAGCTTATGTTCCCGTCATCCTCTCGGACTTTTTCAACTCACTGAAAACGGAGTCCGAAAAGTATCGGCGCCTGCCCACTGTTACCCGGTTTGCCTGGCCGCTTGCAGTGCTTCTGTTCGCCCTCCTGTCACTGTCGTCGTTTGCAAAATTTGTCCTGACACCCTCCCTCAGCATCCTGACTCCCCAGCCATACTATCCCGTGGGAGCCCTTCAATGGATAAACGCCCATCAGTGGAAAGGCAACATCCTTCCCCACTTTGACTGGGGAGAATTCCTGATATGGAACTGCCATCCGGACAGCCGCGTCGGCATGGATGGCCGTTTTGAAACCGTCTATAAAAAAAGTGATCATGAGGAATATTTCAATTTCCTGCTGGGTCGCAATGACTGGGGACGATTTCTGGAGAGATATCCACATGATATGGTCCTCATCAGACCGAACACACAGACGGATGTTCTGATGAGAAGACATCCCGGATGGCAGTTAACTTACGAAGACGAAGGCTGCGTTATTTTTCTGCAGAAAAAGAAATGAATAGCATTGCATTCAAGCAGATAGGTATTATATAAATACAGACAAATGAACCCTTCAAGTCATCTCCATACCGATTTTACATTGACTGTTCTCATTCCCGTATTCAATGAACGGGATACCATCAGAATGGCTCTCGATGCCGTTTTGGCATCACCCTACAAAAAAGAGATTATCATCATTGACGACGGATCCACAGACGGCACCCGCGAGATTATTCAGAAAGTCCATCATCCTGACGTCAGAGTCCTCTTTCATGATAAAAACTCCGGTAAGGGCAGAGCGATACAAACAGGTTTCACACACGCGACGGGAGACATCGTTCTCGTCCAGGATGCGGACCTGGAATACGACCCTTCCGAATACCCCGCCTTGCTTCAACCGATACTCATAGGCAAGGCCGACGTCGTGTATGGATCCCGGTTCGCCGGGCATGGCGCCCATCGGGTTCTTTATTTCTGGCATTATGTCGGCAATCGATTTTTAACCCTGCTTTCCAATATATTAACCGACCTCAACCTTACAGATATGGAGTGCTGCTACAAGGTTTTTACAAAAAAGGCCCTGGAAGGCATTCATATCAATGAAAGCCGTTTCGGTTTCGACCCGGAAATTACAGCCAAAATCGCCGGAAAGAAGCTGCGTATTTACGAAGTTCCCATATCCTATTACGGCAGAACATACGAGGAAGGGAAAAAGATAGGCTGGAGGGACGGTGTGCGGGCTTTGTGGTGTATCTTGAAATATAACCTGTTTAAATAGGAAAATTAAAAGAGGAGTATCAGGCAACTGCATACGAGTGACCCTCAGGGACACGGCTTGCCTGTTTTTTTTGAAGCCGTTGCCATCTTGTGGAAATGGCGGGCCATTACCTCATTTTTTTTTGTCGCAAACACATCTGACATTAACAAATACGCCTTCACAGGCTCTTCCTCCGAAACAATCGCTTTTTGAGCCTCTTTCAAGGCTACATCGGGATAACCCTGGAAAAGCAGGATTTTACCCATGTTGATATGGAAAAAGCTTCTATTCGGTGCAAGGGATATCGCCTTTTCCATCATATCCTGAGCTTTCACCGGCAGTCCCCTTCTCATCAGAACGATCGCCTTGCTGTTGTAGAGGTCGGCATTTGAAGAAATGCCCTCGAGAGCTTTCTCGATATGTACAAGCGCTTTCTCGTCATCACCGGTCATTGTATGGTATTTTCCCAGAAGTTCATGCGTCTTGTATATTTTGGAAACATCGGCGACGGCAGGAGACTCAAGGGCTTTGGTCAAAGCTGCAAAGGCTTCGGGAAAACGGCCTGCCGTTAGAAAGGCTGCCCCCAGATTATTCTGCACGACGTCGAGATGAGACACCTTTTCCGCATTATCGCTCCAGAGGGAGATGTCGTCCTTCAGGATGTTGTTCTGGATGAACACCGTCACACCCAGAAGGATCATGACCACCGTCACGGATGACGACACAAGC
>Ga0116202_10000495_pt1 | contig 21933 bp, 27 predicted proteins | sample LakKivw325mmetaG_FD_94479 | JGI IMG/M metagenome (GOLD analysis project Ga0116202, IMG submission 94479) | Anoxic lake water microbial communities from Lake Kivu, Rwanda to study Microbial Dark Matter (Phase II) - Lake Kivu water 325m metaG | ecosystem: Environmental > Aquatic > Freshwater >... | reverse complement strand
TCGAGCTTGCCCTTAAACTCCCTGGTCTCCATCTCTGACTCCTTTCTCGATGTCGCCGAGCAGGTGCCCGAGCCGGTCCCGCTTGGTGACGAGATAGCGAATGTTCTTCCTGCCGGGTCGTGCCAGGATCGGCACCCGTTCGACCACGTCGAGCCCAAACCCGCGCAGCCCGATGATCTTGCGGGGATTGTTGGTCAGCAGCCGGATGCTCGTCAGCCCGAGGTCGGAGAGTATCTGCGCGCCGATGCCGTAGTCACGCAGGTCGGGCTCAAACCCGAGCGCGATATTGGCCTGCACGGTATCCATTCCCTGGTCCTGCAGCGCGTACGCCCGCAGCTTGTTTTCGATGCCGATGCCTCTCCCCTCCTGGCGCATGTAGAGCACCACACCCCGGCCTTCGCGCGCAATCATCTTCATCGCCATTGCCAGTTGGATCCCGCAGTCGCAGCGCAGCGAATGAAAGACGTCGCCGGTCAGGCACTGCGAATGGACCCTCACCAGCACGCGCTCCTTGCCCCGGACGTCACCCTTGACCAGCGCGATGTGGGCGTAGGGCTCGACCACGTCCTCGTAGACGATGGCCTTGAACTCGCCGTACTCGGTCGGCAGCACGGTCTCAACGACCTTCCGAACGAGCTTCTCCTGCTGCCGCCGATAGGCAATCAGGTCTTTGATAGTGACAATCTTCAATCGGAACCGCCGCGCCAGCTTCTTCAACGCCGGCAGCCGCGCCATGGTGCCGTTGTCGGCCATGATTTCGCACAGCACGCCGGCCGAGCCCAGGCCTGCGAGCCGCGCAAGGTCAACGGTCGCCTCGGTGTGTCCGGCCCGCACCAGCACGCCGCCGTCCTGGGCAATCAGCGGAAAGATGTGCCCGGGCCGCGCCAGGTCCAGCGGTTTTGTAGTGGGGTTCACCAGGGCCTTGATTGTCACTGCCCGGTCGTGGGCCGAGATACCGGTGGTCGTGCCTTGGGCTGCATCAACCGAGACGGTGAACGCGGTGCCGTGCAGGGCCGTGTTCCCTTCGGTCTGCAGCGGCAGCCCGAGCTGCTCGCATCGCCTCGCCGTCAGGGGCACGCAGATCAGCCCGCGGCCGTACCGGGCCATGAAGTTCACCTTCTCCGCGGTTATCTTTGCGGCGCCGCAAACCAGGTCACCTTCGTTCTCGCGTCCCTCGTCGTCCACGACGATGACGAACCGGCCGGCCCGGATGTCGTGCAGGCCATCGTCGATTGAGGCGAACCCGCGCGTCGCCGCGCCGCTCCGCCGGTCACGCGCGCGCCGCACCTATCCGTCCTTGCGCTTCCAGTCGTACGGTATCGCCGGGTCGTTCAGCGGCCGGCGGTACTCGTCCGGGCGTTCGGGGTTGTACGGCTCGGTGGGGCAGTTAATCATGTAGGCCGGCTCGGCACCGACACCTTTGACGCCGTGCAGCACCATCGGCGGTATCTTCAGGAGTAACGGGTTCTGCTCGCCGATGAACAACTCCATCAGCTCGCCGCGGGTACGCGAGTCCTCGCGCGGGTCGTAGATGACGACCTTGGCCATGCCTTTGATGATGGCGAAGTTGTCGGTCTGAACCTTGTGGTAGTGCCAGCCCTTAACCACGCCCGGGTACACGGTCGAAAGGTACACCTGCCCGAACTTCTCGAACAGCGCGTCGTCCGAACGAAGCAACTCCATCACCATACCGCGCTCGTCCGGGATCGGCCGCAGCTTCTTCAGTTGTACGCCATTTATCATGAGCAGTCAACATAATAGCGCGTCCGGCCAAGTCAAGCAAATGCAGCCGCGGCTCCGCCGCGAATTCCCAGTTCCCAGTTGGCAGTTTGCAGTCACGGAATCCCGATGACCATTCGACACAATCGCCCGAACGGCACGACCTGGCCGACTTCAGGCACTCGCCCGCTGACGTACGGCGGTTCAGAAGTCCCGGCCCGCAGCCGGCCCAACTCCGCTATTGATTTGTGTCGGGAAATCAGTATGATAGCCTTTCTCTGCCGGACGCCGGAACCCGGACGCGGGACGTCGGGTCCAGGTCTGTGCAGCGACCAGCGGTTTATCTGCGAGTCCGTCTAACATTGACAGTAGTCGTGAATTTGTCATAAGGATAGTTACGATGAAGACTTACGTCGCCAGGAAAGACGACATCAAGAGCGAGTGGTACCTGTTTGACGCCGGCGGCCAGACCCTCGGCCGCCTCGCCACGCAGATCGCCGTTCGTTTGATGGGCAAGCACCGCCCGTTGTATACGCCCCACATCGACTCCGGCGACCACGTGGTCGTCATCAATGCCGCGGGCATCAAGCTGACGGGCAACAAGTACGACGACAAGCTCTACCATCGCCATTCGATGTACCCGAATGGCCTGAAGACGTTCACCTACGCCCAAGTCGTCGAGCGGTTCCCGACCCGGCCCCTGGAACTGGCCGTGAAGCGGATGCTGCCCAAGAACAAGCTACAGGCCAAGCGGATTGCCCGCCTGCACGTCTACACGGGCCCGGAGCACCACCACAAGAGCCAGAAGCTCACACCGGTGAATTAACATGGATAAAACCTACTTTGCCACCGGCAGCCGCAAGTCAGCCACGGCCAAGGTCTGGCTGGTTCAGGGCGGCGCCGACACGGTTGTCAACGGCCAGCCCTTCGAGAAGTACTTCGGCCGGGCCGACCTCGTGACCGCAGCGATGTCGCCGCTGAAGACCACCGGCACTTCCGGCTTCGGCCTCAAGTGCGTGTGCTCGGGCGGCGGCCTCTCGGCGCAGGCCGCAGCCGTGGCGCTGGGCGCGGCCCGGGCGCTCGTTGCCTACAACCCGGACCTGCGCAAGACCCTGCGCACCGCCGAGCTGCTCAAGCGCGACCCGCGCGAGAAGGAACGGATGAAGTACGGACTGGCCAAGAGGAGGAAGCGCTTCCAGTGGACCAAACGTTAACCATCAAGCAATTGCTCGAGGCCGGTGTCCATTTCGGACACCATTCGCGGCGCTGGAACCCGAAGATGAAGCCTTTCATCTTCGGCAAGAAGCACGGCATCTTCATCATCGACCTGGAGAAGAGCCTGGAGCGCATGCGCCTCGCCTACGACGCGGTGCGCAACATCACCGAGTCCGGGCGCGACATCCTCTTCGTCGGGACCAAGCAGCAGGCCCGCCCCATCATCGAGGAAGAGGCCACGCGCTGCGGTTCCTGCTACGTCACCGAGCGCTGGCTCGGCGGCCTGCTCACCAACTTCGAGATTCTCTCGACCCGCATCACCCGGCTCTCCGACTTGGAACGGATGATAAACGAGGGGCAGTACGGCAAGACCACCAAGAAGGAAGCCCTGCTCCTGCAGCGCGAGCACAAGAAACTGCTCCGCGTGTTCGCCGGCCTGAAGTCGCTCGACCGGCTGCCCGGCGCGGTCTTTGTCATCGACCCGGTCCGTGAGGCAACCGCCGTCGCCGAGGCACAGCGGGTCCGGATCCCGGTCATCGCCCTGATTGACACCAACGGCGACCCGGAGGGCATCGACTACCCGATACCGGGTAACGACGACGCGCTCCGCTCCATCCGGCTCGTGGCCGGGCTGATGGCCAATGCCGTAATGGAAGGCCGGAAGCAGTTCGACAGCGAGGAGGTACAGTGAGTCAGCCGACCGAGAAAGTCGTTGACCTCCGCCGCCGCACCGGCGCGGGCATGATGGACTGCAAGAACGCCCTCGAAGAGGCGTCCGGCGACGTGGAAAAGGCAATCGAGGTCCTCCGCACCAAGGGCATCGCCAAGGCGGCCAGGAAGGCCGAGCGGCCGACCACTGCCGGCGTGGTTGAATCTTACATCCATCCCGGCGAGCGCCTCGGCGTGCTCATCGAGGTGGACGTTGAAACCGACTTCGTGGCCCGCAACCAGGGGTTCCGGCGGTTTGTGCGCGACCTGGCGATGCACATCGCCGCGGCCGACCCGGTCGCGATTGACCGGACCGGAGTCGCCGCCGATGTCATCGAGCGCGAGAAGCGGATATACGAGGAACAGGTTGCCCAGTCCGGCAAGCCGGCCAACATCGTCGAGAAAATCGTGCAGGGCAAACTTGAGAAGTTCTACGCTGACGTCTGCCTGCTCGAGCAGCCATTCGTGAAGGCACCCGAGAAGACCGTCGGCGACTACCTGAAGGAAACCATCGCCAAGTTCGGCGAGAACACCGTCATCCGACGTTTCGCTCGATTCAAGCTCGGTGAGTAACCGGCGCTACAATCGAGTCCTGCTGAAAATATCCGGTGACCTCTTCAGCGACTCAAAGTCGCTGAAGCGGGTCGCCGACCAACTGGTGAGCGCCCGCCGAACCGGCGTCCGGCTCGCCGTGGTGATGGGCGGCGGCAACATCCTGCGCGGGCGCGACACGCGCGACATGGACCAGGCCGCGGCCGACAAAGCCGGCATGCTTGCCACCGTCATCAACGGCATCAAGCTCACCGAACTGCTCGGCGCCCGCGCCCGCGTGCGCCACTTCTCGGCAATCGGCGTTCCCGGCACGGCTGCGGGCTACGACATCTGGCAGGCGCGCGAGGCGCTGAAAGAGGGCCGGATACTGGTCCTCTCCGGCGGCACCGGCAACCCGTTCTTCTCCACCGACTCCGCCGCGGCACTCCGGGCCGCCGAACTGGGAATGGACGCGTTGCTCAAGGGTACGCGCGTGGCCGGCGTCTTCTCCGCTGACCCGGAAAAGGACCCCGCGGCGAAGTTCTACGCCCGGCTCACCTACGAGCAGGCCCTCATCGAACGGCTGGCAGTGATGGACATGACGGCATTTGCCCTGTGCATGGAACGAAAAATTCCGATAGTGGTGTTTGACATCACCCGGCCCGGGGCTATCCTTGACATCGTAAAGGGAAAACGAATCGGGAGTCTTGTATGCTAGACAAAGTGTATGCTGATTACCGCGCGAAGATGACCAGGACCGTCGAGGTCCTCGAAACCGAGTTTGCCCGCATCCGCACGGCGCGAGCCAACCCGGCAATCCTCGACGGCGTCAAGGTCAACTACTACGACCAGCCGACGCCACTCAAGCAGGTGGCGAGCATCTCCGTGCCCGAGCCGCGCCAGATCGTGGTCCAGCCGTGGGACCGGACGGTCCTGCCGGAAATCGAGAAGGCGCTGCAGAAGGCCGAACTCGGCCTCACGCCCAAAGTCGAGGCCAACCTCATCCGCCTGCCGATACCGGCCCTGACCGAGGAACGCCGGCGCGAACTGACCAGGCTCTGCGCCAAGCTGACCGAGGACTCGCGCATCGGTGTCCGCAACCTCCGCCGCGAGGCCAATGACGCGGTCAAGAAGATCGAGAAAGACAAGAAGATTACCGAGGACGAATCCAAGACCGGCACCAAGAAGGTTCAGGAGATGACCGACGACTTCATCAAGAAGCTCGACGAACTCCTGAAGCGCAAGGAAGCCGAGATCATGGAGAAGTGACCGCTCCGGTCGGACCCGTCCGACCTGTCTGACCAGTCCGACCCTGAAGCGATGAACAAAATCCCCCGCCACATCGCCGCCATCATGGACGGCAACGGCCGGTGGGCGAAGAAACGCGGCCTGCCGCGCGCCCTCGGCCACCAGGAAGGGGTCCGTGCGCTGCACGAAGTCGTTGACGCGTGCGACGAGGTCGGGGTGAAGTACTTCACGGTCTATGCCTTCTCAACTGAGAACTGGTACCGTCCCAAGACCGAGGTCGAGTTACTGATGAAACTGATGGCCCGCACCACCGCCGAAGAGCGGCCGGGCCTTATCGAACGCAACGCCCGGGTCCGCGTCATCGGCCGGATGGGCGACCTGTCGGCCCGGTTGCGCGACGAGGTCAACAGCCTGATTAATGCCACCAGCCGCAACACCGGGCTCACCCTGACGCTTGCCATCTCCTACGGCGGCCGAACCGAGATTCTCGATGCCTGCCGCCGCGCGGTCGCGGCCGGCAAGGCGCCTGAAACCGAGGCCGAATTCGGCGCCCTGCTCTACGACCCGTCGCTGCCTGACCCGGACCTGCTCATCCGCACCGGCGGGGACCTGAGGATGTCGAACTACCTGCTCTGGCAGTGTGCCTACGCCGAACTCTACTTCACCGAGACGCTCTGGCCCGACTTCCGCAAGCCCCAGTTGCTGGCGGCAATCGAGGACTATGGCCATCGAAAGCGCCGCTTCGGCCGCGTCGAGGAGGAGTAGACGCGCAAGATGACGGAGACGAGGGACATAACCCAATTCCGTCGAGGAATTGGGATTGTGTCCCAAGTCGAAGAGTAAGGGGCACGCATGAAGAGTTGGCTTCGTCGCACGCTGGTCGGCGCGGGCCTGGGGGTTGCCATCTTCGCGGCCATCTTCACCTATCGCGAAGTCATCGCCATCATCACCGCGGTCTGGGCCGTACTCGCCACTTTGGAGTTCGTCCAACTCCTCGGCAGAGCGGAAATCAAGCTCAGTCGCTGGCTCCTTCCAGTTCTCAATGTGGCGATTGTCGCCGCCGCATACCTCAATTGGCTTCCCCGGTTCCTGCTCGCTCCGATTGCGGTCGTCCTGCTTGCCGCGGTCGCCGCGAGTGAGACGAAGCCGCGGGTGCCGGTCTACGGCGCGTTCTGCCTTCTCTACCTCGGCTTCCTGCCTGCCCATCTTGTCCTGCTCAGGAACCTGGCAATCAGCCGCTGCTGGTCGCCGTGGCTCGTCTTCTTCCCGCTCGCCCTGACCTGGCTCAACGATACCGCGGGGCTGGTGTTCGGCAAGCTCATGGGTCGGCACAAACTCGCCCCGGTAATCAGCCCGAACAAGACCATTGAAGGCTACGTCGCGGGCCTCGCCATCTCGGCAATTCTGTCCGCCGTGTATCTCCACTTCCTCCTGCCCTTCTCGGCCCGGCCGATATGGTGGCTCGCGGTTGTTGGTATCGGACTCGGCACGATGGCACAGGCCGGCGACTTGTTTGAGTCGATGTTCAAGCGGGCGGTCGGGGTCAAAGACACCTCGTCCGCCCTGGCCGACCACGGCGGGTTCCTCGACCGCGTCGACAGCCTCCTCTTCGTCATCCCCGCCTTCTACTATCTCGTCCTCTACCTCTAGCGGGCACGATGTTCGTCCTTCGTCATTCGGACTTCGTCCTTCGGACTTGACGCTATGCGTCTCACTGACCCCATCATCCGCGAAGGCCCGCAACTCAAAGTGCACTACGTCGCGTTCGACTCCTTCGGTGTCAAGTCCATGTGCGTGCGGGTGGAGACCCCGGACATCGCCGTCACCATCGACCCCGGCGCATCAATCGAGGCGAACTCCTTCCCCCTGCCGGTCGAGAAACGTCAGGCCCTGCTGAACCAGTACCAGGACGCCGTGCGCGCGTCGTGCGCCGGGGCCCAGGCCGTTGTCATTTCGCATTACCACCTCGACCATCTTCAGCCTACCCGCGAAACCGATATGTACGGCGGCAAGACCGTGCTGGCCCGCGACCCGGCCATCATGTCCGCGAAGCAGGCCGACACCGCGACCCGGTTCTTCAAAGCGATTGACGGCCTGCCGCAACAGACCATCTGGGCCGATGGCCGCAAGTTCAAGTTCAAGAAGACGGCCATCGAGTTCTCGCCCGCGGTCTGGCACGGCACTCGCGACGCCGAGCCCGGCACGGTAATAATGACCTCGGTCAACTGGGGCAAAGAGAAAGTGCTCGTCACCTCCGATGTCGGCGGCCCGCTTGAGAACGCGACGACCGACGCCATCTGCTCCTCCAAGGCGCAGACCGTAGTCATCGACGGCTACCCGACCTACCTGCTCGGCCAGTTTGCCACCGACTTTGACCTTGTCCGCAGCATCGTGAACGTCTGTCGCATCCTGGCCGCGCCCGCGGTGAAGACCGTGGTCATCGACCATCACATGGCCCGCGACTACCGCTACCCGGCCTACTTCCGGCTCGCCTACGACAAGGCGAAGCAGCTCAAGAAGCAGTTCGGCACTGCCGCCGAAGTGCTGGGCCGGACCAGCGCGGTGCTCGAAGGCTACCAGAACTACGGCCCGACCCGCTGGCAGAAGTGGGCGCCGCTCGAACTCGCCGACGCCCGCGCCGTGCTCGAACGCGCGGTCGCGGAAGGCAAGCTCGACAAAGACTGGCTTTCGCTCTTCGACAAGTGGGTCGTGTGAACGAAGCTGCCGCTTTTCCGACCCCGGCAATCCGCAATTGTGAATCGAAAGGTGCAAACAGTGACCCGAAACATTGAGAGAGTATCGTTCATCGCGCTGCTTCTGCTCGCAATCGTGACCCTGCAATGTGCAACTGGCGTCAAGACCGCGAGCCGCCCGCCGCTGCCCAAAGCCGACCTTGTCGTGGCGCAGGACGGCTCAACCGACTACGAGGAGATCGGCGAGGCGATTGACGATGCCGAGGCCGGCGACGTCATCCTCGTCAAGCCCGGCATCTACAAAGAGACCATCGAAATCGAGGAAGACGAAGGCCCGTTCACCATTGTCGGCGAGAACCCGGCGACAACGGTGCTCGACGCGGACAGCGAATACGCCGCGGTCACACTCAAGAGCGGCGGCAACCACATCTCGGGACTCACGCTCACGGGAGGCGAATCCCACGGGCTCTACATCCCGGGCGGCAGACAGAAGATTGACTACTGCCTCATCATCAACAACGGTGACCGCGGCATCTACATCAGCACAATGTCCGGCGGCGGCTGCGCCGACATTGACCACTGCACCATTGCCGGCAACGAAGTCTCGGCCATCTACTGCGCCAATACCGATGACAAGACGACAATCACCAACTCGATTCTCACCGACAACAAACGCAGCCTGGTCTACGACGGCGACGGCCTGAACGTAATCGTCAACTACTCCTGTCTCTACAGCGCCGACCACGACACGGACGAACCCAAGTCCGGCTCGAACAACATCAGCAAAGACCCCATGTTCAAAGACCCTGCCGGCGGCGACTACCGCCTCAAGCCCGGCTCGCCCTGTGCGAAAGCCGCCGAAGACGCCTCGAACATGGGCTGCTTCTAGCGCAAAACGGGGACTGTCCGGCTGTGATAGTGCCGCCAGGCTGCAGTCAACGGAAAGGCGCATTAGCACAAGACCAACATATCCAAGCTGAATCAGAGTTGACTACATATCTGTGAACGATATAATACTTGTATGACGATAATGTTATCGATAAGGCAATCGTGGACACGGTGACGATATCTCCGAAGTATCAGGTCGTCATTCCCAAGCGGCTGCGCCGGAAGCTGGGGTTGTGCCCGGGACAGAAGGTGCAGGCCATCGCCTACGAAAACCGGATTGAGCTTGTGCCGGTGCGCCCCATCCGGCAGATGCGGGGGTTCCTGAAAGGCATCGACCCGAGCGTGAGCCGGGACGAGGACCGGCTGTGAATGTCGTTGACTCCAGCGCGTGGCTGGAGTATTTCGCCGACGGACCCAACGCCTCGTTCTTCGCCCCGGCAATCACCGCCGCCGAGAAGCTGGTCGTGCCGACGCTGAGCCTGTATGAGGTGTTCAAGCGCGTCCTGCAGCAGCGAACCGAGGATGACGCTTTGATGGCGATGGCGACGATGCAGCAGGGCACGGTGGTCGACCTCGACGCCGGCATCGCCCTGAGCGCGGCACGTATCAGCATCGAGAGCAAGCTGCCGATGGCAGATAGCGTCATGCTGGCCACGGCGAGAGAATTCGAGGCCACGCTCTGGACGCAGGACGAGCACTTCAAGGGGCTGGCCGGGGTGAAGTATCGCCCGGCGCGGGGCTAGTCTGACCGGCAGACCCGAATCCCTGCGGCGGCTGGTTGCCAGTTCGGTCCCAGCCGCGGTTTGACTCTCAGGCTCTCTCTTCTATAATGACCGTGGTTCGGCTGCCGGCAGCTAACTCCTAACAGCTAACTGCTAACGGCCCTTGCCCCCGCCGGGGTGGTGGAATTGGCAGACACGCATGGTTGAGGGCCATGTGCTTAACGGCATGCAGGTTCAAATCCTGTCCCCGGCATCTTTCAAACCACGGATGAACACGGATGGACACTGATAGAAGAGTGCTCCACGAAGAACTGACCAAGGACATAATCGGAGCCGCATTTGACGTCCACAACGCTCTTGGCTGCGGCCTGCTTGAGAAGGTCTACGAGAATGCGCTGGCCCACGAGCTAACCCTACGAAAACACATGGCCACTGGTCCTGGAAATCGTGCAGCGCCGAGCTGCCTTGGATTGCGCGCAGCGTCGAGCTGCCGCTTTGCCGGAAAGGCGGGAGCTACGCTCCCGCACTCCAAAGCGCTACGCGCAACAAATAGGCGTACGTGACGACGACGGTCGAGCACAACTCTATACGCGCCGCTGAAGTTCAAGTGATTTGTGGTCTGAGCGTCATCCGTGTGCATCCGTGTCCATCCGTGGTTCTTCTATGTCTCGGGTCCTGATCCTGCTGCTGGACGGAGTTGGGTGCGGGGAGTTGCCGGATGCGGCGGAGTACGGCGACCAGGGGTCGAACACGCTGGCCAATCTGGCTCGGGCGGCCGGCGGGCTGAGGCTGCCGAATCTGGCCCGACTCGGACTCGGAAACATCATAGCGATTCAGGGCGTGCCGCCGCAAGAGAAGCCGCGAGCCTGCTTCGGCAGAATGGCCGAGCAGTCGGTGGGAAAGGACTCGACGACGGGGCACTGGGAAGTGGCAGGCCTCGTCACCAGCGAGCCGTTCCCTCTGTTCCCGCACGGGTTCCCGCCGGAATTCATCCGGAGCCTGGAACAGACGATTGGACGGAAGGTCATTGGCAACGTCCCCGCTTCCGGCACGGAGATCATCAAGGAACTGGGCGAAGAGCATCTCAAGACCGGCTGTCCGATTGTCTACACATCGGCCGATAGCGTACTCCAGATTGCCTGCCACGAGGATGTCATCCCGCCTGATGAGTTGTACAGCATCTGCCGGAAGGCTCGCAGCCTTTGCTCCGGGCCCTTTTGTGTCGGCCGCGTGATTGCCCGGCCGTTCACCGGCAAGCCGGGTTCATTCAGACGAACCGCCGGGCGGAAGGACTTCTCCTGCGCTCCGCCGCAGCCCACCTTGCTCGACAACGTGAAGGAAGCTGGCCTGCCCGTCGTCGGCATTGGCAAGGTAGATGACCTGTTTGCCGGACGGGGCTTCACCGAGACTCACCACTCGGTCGTCAACGCCGACTGCCTGCGCCTCACGATGGAGGCAATGGAGAGCGTACGAGCCGGCCTTGTCTTCGCAAACCTGGTCCAGTTCGACATGGACTGGGGGCATCGGAATAACGTCGCGGCCTTTGCCGCTGGTCTTCAGTCGTTCGACGCTGTGCTGCCGCAAGTGACGGAACGACTCGCGACCGACGACCTGCTGTTCATCACCGCTGACCACGGCAACGACCCGACCACAGCATCGACCGACCATTCCCGCGAGTACGTACCATTGCTTGCCCTCGGGCCGGGCTTCAAGCAGGACGTCGACCTGGGCGTTAGGCCAACCTTCGCCGACCTGGGCCAGACCGCAGCCGAATTCCTGAAAGTAAAGCTGACCTCATGCGGCTCAAGCTTCCTCGAACTCATCCGATGAGTTCCCTGGAGTGCGTGCAGCGCCTAGCTGCTTTGGACTGCGGCAGCGTCGAGCTGCCGCTTTTCAGGGCCGGGAACGCGGAAAAGCGGGAGCTTCGCTCCCGCACTCCAAAGTCACCTAACCATCACTATGTGGCACCATAGCCCACTGCACCGACTCAGCGAATCCGGCGCGTACATGGTCACCGCGGGCACCTACAAGAAGCAGCGGCTGTTCGCATCGGATGAACGACTGAACATGGTTCAGACGAAGCTGTTCGAGCTGGCAGGCAAGTACCACTGGCAGCTTCAGGCGTGGGCAATCATGTCGAACCACTACCACTTCGTCGCGGTTCCGGAACACGAGGCGACGACCCTTGCGGACATTGTGAGGACTCTCCATGCAGGAACCGCCCTGGCTGTGAGCCGGCTCGACCGGACGCCGGGCCGTCAGGTTTGGTATCAGTATTGGGATACACATCTGACCTTCGAGAAGAGCTACCTGGCAAGGCTGAACTATGTGCACAGCAATCCAGTGCACCACAAGCTCGTGCCAGTCGCGACGGCCTACCAGTGGTGCTCGGCCGCTTGGTTCGAACAGAATGCCAAGCCCTCCTTCTACAAGACGGTGAGCAGCTTCAAGTACGATCGGCTGAACGTGCCGGATGACTTCTAACCGTGGGAACTGGGAAAAGCGGGAGCTGCGCTCCCGCACTCCAAAGTACCCCGACTTCGGTACGTCTGCGGCGCAGAGCCGCCTTGGACTGCGGCAGCGCCAAGCTGCCGCTTTTCAGGGCCGGGGACGCGGAAAAGCGGGAGCTTCGCTCCCGCACTCCAAAGGAGGAACACATGACTAGGACCGTCCAGACTCGCCTGTTGTGCGCGGCGCGGGCCGCAGCGAAGAACGCCTATGCTCCGTTCTCGAAGTTCAAGGTCGGCGCGGCCGTGCTGACCACGAGCGGTCGCATCTTCTCCGGCTGCAATGTCGAGAATAGCTCCTATGGCCTGACTATCTGCGCTGAACGAGTGGCCATCTTCAAAGCGGTCTCAGCCGGGCAGCGCGATATCCGAGCCGTGCTTGTCTATGCCGATACCGCGAAGCTGACGCCGCCGTGCGGCGCGTGTCTGCAGGTTATCAGCGAGTTCTCAGAGAACCCCGAAATCGTCCTCAGCAACGGACGGTCGACGCAGGCCTGTCGACTGAAGGAACTACTGCCGAAGGCATTCAGGCTGTAGCTGGCTTGGGACACGACCCGGGGCGAAAACTGGGGACCGTCCCGAGGAGGGGACACGTCCCAGAAGCGACGTGGGGAACACGTCGCGGATGTGTCCCCGGCGCCTGCGTAGAACTCGGCGCGGGACAGTCCCCGTTTTCGGGAATTGGGGTTTTTCTGCCCGCTAGCTGATTCGTTCGAGGCCGTGCATGTATGGCCTCAGGACTTCCGGCACTACAACCGAGCCGTCCGCCTGCTGGTTGTTCTCCAGTATCGCCACGAATACCCGCGGCAATGCCAAGGCTGACCCGTTCAGCGCGTGCGGGAAGAACGTCTTGCCGTCTTTGCCCTTGACGCGGATACCGCCGCGCCGGGTCTGGTAATCCTCGCACGCGGAGATTGACGAGACCTCGAGCCAACGTTCCTGTCCTGCGGCCCACGCCTCAAGGTCATAGGTCTTGGCCGACTGGTACGCCATGTCCCACGCGGCCAGCCGTTTGACGCGGTAGGGCAATCCAAGGTCACGCAGCAGGCTCTCAGCCTCTCCTCGCATCTCCTCCAGCGCGTCGTAGGACTGTTGCGGGTGGACGATGCGCACAAGCTCAACCTTGTCGAACTGGTGAATCCTTATCATCCCGCGTACGTCCTTGCCGTACGAGCCGGCCTCGCGTCGGAAGCAGGCGGTGTACGCCACATACTTTAGCGGCAGTTGAGACTCCGGCAGGGTCTGGCCCCGGTGATAGTTCACGAGCTGCGGCTCGGCCGTCGGCACGAGGTAGAGGTCGTCCCGGGTCTTGTACATCTCGGTCTCGAGGTGGGGCAACTGTCCCGTCGCCTCGAGTGTTGCCGCGTTGGCGAGCACCGGCGGTGCAATCTCGGTGTACCCGTGCCGCCGCACGTTCGTGTCAAGGAAGTAGCTGATGAGCGCCCGTTCAAGCAGCGCGCCCTGTCCCTTGAACACAACGAACCGCGAGCCGGCCAGTCGGGCCGCGGCCTCAAGGTCAATCACGCCCAATGCCTCGCCCAGGTCCCAGTGTGCGAGTGGCTTGTATTCGAACCTGGGCAGTTCGCCCCACTGGCCGACGGTCTCTTCTTCGGCGGTAACCGACGCATGGACGACGTTCGGCAACTGCTTTGCCAGTTCGGCCTGCTCGCTTTCGATGCGGGCCACCTCGGTGTCGAGCCGCTTCACCTGCTCGGAGAGCTCACGCGCCGCCGCCACGTCGGCCGCGCACTCGCGTTTCTCCTTCTTGGCCTTGCCTACCGCTTCGGAAACCTGCCGCTGACGGTGGCGCGCGTCGTCGCGTTCCTGCGACAGCCGGCGCCGGTCCGCGTCGAGCGCGACTATCGGCGCGATGTCGATTCCGCAGCGCCGCAGGGCAAGCAGCCGCCGCGCTTCATCCGGATTCTCGCGTATCAGTCTTGTGTCCATTATCCCTGCTCCTTGCGTCCGGTCTGCGAAGCCTGCTGAACTGCCTTGACCAGCAGGTCGTACTCGATATTCACCTTGTCGCCGGGTCGGCGCTGCTTCAGGTTGGTGTTCTCCCACGTATGCGGTATGATGTTGACCGCGAACTCGCCCGGACGTACCGAGGCGACCGTCAGGCTAATGCCGTCCACGCAGACCGAACCCTTCTCGACCAGCAGGCGCGAGTTGCGTCGGTCAATCTCGACCGCGAGCGTCCAGTAGCCTGAGTGCCTTTCGACACGTCGTACCCTGCCGACCTCATCAACATGGCCCTGCACGAAATGGCCACCCATTCGGTCTCCGGCCGCGAGCGCCCGCTCAAGGTTGACCGCGTCTCCCGTCTTAAGGCGGCCAAGCGTCGTCGCGGCCAGGGTCGCGGCAACCGCCTCGACCTCGAACTCCTGCTTCCCTGCCCTGGTCACGGTCAGGCAGCAGCCGTTCACCGCCACGCTCTCGCCGAGCTTCAACTCGGCGGCGAACCCCGCCCCTATTGTGAACACACGATTGCCCTGCCGGCCCGTTGCCCGCTCGATTCGTCCGACGGTCTCAACCAGCCCGGTGAACATAGCCCTCGGTGAGAAAGTCCGGGCCGAGACAGCGGTGCTCGACCGACTCCAGTTCTATCGCCTGCTTGAGCCCGCGCTCGGATAGACCGTGGGTGAACGACCTGCCCGGGCCGAGCATCTTTGGCGACTGGAACGCGTACACCTTGTCGACAATCCCCGCCTCCAGCGCCGACGAAGCCACGGTCGCGCCGCCCTCAATCAGCACGGTCTGTAACTGCCGACGGTGCAGTTCTGCCAGCACGTCCGACCACTTCAGCAGGCCGCCGTGCTCCTGTCCGACCCGCAGTACCTCGACGCCCTTTGCCCAGAGTCGTTCAGCCCTCGCTGCCTCGCTGCTGGATGTGAAAACCAGTACCGGCCCCGCCTGTTTGAACAGCCGGCAATTGGTCGGCGTCGCGAGCTCTGAATCGAGAATGACGCGCACCAACTGCTTGGGTGGCTTCACGCGGCAGGTCAGCAACGGGTCATCGGCAATCACGGTTCCGACGCCGACAACAATCGCGTCCGCGCCAAGGCGCAGGCTGTGTCCGAACGTGCGCGCCTGGAGACCGGTTATCCACTTCGAGCGGCCTCTGTAGTCGGCAATCATGCCATCCAGCGTGGCCGCAACCTTGAGGACGACAAATGGCCGGCGCCGGCGCATGGACATGAAGTAGGCTTCGTTCAGCCGCCGCGCCTCCTTGCCAAGAAGCCCGACCGAAGTCTTGATGCCGCACTGACGCAGCAGCCGCATGCCCCGACCGGTCACGCGCGGGTTTGGGTCGAGGGTCGCCGCCACAACCCGCTTGATACCGGCTGAGCTCACCGCACCGGTGCAGGCCGGGGTCTTGCCTTGAAAGCAACATGGCTCCATTGTTACGTAGAGGGTCGTGCCTTGAGCCCTGCCACCCGCATCGGCGATGGCCTCGACCTCGGCGTGGGGCCCGCCGAACCGGCGGTGCCAGCCGCGGCCAATGACCTGCCCGCGCTTGACGAGCACGGCGCCGACCATCGGGTTAGGTGAGACATGGCCGCGCGCCCGAGCCGCCAGCTCAAGCGCCTCGACCATGAACGCTTCGTCTTTCAACCGCCAATCATAGAAGCACACCGGTTGTTGTCAAGAAACCGTCGGCCCCAAAGCCCGAGATAGAACCACAGATGAACACGGATAGACACAGCGCGCGTCGGACGCGCAAGTCAAAGGTCAGAAGGCAAAAGCCAAAAGTCAAAACCGCCCGCATGCGGAAGCTGGTGCGAGCACGACGGCCGCAGGACAAAGGCCGGAATCGGAAACATCGTCGCGAAAACGACGTTGTTGCATGATTGTAGTACAGATTGGGTCCCGGAATCTGAAGTTGCCCGTCCGCCTTTCCGACTTCTGGCACCTAGCTTCTGGCTTCTGACTTCGCCCGGCCTGCGGCTAGTTGTAGTCTATCAGGAAGCTGTCGTACGCATCCCGACCCTCGCCCCACTCGGCGGCCACGTCGCTCACCCTGGCCTTGGGCGGCCCCTTGCGCAGCCGCCCTACCAGTTGCTCAAGTTTCTGCCTCGTGCCTTCGGCGATCACCTCTACTCGTCCATCGGGCAGGTTGCGCACGATTCCGCACAACCCGAGGTCGTTCGCCTCCACCATCACAAACCTCCGGTAGAAAACACCCTGGACTCTGCCCGAAACGACCGCCCGCAACGACGCTCGGTCCGGCTGGTTGTCCATGATTTAAGATAGAACCGCACCCGCCCTGTGTCAAGCACTGCCGGTTCGCAAGGCACAGTGCGTCGTACTTGAGTCAATGTCCGTCCTCCTTGCATGATTCTAACCTTTGACCTTTGCATCTTGACCTTTGACCTGCGCGTCCGACGCGCACCTTGTGGATAAGTAGTTGGCAATCCGGGCATAAGCTGTCGGCAAGCCGTGCGAAACCGGTGGGCTTCTTGTGCTTATACCGTGGGCATTCGGTCGGCAACCGGTGACGAGTCGGTTGATAAGCCGGTTGACAACTTGACTGGCCGAAACCTCGGTCTATAGTCAATGTGGACTGACCATGAAGAGCCATCGTCGCGTCTGCCTGACGGCCGCAGCGCTGCTGACGCTTGCCGCCCTGGCCCGGGCACAGATTGTCGCTGAGACTATCGGCCTCACGACCCGCGACCGCCAGATGTACGGCCCGGCGGTGCGCTACATCGCGTTCGATTCGCTCTCCGGCACCCACGCGGTCTACAAGGACGGCTACGGCTCAATCAAGTACAACTTCCGGCCCCGCGGCGGCGGCTGGACCTGGCCCGACGGCATGCTTGTCAACGCCGACCCGCGCAACCTCGGTTCGATGGACATTAATGTCAGCCGCGGCAGCGCGATGATTTCCGCCGACCACCTGTACCGGAACACTCACCTCTTGACCCGGCTGTATGACACCGGGCCGGGAGCAGGCACCTTTGTTGAGGAAGATGTAGGCGGCGATTGCCGTTACACGCTGGTCGGCGCGGCGAACTTCGGCTACTACAAGTTCGCAATCATGAGCAACGAATCGCTCTTCTATCGGGCCTTCCTCGGCTCGATTCCCGTCGGCCACGTCGGCTCGTTTCCCGCGTTCAACCTGGCCGTGTCGAAGCAGAGCGGCAAGTACGGCTTCATCTGGGCTGAGACCGAGGGCAAGGGCCGCGGCACGCTCTTTCTCAAGGAGACCCCGAACAACGGCCAGAACTGGTTCGCAACGTCGCGCCTCTCCGATTCGGTCCCATCGCCGCTCTCCCGGTCTCTGCTCTCCGGCTGCGGGACCTACGACTCCACGAGCATCCACCTGTTGACCGACCTCTGCGACGGAACCGACGTCCTCCACTCGCAGATTTGGCACTACGCCAAGGACCCGGTCCCGTCCTGGCGCCTTGTGCACGAATACGCCTGTCCGGCCGGAACCCGACTCGGCGATGATGCGCTTGCCGCGGACCGGCCGAGCATCGGTGCAAACCGGTCCAGGCGAGAGCTCTATGCGGTCTGGGAGCAGTTCGACCCGGACAACGTTGACCCGACGACCGGTTTCTGCCGTGCCGACATCTGGGCGGCCCGCACGATTGACTCCAGCTACAACTGGGGCCCGCCCCTGCGCCTGACCGAGCCGGACAGCACGAGCAAGCGCTTCCCGTTCCTTGCCGAGGTGGTCAACGACACGCTCCATATCATCTATTTCGCCGACCGCGTTGCCGGGTTTTCGGAGCAGAATCAGGGCCCGCAGACCGAGAACGCGGTCACCTACCTACGCGTACCCGTCAACCTGCTGCCGACGGGAATAGCGGAGGACAAGGCGCTTCCCGCGCGACGCCTCGCACTAGATGCCCGTCCCAACCCGTTTACCAACACGACCACCCTCCGCCTTTCCGCTTCATCCTTCATCCTTCCTCCTTCATCCTTTGCCCTGCGTGTCTTCGACGCCGCCGGCCGCGCAGTCCTGGAATCGCCAGTCGCCAATCGCCGGTCGCCAGTCGCGCTTGACCTCGGCTCAATGCCGCCCGGCGTCTACTTCGCCACGGTCGGAATCGGCCCCGACGCCGGGACCTGCCGTCTTGTGAAGATGCCCTGAGCGGATTGACAGGCCGAACATTCGTGCTATCCTCTGTGCGAGCTTCTTAACCCTTAGGAGGACAATTGGCTAAACATTGCGAGATTTGCGGCAAAGTCGGCGTGCTCGGCTCAAATATCAGCCACGCCCACAACGTGACCAAGCGTACCTGGGAGCCCAACCTGCAGCGCGTCCGGGCCAAGGTCGAGAACGAGAACAAACGCATCTGGGTCTGCACGTGCTGCCTGCGCTCAGGCAAAGTCCAGAAAGCCTGAGGCGTTCGCGTCCGTACTGGTATCTGAATTCCGGGAGGTCTCTTGAAGTGTCTTGTTACCGGCATCACCGGCTTTGCCGGCAGCCATCTGGCTGAATATCTCCTGTCCCGGGGCGACTGCGAAGTGCATGGCACGATGCGCTGGCGCTCCCGGACCGAAAACATCACCCAGCTCGGCAGCCGGATTGCGACCCACATCTGCGACATCCGCGACGCGACCTCGACCTACGAACTCATCCGCGACCTGAAGCCGGACCGTATCTACCACCTTGCTGCCCAGAGCTTCGTACCGATGTCATGGGTCGCGCCGGCCGAGACCTTCACGACCAACGTCATCGGCCAGACCAACATCTTCGAGGCCATCCGCGCCGTCGGCTGCCCGACGCGGGTGCAGCTTGCCTGCTCCAGCGAGGAATACGGCATGGTCCTGCCCGCCGAGGCGCCGATTAAGGAGACCAACCCGCTCCGGCCCCTGTCGCCTTACGCCGTCAGCAAAGTCGCCCAGGACCTGATGGGCTACCAGTACCACCAGAGCTACGGCATGCACATCATCCGCACGCGCGGGTTCAACCACACGGGGCCGCGCCGCGGCGACGTATTCGTCACGTCCAACTTCGCCAAACAGATAGTGGACATCGAGCGCGGCCGGCAGGCGCCGGTCATCCACGTCGGCAATCTGAACGCGGTCCGTGACTTCACCGACGTGCGCGACACGGTCGTCGGCTACTTCCTTGCGCTCGAGCGCGGCAAACCCGGAGACGTCTACAACGTGGCCACGGGCAAAGGCTACAAGATAAGCGAGATGCTCGACATCCTGCTCAGCTTCTCTACCGTCAAAATCGAAACCCGGCCCGACCCGAAGCGGATGCGGCCGAGTGACGTCGAGCTGCTCATCGGCGACGCGACCAAGCTCCGCACCGAAACCGGCTGGGAACCCAAGTACCGGTTCGAGCAGACGATGAAAGACCTGCTCGACTTCTGGCGCAGCCGATAGGGATAGAGAGAGCAAGGGACAAAGGGATAAAGTGCAGGAATCCGGACACTTGATCCCTCGATCCCTCGATCCCTTGATTTCTCTGCTATGAGCCGCATCCTCATCACCGGCATCGAAGGCTTTGCCGGCGGGCACCTCGCCCGCCACCTTTCTGCCACTGGCCACACGGTCATCGGCCTCCACTGGGCCGACGCGCCAGCCGGGCTCCCGGCCGAGCTTCACAAAGGCAATATCTGCGACTTCGACGCCACCCGTGCCCTGCTTGAAACAACGCGGCCGGATGGAATCATCCACCTCGCCGGCATCAGTTCCGTGGCTCTGTCCGAATCACACCAGATGCGAACCTATGAAGTCAACGCGCTCGGCACGCTAAAGCTCCTCGAAGCGGTTCGCCAGCTCCAGCTCAAATGCCGCACCGTCCTCATCTCCTCGGCCGACGTCTACGGCCGGGTCAATGTGGGCCGACCCCTGACCGAAGACCTGCCTTCAATGCCGCTGAGCCCATATGCCCTGAGCAAGCACATGACCGCCGAGGCCGGCCTGTTCTATCATCGGGCGTTCGGGCTCCACGTCGTCATCCTGCGGCCATTCAGCCACACCGGCCCGGGACAGGCCACCACTTTCGTCTTCCCCAAGGTGGCCCACGCCATCGCTCAAATCGAGCGGGGCGCAAAGGAGCCGGTAATCGAGATGGGCGACCTCAGAATCAGGCGCGACTACACCGACGTCCGGGACACGGTCAGGGCGTATGCCCTGGCGCTTGAGAACTGTACGAACGGCGAGACCTACAACGTCACGTCCGGCAGGCCCGTGACAATCAAGGAAGGCGTGGACCACCTCTGCCGGCTCGCCCGCGTGCCGGTCGAAGTCAGAAGTTCGGCCGCGAAGTTCCGCCCGCACGACATCCCTCTCCTGACCGGCGACCCAACGAAGTTCGAGTCCGCGACCAACTGGAAACCCGAGATACCTCTTACCCAGACCCTGTCCGACCTGCTGGACTATTACCGCTCCGTGTAGGACACAATTCCCAAGTCCGAATTACTAATGACTAATCAACGCGGAGGGACTTGGCCCCTCATTGGTCATTGATTAGGAATTAGTAATTGGTCATTCGTCATTCCTCTCGCCCGTGAAGCTCTCAGTCATCGTCGTCACCTGGAACTCCGCGGCGGACATCGAGGCGTGCCTTGACTCCATCCACTTCGGCTCGGAGTTCGAAGTCATCGTCATTGACAATGCATCGACCGACGCGACGCGCAACAAGCTGAGCCGCTACCACCACCTTAGGCTCATCGTCAACGACTCGAACTGCGGCTACGCCCGGGCCAACAACCAGGGCACCAAACTCGCCACCGGCGAATACGTCCTGCTGCTCAACCCGGACACCAAAATCCAGCTCGACTCACTTGATACGCTCGCCGGCTTCCTCGACGAACACCCCTCCTTCGGCGCGGCCGCGCCGCGGCTCACCAACCCGGACGGCACAACCCAGTTCTCGATTCGCTCGCTTCCGACTGCGGCCTCCATCTTCTGGGAACTCGTCGGCCTTGCCCGCCTGTTCCCGCACAGCCGCATCTTCGGCAGGTGGAAGATGAAGTACTTCGACTACGACCACACCACCGCGGTCGAGCAGCCGATGGCCTCCTGCCTGATGATCCGCCGGACTGCCCTCGAATCACTAGCCGGAAGGGGTCAAGGAATCCAGGAATCCAGGAATCAAGTGGCGCACCCGGATCCTCGAATCCTGGAACCCTCGAACCCTGTCTTCGACGAGCAGTTCCCGATGTACTTCAACGACGTTGACCTCTCGAAGCGGATGGCCGATGCCGGCTGGAAGACCGCCTACGTCGACGACGCGTACGTGGTCCACCGTCACGGCGCGAGCACGCAACAGGTGCGGGCCAAAATGATACGCGAATGGCACCGCTCCGCGTTCCGCTACCTACGCAAGCACGACCACACCGGCCTCTTCTGGCTCAAGGCCGTCGTTCTTCTGCCCCTGCTCGAAGTCACCGGACTCCTCCGGGTCATTGCCGCCCGCCTCCGCCCACCGGCAGTGACCGCCAAGTAGCACCGCACGCGGCCAAGACCGCCACAACAAGTGGGCGACATGGACGAACAGGGGACTGATATGGCAGGAACCCAGACATGAATCGTGAGAGCACCTGGGACGGCAATTGTACAGGCAATCTGGACCGCAATCCGCAGGGCAGCGGAGAAGGCAACGGTCAGGACAACCTAGAGGGCAACGGTCAGAGCTACGGGGAAGGCAACGCGGACCGCGATTCAGACCGTGATGGTCCAGGCAATTGAGACCACAACGGTCAGAATTACGGGGATAGTAACGGGGAG
>Ga0116202_10000494_pt1 | contig 21947 bp, 14 predicted proteins | sample LakKivw325mmetaG_FD_94479 | JGI IMG/M metagenome (GOLD analysis project Ga0116202, IMG submission 94479) | Anoxic lake water microbial communities from Lake Kivu, Rwanda to study Microbial Dark Matter (Phase II) - Lake Kivu water 325m metaG | ecosystem: Environmental > Aquatic > Freshwater >... | reverse complement strand
TCCTGTCCCGCCGTTTGCCACATTGAGGTATTATACAATAATTATATGGAAAGGCCGACCTCTTTTTGCGGGAAAACGGCTGCTTATTGTTTCCTTCGTGCTGTCGGTCTATCAAAAGAGATTTGACATATGACAAGAATACTGCTATATTATAAATTTGCAATTATGCCGTTTCGACTGAGGGCACCATAGCATTGTCCCGTATAAATATTCCTGTTATTGTCATCTTTATTTTAGTTTGACAAACCAATTCGCAGACGACCGGTAACTAATAGGACAGGAGAAGATATGTCTATTTCTATCGCCGCACAGAACAATAACCTGCCTGTTGTCAAGAGCAAAAACTATGCCCGCCTGCCCCAGGTGCTTGAGATACCGAACCTGATACAGGTGCAGCTCGATTCTTTTAGATGGTTTATGGAGGAAGGGATCAAGGACCTGCTGCAGGAAGTGTCACCCATCAAAGACTTCACCGGCAGCAAGATGGAGCTTTCTTTCACGGGTTATGAGTTTCGTCCTCCCACGCACGATGTCGCCAACTGCCGTGAGAGGGACATGAGCTATCAATCGAACCTTTATGTGCGTGCCAGCCTTCTGATTAAGGAGACAGGGGAAATCAAGGAGCAGGAAGTTTTTCTGGGAGAGATTCCCCTCATGACGGAGAACGGGACGTTCATTATCAGCGGCGCCGAAAGGGTGGTCGTCAACCAGTTGATCCGCTCGCCGGGTGTGTATTTCACCCTGGTGACCGAAGACAGCGGCAGGCGGCTCTGCAATGCCAAACTGATACCCGAGCACGGCGCCTGGCTCGAGTTTGAGACCTCGGGCAAAGACGTCATCTGGGCCAAGATAGACGGGCGGCGCAAGATTGGCGTGACGACTCTGCTGCGTGCCATCAGCGGGGAAGGCGATCCCGAGGATGCGCTCAACTGCAATACGGATGAGGAGCTGCTGGAGCTGTTCAAGTCCGATGACGATAATCCCGAGCACAGGTATATCGCTTCGACCATCGAGAAGGAGCCGGAATCGATCAGGACCAAGAAGGAATCGCTGATCGATATATATAAGAAACTGAGGCCGGGCGAGCCGCCCGACGGCGACAGCGCCAAGAGCCTGATTATCAATATGTTTTTCCATCCCAGGAGATATGACCTCGGCAGGATAGGCAGGTTCAAGCTTAACAAGCGGCTGGAGTATGAGGAGCTTGGCTATAAAGTGACATCGCGCGCCCTTAAACCGCGCGACCTTGTGGAGATTATCCGCAAGATAATACAGATAAATAATGAGAAGGTTATGCCTGACGATATCGACCACCTGGGCAACCGGCGCGTCAGGACGACCGGCCATCTGATACAGAACCAGTTCAGGGTCGGCCTCATCAGGCTGGAACGGACAATAAAAGAGAGGATGAGCCTGCAGAGCGATGATCCCACTCCCACTAACCTTATTAATAACAGGCCCATTATCGCCGCTATGCGTGAGTTTTTCGGCGGCTCTCAGCTTTCCCAGTTCATGGATCAGACCAACCCTCTGGCTGAACTCACGCACAAACGCCGGCTTTCGGCTATGGGGCCGGGAGGCCTTTCACGCGAGCGCGCCGGATTCGATGTGCGTGACGTGCACCATTCACATTACGGCAAAATCTGTCCTATTGAAACTCCGGAAGGTCCCAACATCGGTCTTATCGGTTCGCTGGCGACCTACGCGCGCATTGACGGTCTCGGCTTCATCGAGACCCCCTACCGCAAGGTCTATGGTGAACTGAGCAACAACTCTGAAATGCTGGCCGGCCGGACGTTGAGACTGGACGTGCTCGACAGCAAGAAAAAGTCGGTGGCTGCCGCGGGCACGCTGATCGATCAACCTCTGGCAAAGAAAATTGCCGCCCTGCCTGCCTGCAATATTAAGATTGTCCCCTATGTTTCAGGCGAAATCGAGTATTTCACCGCTGACAGGGAATCTAATAAATGTATAGCGCAGGCCAATGCGCCGCTCAATGCCAGGGACGAGTTCATGGAGGAGCGTGTCGGCGCTATACGCAGCGGCAAATATGTGACGGAGCCGCCCGAGAAAATCGACTACATGGACGTCTCCCCCAAGCAGGTTTTCAGTGTTACCACGGCACTTATTCCATTCCTCGAGCATGACGACGCCAACCGTGCATTGATGGGCTCGAATATGCAGCGCCAGGGCGTACCCCTGGTCAAACCCGAAGCTCCCCTTATTGGCACCGGCATGGAAAGCGAGGTTGCCAAGTACAGCGGGCAGGTGGTCTACGCTGTGGAGCAGGGCGAGGTCGTAGCTGTCGACAGCAAGAAAATAACGGTCAAAAGCGATGGCAGGAAGCGCGACTATAACCTGACCAAGTTTTACCGCACCAACCAGGGTACTTGCATCAACCAGCGCCCGGTTGTCAGGCGGGGAGAGATCGTTATGGCCGGACAGGTCATAGCTGACGGGGCCGCCACTCAGAATGGCGAGCTTGCCCTTGGCCAGAATGTGCTGTGCGCGTTTATGACCTGGAGAGGATATAACTTTGAAGACGCCATCATTATCAGCGAAAGGCTGGTAAAGCAGGATAAATTTACCTCGATCCATATCGAGAAGTACGAGGTCGAGGCGCGCGAAACCAAGCTGGGCAAAGAGGAGATAACCAAGGACATCCCCAATGTGGGAGAAGAAAGTCTGAGGGACCTGGACGAGTTCGGTGTGATCAGGGTCGGCGCAGAAGTGGGGCCGGGTGACATACTGGTGGGAAAAATCACCCCCAAAGGTGAGACCGAGCTGACAGCCGAGGAGAAGCTGCTCAGGGCCATATTCGGTGAGAAAGCACGCGAAGTAAAGGATACCTCATTGCGTGTACCCCACGGCGAGGGCGGAAAAGTTATTGAGGTAACCGAGTTTAATAGCGATAATCATGCCGACCTTCCGGCGAACGTGATCAAGCTGGTCAGGGTCTGGATTGCCCAGAGACGTAAAATCTCCGTGGGAGACAAGATGGCCGGCAGGCACGGCAACAAGGGTGTTATCTCCATTATATTGCCCGAAGAGGACATGCCCTTCATGCCCGACGGCAGACCGATTGATATCGTACTCAATCCCATCGGTGTGCCCTCGAGAATGAATATCGGCCAGATACTGGAAACGCACCTGGGCCTCGCTGCCGACATCTTCGGTGAGAGGGTAATCAATCCCATCTTCGATGGCGCCGATACCGAGGCTGTTGAAGATGCGCTGGGCAAAGCCTGGATTGTACGCAGGGCTCGCGAAGAGGGTGTTATTAACCAGGACCGCCTCGACGACGAGGGTTTTGCTCTGGTCAAGAAATGGCTGAGCGATCATGTGATAAATGCCGGTAAGGTGTTCGATGAGAGTGGCAAGTATCACGGTGAGGCCCGGCGGGCCAGCCTGATACTGTGGCTGGAAAAAGAGATCGGCGGAGCGGTGCCCAGAGACCTGAGCAACGAGGAACTGGACGAGAAGGTGGAGGCGGCATACATGGAGACCAAGATAGTGCCGCCCACATTCGGCAAGATTCAGCTGCGCGACGGCAAGACAGGCGAGCTTTTCGACCAGCCGGTCACCGTCGGCATTATCTATATGATGAAATTGATCCACCTGGTGGATGATAAAGTCCATGCCAGGTCAACGGGACCCTACTCACTGATCACGCAGCAGCCCCTGGGCGGGAAGGCGCAATTCGGAGGCCAGCGCTTCGGCGAGATGGAAGTCTGGGCGCTCGAGGCCTACGGCGCCAGCCACACCTTGCAGGAGCTTCTGACCGTTAAATCGGACGACGTTCAGGGCAGGGCCAAGGCGTACGAGGCGCTGGTCAAGGGCGAGGACGTTTTGCAGCCCGGAGTTCCCGAATCGTTCAAGGTACTCTTCATGGAGCTGCGCAGCCTCGGCCTGGCGGTGGAGCTGCTTAACGAGGAGGACCGGAGCATCAACCTGTTCGAGGATAAGAAAAAGATGGGCGGGCTGCCCAAAGCTTTAAGATAGGGGATATAAAGTGTTCGAAATAAACGATTTTAACGCAATACGAATCTCCCTTGCATCGCCCACACAGATCGAGGACTGGTCTTACGGCGAGGTAACCGAGCCGGAGACTATCAACTACCGCACGCTTAAACCGGAGAAGGACGGTCTTTTTTGCGAAAGGATCTTCGGTCCCGTTAAGAACTACGAATGCTACTGCGGTAAATACAAGAAAATCCGCTATCGCGGCGTTACCTGCGAAAGGTGCGGCGTAACGGTAGAGCATTCCAAGGTGCGCCGTGAGCGCATGGGCCATATCACCCTGGCCGCGCCGGTTGCGCATATCTGGTTCGCCAAGGGCGTGCCCAGCCGGTTGGCCCTCCTGCTTGATATATCCCCGCGCAATCTTGAGCGGGTCCTCTATTTCGCCCAGTATGTGATCATCGCGAGAAACGAGGAGGCCTGCCGGCAGAAGCTGGATACATATTATGCCGAAAGGAAACAGGGATTGCTCAACTCGCTGGAGGAACTGGAAAGCAATAAGTCCGATTCCGAAAGCCATGCTGAGAAAAAGAGGACCATAGAGGAGAAACTGGCTGACCTGGAGAATGACAACAGGATCGACAATACTGAGATAAAAAAGCTTCATCTACAGGTATTGAGCGAGAACGAATACCAGCGTTACAGGGAAAAATACGGTGACGCCTTTGAAGTGGGTATGGGCGCAGAGGCCATACTCAATATACTGAGGTCGATGAGCCTGGAAGACCTCCGCCAGCAGCTGGTTAAAGATATCAGGCAAAGCGAGGGCCAGAAACACAAGAAGCTAAGCAAGCGGCTGCGCATCGTGGAAGCGTTCTGGCGTAGCGGCAATAAGCCGGAGTGGATGATCTTCACGGTCCTTCCGGTACTGCCTCCGGAGCTGCGTCCTATAGTGCAGCTTGATGGCGGCCGGTTTGCGACCAGCGACCTTAACGACCTTTACCGCAGGGTGATCAATCGCAATAACCGTCTCAAGAAACTGATGGAGCTCGGCGCGCCCGAGATCATCGTGCGTAACGAGAAAAGGATGTTGCAGGAGGCGGTTGATGCCCTGATGGACAACGGCAGGAGAGGAAGGCTGCCCAGCGCCGCCAGCACGCATAAATTGAAGTCGCTTTCAGATATGCTGCGCGGCAAGCAGGGCAGGTTCCGCCAGAATCTGCTGGGCAAACGCGTCGATTATAGCGGACGTTCGGTTATCGTGGTCGGTCCTGAGCTCAAGCTGCACCAGTGCGGACTGCCCAAGCATATGGCGCTGGAGCTCTTCAAGCCCTTTGTCATGCGCAGGCTGATCGAACAGGGCTTCGCCCACAATATTAAGAGCGCCCGCCGTCAGGTTGAGCGGGCCAGGGCGGAAGTATGGGACATCCTGGCCGAGGTGATCAAGGAACGCCCGGTGATGTTGAACCGCGCGCCCACACTGCACAGGCTGAGCATCCAGGCCTTTGAGCCCACGCTCATTGAGGGCAGCGCTATTCAGCTGCATCCCCTGGTGTGCTCAGCGTTCAATGCCGACTTCGATGGCGACCAGATGGCTGTCCACGTGCCGTTGTCCAGATCGGCTGTACGCGAGGCGCGGGAACAGATGCTGAGCGTGCACAACATGTTGCTGCCCAGCTCAGGTGAGCCGGTTATGACGCCTACGCTGGATATGGTGCTCGGATGTTATTACCTTACCAATATGAGGCCGTCCGTCTCAGACAAGCCTAGGCTGTTTGGCAGCCCCGCCGAGGCCATACTTGCCTATGAGATGTTCAAAATCACGGGCGACTGCATGTACCCGGACCTGCATGAGGAAATCCTGGTCAGAATCAGGGGATCCGAGCAGGCGCCGGAGCAGGAGCAGGAGCAGGAGAACAGCGATACCGCTGCGGAGCCCGTAGAAGAGACAAAGTCGCAGCAATATAAGGAGATGCGCTTGCCGGGCCCTGATGGCAGGACTTTCAAGACCAGCGTCGGCCGCATCATATTCAACCAGATATTGCCGGATGAGCTGAGATACCATGAACCTTACAATGGGTTCTTCAATTACGCTACCAGTAAAGGTGACCTGCGTCGCCTCGTTTCAGAATGCTTCCGCTGGTGCGGCCGCGAGAAAACGGTGCGCATGCTGGACGAGCTTAAAAGACTGGGATTCGAATATACAACTAAATCGGGCACAACCATATCCGCCAGGGATATAGAAGTGCCCAGGGTCAAGCAGAAGCTGATGAGCAGGGGCGACGAGGACATCGCCATCTTGCAGAGCCAGTACAATAAAGGCCTGATTACCGAGGAAGAATATGAGGCGCAGGCTATCGACGTATGGACACGCACGACCAATCAGATAGAGGAAGAGATCAAAAAGTCGCTGGACCGCTATGGCGGCGTTTATATGATGGCCAATTCCGGCGCCAAGGGTAACATCTCGCAGATAAGACAGATGGCGGGAATGAGGGGGCTCATGACAGACCCCTCAGGACGCATCATCCCCTTCCCCATCAAGGCCAGCTTTAGAGAAGGGCTGTCGGTGATGGAGTACTTCATGTCCACCCACGGAGCGCGCAAGGGTCTGGCGGACACTGCGCTCAGGACTTCGGACGCAGGTTACCTCACTCGCCGCCTGATTGATGTAGCACAGGACCTGATCATCCTGGAAGAGGACTGCGGATACTCGGGTGAAGGCCTCATATTCTCGGCTGTTTATGGCGAGAAAGAGAAGGGCCTGCTGCCGTCTTTTGAGGAGAGGATAAAGGGCCGGCTGGCGGCCAGGGACATCGTTCATCCCGGCACCGGGGAAATCATCGTTGCCAGGAACGAGATGATCGATGAGGAAAAAATAAAGCAAATCGTCCAGGCTGACATTAAAGAGATAAGCATAAGGTCGCCGCTCATCTGCAACTCGAAGCGCGGCGTCTGCCGCCATTGCTACGGGCGCGACCTGTCCTCTACCGAGTTGGTCAAAATCGGCACGGCGGTCGGTATTATCTCGGCGCAGAGCATCGGCGAGCCCGGCACACAGCTTACGCTGAGGACCTTCCACACGGGCGGTGTGGTTGGTATGGATATCACCACCGGTCTGCCGCGTGTGGAGGAGCTTTTTGAGGCCAGGATCCCCAAGGGCAAAGCCATACTTACCGAGATAGACGGCACGGTCAACCTGAACGAGATTGTCGAAGACGGTGTACTGAAGAAGCGCGAGATCATCATAACGCATATAGAGAAGTACCCCATCGATTACGATGTGCCCGCGGGCTACAAGATTCTGGCCGAGAATAATGCCTATGTCAGGGGAGGCGATGTTCTGGCCGAACCTGATACCTCGCTGGTCAAATCGGGGGAACAGTCCCACAAGCCGCTGTTTGCCCGTGTAGACGGCGTGGTCAAGCTCGAGGGCGGCAAGATCATACTGACCTATGAAGAGAAGGACGAGCGCAAGTACGATGATATACCGGTGACCGCGCATATCCTGGTCAAACAGGGCGATTATGTACGGGCCGGAGACAAACTCATCGAAGGCGTCAAGGATCCTCAGGATATCCTGCATATCAACGGAAGGCAGGACGTATTGCGCTACCTGATTGACGAGGTGCAGAAGGTATACCGCAGTCAGGGTGTGAACATAAATGACAAGCATATCGAGACCATCGTCCGGCAGATGCTGAGAAGGGTTAGAGTGGAATTCTCTGGCGACACGGACCTGCTGGTGGGCGACCTGGTCGACAGGCTCGACTTCGAGAACATCAATGCCATGATGGAAGCGGAGGGCGGTGACCAGGCTGTGGCGCGACCTGTGCTGCTTGGCATAACCAGGGCATCGTTGAATACAGACAGCTGGCTGGCTGCGGCCTCATTCCAGGAGACTACCAGGGTGCTGGCCGAGGCGGCTATCTGGGGCAAGACCGACAGGCTTCACGGGCTTAAGGAGAACGTTATCATCGGTAAACTGATACCGTCCACCATAACCCTGACTCAGAAGCTGGGTAAACCTATCAACCGGTTGCTGGAGGACAGCCCCGAGGTATTTACTGAATCGGTAAGCAACTTTGTTAATCCCCTGTCCGTTGATGAAGCTGAGCCCGAGGAGCCAACTGAAACACAGGTTGAACAGGAATAAAAAGTAATTAATCTGCGCGAATGGAAGCGGCCCTGCCAGTAAGGCAGGGCCGCTTTGTTTCAGCAGGCAACAGCAGCGTTCGAGGGCGAAACCGTGTGCTATAATGCTACTAATAGGTAAGGTATGTCCGCATGCAGGAAGAGGAATCACCTCGCATAGTATCAGGCAAACCGGGCCCCGATGACACCACTTTAGATGTCAACCTCCGTCCCAAGAAGCTTGACGATTTCATCGGGCAGCAGAAGGTCAAGGAGAACCTCGATATCGGGATAAAGGCTGCGCAGAAACGCGGTGAGGCCATCGACCATATCCTGCTTTATGGACCTCCCGGTCTGGGCAAGACCACGCTGGCTTTCATTATCGCCGGTGAGATGGGAGTGAACATCAAGGTCAGCTCCGGGCCGGCAATCGAGCGGCCCGGGGACCTGGCGGCCATACTGACCAATCTACAAAAGGGGGATGTGCTCTTCATCGATGAGGTGCACAGGCTGAGCAGGATCGTGGAGGAGATTCTTTATCCCGCCATGGAGGACTATGCTCTTGATATCATTCTGGGGAAGGGGCCGGGGGCCAGGAGCCTGAGGTTGAATTTACCCCGTTTCACCCTTATCGGGGCCACCACGCGCTATGCTGCCATGAGCTCTCCTCTGAGGGACAGGTTCGGCTCGGTGCACAGGCTGGATTTCTATGATGTGGATTCCATCGGCTCGATCATCAGGCGTTCAGCGCGCATTTTCAAGCTGAAGATCGATGACGCAAGCATAGATATTATCGCCTGCCGCGCCCGCGGCACGCCGCGCGTGGCCAACCGACTGCTCAAGCGCATCCGCGACTATGCCCAGGTGAAGGCCAACGGTGTGGTGACTCAGGAGGTTGCCCTCGAGGCCATGGGCAAACTGGAGGTGGACCAGATCGGGCTGGATGAGATCGACCGCAAGGTGATGAGGACCATCATACAGAAGTTCGACGGCGGGCCGGTCGGTCTGGATACGATCGCAGCCTCCATCAGCGAGGAAGCCGACACGATAGAAGGCGTCTACGAGCCGTACCTGCTGCAGTTGGGATTCCTGGAGAGGACTCCCAGGGGCCGCATGGCCACCCGGCTGGCCTACGAGCACCTCGGTATTGCTTATAAGAAGGGTCGCTCTCCCCAGGGTTCGCTCTGGTAGGGGGACGACGGAAACGAGACCGTATTTGACAGCGCATTAGCATTCCTATAAACTATTACTCATTAAAAGTCCTCTGGTGGTCAGAGCGAGGCGGAACCACCCGTTCCCATCCCGAACACGGAAGTGAAACGCTTCAGCGCAGACGATACTAAGGGAGGGATTCCTTGGGAAAATATGCCACTGCCAGGGACTTTTTTTATTGCCCTTTTTTCCGTAAAGCCCGCCTTTTTAAACTTCATATGAAGCTGCTGTTCTTTGACTTGCCTCATACTACAACATATAATTCATAGTACACAGAGCCCATCGAGGCTACTTCTGAATTCCACTTTTCGAGGTTACTATGGCCAGTAGATTTGAAAAATTCTCGGAGCGTGCCCGCCGGGCGCTTACGCGCGCCCAGGAGGAGGCACAGCATTTCGGGCACAGTTATATCGATACGGAACACATATTGCTGGGACTGATCGCCGAAGAAGACAGCGTGGCAAGCCAGGTCCTCAATAACCTGGGAGTGGCGACCAGCAAGGTCCGTTCCGCCGTTGAATTCATCGTGGGACGTGGCGGACGTCCCAACACCAACGAGGTCGGGCTTACGCCGAGGGCCAAGAAGGTCATCGAGCTGGCCGTCGACGAGGCCAGGCGCCTTAATCACAGCTATATCGGCACCGAGCACCTGCTGCTGGGGCTGCTCAAAGAGAGGGAAGGCTCGGCGGCCGGTGTGCTCGAGAGCCTGGGAGTCACCTTCGATAAGGTGCTGGCCGAAGTCAACAAGCTTCTGACCGCGGCCGGCGGGCAGGCCAGGGCCGTGACCAAGGAGGGGGCCAGGACCCCCATACTTGACCAGCTCGGTGTGGACCTGACCAACCTCGCGCGCCAGGGCAAGCTGGACAACATCGTCGGCAGGGAAAAGGAATGCGAACGCATCATCCAGATACTCAGCCGGCGCACCAAGAATAATCCCGCGCTCATCGGCGAGCCGGGCGTGGGCAAATCAGCCATCGTGACCAAGCTGGCGCAGCAGATCATAACCGGAGATATACCCGAGCCCCTCAGGAACAAGAGGCTGGTGACACTGGATATCGGGTCGCTGGTGGCCGGCACCAAGTACCGCGGAGAATTTGAAGAGAGACTGAAAAAAGTCCTCGACGAGATCAAGGGAGCCGGCAACTGCATCGTCTTCATCGACGAACTGCACACTATCGTTGGAGCGGGCGCGGCCGAGGGTGCCGTGGACGCCTCCAATATACTAAAACCCTCGCTCTCCAGGGGAGAGATACAGTTTATCGGCGCCACCACCCTGGATGAATACCGCAAATATATAGAGAAGGATGCTGGCCTGGAAAGGAGGTTCCAGCCCGTTACTGTGGCGGAACCGACAGTAGAGCAGACTGTAGCCATTTTAAAAGGCATCAAGCATCACTACGAGGATTACCACAAGCTGATTATCCATGAGGAGGCCCTGACCGCGGCCGCCTCCATGGCATCGCGTTATATCTCCGACCGCTTCCTGCCGGACAAGGCTATCGATATCATGGACGAGGCTTCCTCTCGTGTCAGGATCAAGAAAGGCGTCGTCCCCATCGGCATCGCCGAGGCGCAGAAGGCGCTGGAGATAGTCAGGCGCGATAAGGACAACGCTATCGGTTCGCAGCAGTATGAGATGGCGGCCGAACTGCGGGACCGAGAGGTTCAGTTGCAGGCCAAGGTCAAGAACATGGAACAAGAGTGGCAGGATACCCAGAAGAAGGAGACTCCCATCGTGACCAAGGAGGATATCGCCGAGGTCGTCAGCATGTGGACCGGCATACCTGTCATCAGCCTCACCATGGACGAGTCCGAGCGGCTGCTCAAAATGGAGGAGGCCATCCACCAGGACATCGTGGGTCAGGACGAGGCTATCCTCACCATCGCCAAGGCTGTACGCCGTTCGCGCGCCGGGCTCAAGGAAGCCAGGCGCCCCATGGGTTGCTTCATTTTCCTGGGACCCACCGGCGTGGGCAAGACCGCACTGGTCAAGGCGCTGGCCAAGTTCATGTTCAAGAGCGAAGACGCCATGGTCAGGCTGGACATGTCCGAGTTCATGGAGCAGCACAACGTCGCCCGCCTGGTCGGCGCACCCCCGGGATACATCGGCTATGAAGAGGGCGGGCAATTGACCGAGGCGGTCAGGCGCAATCCCTACTCTGTGATCCTGCTGGATGAGATAGAGAAGGCGCACCCCAATGTTTACGACATACTTCTGCAGATCATGGACGATGGCCACCTGACTGACGCCAAGGGCAGGCGGGTGGATTTCCGCAACACCATTCTGGTCATGACCTCCAATGTGGGCGCGGAGCTGATCAAGCGCGATTCAGCGCTGGGTTTCAGCGTCCAGATTGATGGTGATAAGAACCGCCAGGTGGTCTACGAGAAGATGAAGGAAAAGGTCCTGAGCGTGATGAAAAACAAGTTCAGGCCCGAGTTTTTAAACCGCATCGACGCAGCCATAGTGTTCCATGCGCTCAGCAAGGAACATATACGCGAGATCGTCAATCTTATGCTGCGCGAGGCCGTCAACTCCATGGCGGAGAAGCAGATCATACTCGAGGTCTCCAGCGCCGCCAGGGACTATCTTGGAGAAAAAGGCTACGATCCCAATTACGGTGCCCGTCCGCTGCGTCGCGTCATCCAGCAGGAAGTAGAGGATAAACTCTCGGAGAACGTCCTGCGAGGCGAATACGAGGCCGGCTCCAAGGTACTGGTTGACTACGACGGGACCGAGATAATCATCCGCAAGCTTGAAAAAGCCGTAGCGCCCGCCGCGGAGAGCAAGCTGCTCGCGGGCGAGGGCAACCACTTGCTGAGCAGCAATAATCCCTGAGCTATAATAAACAATTGGATTTCAAGAGGGCGTGACCGGTTCACGCCCTCAGTCTTTTTCGCTGCTGGCTCTGTCTGTGCCTGTTTCCGATACCCCAAACAGACAGAGCGCAGCCACCAAAATAGCAGCCGCCCAGAAAATGAACGGCCAGGCGATGTTCCTTACAGCCAGCAAGCCTCCGACAATGGGCAGAAAGAATCCGCCGATATTCTGGCTGGTTACGGCTAAACCCAGGGAAGTTGCCCCGTAGGCGGGGCCGATTCCTTTCATCTCGAGAATCATCGTGTAACACAGTGCAACCACGCCCATGTAAGCAAATCCAATGAGCGGGACCAGGAGCCAGAGGAACACCGTGCTGGATATCGTTAGAAGGTATGTGCCGGCGCCCATGGCAACGGCGCAGGCTATGATCAAGGCTTTTCTGCGGCCGATCCTGTCGGAAATCACGGGTATTAAAAGTGCCCCTGCAATGCCGGCAAAGAAGAGAGTCGATGATATCGAGTCGCCTACATTGCCTGGCAAACCGGTATTGGCAAGGTATGTCGGTAAATAACCCATAATTGCCGTAAAGGAGCCCATAAGCATGACGTTCACTATCAGGATAAGCCACATATCTCTGGAGCGAAAGATAACTCCAAGTGCTTCATGGAGAGCAACAGGTTTTTCGTTACTGCCCTTTTGGGCACTGTTCTGGCGCGGTACTTGCGTCCCTGTCATCAGAGCGAGCCAGGCATAGCCGAGGATGAAGCAAACAGCGCTATAAACGAAAAGGACATTTCGCCACGATCCGACTAACGGTAATATAAAGGTTGCTCCGAGCGCCGTGGAAAGCATTGCACCGATACAAAATCCGGAATTGGTAATCCCGACTGCCAGGCCAAGCTGGCCCGGAGGGAAGTACAGGCCCGGGACTCGGTTCACTGTAGGGATTGCCGCCCCGACTGCAACACCACAGAGCAACATTGACGCGCTAAGGCTGATATAGTCAAACGACAGTGCCCTCAGGCCGTTGGTCAAGGCGACCATGAAACACAAAATGCCGATGACCTTATACAATTTGAAGCGGTCACCGGCCAGACCTCCAAGGAACGAACCAAATGTCATGCCGAGAGAAAAACAGCCCCATATCACTCCAATTTGCAGAAGAGTCAAATCCAGTTCGTTTGTGATACTGCTGAAGAGTACAGGAATCGCTGTGAAAGGTATTCCTACAATACCGATAAAAACTGTCGTATTGAGTATTAGAATTGACCATTTATTAAGAGCATGTCTTTGCTTTATCACCGGTTATCTCCCTCTAATGTGATCCATCGGAGCAATCCTGTCTGGCTTTAGTATGTTTGATGGTGTTGCCTCTATTTATGAAACTCGATGCCTCAGTACTTTACCGTAGATATTACGTCTGATTACGAGGTAGGCGCTCTGCGAGATTCTGCGCCCGTAGTATGACAGCTTGCCCAGACTGCCCGGGATTACTATGAATTTGCCTTTCTCAATCCCGCGTACTATCTCTGTGATACCTTTATCGAACGGTGTTCTCCAGAAGCTCCATACCTCCCGTTCATAACCTCTGTCGAAGCCGTAGTAATGGGCGTTTTTCAGGATGGTTGTCTCTATGGGTGAAGGGCAGACCACTGTCACCTTAATACCCTTGTTCACGACCTCGTTGTAGAGGGCTTCGCTCATACCGGCTACAGCGAACTTGCTCGCTCCGTAGGCTGTCTCTGCCGGGCTGCCTGCCAGGCCGCCCATGGATGACACATTGACCACGTGTCCGGAGCCCTGCTTTACCATCGCCGGCAGGAATGCCATGAGCATATAGACGGTGCCCCAGAAGTTGACGGCCATAATCCTCTCCCATTCCTCAATTGGGACATCCAGGAATTCGCCCACAACGACCACTCCGGCGTTGTTTATGAGCATGTCTATGTCTCCTACCTCAGATGTGACTTTGCCGGCGAGTTCATTTACCTGGCCACGATTACTCACATCCACAAGGTAACGGTGACATCTGGCGCCGCTCCTTTCAATCTCCGCAGCTGTCTGCTCCAGCGCGGTGCTGTCTATGTCGACCAGTACAAGCTCATGTCCCTTTTTTGCGAATGCAAGGGACATTCCCCTGCCCAGTCCGTTGGCTGCGCCTGTAATAAGAATCCTCATCTTGATAACCCCCTTAGTCTATTACGACCTGCATTTTGTTCCATGTCGCAACATCCCTATTAATTAACAGGTTAGATGAAGAGGAAGAAAGCGGTCAAAATGGAAGCTAAACTATATTTGATTGCTATTTGAATCTTCTATAAAAATGTCGACCGCCGGTCGAATATTCGGAGTGTGCGGGCAGCGGGCATGACAGGGGGGCTGGTTTAGAGCTGTGATGATTGCCTGCTATGACTTGATAAGGGCGTGCTCCAGCATTTGAACTGCTGTTTCCTCAAAGCGGGATGTATCGAATTTCATCCACATCAAACACGTACGCGCTACCCATTCAACGATTCCAGTCACCATTCTCGCAGCCATCAGAGGATCATATTCTCTCATTCTCCCTCTGCTGATACCCCTGGTGATGGCGGCGACCAGAATCTTCTCCAGCCTTTTGCTGGCGTCCGGTTCCCTTATATTATCCATGCCGAGTGTGCAGCGAATGTCCATCAAACGTATGATGTCGGCATTCCGGGAAGCATACAGAACTACGTTATGCACACAGGTTCTGATCTGCTCAGGCCCTATTGTATCTGACAGAGACTTCTCTAAAATATCGCATACACTTCTGACATAACCGTTAACCAGGGCATCCGCGACGGCCAGCTTGGAGTCGAAATAAAAATATATCGTTCCGTGCGCGATCCCGGCCCGTTCCGCGATCTGATTCATACTCGTCCGGGCATAGCCCTGCCGGCTGAAAAGGTCCCGTGCCACAACGAGTATTTCACTACGTCTTCCCCGAACTGATCGTCTTGCCATCGTTGTCGTTGCTGAAGATTGGTTATTAAGACTAACAGCACCTTATAAAACATGTCAACCTGCCGGTATTATTAAATCGAGACGTTCGAAAGTTGATCTCCCGGATGTTTGATTAAGGAAAGTTGTGCCTGTTTTTGCTATCATTTGCTGGCTGGCGTGCAAGCGGAAAAGGTACTGAATTGGAAAAGCAGAAGTTTAAAACAGTCTTCGTCTGTCAGAAATGCGGCAGGGAAAGCCCCAAGTGGGAGGGGCGCTGCCCCGGCTGCCAGGAATGGAACTGCCTGATTGAGACTACTGTTGCGACAGGTAAACGCACAGCTGAGAGCAAGCCGGATACAGCGGGACGCCTGCTGGAGCTGGTCAAGCTCAAGCGCGACGACTATTCCCGCGTCAGCCTGAACATCGGCGAGCTTGATCGCGTGCTGGGGGGGGGACTGGTGGCCGGTTCTGTGGTACTGGTCAGCGGCGATCCGGGCATTGGAAAGTCGACGCTGCTGCTGCAGGTGTCGGATGCGGTCACGAAAAATAGTCAGGGCCAGGTGGTATACGTTTCCGGCGAGGAATCATCACAGCAGCTCAGGATGCGCGCCGAAAGGCTGGGCGTGGGGGGCGGTGGGTTGTACGTATACCCGGAGACGAACATGGATAACGTCATGGCCGGACTGGAATCGATGCAGCCGTCTCTGGTGGTGATAGACTCCGTCCAGACCGTTTACCTGGATGAGATCAACGGCGCTCCGGGCAGCATCAACCAGATCAGGGAGTGCACTCTTCGTTTGCTGCGCTGGTCTAAAAAGACCGGTGTGCCGGTCTTTCTCTCCGGACATGTGACCAAGGATGGCTCCATTGCAGGTCCCAAAGCCCTGGAGCACATCGTGGATGTCGTTCTCAGCCTGGAGGGCGAGTCCTTTAACAGCTACCGCATACTGCGGAGCACCAAGAACAGGTTCGGCTCGACCAACGAGGTAGGTGTTTTCGAAATGGGCGGCGCGGGACTTAGCGAGGTGGCCAATCCCTCACAGTTTTTCCTGGAGTCGTACGAACAGGGCGCCATCGGTGCCGCAGTGGTGCCGACGCTCGAGGGCAGCCGTCCCCTGCTGGTTGAGGTACAGGCGCTGACCAGTTCCGCTGCCTATGGCCCCCCGCGGCGCATAAGCAACGGAGTCGATTTCAACAGGCTGCTGCTGATCTGCGCCGTACTAACCAGGCGCGCAGGAGTGGGCCTGTACAACCAGGATGTTATAGTCAATGTAACGGGTGGAATAAGGATATCTGAGCCGGCCGCCGACCTGGGAATCGCCATGGCCATCGCTTCCAGCTTCCGCGATGCAAAGTTGATGCCCGGCACGGTGGCGGTGGGCGAAATAGGATTGAGCGGCGAGCTCAGGTCGGTGCCGCAGATGGATAGAAGGATCGCCGAGTCCGTTCGGCTGGGATTTACCAGGTGCATAATACCCTCAGCGGTGAAGAAGATACCCCGCGCGCCGGGCGGTCTTGAGATCATCAGGGCAAGCAGCATATCCGAGGCACTGAAGGTCGGCCTGGAGAAAAAATCCGCGAAAAAGGACGCTGACGATGAATGAGTCTGCCGGCGGCGTAGTCGCCGTTGTCGTGGGCGCCGGCGGCGGCAGCAGGATGGGCGCGGAGAAGACATTCCTAAATCTGGCCGGGAGGCCGGTCATAGCCTGGTCGGTTGAGGTGCTCCAACACAATAAGAACATCAGCGAGATAGTTCTGGTTTTACATAAAAATAACGTAGATGAAGGCAGAAGGCTTGCAACTGACAAGGGATGGACCAAAGTGAAGACCGTCTGTGCGGGAGGTAACCTGCGGCAGGACTCGGTGAAAAAGGGACTGGCATCGATCAGGGATTGTCAGCTGGTGCTGGTGCACGACGCCGCACGTCCTTTTCTCACAGATGAACTGATAGATGAAGGTATTGAAGCCGCCAGGTCCGGCGGCTCCGCCGTCGCAGCCGTGCCGGTCAAGGATACCATCAAGCAGGTGGATGAAGAAGGGATAGTAACGGCGACATTGCCGCGCAACCGGCTGATGGCGGTTCAGACGCCGCAGGTTTTTCGATTTAAAATATTGAAGGATGCCTACGCTTCACTGGCCGGCGAGGTCACGGACGACGCCGCCGCCGTTGAACGGACCGGCCTGAAAGTGAAGCTTTATAACGGGGATTATGAGAATATTAAGATCACGACACGTGAAGATCTGGCGTTGGCGGAAATAATAGCTAAGCGAAGGTGAAAGTATGAGAGCAGGCATTGGTTATGATGTTCATCCTCTGAAATCGGGGCGCGACCTTATCCTGGGTGGTGTGAAAATCCCTTTTAAGAAGGGGCTGGACGGCTACAGCGATGCCGATGTGCTGGTGCACGCCATCATGGATGCCCTGCTGGGTGCGGCGGGATTGAAAGACATCGGGCACCAGTTCCCTTCCGATGATCCGCAGCATAAGGACGCCGCCAGCATACATATGCTGGAGCATGTAGCCCGCAAGGTGGCCTCGGCGGGCTACAGCATCAAAAATATCGATAGCCAGCTGATCGCGCAGGAGCCCAAAGTGGCCCCCTACATAGACCAGATGAGACATAACATAGCGTTGGCCCTGCGCATCGAGGAGGACCAGGTGATGGTCAAGGCCACCGCAACGGACGGACTGGGATTTGTCGGCAGGGGCGAAGGGATGGCCGCCTACGCCGTGGCGGCGCTGGGTCAATAATTACACTTAAAAAGGAACGTCACATGAAGATCTACAACACTCTATCAGGACAGAAGGAGGACTTCGTTACGCCGGGTGACGAGGTGAAGATGTATGTATGCGGCGTGACGGTTTACGACGTCTGTCATTTCGGCCACGCCCTCTGCTATGTCTCTTTCGATGTTATAAGGCGCTACCTGGAATACCGGGGATACAGGGTGAAATACGTTCAGAATTTCACCGATATCGATGACAAGATCATCAACCGCTCCAGGGAGAGGGGCATTCCCTGGCAGGAACTTGTGGAAAAGTATATCGCTGAGTATTTCACGGATACCGATGCGTTGAACATCAAAAGGGCGACCGTCTACCCCCGTGCCACGGAAGAGATATCCAGGATACTCGAGGTTATCAGGGTACTGCTTGAGAAGGGGCATGCTTATCAATCGGAGGACAGCGTTTATTTCCGCGTCAAGAGCTTCCCGGGCTACGGCAAACTCACCCACCAGAGCGCCGATGACATGCGCGTGACGGCGACGGCCGAGGCCGAGAAGAAGGAGGACCCGCTGGACTTTGCGCTCTGGAAGGCGGTCAAGCCGGGCGAGCCTTCCTGGCCGAGCCCGTGGGGAGAGGGCAGGCCCGGCTGGCATATCGAGTGTACCGCCATGTCCACCGGGCACCTGGGCAATTCGCTGGATATACACGGTGGAGGGCAGGACCTTATATTCCCGCACCATGAGAACGAGATGGCCCAGTCGGAATGCTATACGGGCGTCGTTCCCTTCGTGCGCATCTGGATGCACAACGGCTTCCTGCAGCTCGGCGCCGATAAGATGAGCAAGTCACTGGGCAACCTGGTCACCATCAGGGAGGCGCTGGCGCGCAACAGCGCCGATGCCATACGGCTCTTCATTATCAGCTCCTATTACAGGATGCCCCTGCGCTACAGCACTGAGGCGCTGGACGCCGCCGAGGCCGGCATCGAGCGGATGCGCCAGGCTCTCAAAGCGGAAGGCAAGCCGGGTGGCGCTGTCCTGGACGCTGAGCCGTTCAAGGCACGTTTTGTCGAGTCCATGGACGATGATTTCAACGCTCCGCAGGCGGTGGCGGCCATGTTCGAGCTCGTGCGCGAGATCAACCGCGGCAATGAAAAAGGGATGGATGTCAGGGCGGCGCAGGATGGGCTGAAAGAGCTGGCAGGTGTGATCGGTTTCACGCTGCAGAAAAGCAAGAATCTGTCGGCGGAGCAGGAAAAGGAGATAGAGCAGCTTATCGCCGCGCGCAGCGAGTACCGCAAGGCCAAGGAATGGAAGAAGGCCGACGAGGTACGCGACCGGTTGGCAAGGATGGGCGTGGCAATTGAGGATACTGCCAAGGGAACGGTCTGGAAGACGGCTAAGTAGTCAGGTACATGGAGGGATTGATCAGCTTGATCGTATCGCCCACCTGCGCACCCAGTATGGAGGCCGCGCTGCCGTCCCTGTAAGAGAGCTCGAGGTAGTCGTTTCCCCCGATCAGGGCCATCAGTCCGCTGCCCTGCGAATAATACCTGCTTGTGTTGTCTATGCGCTGGTTTCTGACTTCGATCGCTGCTCCTCCCTGAGGTATATGGCGGCTGCGCAGGTTGGTGATCAGGTTGCCGAATCTGTCGATGTGTATGATATGGCCAACCATCTGACCTGAAACATCCTGAAATGGGGTGGGGATGGGGAAAACCGTCAGGTTGTTGATGCCCTCACCGAATTCCGTGATGGGCAGATCCAGCGAAAGATGTGCCGCGACCGGGGCGAAGATATCCCTGCCATGGAAAGTGGCGCTCACGGGATGCCTCCAGTACTCTTTACTGGTGATCGAGACGGCCTGGCATTCATCCGGTATTGGATGGCTGGCCGCCTGCCCCACCCTGACGAGGTGTTGCTCCTGGGCCTCGGTAATATCGTGGAGAACGTAGCTTAAAATCCCGTTGTCTGGAGCTATGAAGCAGGCTGTGGGAGTTTTAAGTATAACCGCCTTGCGGTGGCTTCCCACACCGGGGTCCACCACCACCACATGGATGCTGCCCTCGGGGAAATAGCGCCAGGAGGTATGGAGGAGAAAGGAGGCCTGCCGGATAGACTGGGGTTCCACCGAATGAGAGACATCGACTATCGTTGCCTGCGGATTGATGCCGAGGATGACGCCCTTCATGCTTGCAACGTAGCCGTCACCCGTGCCGAAGTCGGTCGTCAGCGTGATAACACGCGACATGCCGTTACGCCTCCCTGTTAAGCCGTGCTAACCCTGACTATCACGATAGAGAGGATGATGAATAGAACGGACAGAACTATAGTGACCTGGAACAGCGTTTTCTCCACTCCGCGCCTGGTGCGGTAAACGCCGTCGGCCTGTCCGAATATGCCGCCCAGGCCGCCGCCCTTGACCTGGAGCGCCAGGACGACGATGAGTGCGACCGCAAGTACGATCTCTGCTATGGTCAGATAGATGGGCATACTAATTTCCTCCGAGTTTGTCAACGATTATGGGCCTGACGACGGCCGGGTTGGCCTTTCCCCTGGAAGCTTTCATGACCTGTCCGATGAGGAAGGTCAGGGACGCTTCCTTGCCCGCTCGATAGTCGGCTACGGCCTTCTCGTTTTCTGCAATTACTCTGTCTATTATTATAGCAAGTTCACCGCTGTCGCTGATTTGTACCAGGCCCTTCTCGGCCACGATAGCGGCTGCTGACTTTCCTGTCTGAAACATTTCTTCAAACACGGTTTTGGCCAGCGGCCCGCTCAGGGTGCCCTTTTCGATCAACTCCAGCAGCTCGGCCAGCTGACCCGGCTGCACAGGGCTGTCGGATATCTGCTTGCCGGTCAAGTTGAGCAGGCGTGTGAAATCACCCAGCATCCAGTTGCTGGCGGCCTTGGCTTTATTAGCGCTCTCCTGTTTGCCTGAAGAGGAGAGTCCGGCGAGACATTCCTCGAAGTAGGCTGCCATCGCCCGGCTGTCGGTCAGCAGCCCGGCGTCATAGGGAGTGAGGCTGTATTGGCTGACGAAACGGTCGAATTTGGCCTCGGGCAGCTCGGGAAGTGAGGCCCTGATTTTTTCCACCAGCTCCCGGCTGAATGACAGCGGAGGCAGGTCCGGCTCCGGGAAATACCTGTAGTCATGGGCATATTCCTTGCTGCGCTGGCTGACCGTTACGCCTCTGTCGTCCACCCATCCCCTGGTCTCCTGGGCTATTTTCCCGCCGCTTTCCATCACCTCGCGCTGCCGCTTCTCTTCATATTCGAGTGCGCGGTATACGCCCCTGAAGCTGTTCATATTCTTGACCTCGACCTTGCCCAGGTATTCGCTGGTGCCGAACGGGCGGATGCTGATATTTGCGTCGCAGCGGAAGCTCCCCTCCTCCATATTGCCCGTGGATACGCCTAAATATTGGAGGATGGAGCGGAGCTTCATGAGGTAGAGGCGCGCCTCCTCGGGTGAGCTCATATCGGGCTCGCTGACGATCTCCATCAACGGCATGCCGGCGCGGTTGACGTCCACCAGGCTGTAGCTTTCGCCCTCGGGAGAGGTGCGGTGCAGTAGCTTGGCCACGTCCTCCTCGAGGTGGACGCGCGTTATGCCTATTTTTTTCTTTTTTCCCTCGATATCGATGACCAGGTATCCGTTGAGGCTCATCGGCATATCATACTGCGATATCTGGTAGCCCTTCATCAGGTCGGGATAGGGATAGTTCTTGCGGTCGAACTTGGCATGCTCAGGTATGGAGCATTTGAGCGCCAGGGCGGTCATGATGGTGAACTCCACGGCCTTCCGATTGATGGTGGGCAGGACCCCGGGCATGCCCATGCAGACCGGACAGACATGCGTATTGGGAGGGTCGCTGGCATAGCTGGTGCTGCAGGAGCAGTACATCTTGCTGCCCGTCAGAAGCTGCGCATGGACCTCCAGGCCTATGACTGTCTCGTATTTCACAACGCCGCATAGTATAGCAGCATCGTAGGCGCGCTTCAAACCACGTGTTGCGTCAAAATAAAGTGTTACCGAAAGCATAACCGTTGCGTCATAATTTCGGTTACCGACGTTGATGTTCTGCTAAATGCCAAAGTTGCTGCAGGCTGGAGTTAATCTGCTTGAGGA
>Ga0116202_10000493_pt1 | contig 21949 bp, 22 predicted proteins | sample LakKivw325mmetaG_FD_94479 | JGI IMG/M metagenome (GOLD analysis project Ga0116202, IMG submission 94479) | Anoxic lake water microbial communities from Lake Kivu, Rwanda to study Microbial Dark Matter (Phase II) - Lake Kivu water 325m metaG | ecosystem: Environmental > Aquatic > Freshwater >... | reverse complement strand
TCACCTGGTGCCACAACGTGGCATGAGGGTCTATCCTGGAAACTGTCACAGGATTCGATGTTAATCGTCACCCCTGAATGTTTCTATCAGGGGTCTAAAGTAAAAAAGACTTAGATTCCCGATGAAGACATTCGGGAATGACGGATAGTGTTGATATTCGCCATAAAAATCTATTGCGTCGCCGTTTCCATATCTTATAATGCTGCTGGCGGCATGGTGGTTTTATCAGCTTGATTCGCATATGATATTTTGTTTCAGCTTCAAAACTCCTTACTTCATTCTCTTATGCCTTCCTTTGGAAAAACCGATACATATTCTGAAAATGAGTTAAAAAGTCATTTTAATTTTGCTATAATTGAGCGATTGAGTAAGAGGATATCCAACTTGAAACCATAAGGGGAGGATCGGAAAAATGAAAAAATTAGGAATTCTTTTTGGTACGGCGTTCGTTATTCTTCTGTTTGTTAGTAGTATGGTTTTTGCCGAAGAACCGGTGGTCATTGGTCTCCAAGCGCCTATTACCGGTGATTATGCCATTGAAGGCCAGATGGCAAAGCAGTGTGTAGAAATTGCAGCTGATCTTATCAATAAAGAGGGTGGCATCAACGGAAGACCCGTGGAAATTATTATTGCCGACGATGCGTCAAATCCGAAAGATAGTGCACTGGCTGCACAAAAGCTTATTTCACAAAAAGTAGCGGCGGTTATCGGGAGTTATGGTTCATCGGTCACCGAGCCAGCAGCCGACCTTTATGAACGGAATAAAATGGTTTCGGTCGGATATGGATGCACTGCAGTACGGTTGACCTTAAGTAAAGATCGAAAGTTTTTCTTCCGTACCTGCGGGCGCGATGATTCTCAAGGACAATTTTTCGCTAAATTTGCCGTTGAAGAAATGGGTTGGAAACGAATCGCAATTATGCATGACAACCAAACTTACGGGAAAGGGGTCGCTGAAGAAACCAAGAAATACCTGGAACCCTATGTACAAGAGGGTAAAGCGGAAATTGTCTATTATGATGCCATTACCCCCAAAGAAAAGGATTACAGCGCCGCCATTACCAAATTACGTGAAACCAAGCCGGATGTTTGGTACTATACTGCTTACTACCCTGAAGCCGGGCTACTGATCCGTCAGGGACGGGAAGCAGGAATCACCATTCCATTTGTAGGAAGCAACGCTGTTCCCAACGACGATTTCGTGAAGATTGCCGGTATTGAATATGCCAAAGGAACTTTAATGACCCAGGAACCGATGCCCCAGGATATCAATACTCCTATTTCCAAAGTATTCCTCGATGCCTATAAAGCAAAGTTCGGTGACATTCCGTCTTCTCCATGGCCAATTTACGCTGCCGATGGTTTATTTGCTTTAGTACAGGCAATTAAAAACGCCAATTCTACCAAATCCGAAAACATCGCCAACGCGATGCGAACCATGACCAACGCCGAAGGAATCACCGGAAAGATTCTGTTCACCGAACGCGGCGACCGGAAAAATATTCCCTATGCCATGTATGAATACAATGATCAAGGGAAATTACAACTCTATACGCCTACTTCCAATTAATACTCGTCTATACTGAAAGGAATCGGGAAGCTCGCCGTGGGAATATTTTTAGAACAGCTCATCAATGGTCTCACTATTGGATCCTTTTATGCCTTGGTTGCGTTAGGCTATTCCATGGTCTATGGCGTTATGAAACTGATCAATTTTGCCCACGGCGACCTATTCGCTTTTGGAAGTTATGTCGGATATACCATATTGGTTTGGGGATCGGGCTGGGTCACTCAAACTTTCGGCATCTGGGGCGGAATGTTCATCACCTTATTGATTACCTTTATAGCCGTGAGTATCGCCGGAATATTAGTGGAACGAGTGGCATACCGTCCCGTCTACCCTGCCGGACGATTACCACTGGTCGTATCTGCTTTAGGTATGTCAATTTTCATTCAAAACGGTATTATGGCCATCTGGGGTCCACGTTTTCAAGCGTATCCCAGTGAAGTAGTACCTTCAACCGCATTTGATTTTATGGGTATTCATATCACCCTCTTAAAAATATTTATTCTGATTTTTTCCCTGCTGCTCATGACTATCATTTATTCCATCATCGAAAAAACCACTTTTGGGGCTGCCATCAGGGCATCAGCCCTCGATCGGGAAACTGCTACCATGCTCGGTATCGATATCCGAAAAGTGATCTTTTTTATTTTTGCCCTGGGACCGGCTCTGGGAGGATTGGCTGGGGTAATGAATGGGATGTACTATCGTTCCATTCAATTCAATATGGGATGGAACTACGGTCTCAAGGCTTTTACAGCCACCATATTAGGAGGAATCGGAAATATTCCAGGAGCTATGATCGGTGGCATTCTCTTAGGAATATTAGAATCACTCTTTGCCGGATATTTTCCAAGTGGAGGAGCGTGGAAAGACGGCTTTATTTTCTTAGTTCTTATCCTGGTTCTTATCTGGCGTCCGAATGGCCTCATCGGTGAAAAAATCGCAGAAAAGGTGTAATGACCAATGAATTTTTCACGTTCCTTTCATCAGCGCATCCTGGAATCACAGTCCGAGCTTGAAGAAAAATCATCAAAGAATCGACGCTCGTCATCAGTATCCCGGTTGATTACCTGTCTGATTGTCCTGGTTTTTATTCTTTATCCATTTCTTCCTTTTATCAATGATTATTGGATCGATGTCGCTTTCTTTGTGGGAATTTACACTCTCCTTGGCTTGAGCCTCAACATCGTTTTAGGTGAAGTAGGGCTTTTCGATCTGGGACATACCGCTTTTTATGCCATTGGTGCCTATACCACCGCCATTCTTAATACCACCTTTAATATCCCCATTCTGGTCTTACTCCCCTTAAGCGCAATCCTTGCCGGCGGATTCGCTTATTTAGTCATGTCTCCAGTCATTCATCTTCGCGGTGATTATCTGTGCATCGTAACCATTGGTATTGGTGAAATTGTCCGTATCGCCATTATCAATAACCCGGGAGGATTAACCAATGGTCCGAACGGTATCACCGGTATTGGTATCCCACAAATCGGACCGCTGTTTGTTGAAAGTCCCACCCAATTCTATTTCCTCATTTGGATCCTTATTGCCCTGGCAATTATCGCTCTTACCCGCCTCCAACATTCTCGCATCGGTCGAGCTTGGAACTACATTCGTGAGGATGAAATAGCTGCCGAGCTCAATGGAGTCGATGTCCGTTCGTATAAATTACTGGCTTTTGTATTAGGAGCCGCAATAGCAGGGATCACCGGGAATGTCTATGCCTCCAAAATGATGATCATTTCTCCTGACAGCTTTCTTTTTATGGAGTCAGCCTTACTCTTCTGCATCGTTCTATTGGGTGGGTTGGGATCCATTCCCGGGACTATTTTTGGGGGAGCGGTCATTGTTGTTTTCCCGGAAATTTTCCGTCAGTTCGCCAGCTTTCGCCTTCTCTTTTTCGGAGCGGCTCTCATGGTGATGATGATTTTCCGTCCAGCTGGCCTCTGGCCACGAAAACGAGAGCATTTAGGATTGGAAGGCTTGGGGATCCATCACCTCCCTTCCGCTGAAGAGATTCTGATCGAGAGCGGATTACGCTGGATACAGGATACCGTTCTTCCTGAACTCAAGCGTGCCCAAGCAAGCCATAACTGTTTGCTCGAAACTCAGGCTGTTACCCTCCACTTCGGTGGACTCACTGCCGTCAATTTATTCGATCTCCAGGTCAAACCAGGGAAAATTACCAGTCTTATCGGTCCAAATGGCGCTGGGAAAACCACCCTTTTCAATATCATTACCGGGATTTACCAGCCTTTTAGTGGTCAGGTGCTCTTTCTGGGAGAAAATATTACCCGGTTGAAACCTCATCAAATCGTCAGCAAGGGAATTGCTCGTACCTTTCAAAATATTCGTCTTTTCCCCAATATGACCTGTATTGAAAATGTCATGTCTGGACCACACTGTCACACCAGTACCGGATGCTGGTCGGCAATATTACGAACTCCATCTCAGTTGAAGGAAGAAAAACAGATCGTCGAAACCGCCGCATATCGGCTTCACCAGGTTGGACTGTGGTCGTATCGGAACGAGTTGGCTAAAAATCTTCCTTATGGGAAGCAAAGATATCTGGAAATCGCTCGTGCGCTGGCTACCTCTCCCAAGCTGCTCATTTTAGATGAGCCATCATCAGGATTAAACGACAAGGAATCGGAAGATTTGATGGATTTACTTCAAAGTTTGATAGCTGAAGGATTTACCATTTTGCTGATCGAACACGACATGAACGTCGTCATGGGCATCTCGGATTGGGTCACCGTCATGGATATGGGCTCAAAAATCGCTGAGGGGATCCCCATCGACATTTATAATAATCCCGTTGTCATTGAAGCCTACCTGGGGAAGGAGGACGAATAGGATGAATCCGCTCTTATCCATCCAGGAGGCATGGGTATCCTATGGCGCCGTCGAAGCCCTCAAGGGAATTTCTTTGGTCCTCAACCAGGGAGATATCGTTGCGGTCTTAGGAGCCAACGGGGCGGGAAAAACCACTTTACTCAAAGCTATTTCCGGTCTGATCCCCCTCAAAAAAGGAACCATCACTTTGAAAGGCCGCGATTTAAATACTATTCTGCCTTATCAACGAATACAATACGGTCTTTCTCATGTGCCTGAAGGAAGGCGGGTTTTCTCCACCTTAACTGTGGATGAAAATCTTAACCTGGGAGGGTATGGAGTTCGGATGCAACCGGTCGGGAAAGAATTATCGAAAAGCAAGGATTGGATATTTAAGCTTTTCCCCATCTTAAAGGAGCGACAGAAGCAATTGGCTGGAACGCTGTCCGGGGGAGAGCAGCAAATGTTGGCTATTGGAAGGGGATTGATCTGCAAGCCTCAGATCCTTCTTATGGATGAGCCGTCCCTGGGGCTGGCACCGATCATCGTTCAGGAAATTTTTCGGGTGATTCGTCAAATCCACGAAGAAGAAAAAGTTTCGATACTACTGGTAGAACAAAATGCCCGCAAGGCATTGAATATTGCCAATTATGCCTATATTTTAGAAAACGGAAAGATTCCGATTCAGGGCAAGCCAGCGGATCTAAAAAATGATGAACGGGTCAAGGCTGCATACTTAGGTGGGAATAAGATAACACGTACCGCAGAGAGAAAGGAAAGTCATTATCCTATTAAAGAGTGAGAAGGGAGAAAATCATGGGACTGACATCATTTAAGTATCTTTTAAATCAGGCATTGAAAGAACACTATGCAGTCGGTGCATACACCACTTTTAATATGGAATATACCCGGGCTTTAGTTGAAACCGCTGAAGAACTTCAATCACCGATTATCATCATGTTTGGTACCGTCGAATCCGATTACGCCGGAATGGAACGACTAAGTGCTATTGTCCTCGATGAAATTGCCGATACCCGAGTACCTATCGGCTTTCATTTTGATCATGGCAATTCCTTCGAAATTGTTATGAAAGCTATTACCTGTGGATTTAACTCGGTCATGTTCGATGGTTCTCATTTATCCTATGAAGAGAATGTCGAGATCACCCGGGAAATCGTTCGTATTGCCCATGCGGTTGATATCGCAGTCGAAGGGGAATTGGGAGTCGTGGGCGGTACGGAAGGAGAAGAAGGGGGAAATGACGAGAATGGGAAAGCCCTCACTGATCCCGATCAAGCTTTGGATTTTGTAACCAAAACCGGTATTGATGCTTTGGCGGTGGCGATCGGAACCGCTCATGGCCTCTACCGCAAAAAGCCCCATATCGACATCGATCGTTTGATCGCCATTCGAAAAATGGTCTCGGTTCCGTTGGTCCTTCATGGAGGCTCCGATACTCCCAAAGATAAGCTGGTTGCGGCCATCGATTGCGGTATCTCCAAAATCAATATCAATAGCGACTTAAAGGCAGCTTTTACCCGTTCCCTGAGAACGTCACTCTCAACAGCCCAGAACGACATCGCTTTCGAAAAGCATATTGCACGGGCAGCGATTGAAATGCAATCCATTTTGAAAGAGAAAATGCAATTATTTAAAAGCGTTGGGAAAGCGGTGAAGAGGTTTACACTCGCTTGACACCATAAAGTTATCGCTTTTTTCTTGATTCTTCGGCAATGAAGCGCGATATCGACGAGAATGATACCCAATATCCAGATACGATTGAGGAAACATCGTTCCCAATCAAGCGAATTCGATTTCTCCGTTATCCAGCTTTTCTGATTTCATTCTGGGTGATTTCGGGGTTTTTTTTCCAAGAAAAATTTGATCTCCCCTTGCTGGTGATCATCGGTTTCCTTGTAGGTGGTCTAATTGGACAAATTCTCTTTCTCAAACACCCTCAATGGTTCTTGTTCACTAGCTTTCTTTTTTGGTTTGCTCTTTCCGGTTTCATTCATTTTCTCACTTATAGAATCCCGCAAAACTATTTTCGCTCTCAAAATGGAGGGGTGATCACCCTTCGTGGTTCAATTCAGTTCAAAAATGGTAAATACTATCTCTGTAGCATCGAATCCTTTCACGGGTATCCACCAACTCTCCTCATTAAAAGCCAGGAAAGTATGCTAAAAAGCGTACTGTATCAGCGAACCGAAATCACGGGGGTCTATCGTCCTTTTATTGCTTGCTCTAATCCTGGAGTAACCAACCTGCAGACATTTTGGAGACAAAAAAGAGTCTTTGGAGAATTACAGGTAAAGGGAGTTAAAATTTTAGAACCCAACTCACTCTGGAACCGCATTTTATATGGGATAAATCAGATGAGAAACCATTATGCTTCCCAATGGCAAGCTCGTCTGGGAGACGATTATTCATTTTTTGCCGCTATGCTCTGGGGAGAAAAGGACCAGAATTTTCAAGAAAGTATCGATCTTCTACAAGAAACTGGCATCTACCATACTTTTTGTATATCAGGTCTTCATCTCAGTATTTTAGGAGGGACGTTGTTTCTTCTCTTAAGGAGAGTTCGACTCCCCCGATTGTTGGCTACCATAGTGAGTATCGTTTTTTGTTTACTCTATCTTCTGTTTTGTAGTCTATCCGCATCTGCTTTCCGAGCCTTTCTAATGTTCGTTTTTTATCTGATTGGCAAACAAATGGGACGGAATACAATGAGTATCCATTTTATCAGTACTTCTTTTTTGATTATGTTCTTCCTCCAACCTGAAATCCTTCTTCAACCCGGAAGTCAACTGTCTTTTGCATCGACGATCGGCATCATTTTCTTTGGTGAATGGTATCAAAAAAAGCTTAATCAGACTAGCAAAGTCGTTCAATACCTAATCGGCGGAACATTGCTCTCGACTGCGGTAACAGTATGCACCCTTCCTTTATTGATCTTCAATGGCCTCACCTTCTCATCTTTGATTTGGTTCAGCAATCTCTTACTGATGCCAATCACCCAGCTCTCTATATTCACCAATTTTATCGCTGCTACCTTGGGGTGGATCTCTGGTATCCAATCATTGCTTGTTTATCCGGTGAAATGGCTCCTCCGCGCGATTATCCACCTATCGAGCTGGAGTTGTGATTTTATTCCTCATTTCTTTTTAAAATTCGACATTCGTACCACCCATTTTTTCGGTTGGTACGTCTGGTTAGGGCTTATTTTTCTAGTTATGGCTTTGTTGATTCGAAACCAGAAATTTTTGATCTTATTAGGATTGGGATTACTGTCCGTTTCCTTTCTTCTCGCGGGATTCTGGTGTGTCCCACGTTTTCAAATATGGGTCTTGGATGTTGGCCAGGGGTTGGCATTGAGTTGTCTCTCCGATCAAAATGCAATCCTCATCGATACCGGTGGGATCATCAGAACCTATGGGAACACTGGTCAGTCTATTATCCTCCCCTTCTTGAAATACCAGGGAGTTCAAAACCTTGATTCGATTTATCTGACCCATTTTCACCAAGATCACACCGCAGGAATATCACCTCTTCTGAATACTTACCCAATTCAAGCCATCTATGCCAGATCAAATATCTCGCTGAATAATGGTTGGATGACGACCATGATTGACAGTCCACTTACTCTCTACGGACCTCTCCTATTCAAGCTTGAAATATTCCCGGTATACGGTTCCAACGAAAATGATCGGGCTCTTGTTTACCGAATCAAGCATGATGATTTTTCTCTTTTAGTGTGTGGAGACATAGAGGAACAGGGAATCAGGGAACTTTTAAAATACGGGGAACACGCCATCCAATCGGATGTCATCGTCATACCTCATCATGGTGCATTTTCAACTAGTTTGGATGAACTTTTACGACGGTGCCGGCCCTCACTTGCTATAATATCAACAGGTGAAAACCGCTATGGCCATCCTGATCGGCAAACCCTGGCACTTCTAACCGAAAAACACATTAAATATTATGTTACCGATCAAGGCGGTGCTGTCGGTTTTTATCTCACTCAAAAAAATTGGAAGGTCGTTGTCAATGGAAAAAATAACTTTTCAAGAATGGATGAAAGGTGATTCCGCTGAAAAACATCGCTTTTATCTACTTCAGCTGAACATCAGCCGTCGGTTTTGGGAACAGTCTTTTTTCCCACAAGTCAAAGAAAAGTTTCATACCGATATCGTGCATCGTTTCAGCGATGATAAAAGCTGGAAAGTAAAAGAACCAGATTTACTCATTCCATCACTCTTTCCGAAAAAGGAAATCATCATGCTCGATGGAGTCTCAGAAGAAGTTGCCCATCGGCTCTCTCATAAAGCGATTATCCCACCCCATTGCATTGTTCTTTATTTTATCTCTCAATCTTTAAAGAAAAATTGGCTGAAGGGAATCATGATTCTCATCGAGTTTGAAGAACAGGATTTTGCTCATTGGGTGCTCCAAGTCAGTCAGGGTTTATCCAAAAACCTTTCTCCTCTGATTTTAAAAACCCTTTATAAGTATTGGTGGGAATACGATCTTTTAGAAGGTGATATCATCGATTTTCTTCTGCAAGCAAAATCTTTACCAAACCTGAGCATCACCGATTTAGAAATTTTCTTTGAAAAGAGCGAAAAAACATTACTATTTCGGTTTTTGGATGCATTGAGTGATCGGAATGCTGATCTGTCCAATCAATTTTTTTTCGCTTTGATGAAAATCAATTATCCACCGATATTATTGGTGACCATGATCGCTCGCCGGTATCGATTGATCGCTCAGATAATATCGACAAAAGAGGAAAATAAAGATCTGTGGAAAAACACCAAGCTGAATTCATTTGAAATACAAAAGATAAAAAAATATACAAAAAAATATAGCCTGTCCGATTTTAAAGAGATTTTTAACTCATTACGTCAACTGGACAGGCTATTAAAAACGACCAATTCCGATTTCACGGTACTCATGCTCGACCTGATTCACCAGATAGCAGTCAGGACTGCACAGCCGAAGGTTTACCGAGGAGATTCAGCTTCCTCTGCAAACGAGATTTGATGCGAGCTGATTTATTTTTATGAAAAACCTTCTTGGTGGCCGCCATATCGACTTTCTTCGCCACTACTGGCAGAAATTCACGGGCTTCTTCAATTTTTCCGGCAGCAATTAATTGGAGATATTTCTTCACATAGGTCTTGGTGGCAGTTTTCACGCTCTGGTTTTGGATTCTTCTCTTTTCACTCTTTTTTAAATTTTTAATAGCAGACTTAATATTTGGCATTTCTTCACCTCATCAAATGAAATTCCAAGCGACGAAGGAAATTTTATCATTTATAATGGTGAATTTCAATGAGGAAATATAAGAAGACGAAGATTTATCATTCACCCCATTCGCCGCGTAGCTGTGATATAATCGTTATCACTTGACATTTGACAGAACGTTCATTAAAATTCATTTGTCTTAATATGAGCGGAGGAGAAGGTGTTTATGGTACCGAAAACATATATTCCATCGGTGAAACAAATCGAGCACAAGTGGTATGTCGTCGATGCAACCGGGCAAATCCTGGGTCGGATGGCATGCCAAATTGCCAAAATTCTTTTAGGGAAGAACAAATCGATCTTCACTCCCTTTCTTGATACCGGAGATTTCGTTATCGTCATCAATGCCGAAAAAGTTCAGGTGACTGGGAAGAAATTATCCAATAAAGTATATCGGCATCACACCGGTTACCCCTCCGGCTTCCGTGAAGAAACCCTGGAACATCTTATGAAAAGAAAACCTGAAGAAGTTATTCGCAAAGCAGTATGGGGAATGATTCCCCATCATCGGCTTGGCAACCGAATCATCTCCAAACTCAAAGTGTATGCTGGTGATTCTCATCCCCACGCCGCTCAAAATCCGATTCCTCTCGAACTAAGGAGTGAATAACGTGAACATGGCAATAAAGTACTATGCAACTGGTAGAAGAAAAACTTCGATTGCAAAAGTATGGTTGACGCTTGGGAACGGTCAGATCAAAATCAACGGAAGGGATTTAAAGGATTACTTCCCACGTCCAGTGCTCCAAATTCTATCGACCCGACCTTTGACTTTAACCGGAAGCGTAGGTCGTTTCAATATCGAGGTTCAAGCAGAAGGAGGAGGTTTGAGCGGTCAGGCGGGAGCGATGGCTTTAGGTATTGCACGATCCTTGTTGAAAATTGATGACAGTATGCGTTCGGTGCTGAAAAAAGCCGGTCTTTTAACCCGAGACCCACGGATGAAAGAACGTAAAAAATACGGCCAAAGGTCAGCACGGGCTCGTTTCCAGTTCTCTAAACGGTAATTTATTCCTTTCAAGAGCCCCCATCTTTGGGGGCTCTTTTTGTTTCAGGGGTGAGTCACTTCCTTCAAACCGGTTCATCCTGATACTCGATCAAGGGGAAAAGATACTCTGGTGGTGGTTATGTTATACCCGCTTCTTGAGATTAATTTATCCATACTTAAAAAAAATATATCAATTCTTCAAAAAAAATGCCAGGAGTGGAAGGTAGAACCGGTCGCAGTGACAAAAGGTTTCTGTGCCGCTCCACAAATTGTTCAGCTTCTTTATGATGCCGGAATTCGTTCCTTTGCCGATTCGAATCTGTCCAACCTTATCAGCATCAGACAGCGTTATCATAACCAGGCTCAGTACTATTTCATCCGCCTCCCCATGAAAGCCGAAATAGATGAAATCATTCAGTATGGCATTATCCCCTATGTCTCTCATCTGGAAACTCTGTGTTTACTCGATCAGAAAGCAAAAAACAATATTACCCCTCAGCCAGTGATACTCGCGGTTGAAGCCGGAGATGGGAGAGAAGGATTTCTGTCCGAAGAGCTTTTGGAAAACGCGGAACAGATTCGGAAATTCTCTCATATAATTGTAAAGGGAATAAGTACCACTCTGGCTTGTCTGAGTGGTGTGCTTCCTCGACCGCCGATGATTACTCGTTTGCTTCAACTCAAAAAGCAATTACGACAACAATTCAATTTTTCTGATTGTATAATTTCAGTAGGTGGAACTACTTTTTTTTCGTTGTGGGAAGAAAACCCTCAATTCAAATTAGTGAATCAAATTCGTTGCGGGGAAGCTTTCCTCTTTGGGAGTGATATCAGTCGGAAACGAGATATGGATTGGCTTCTTCAAGGAGCTTTTCATATTGAAGCCGAAATCGTCGAAATCAAGCGCAAGAAACCCGATGATGCAGCCCGGGGGTTTGATGCTTTTGGTCGAGCCCGGGTGAACGAAAAGTCGTCGCCGGTTCCTCGCAAACGAGCACTGGTGGCTACTGGACTCCAGGACATTGATGAAACGCAGTTATATTTATATGACGAAAATGTTACAATAAATGGTGCTACCAGCAATTATTTAGTCTTAGACTGCGAGGAGAGCAGGTTCGATTATCAAGTGGGGGATATCGTTCGGTTCAAGGCTGGTTACGGAGCCGTGCTCCGAGCTTATCTCTCACCATATGTGCATAAGTATTATATTGAATGAGAAAGGGTGGATACTATGAGGTGGGTATTCAAAGGAAGAGATTTTCTTAGTCTTTCTGATTATTCAGCTGATGAAATTCACTATCTCTTGAAAACTGCAATCAGCTTGAAAAGACGCTGGATGACGGGAGAAAAAACAGAAATTCTTCCGGGGAAAACCTTGGCTATGCTCTTTGAAAAACCATCTCTCCGAACCAGAGTTTCCTTTGAAATAGCCATGCATCAATTGGGCGGAAAAGCAATGTATATCGGTCCCCAGGAGGTAGGTTTAGGTAAACGAGAAGCGATCAAAGACGTAGCCATGGTCATGAGCCGAATGGTCGATGGTATCATGATTCGGACCTTTGCTCACGATAACCTCATTGAAATGGCAAAATACTCCGAAATACCGGTTATCAATGGGCTATCCGATCTCCACCATCCCTGTCAGGTCTTGGGAGATTTATTAACAATTTTAGAAAAAAAGGGAGCAATTCGCAACCAAAAGATCGCTTATTTTGGCGATGGCAACAATGTTTGCCATTCCTGGTTGGTGGCAGCTGGAATTTTAGGTTTGGAACTCACCGTTTGTTCTCCCACGACCTATCGACCGCAAGCCAAAATTTGGGATTGGTCTCTCGAGAAAGGCTCTCGTTCTGGTGCCATCATCCGTTACGAGGCTGATCCGGAAAAAGCCGCTCATGACGCCGATGTAATCTATACCGATGTTTGGGCAAGCATGGGAAAGGAAAGTGAATTAGAAGAAAGAATCCGTCATTTCCAAAAGCTCCAAGTAAACCAATTTATTTTGGATCAAGCGAAAGAAGATGTGATCGTTCTACATTGCATGCCAGCTCATCGCGATCTGGAAATAACTGATGAGGTTATGGACGGTCCTCATTCGGCGGTGATCGATGAAGCCGAAAACCGGCTCCATGCTCAAAAGGCTTTGCTGGCGCTGATATTGAGTTGATGGGGGACTTGTCTTTTGAATTTTTCTGTCCTATGGCGGTGGATTATCGAACTGGTAATACTTCTTTATCTGTCGTTCCGATTATCTTCGCTGACCAAGGGCACCTCTCTCCATTCAATCCTAAAATACTTGATTATCCTTTTTTTCATCGCCGGAATTGCCAATTTTGCCGGCTTGAAAGAAATGAATTTTATTTGGAAAATTTTAATATTTTCCTATCTCGGTGGAGCTTTTATTGTATTTCAACCTGAACTTCGACGTCTTTATGTGAATCGGACTTATCACCGATCTGATGCCTCAGGGCAATACTTTTTTCACAGTGAGGAAAATCGGTCAAAGTTCATTGATGAAATCGCCTTAGCATGTCAAACTCTGTCACGTAAAAAAATTGGTGCCCTGGTGGTTTTGGAAAGAGGAAATGACCTTCGTGATTTCGTCCAAACTGGTATCACCATTGATGCTATTTTTACTTCCGAATTAGTTTATTCAATTTTTTTAACCGAATCTCCCTTGCATGATGGAGCAGTGATCATAAAAGAAAATCGAATAATTGCCGCAGGATGTATTCTTCCATTGGCTGAGAAAGGTGAAGTGAAAAAGTTAGTCGGAACACGCCATCGGGCAGGAATCGGTATCACAGAACAAAGTGACGCTTTGGCGGTGGTGGTTTCCGAGCAAACTGGAAAGGTATCCATAGCTGTTCAAGGAAAAATGGCCTGGGACGTCGAATTAAGTGCTTTGAAAAAAATGTTGAAAATTCTCTATCGGAAAGTATAATTCCTCATGAACAAAATCATCGATTTTATTCTAATTATGGTAAAAAAGATAATAAAGTGGTATCAACACGATCGGGATGCCAAATGGTATACCGTGTTGTTTGCATTTGCCCTGTGGTTTTTCCTGTTAAGTGAAAACTATGCTCAGGAAGGATATAGCTGGCAAAGGGTATGGGATCAACCAGGAACCGCTGGAATCATTAATGCTCAACAATTACCACTACCGAGCGAATCCATGCCCAATGCTATCCTTGAAAAAGAATACCACGAAAATGAAAAATTGGTGAAGGGAGGAAATTGACTTGAAAAAGTATGACAGTAAGGACATCCGCAATGTAGGATTTTTTTCACATGCCGGAGCAGGAAAAACAACTCTTTCCGAAGCATTGCTCTTTCATTCCGGTCTGATTTCACGGAAGGGGAAAGTTGAAGAGGGGAATACAGTATCAGACTGGGAGCCAGAGGAAATAAAAAGAGGGCTTTCGATTGATCTCTCGGTCCTCCCTTTTGACTGGAAGGGTAAAAAAATAAATCTGGTAGACGCCCCCGGATACGCTGACTTTGTAGGGAATGTCTTGGGAGCATTGCGCGCGGTGGACAGTGGATTCGTTACCGTCTGTGGGGTTTCAGGAGTCGAAGTCGGAACTGAAAAGAGCTGGCATTTTCTCGAGGAAAACGATATTCCCGTTTTCATTTTCATTAACAAAATGGATCGAGAAGGGGCCAATTTCGATAAAATATTGGATGAAATCCAAAATGATCTCTCCCCGAAAGCTACCCCTCTTTATATCCCAATTGGTAAGGAAAGTAATTTTAAGGGGATAGTCGACGTCCTTACCATGAAAGCTCTTTATTTTCAACCAGACGGGAAATCCCTCAAGGAAGAGAAATTACCCGATGACCTTCAACCCCGAGCCCAAGAAATTCATGACATGTTGGTTGAAAATATCGCTGAAACCAATGATGAATTGCTCAACATGTATTTAGAAGGACAGAGTATCGACGCTGCTCTTTTAAAAGAGAGCCTGCGACAGGCTATTCTGCAACGAAAAATTTTTCCCGTTCTTTGCGGTTCAGGATTAACCGATAAAGGAGTAACCCTGATCGCTGATGTACTGGCCGATCTGGCTCCTTCACCACTCGATCGTCCACCGATCAGCGGAACCCACCCCAAGACGAAAGAAAAATTAGAACGGAAATGTCTGGAAAATGAACCATTTTCGGCTTTTGTATTTAAAATCATCAGCGATCCCTATGTTGGAAAATTGGCTCTCATTCGGACCTATTCCGGGAAATTGACTTCTGACGCCAGACTGTACAATGCCACCCGAGATACCGACGAAAAGGTTGGCCAGCTGTTGACATTGCGCGGAAAAAACCAGGAAGCGCTTACCGAAATTGGACCAGGTGACATCGGAGCCATAGCCAAAATCAGCGAAATCTATTTAGGTGATACCCTATCAGAAAAAGATCATCAAATTGTTTTTCCAGGCATAGCATATCCGGAAGCCAACTACATGGCTACCATCAAGCCGCTCGGACGCGGTGATGAAGACAAGATCAGCCAAGCGATCAGTCGGATGCTGGAAGAAGACCCAACCATTAAAGAACGTCGGGATCCGGATACCAAAGAAGAGGTATTATATGGTCTGGGAGATATTCATCTCGATGTGCTTGTTGAAAAAATGAAGAGAAAATTCGGCGTCGAGGTCGGTCTCGCCATTCCGAAAGTCCCTTTCAAGGAAACTATCAAAGGAAGTACCAAAGTCGAAGGGAAATATAAACGCCAATCAGGTGGAAGAGGACAATACGGACACTGCTGGCTCGAAATCGAACCGCTTCCTCGCGGGCAAGGGTTTGAGTTTGTCGATAAAATCGTTGGAGGAGCTATTCCTCGCAATTACATTCCCTCAGTCGAAAAAGGCGTTCAGGAAGCCATGCAAGAAGGGGTTTTAGCCGGTTATCCAGTTATTGACATTCGAGTCACGGTATATGACGGCACATTCCATCCGGTAGACTCTTCAGACATGGCTTTTAAAATCGCCGGATCGATGGCACTGAAGAAGGGAACTCAAGATTCCAACCCCGTTTTACTCGAACCAATTATGAGCCTGGAAATCACCGTCCCCGAAGAGTACATGGGAGATGTGATTGGCGATATCAACAGCCGCCGCGGCAAAATTTTTGGTATGAACCCTCAGGATGGTTATCAGATCATCAAAGCGACTGTGCCGTTAGCAGAAGTCTTCCGTTATTCAGTTGACCTTCGCTCTATCACTCAGGGCAGAGGCTCTTATAAAATGACGTTCTCCAATTATGAGGAGGTTCCGGCTCAGATTGCTGAAGGAATTATTCAAAAAGCGAAAAAAGAAAAAGAAGAGGCGGGATGAACTCAGAGGTTTTCATAGGTATTGATCTGGTCAATATCCCCCGAATCAAAAGGATATTGAGCCACTGTGGAGAGATGTTCATCAATCGTATTGCCGTTGCAGAAGAGATCGATTATTACCGGCATCGTAGTGATCGACGCCTCCTGGAAGGGGTGGCAACCCTTTTTGCGACGAAGGAAGCAATTAAAAAAATTTATCTGCAAAAAGAGATAAATCCAGGATGGAAACAGTTTCAAATTTATCATGATGCCTCCGGAAAACCGTGGGTCGCCTTTTCGGAGGCATCTCTTATTCCGGTATTTCAAAAAATATCTCTCTCCATTTCACATACCCATGAATTTGTCGTTGCGGTAGCAGTGGGTTTGAGTCAATAGTATATAAAAACGACCTTGAGGGGTGCGTATGCAACTTCTTACCTCGGAATCAATGCAATGGTTGGAAAAAACCTTAACCGAAAAATATCAGATTCCAACCCAGATTTTAATGGAAAATGCCGGTCGAAACATTGCCGAGCTGGCAAGCCGTTTTCTCGGTGACAATCGATGGCGTCAGATATCTGTCGTGTGTGGAAAGGGGAACAATGGGGGGGACGGATTTGTGGTTGCCAGGCATTTGGCTCTCCGCTTTCCCTCGCTTCCATTAACCATCTATTTGGTTGGAAACCCAGAAAGCCTTAAAAATGATTCACTGGTCAATTACAAAATTTGTCAACAGCTTGGTTTACCCATCCACCGGATTTTCACAGGAAGCCCCCCTTGCTTTGGGAACCAATCTCTCATCATCGATGCTCTGTTTGGAACCGGAATTTCCAAAACTGTTGAAGGAGTGTATCGGGAAGTCATTGAAGCAATTAATGCTGCACCGGAATCGCTGGTTATAGCCATCGATATCCCTTCCGGAGTAGATGCCACCTGGGGAAAAATAATGGGAAACGCCGTCAAAGCCCATCATACAGTTACGCTGGGGATGATGAAAAGAGGTTTAGTGGTTTCTCCCGGCCGGGAATACTCTGGCCAGATTCATTTGGTTGACATCGGGATGCCATTCACTGACAGTGAAGTGACGCTCCCCAATGACGGATTCTTGATCACCCCGGACACCATTCGACCATTTTTACCAGATAAACCGTTTATGTGTAATAAGATTTCTGCTGGGGTGGTGATGGTTGTCGCCGGGAGCCCCGCCATGACCGGCGCTGGTTTATTAACCTGTCAGGGGGCGTATCGGAGTGGAGCCGGCATGGTCATCTGGCCAACCATTCCCGAACTGGCGCCGTTCATTAAAATCTATCTCCCCGAAGTTGTCAGTCACGTTCTATCGAACCGATATTCTTCCTTCAGTCACGGATACCTTCCTCATCATACCATCGAGATAGTAGAAGAAATGAACCGAAAAAAATGTCGGGCTCTCGCCATCGGCCCCGGTCTGGGGCAAAACCCAGCCATCGGTTTATTTGTTGAAAAAATAATTGAATGTTCTCCAGTCAAAGGGGTCATTGATGCTGATGCGTTGAATGTTATCGCCCATAATCGTGAATACTGGAAAGATCGTTTAAGTGGTTGGGTGATCACCCCCCACGAAGGGGAATTGGGCCGTTTGTTAAATTGTCCGGCTTCCTCAATTGCCGAAAACCGCATTGCAGCGGCTTGCTCCACGACCCAATACTATGGATGCATCACAGTTCTGAAAGGACCCGGAACGATTGTGGTCTCTCCAACTGGAGAAATCGCTGTCAATGCTACTGGGAATTCAGGTCTGGCAACAGCAGGAAGCGGGGATGTTCTGACCGGAATGATTGCTTCGTTCTTGGCTCAGGGAAAATCTCCTTTCTCCAGTGCCATCACTGCCGCCTTTCTCCATGGATTGGCGGCCGAGTTAATACAAAATGATAAAAATGAATTGATTGCCAGCGACATCGCCTCTCATATACCGCACGCAATAAAGGTGGTTAAAAATCGTGAATACCGATTATCCATTGTGGATGGAGATTCATTCCCAACATCTTCATGAGAATTATACTCGCTTACGTCAATCTCTCGCTCATTCAGGTCACACCCAGATTATAGGGGTGGTTAAAGCTGAAGCCTATGGGCATGGATTGGAATGTGTCCGCCTTCTCCAAGGGTGGGGACTCGACCGGTTCGGGGTTGCCTCCGTCCAGGAAGGTGAAGCGCTCCGTCAATTCGGAATCACCGGAAAGATTTACCTCTTGGGTGGCTTTATCGATGAAGAAGTTCAGGGAATTTTTAGGAATAACCTGATTCCCGCACTCTCTTCCCAATATGAATGGGAACAACTGGAATCGGCTGCTGGCCAACTCAAGCAATCGATCGATTTTCATTTGAAAATCGATACCGGTATGGGACGAATGGGATTCCTTCCCGCGGAACTGGATTCATTCTTTCTCAATCAAATCACTCATCATCCCTATTTGAATCTGAAGGGGATTATGACTCATTTTGCCAGTTCGGAAAATGATCCTGTCTATACTCAAATGCAGTTTGAACTTTTTCAAAAGACCCTCAACCGGTTTACGGAAATTACCGGGACTTCGATCAATTCTCTCGAAAAACATTGTTGCAATAGCGCCGGGTTTCTTTTTTTTCCTACTTACCATGAAGATCTGGTTCGGTTGGGAATAGCCATGTTTGGCGTGTCCCCAACCCATGATCCGAAGGTGGTCTACCAACAGGGATTGCAGCCGGTTATGCAAATCAAAAGTCGGGTCAAACATCTCAAAGATCTCCCTTCTGGTTATTGTATCGGATATGGTGGGACGTACATCACTCAACGTTCCACCCGGGTAGCCATCATTCCCATCGGATATGCTCAAGGGCTCTTGCGTTGTCTTTCGAACCGAATGGAAGTACTGATTCGAGGAAGGCGAGCAAAAAACCTGGGGATCATTTCTATGGACCAAATGATGGTTGATGTGACTGATATCCCCGGAGTGATCAGAGGAGACGTTGCAACCATACTTGGTCCTGACGGGTCGGACGAGATCCGAGCGGAACAAATCGCAACCTGGGCAGGAACCATCCCTCATGAAATTTTGTGCAGCTTTGTCAGGATAAAAAACCGGATTATCGTATGAAAATTTTGCTCTCCATGACCTCTTGCAGCGAAGAAGAGACCATGGCCATCGCCCGGCAAATGGTTCACGATTATTTTCGACCGGGAATTCCGATCATCCTCACCGGGGAATTGGGTGCGGGAAAAACTTGCTTTGTCAAAGGGATCGCACAATCACTTGGAATTCTGTCCGAACTGGTAGTGAGCCCCACCTTTGCCTTGATTAACGAATATCGAGGGTCAACCATCGCTTTAAACCACATGGATTTTTATCGTTTAGATTCATGGAGGAATGCCATCGACCTGGGTCTCGAAGAGTATTTTACATCCGACTCACTAACGATCATCGAATGGGGTGAGAAGTTTATTGACTCATTTCCTTCGCCTTATTTTGTGGTTACCTTAAAAGTGACGGGAGAAAATCAACGTCATATTAAATTATTTTATCGGGAGAACAATCATGGAAACAATAACCCCAATCACCTTGGCATTTGATACCAGCACCAAGTGGCTCACTCTCGCCCTTGGCAATCGTAAAAATATCATCTATCAATGCCAATATCAGGTACAGGAAAACCACTCCCGAGTGCTCATCAAATGTTTAGAATGGATGAAACAAGAAGGTCTTCTTTCCACCTATCCACCCGAACGAGTGGTGGTTGGCCTGGGTCCGGGTTCATTTACCGGAGTGAAAATCGCCAATATGACTGCCCGGAGCATCGCTTATAGTCTCAATTGTCCTCTGGTCGGTTTCTCGACGCTCGAAATGCTGGCCACGCGAATTCCGGAAGAATATATTCATCTTTCTGAAGGAACGATTCTCCCCGTCATCGCCCATAAAAAAAACGAAATTTTTTGGTCCGAGCTGAGTGTTGATTTTCGATATCATGTATCATCAAAACCCATCATTGAAGTCAACTCGCCCTCCGAGTTTGTCCGTCAATATTCCGGTCGAGAAGTTTGCGTTATTACCCCCTGGATTGAACTCTATAACTATTTTCAAGAGCAACATCTTAGAAGCTATCCGTATGAACAATCTCTCCCCGACGCAGTCGGTTTAATCGAACTAATGGAGATTCGAGAACAATATATCATCCAAAAAATCAATCGGAACCTCATCGGCATAGCGGAGCCTCTCTATGGTTCACGAGTCTTTGAATTTAAATAGGCCTTCCAATGAAGAAGACCCTTACCAAATTGAAAAAATGAAACCCATCCATCTCCCAGACGTGATTGCCATTGAAAAAAAGTCATTCCCCCAGCCCTGGAGTTTTTCACTATATCTGAGTGAGCTTTCTAATCGTATGGCAACTTACCTGGTCTTGTTATTTCACAGCAAGGTCGTTGGATATATTGGATTATGGACACTTCTGGATGAAGCTCATATCACCACTTTTGCTATCCATCCCAATTTTCGTCGGCACGGTCTCGGGAAAAAACTGTTTCAATATGCCCTGGACTTTTCTCATAACCAGGGATGTCGGGAAATACTGCTCGAAGTAAGAGTTTCTAACATTGTGGCCCAAAATCTTTATCGCACTTTTGGTTTTACCTCCTATGGAATTCGTAAAAAATATTACAACGATGGCGAGGACGCTCTTTTAATGAAAAAAATCTATCCGGAAAATACTCTCCCTCAACCTGATTCTCTCACTCGCTGGGAAGAGGGTGTTTAAATTTTTCACGATTCACGGCTTTATGGTAATTTAATACAAGGAGAACTGAATCGATATGTACTGTTTGGCAATTGAAACCAGTTGTGATGATACCTGCGTGGCTATCGTGAAAGATGGATCTGTCATACTTTCCAATGTCATCTCCAATCAACTTGATTTTCATCGGCGTTTTGGAGGAGTTGTCCCTGAGGTTGCCTCACGAAAACACCTTGAATACCTTATCCCCATTCTGGATCAGGCTTGTCAAGAAGCTGGAATCGATGTATCGCAAATCGATGTGGTTGCCTGTACCTACGGTCCGGGATTAGCCGGTTCGCTCCTTATGGGGCTTTGCCTGGCCAAAACTATTGCGATTCTGTTCCAAAAACCTTTTGTGGCTATTAATCATTTAGAAGGTCATCTCTTTGCCTCGCGATTGGATCATCCTGATTTAACTCCGCCCTTTATTTCCCTCATTATTTCAGGAGGACACACTGAACTCATTATGGTGAAGGATTGGGGAGTATATACCAGCCTGGGACGAACCCGTGATGATGCTGTCGGAGAAGTTTACGATAAAATTGCCAAACATCTCGCCATCGGGTATCCGGGTGGGCCGATTATCGATTTACTCAGTCAAAACGGTAACCCCAATCGTTTCCATTTTCGGGGTGGTTTAGAAGATAATAAAGAAAATTTTGAGTTTAGTTTTAGTGGTTTAAAAACCGCCGTTATTCGTACCTATAACCAATTCTCACTTAATGAAAAAAAGGATGATACACTCCGTAATGATTTACTGGCTTCCTTTCAACACAGTGTGTATCGAACTCTCTGGAAAAAAACCTTTCTCGCAGTGAAAAAAACTGGTTATCAGGGCATTTCCCTGGGCGGAGGAGTGTCGGCGAACAGTTATTTACGTCATCAATTCAGTCAACAGGGGGAACAACATCAATTAAACATATACTTTCCGTCTCTCACCTTATGTACCGACAACGCTGCCATGATTGCCTCCTGTGGTTCATTTCATTTTTCCCGGGGAGAACTGAGTCCGCTCGATATTGAGCCCCATCCTCAACTCCGGATCGTTTAAGGAATTCCCTCCTTCGTTTTAGCCTTGAATGACAGTTGAATTTTTACTACCGTTTGCTAATATAGTATGATATAAGTTTTTTTGAATAGACTGGTACTC
>Ga0116202_10000492_pt1 | contig 21972 bp, 24 predicted proteins | sample LakKivw325mmetaG_FD_94479 | JGI IMG/M metagenome (GOLD analysis project Ga0116202, IMG submission 94479) | Anoxic lake water microbial communities from Lake Kivu, Rwanda to study Microbial Dark Matter (Phase II) - Lake Kivu water 325m metaG | ecosystem: Environmental > Aquatic > Freshwater >... | reverse complement strand
CGATCTTTTCCAACAAAGGAGGTGAACCGGCATCCTCTGCTCTGCAATAAACAAAATCCGGCAGGAGGGTGGTACACTTTTCAATGACCAGAATTGGTACAGTTTTAAATTACCATTGACAGGGACCCGATGAATATGAGCAGATGAGACTAGGCATCGGTGAAAACCTCATGCCACTGGGCGCCCTTCGAAAGCGTCTCCATGAACTTCCCGAAGATCGGGAAAAGGAGATCATCTGCTATTGTAAAATATCTCTTCGGGGATATGAGGCCGCCCTTGTCCTTGAAGACAATGGGTGGAAGAATGTAAAAGTCATGGAAGGCGGTGTGATGGCCTGGCCATACCCGCGGGAAAAATAGCAAATTGGACGTCAACTTTTTAGGATAACGACGGCATGCCGGGTATGTTTGACCAGGGCCGTTGAAAACGGGAAAGGAGGAAATCGCGTATGGCTGAAGAAATCAAGGCCGGGTGTGCCCGGCCGACAGGGGGTCCGGTTGGAGAAAAGATTCCCGTTCAAAAAGAACAACAACCCATTATCAAGGAGGTCAAGGCCATGATCACTGTAGGGAAAAAGGCGCCCGATTTCACCGCGCCGGCATATCACAAGGGAAAGTTCATTTCCGTAAAACTTTCCGAGTATCTGGGGAAATGGGTGGTTCTGTGTTTCTATCCCGGTGATTTTACATTCGTCTGAGCGACGGAGGTTTCGGCGGTCGCCGAAAAGTATCCTGAATTCAAGAAGCTTGGTGTAGAGGTTCTCTCCATGAGTGTGGACAGTGTCTTTGTCCACAAGATGTGGAACGACCACGAACTATCCAAAATGGTGAAGGGAGGCGTTCCCTTTCCCATGCTTTCTGATGGAGGTGGTAAGGTCGGTTCTGTTTTTGGCGTTTATCTGGAAGATGCAGGCGTCGAAGCCAGAGGGCGATTCATCATTGATCCTGACGGGATTATACAAGGCTTCGAGGTTCTCACGCCTCCCGTGGGGCGTAATGTCAGCGAGACCTTCCGTCAAATCCAGGCCTTCCAACATGTTCGTAACAGCAAGGGAACCGAAGCTACCCCTTCGGGATGGAAACCGGGCAAACTCACCTTGAAGCCGGGTCCCGATCTTGTCGGCAAGGTCTGGGAAGTCTGGAAAACCAGTATGGAAAGTGATTAAAAAATGTTTGATATGACTTATTTCTTAGGGAACGCTATAGGTAAAATTCCCTGAGATTATCCTTTGCCGGCGACTGCATGGAATGTTGCATGCAACCGCCGCCGTGGCCATCGTAATGGCTGAGGATAATATGTTGAACACGCATCGCTTTTTAAAAAAAGATTGAAAGTGAGTATTGAATCATGTCGGATATTACCTACAGACAGGTTGGTATTATTCATTCCCCCTTTACAAAAACCAGGGAAACCCCCATCCAGCCCGCAGGCGCGGCCGGGGTCGATGGATCTGTAGAAGTGTTTCCGGAATATACCCCAGCGTTGAAAGACCTGGAGGGCTTTTCTCACATCATTCTTCTCTATCACTTTCATCTGTCCGCAGGATATTCCCCGTCTGTTAAACCATTTTTGGATAGAGAATTCCGTGGACTATTTTCAACACGAAGTCCACGCAGGCCGAATCCCATCGGCCTTTCCGTGGTGCGTCTTGTTGGAATCGAAGACAATATCCTTCACATTCAGGATATTGATATTATCGATGGCACTCCCCTTTTAGACATAAAACCCTACGTGCCGGATTTTGATATCAGAGAGGTTCAACGTTTCGGGTGGCTTGAGAACAATATTCATAAACTTGGGGATACAAAGGATGACGGGCGGTTCTCGAAGTAATAAATGTTGCTAAAAAAGACGGTTCTATCATGCTGGGGTAAAAAATGAGTCAAACCGGATTCCGATATGTCTATGGCCCCGTTCCCTCGCGGCGTTTAGGCCGCTCTCTCGGGATCGACCTTGTTCCGTTCAAAACATGCACGTATGACTGTGTCTATTGCCAGCTTGGACGCACCACGAACAAGACGACCGAGCGGAAAGAATACGTAGCGATAGAAGATGTTCTTGCCGAAATGGAGAGGAAGTTGGCTGTCGGGCCTGATCCTGATTTCATAAGTCTTGCGGGATCTGGAGAACCGACGCTGAATGACCGGATCGGCGATCTGATCGTCAAGATCAAGAGACTGACCCGCATCCCTTTGGCCGTCTTCACCAATGGTTCTCTCTTGTGGATGCGAGAAGTCCAGGGAGCACTGATGTATGCCGACCTTATCCTCCCTTCCCTGGATGCGGGCGATGAGCATTTGTTTCAATGTGTGAATCGCCCGCACGAAGACATCACATTCGAAAAGGTGATTGAGGGGCTTGCCGAGTTTACCGAACGCTTTCCGGGTTCAGTATGGCTGGAGGTCTTTCTGCTTGCGGGAGTTACAGGAATACCTGCTGAAATTGAGAAGATCGCAGCCCTTGCCAGGAGAATCCGGCCAAACCGGGTTCAGTTGAACACAGTATCTCGTCCTCCTGCTGAGGAGTTCGCATTTGCTATCTCCGGGGAACAGATGGAACGCTTCAGGAAACTCTTTTCTGAGACGGCAGAGGTAATCACTGAAAGCGAACGGGGTGAATCACCCACCTCATCAGCAGGGGGGGCAACGGACACGGATATTCTATCGCTGTTGAGCAGACGTCCCTGTACGGTCCGGGGAGTTTCGTCGGGTCTCGGTCTGCATCCCGAAGAAGTGTCCAAGCGTTTGCATGTACTGAGCAAACAGGGAGCTGTGGTATCCGTTCGAAGGAACGACGTCATATTCTACGAGGCAGTGAGGCACAAATAACAGCAGAGGTTGATTCAATGGAAGACAAACAAGCACAGTGCGCCGTGTGTCCCTTCGAGTGGCAGGAGAGATTTTGCCGCAAGGAACATGGCAAAGCGCCCGATAATTGCCCCTCTCTTCGCCATCGCGACCTCGTCAGCCGGGCGACGGGGGAATTCCAGTCATCAGACATTCTTGAATTTGCGCGTCAGGCTTCCGTCCAGGAGGCGGAAGGCTATGGGGATCGCCATCTCGGTTACGATTCCGTCCGTCCGATCAAACCCCGCATCCTTGAAATCATAGAATTTGCCGGAAGGATGAAATACCGGCGGCTGGCTCTGGTATTCTGCGTGGGGTTACGTCGTGAAACAAAAACGGTGCACGAAATCTTTGAACGGCATGGATTTGACATGATTTCCGTCGTGTGCAAGGTGGGAAGCGTTCCTAACTTAAAGTCTCCATCATCGCTCACCCCGAAACGCATGAAGAAGGCGGAGTAAATCATTAAGAGGATGTTTTATTTCGATGCATGTGATACCCTTCAAAACAATAGAGAAACATTCAAATCCTAACGGGAGGTGTTGAAAATGTCACAGACGATGGGCCTTTTACGCCAGGTTGATGAAGCGGATTCGGAAACCTTGCAACGCATCTCCAGGGTCTGGAGGAACAGCGCTTTCGATGATATGAATCTTCTGCGCACCCTTGCCCTGCGTCAAGGGGTGTTGGACATCTTTCTCGGTTTCATGCGATACATCTATTCCCAGTCGAGTGTGGATTCAGAACTTATCGAAATGGCCCGGATAAAATCGGCATGGCTTTCCGGATGCCGCCATTGAGGAACGATAAGGTCTGCTTCGGCGAAGCAGAAAGGCCTGAGCGAAGAAAAGGTGCAGAAGATGTACGATTTCAAAAATTCCGACCTGTCCGAACAAGAGAAGGCGGTACTCCAACTCACAGAGATTATTGCATCGGCCCCCCATACCCTCGACGATGCATTTTTTGCTCAACTGAAAGAACACTTCAACGACGAGCAGCTTCTCGACCTGGGATTTGCAGTGGGTATGCTGAACGGGCTGCACCGGTTCCTTGAAACATTCGGCGTTCTTCCTGATAGTTTACAAGAGGACATCTCCTGTGAAATCCCTCGAAAAGAAGGGTGAATTCTTCCCCGTTTGTTTGACATCTTACACGGATGGGATTTTGCGTCGCGCCTCACCGTTGACGTCGTCCTGCAATGCGCGGCCGTATCCTACCTGATCGCCCTGATGGCACTGCGCCGCTTCGGTCAGCCTGTTTTACAAATTAATAAATAGTCTTGACAGTTACAACATTAAATAAGATTATCTGTTATAGAATTTCAGAAACAACAGGCAGCCAAATTGCTGATCTTTTACCCCTTCAACCTTTTTGAGGGATGTCATGAGCAGATAATCAAAACCCCGTTTCTCCGGAAGAGAGCGGGGTTTTGTGTTTATTTTCTGTTAATTATTATGTAAGATGAGACATTATGAATTGGAAAATTACGGCGCTGGCGATGGCGCTGCTCATACTTCCCCTGTCGGGTCTTCATGCTCAAAATGACGCGTTTCCGAAGATCGGGCCGGAAGCTGTCTGGCAGGGCGATGAGAAGAATCTGAGTTAAGAACCAAATCCTTCGTGAAGCTTGAACGGAGGTCACCCCGGAGGTAATCATGGAAAATACGACATGCATAAGAACCGGCAGCGGCGTCGCCGAGATCAAACAGGCCATTCTTGACAACCTTGTCTGTATTCAGGGCCGATTTGCACCCGTTGCATCTAAAAACGACTATTATCTTGCCGCCGCCTATGCGGTGCGTGATCGAATCCTGGCGCTCTGGGCGAGGACGGCGCACACCTACTATGCGAAGGCCAGCAGAACCGTCTGCTATCTCTCGGCGGAATTTCTTCTCGGTCCGCTTCTGGAAAACAATATGATCAACCTCGGTATCTATGAGGATGTGAAACAGGCGGTCAATGAACTGGGCCTTGACTTTCATGAACTCATTGATCAGGAGGAAGAACCGGGGCTGGGAAACGGCGGCCTCGGGCGGCTGGCTGCGTGCTACCTGGACTCTCTTGCAACGCTCAATATCCCGGCTATCGGCTATGGTATCCGGTATGAATTCGGTATTTTTACACAGGAAATCCGAGACGGATGGCAGGAGGAGGTCGCCGACCAGTGGCTGCGCAAGGGAAATCCCTGGGAAGTGGCGCGGCCGGAAATTGCCTACGATATTCCCTTTGGCGGCCATACGGAAGGCAGGTACGACGAATCCGGCAAATACCGCGTTTTCTGGGTTCCCGACCATCAGGTGCGCGGCGTCGCTTACGATACCATGATTACCGGCTACGATTCCAACACGGTCATTATGCTGCGCCTGTTCAAGGCGGAGGCAACCACGTCCTTTGATTTCCGTTCGTTCAATATCGGCGATTACTATGGCGCCGTGCATGACAAGATCGGGTCGGAAAACCTGACCAAAGTGCTCTATCCCAATGACGAGCCCCTTGCGGGCAGGCAGTTGCGGCTGATGCAGCAGTTTTTCTTCGTTTCCTGCGCCCTGCAGGACATGATCCGCATCTATTTGCAGCGGGAAAAAACACTGGAGAAATTCCACGAAAAATATGCGATCCAGCTCAACGATACCCACCCGGCTATCGGCGTGGCGGAGCTGATGCGCCTGTTGATCGACGTCCATGGCATGGGGTGGGATGAGGCCTGGAAGATTACGAAAAATACGTTCTGTTACACCAATCATACCCTGCTGCCGGAAGCGCTGGAAAAATGGGCCGTCCCGCTCTTCCAGGTCATTCTGCCTCGCCACCTGGAAATTATCTATGAGATAAACAGGCGGTTCCTGGATGAAGTCCGCAACGACTGCCCCGGTGATGAGGGTATGATCCAGCGCCTTTCCCTCATCGAGGAAGGGGGCGATCGTTATGTCCGCATGGCGAATCTGGCCTGTGTCGGCGGTCATAGAATCAACGGCGTTGCCCGGATGCACACCGATCTTTTGCGCGAACTGGTACTGACCGATTTCAGCCGGATCTCCCCGGAGAAATTTCTGAATGTTACAAACGGTGTCACGCCGCGCCGCTTTGTTGTCCTTTCCAATCCGAATCTGGCCTTTCTTGTCTCCGACCGGATCGGTGACGGCTGGATCAAGGATCTCTCCCAGCTTAAAAAACTGGAAGCATACACCAAGGATCGTGCATTCCTTGATTGCTGGCGGGCGGTCAAACGCAACAACAAGCAACTCCTCTCGGAAATTATCAGAAAGCGCACGGGTATCGTGACGGACCCCGATTCGCTCTTCGACATCCATGTCAAACGAATTCACGAATACAAGCGCCAGCATCTTAATGTGCTGCACGTGATCACGCTTTATAACCGGATTCTCGACGGGCTGACGCAGGATATGCCCCCGCGCACGGTGATCTTCGGAGGAAAAGCGGCCCCCGGCTATTTCATGGCCAAACTGATCATCAAGCTGATCCATTCCGTTGCCGAGGTGATCAACAACGATCCCCGGGCGGAAAATCTACTCAAGGTCGTTTTCCTTCCCAATTACAGCGTCAAGAATGCTCACCGTGTCTATCCGGCGGCCGATCTGTCCGAACAGATTTCAACCGCAGGTAAGGAGGCATCCGGAACGGGGAACATGAAATTCTCCATGAACGGGGCGCTGACGATCGGAACCCTGGATGGTGCAAACGTTGAAATCCGGGAAGAAGTCGGTGCTGAAAACTTCTTTCTCTTCGGGTATACCGCGGAAGAAGTGACACGGAAAAAAAGCGACGGCTACTGGCCGCAGGGTGTCATTGCAGCCCATGACGGACTGCGCGGGGCGATCGAACTCATAGAAAGCGGCATTTTCTCCCGCGGCGACAGGGATATGTTCCAGCCCTTGACCCGGTCGCTCCGGGAGCATGATGAGTATATGCTGTGTGCCGATTACCCGTCGTATATCGGCTGCCAGGAAACGGTCGGCCGCACCTATCTGAACCAGAAAGACTGGCTGCGCATGAGTGTACTGAATGTGGCAAGGATGGGGAAATTCTCTTCGGACCGAGCGATCGGCGAATACTGCGATCACATCTGGAAAATCACACCGGTAGTGATCGGTTAGCATCAGTTTGCTCAATCCATACGAAAAATCTTCGCTTGAGGCGTCTCGTTGTCAGAGAGCGATGATATCAATTCGCCCGCTCTCTCCGTCCAGGTAAAGAAGTTGATCAGCGTAAGCGGAATTTCGGCCCGAAAGAAGGCGAATGGCTTCAAAAGCCGCAAGACTCCCGATCACGGCAGGAGCCGGCCCGAGCACACCCAGCAAATCCTTTGAGGGATCATCGTCTGCCTGGTGTCCATAAACTTCGTGCAGATCCAGAAAAGATTCCGGAAGGAATGTGCTGATTTGCCCCCACCATCCCGCCACGGCGGCATGAATGAAGGGTAGCCTCGTATGCTTTGCAGTTTCCGCCAGCAGAAAGCGTCCCGGAAGGTTATCCAGTGCATCCATGACCAGATCCATCCCTGCAACCAAAGCTGCCGCATTGTCCTCTTCCATGAGCGTGGAAAACACCTCAACCTCTATGAGAGGGTTCATGGCTCGCACGCGCTCTCCGGCCACCTCTGCTTTGGAACGTGAGATCTCCCGCGTATCGCAAAACCACTGTCTGTTAAGATTGGAGGGAGCAAAAACGTCGCCATCGACCAGACGCAGAGTGCCCACTCCGGCACGCGCCAGGAGGTTGATGAGAACCCCGCCAAGTCCTCCGCAGCCGCAAATAAATACCCTGCTCTCACAGATGCGCCTTTGTTCGGCAAGAGTCAGGGCATGGAAGTTCTTTGCATAACGCAGGGGAATGATTTTTCTTTGGAGTGCCTCGATCTGAGCATCCCGGGGAGAAATCCCGCTGCTGTGCGCCCATGCGAGAAGAGCATCATCTTCTATCACAAGTTGCGACTCCCCCAGATGTTCAATTACGTATGCCAGATCCTCCAATGAGTTCTTGCCGGCGGGTTCTTGTTGACCCGGATCACCGGCTCGCTCTTTCTGCACTGTCTCTTTCATAGGTTCCTCTTTACCACTTGCCGCAGCCCAATGAAACAATAAAATTTGACTCTGCAGAGTGCATAATTAAAGGCAGAGCCAAGGGTCATAATCAAAAGTGAGTTTTTGAAAAGAATTTGCCCGTATGACCTGAAACGGCCGTCCCATTCGCAGGAAAATCAAGCCTTGTTGATAATAACATGCTTTTGTTGTAAGAAACATACTCAGGATTTTGTTATGTGTCAATAAAATAATGTTAGGACTATATCAGCAATAACCTAATAAAAAGGGCGGGAAGATGCAAAAAAGTGTTGCATGATTAACAAAAACAGTTGACACAGTGGATCAATTTTTGGTAGAAGTAATCCCTCTATAAAGAATAGAGGGGTCTTTCGAAGGTTGAAAGAACCGGACACGCGAGATGTTCTATTTCTCGACCTTGATCTGTTTATTCTACTAACCGCTTGGTCTTATTGCGATACCATTGGTTGCTATAAGAGACAACGAAAAGCTCGCCACGGAATGAGGAGCCATGTCCATCTTTCCCCGTGATTGTGATGAATGTGGCCGGCCTGAGGAGTGCTTCAGATTTTGTGACAGCAGATGTATGCTGCAAAGTTGTCCTGAATGCACGTTTCTCTTACAACTCTATGGCACTGGTTGCGGGAATGTCCGCGTTTATTATCTGTGCCGTCAATGTTATGAGGAGCGTATTGCGAGAGGGTTTGTTGAACCCTAAGAAAGGAGGTGTGAGCGACTTTCCAGAAATTGTTGGCATCATTAACTTTATCTTTAATTACAAGAAAAGGAGGATTACATGGCAGATATCGACAAAAGGATGACGCTGAAAGATGCGGTAGCAAAATTCATCCATGATGGCGATGTAGTATACTATGGGGGCTTCCAGATTCACGTCCCCATGGCCCTGACTCACGAAATCATCAGACAGAAGAAAAGGAACCTCACCACGATCGAATCCTCGACAGACGTCGGTGGTCTGGATATCATGGTGGGTGCCGGCTGTGTGTCGGAAATTCACACTGCCTGGATCATGAACTGGTATGTGAAGGCCCCCTATGCCATTCGCCGGGCATTCAATAAAGGGCACCTCAAGAGGTATGACATCTCCAACTTCGGCGCCACCACCGCCATGATGGCAGGTTTCATGGGCGTTCCCTTCATGCCCATCCGGGGGAATATCGGCACGGATATGATGAAACACAACTTGACGGACCTCAGAACAATAGAAGATCCTTTCACCGGCAAGAAGACAACGGTTGTGCGCGCGTGGCGGGCCGATGTGGCAATCATCCACGCCCAGAAGGCGGACCGTCTCGGCAATGTGATATCCTATGGAACACGCGGCGTCACCGACGAGTTCGGCGCCAACGGAACAAAGCGGGGTGTCATCGTGACGGCAGAGGAGATTGTGGAGCCGGAGGTAACCAGAACCGATCCGGACCGCGTGATTGTTCCCTACTTCAAGACCCTGGCCGTTGTCCACTGCCCGTATGGCGCCCATCCATCGGCATGCCGCGGCTACTACGGCCTGGATATCCGCTTCAGCCAGTATCAGGGCAAATATGAGCGGCACGAAGAACTCCTGCCTCACTTCCTCGATGAATGGGTCTATGGTTGCAAAGACCAGGAAGCGTACATCGAGAAATATAAATCGAAATTCGGCCAGGCAGGCCTGGACCTGCTGAAACCCAAGCTCGGCTTTACGCCGAGCCCAAAACTGGGTGTCGATTACGGGTACCATGATCCGGTATGCTGGAAAGGTGTGCCCATGTACACGGATGACCGGCTGACGGCTTTTGAAGCAGAGCTTGCCGCGAAGAAAGGGGGAAAGTAATTATGGCTAATTATAAACTGACAGAACTTATGACAATCCGCTGTGCCAGAGAAATTGCAGACGGAGAGGTTGTCTTCGTGGGAGTGGGACTGCCAATTATGGTGGCCGCATATGCCTTTGCCACCCACGCCCCCACCATGATTATGTTAACCGAGGGCGGCGCCATCCGGGCGACAGCTCCTCAGGCCCTTGCGATCACCGTGGATGACCCGGCTGCTTTTGTCGGGGGCGATGCAACATTCGGCATGCTGGCCACCATGGCAGCGTTGCAGCGCGGCGAGGTCGACGTTGCCTTCATCGGCGGCGCCCAGATCGACAAGTTCGGCAACATCAACTCGACGGGAGCAGGGGACTGGTCCAAAAAGGAAAGCTTCACCTACTTTGCCGGCAGCGGCGGTGCAAACGACATGGCGACTTCGGGGAAAAGGGTCCTGGCCATTATGCCCCAGGATAAAAAGAAGTTCGTCGAAAAATGTGAATACATTACCACTCCCGGCTTCCTCGGTGGCCCGGGACAACGCGAGGCACTCGGCATGATCGGTGGGGGACCTGACTGTGTGGTCAGCACCATGGGCGTCTATAGATTCGACAAAGACACCAAGGAGATGTACCTGGCAGAGTTCTTCCCCGGCCAGTCCGTGGAGAAGATCAGTGCCGCCTGCGCATGGGATCTCAAGGTATCGCCCAATGTGGTAGAAACCACTGTGCCGACCGATGAGGAACTCAAGATCCTCAGATCCCTTGACCCGACCGGTTTCTACCTCGGATAATTATGTAGAAAACCAAACTGTGCATCAATAGAAAGAGCGGTGTTTTTTTCAAACACCGCTCTTTCTTATGCAGGAAGTGTTGGGATGTGTTGTCCGTCCCGCGCGAGCGCGGGGCGGACAACTATTATAACCATTACGGCATTTGGGCCTTGATGAACTCCCTGTTCAGCTTGGCGATGAATGCAACCTTGATTCCTTTCGGACATGCGGCCTGGCATTCATAATGGTTCGTGCAGTTGCCGAAACCTTCTTTAAGCATCTGCTCCGTCATCAGACATACACGTCGCGCGGCCTCCGCTCTGCCCTGGGGAAGCATCGCAAGCTGCGTGACCTTGGCGGCGGTAAACAGCATCGCCGAGCCGTTGGGACACGCTGCGACACACGCGCCGCATCCGATGCATTCTGCTGCGTCCATAGACACATCGGCATCGCCCTTGGGTATGAGAATTGCGCTTGCGTCGGGAGCTCCTCCCGTATGGGCGGATGTATAGCCGCCCGCCTGAATGATGCGGTCAAGGGCGCTGCGGTCGACGATCAGATCCTTTATAAGAGGAAATGCCTTGGCCCTCCACGGTTCTATATAAATGGTATCGCCGTCCTTGAACTGCCTCATATGGAGCTGACAAACCGTCGTCTTTTCCTGGGGGCCGTGAGGAACGCCGTTGATAACCTGTGAACAAACCCCGCAAATAGCTTCGCGGCAGTCGTGGTCAAAGGCTATCGGCTCCTTGCCCTCTTTAATCAGGTGTTCGTTGACTTCATCGAGCATCTCGAGGAATGACATATCGGGACTGACGTCCTTCGCAAGGTGCTGTTCCATCCTTCCCGCATCCTTTGGGCCTTTCTGGCGCCATACAAAAAGTGTTAGATTCATTATTTGTAACTCCTTTCCACCAACTTCAGCGTTTCGAATGTCAATGGTTCTTTGTGCAATTCAGGCTTCTGACCGACACCTTTGAATTCCCATGCTGCAACATAGCAGTAATCCTTGTCATTGCGCACTGCTTCGCCTTCCGCGGTCTGATGCTCGACGCGGAAGTGGGCGCCACACGACTCGTCGCGGTTCAGGGCGTCGTAACCCAAAAGTTCTCCGAATTCGATGGAGTCGGCAACGCGGTTCGCATCTTCAAGCTGCTGGTTCAATTCATTCCCGCTACCGGGAACAAGCACGTTATTCCAGAATTCTTCCCGTACCTTGGGTATCATTTCCAGCGCTTTCTTGCAGCTCGCATCGCTCCGGGCCATGCCGAGCTGTTCCCACATGATGTTACCGAGTTCGCGGTGCAATTCATGCACGGTCTTCTTGCCTTTAACAGCGAGAAGCTTCTTGTTGGTCGCCGCTGTTTCCTCTAAGGATTTCTTGAATTCAGGATGGTCCTCTTTCACCTTGCCGGGCTTCGTCTGATTGAGATAGCCGCATATGGTGAACGGTATTACGAAATAACCGTCCGCCAGTCCCTGCATGAGGGCGCTTGCGCCGAGGCGGTTTGCGCCGTGGTCGGAGAAGTTTGCCTCGCCGAGGACGAAGAGGCCGGGAAGGTTGCTCATAAGGTTGTAATCCACCCACAGACCGCCCATGGCATAATGGGGCGCCGGATAGATGCGCATCGGCACTTTATAGCCATCCTCGCCGGTGATCTTCAGGTACATATCAAAGAGATTGCCGTAACGCTCGACGATTACCTGTTTTCCAAGGCGTTTCATGGAATCGGCAAAATCAAGGTAAACCCCGTAGCCCGTGGCACCGACGCCGCGGCCGTCATCGCAGGCCTCTTTGGCGGAGCGGGAGGAAATATCGCGGGGCGCCAAGTTGCCGTAGCTCGGGTACTTGCGCTCAAGGTAATAATCCCTCTCGTTTTCGGGTATCTCATTAAAGGGTCGTTTATCACCTTTATTCTTGGGCACCCAGATCCGGCCGTCGTTGCGCAGAGCCTCGGACATGAGGGTGAGTTTCGACTGGTGCGTACCCGATACGGGGATGCAGGTCGGATGGATCTGCGTATAGCAGGGGTTTGCAAAGAAGGCGCCCTTTTTGTGGGCCTTCCATGCTGCCGAGACGCTGGCGCCCATGGCCATCGTGGACAGATTGAATACCCTGATATAGCCGCCGGTGCAGAGAAGGACGGCATCGCCGGCATGGCAGCGGATTTCACCGGTTATCAGATCACGCACCGTGATGCCCTTTGCCTCGCCGTCGACAACGATAAGGTCCTGCATGTCCGTGCGCGGGAAAATTTTCACTGTTCCTTTTTTTACCTGGCGCATAAGCGCAGAATACGCGCCGAGGAGCAACTGCTGTCCCGTCTGCCCTCTTGCATAAAAGGTACGGGATACCTGTGCGCCGCCGAAGGAGCGGTTATCGAGATATCCGCCGTAGTCACGGGCAAAAGGAACGCCCTGGGCTACGCACTGATCGATGATATTGTTGCTGACCGTGGCGAGACGATACACGTTTGCCTCGCGGGCCCTGAAGTCGCCACCCTTGATTGTGTCCAAGAAGAGGCGGTAGATGCTGTCGTTGTCGTTCTGGTAATTCTTCGCTGCGTTGATCCCGCCCTGGGCTGCAATGCTGTGGGCGCGCCGGGGACTGTCCTGATAACAGAAGGCCTCGACGTTATACCCGAGTTCCCCAAGGGAAGCAGCAGCGGAGGCGCCGGCAAGACCGGTACCGACTACCAGTATCTTATATTTCCGCTTATTATTCGGATTCACCATTTTCATATCCTGGCGATGCTTATCCCACTTTTCCGGTAGTGGACCCGATGGACATTTTCCGTCAAGTATCACGATTCATCCCCCCTATCCTGTATATTTTAATATGCCTAATACGATTGCAACCGGAATTGACAAATACCCCAAGAACATGATAAATGCGATTCCTTTCCCGGTCTTTTCAACGACAGGAATCGATGCGTCGCTATTGAGTCCGAAGGTCTGTATGAAGCTCTGTATACCGTGGAACAGATGAAGAAAAACAGCAATCAGTGCAATAATATAAACACCTGCTATAAGAACATTTTGCAAACTGAGCACGATCATTTTGAACACATCATCGCGATCCAATTCATCGAGATCGTGTGATATATCCGGATTAGTAACCTTCATGGCGAAGTGAAGAATGTGATAGATGAGAAATGCAGCTATCACGAGCCCCGTCCAGATCATTGTCTTACCTGCGAACGTTGCACGGAGACTCTTTTTCACCGTGTATGCCTGTGGCCTTGCTGCATTGTTCTCCAGGGTGAGCGTAATGCCGAAATAAATATGCAGGGCAAACAAAATCACCATGCCGATCCGGGCCGCCCATACCAGCGGCGGCACACTATGCAGTTTTTGGCCGTAAGCGTTGATCATATTGAAGTAAATAAAAGAATTGCCAAGAAGATGAACACACAGGAACAATATCAGTAAAAAACCTGTGATTGCCATAATAATCTTCCTGCCTACTGTACTACTTAAAAATCCCATCTTTATGCCTCCTCTCTATAATATGACAAAAGTAACCTTTCGGTTCGTGACGTATATAGAAAAAGTTTTCCATTCTGTCAAGGCAATTCAATAAGAATTTTTCCCGGAAATATGGGGGAAAACATTTTCAATATTATTGAAGAGTTATCACTCGCTTCGTTCCATCGAAATGACATTTTTTCCCGCAGGTTGGTTACATAAAAAAATTTTTCATAGCGTATTGAAATTTTCGTGAGAATAGTGTAAAGCAAGTGCCATAAAGGGGAAAACGGTAACTGTTGATTCCCTTTATTCATGTTTCACTAAATGCGTAGCCTTTAGAAAGGAGCCGGTCGTTGATGTCGCCTGCGCAGCTTTCATGGATCTCGATGACAAAATATTACCGATAGCTGCGAAAACATTTTTTTAACGGACACGTATCCCGCATTTTCTCCAGAATCACCCTGAAGACCTTGTGCTGAAATAATGCCTTTCGCTTTTTCAGTACCGGAAGGTGTGCGGCTTGGCATGTCATTGCCATAGAAGCAACCTTCAGTCACCGGGAGATGGCAATGGGGCTTGTGTCCGCGTGATTTATTCCTTCCGGCACTTACAAAAAATTTTCAAAAGGAGTTCTTCCGTTTGGCAGACGTTGAAAAGACCGTTTTGAGGGATGGTGGAAATGGCAACGGGAATAAACTTCAGGAAAGATACCTGAAATACCGTCATTATTATGTAGGCTTTGATATTTCCGGCTTCGGCGGGTATGGGAGAGCGGTATATGTCTCGCTGCTGCCCACTTTTGATCAGTGGTTTGAAAGGAAGTCTCTGAATGACATTCCCGAGATCATCCCTTTTCTGGAAGACAAATCATATCTTGATGATCATCCCGATTTCAGAGAAGAAAGAGGAGGCGTGATCAGCTATCATATAAAAGTGCTGGCCCTCAGTATGAACGGACTCATTCTGGATCGGAACAGGGATGCCGTTTCGAGGCAACTGCTGCGGGACGTCGTCTATGATGTGAGCAGACATACCCGGTCGTACGATTTCTCCGACCGTTTGTGCTTTTCCATAACCGTCAGATTGTTTGTGGAAATGTTGAAGGAAAAATTTTCTCATTTCGGCAACGAGGTGAAGGATCTGTCTCTTCATGATTTTGCCAACGAAGATACATTAAACCCAAAACCACAGGAAGTTGCGAGCATCCCGTGGTAGCCAATACTCACCCCAGACGTTTTTTTCAAAACATTCGATATGTTCATTCATAACGAAAAATATTTGCTTGAATTCCAGATGGAAGGAAGAGGCTTTTACATAAGGAAAATGCTGGAAGGCGGAAAAAGAAAAATTGGATAAGCTTCCGCATGGCGGATATCATCAAGGTTTCAGGTATAAAAAAAGCGGAGACTTACTTTGATGCAGGAAGCCACTCGCTGACGACTTTTTCCACAATCTTATAGGGATTTACCTTGTGTTCCATAATCGCCCCCACCATCACTTCGATCCGGCTGTTTCTGTCAAGGCGCTGGCGAATCACACGAAAGAGTTCATGGTGAATCATCTGAAGGGTTTCCTGGCGGGTGCGTTCGCGCCGTTTTACCATGAAATCACCGGATTCTTCCAAATATTTCCGGTGTGACATGATGGCATCCAGGAGATCGTCTTCCCCCTTGCCCTCCACGGCGACGGTTTTGACGACCGGCGGCACCCACTTCCGCTTCTTCATATGTACGTCCTGATCGACCCGGAACATCACCTCGGAGTAGAGTTGATCGGCTCCCGGCTGATCGGATTTGTTGATCATATAAACGTCAGCAATTTCCATGATTCCTGCTTTCATGCTCTGGATGACATCCCCCAGTCCCGGAACCAGCACGACGCATGTAGTATCGGCAACACGCATGATATCCACTTCGTCCTGCCCCACGCCAACCGTTTCGATAATGATGATATTCTTGCCGGAAGCGTCCAGGACCTTTGTCGCTCCCTGAGTAAATTGGGCCAGACCGCCCAGAGCGCCACGAGTAGCCATGCTGCGCATGAAAACACCCGGATCTTCACTATGACGGGTCATGCGAATCCTGTCACCCAGTAAGGCGCCTCCCGTGAAGGGACTCGACGGATCGACGGCAACAATCCCCACGGTTAGATCTCTTTGACGCATCTGCCAGGTCAAACCGTCTGTAAGGGTGCTTTTTCCCGTACCTGGAGATCCGGTGATTCCCACGATATAAGCATTTCCTGTGTGGGGGTAAATTTCTTCTATGCAGGAGCGGGCCCGATCATCCTCATTTTCAAGCCAGGAGATCACTCGCGACACGGCCAGTGGAGACCCCTTGAGGATTTCATCTGCGTAATTCATGGTCATGGATTCTTGCTCAGTTTAATAACCGGCATTCGGAAAGCCGTCCGGTTATCATGTTGAAAGGCAGGGGAGGCGATACACAGCCCCCCCTGCTATTTTTAACCGTTTATCCTGCTACAGACGGCAGGATGCGTCTTATTACTTGGCCTGGACGTTCGATTTGATAAAATCAACGATCACTTCCGTCGACGTTCCCGGTCCGAATATTTCCGCTATTCCTGCCTTCTTCAGTTCGGGGATGTCTTCCAACGGGATGATTCCGCCCCCAACCACCAGGACATTTGCAAGCTTCTTTGCCTTCAGCAGCTCGACCACTTTCGGGAAGAAGTAGTTATGGACGCCCGAAAGACTGCTCAGACCAACAACATCAGCATCTTCCTGAAGCGCTGCCTCGACAATCATTTCCGGTGTCTGCCGTAATCCGGTGTAGACGACTTCCATACCGGCCTCAGCAAAGATACGGGACAGGAGCTTGGCCCCACGATCATGGCCGTCCAACCCGGGTTTTGCAACGATAATTTTTATCTTCTTTTCTGCCATTGTAAGTCACCTCCACACATCATGAAATAAATTCCTTGGGTCGATACTGCCCGAATACATCTCGCCACACGTCACAAACCTCGCCTACGGTTGCCCCGGCCTTGACTACCTCGATAACGGTTGGCATTACGTTCTCGTCTGTCTTGGAGACTGCACGCAGCTTATCCAGAGCTTTCTTCCAGGCAGCATTATCGCGCTTGGCTCGCCATTCCTTCAGTTCTTTGGCCTTTTCTTCGCCTACTTTCATGTCCACTCTGAGGAGATCTGTTACAGGGGGCTCCTCCATGGTATATTTGTTCACCCCTACGTATGCCCGCGCACCGGAGTCAATGGACTTCTGGAACAGGTAAGCGCTGTTCTGAATTTCCTTCTGAATGTATCCCTGCTCGATTGCCATCAGGGTTCCACCCATGGCGTCAATCTTCTTGATGTAATCTTCAATTTCCGCTTCGATCTTGTCGGTCAGAGATTCTACATAGTAAGATCCGGCCAGAGGATCGACAGTCACACAGGCGCCGCTCTCCTCGGCAATAATCTGCTGCGTTCGCAGGGCGACGGTCACTGCGCCCTGGGTGGGGAGACACAAGGCTTCGTCATACGAGTTCGTATGGAGGGACTGGTTCCCGCCTAATGCGGTGGCGAATGTCTGGAGACCAACCCTGACGATGTTGTTCAACGGCTGCTGTGCCGTCAGGGTAACGCCGCCGGTCTGCACATGATAGCGAAGCATCATGGAACGGGGGTCCTTGGCGCCGAATCTTTCCTTCATGATTTTGGCCCAGACGCGCCTTGCTGCCCGGAATTTAGCCACCTCTTCCAAGACGTCGGTGAAGGCGTTAAAGAAGAAAGAGAGTCTTGGCGCAAAGGAATCTACAGGGATGCCTCTTGCTACACAGGCTTCAGCATAAGCGATTCCGTCAGCGATGGTGAAGGCCATCTCCTGAGCGGCCGTGGAGCCTGATTCGCGGATGTGGTAACCGCTAACGCTGATGCTGTTCCAGCGGGGAACATATTTCTGGCAGAACTCGATCAGATCGACGGTGAGACGCATGGTCGGTTTGGGGGGAAAAATATACTGACCACGGCAGATGATTTCCTTGAGGACGTCGTTCTGGATGGTTCCACCCAGTTTGTCATAGCTTCCTCCCTGTTCTTCCGCGACAGAGAGATACATGGCAAGCAGCACCGTGGCTGCGGCGTTGACGGTCATGGACGTTGTAACCTTGTCCAGAGGGATCTGGTCGAACAGAATGCGAACATCGCCGATATGGTCGATGGCGGCGCCGACCTTTCCTACTTCGCCCATGGACAGGGGATGATCGCTGTCATAGCCCGCCTGGGTGGGAAGATGAAAGGCGACACTCAACCCCGTCTGCCCCTGACCTAACAGATAACGGTAGCGGGCATTCGTTTCCTTGGCGCTGCCGAATCCGGCATACTGACGCATGGTCCAGAACCTGCCCCGAAACATGTTGGGCTGAACGCCGCGGGTATACGGATACTCGCCGGGATAGCCGATTTTGCTCTCATAATCCAGACCGACAACTTCCGCCGGGGTATAGAGAGTCTCGACAGGGATTCCGGACCATGTGGTAAAAGCCTTTTTTTCCGGGACTTTGCTCAAGGTCTTCGCCAGAGTCCCTTCCGACCATTTCTTTTTTCCGGCTTTGATCTTTTCCAACTCCTTCTCATTAAACATAGTCTACCTCCTGAAGATATTGTCAATAGGAAACCCTTGAATAAAACCATTCCGCAAAGTAAATAAAACACTATACTTACACTGTAATCTTTTTGGCATATTGCCGTTACTCAAAGGTCTCTATATTGGTGGGCGAATTGGTTTTTTTGCGCGTCTTCCTTACCATCCAAAACGGTTTCTGTCAACTGTTTTCTGACAGGAAGTTATAGATTTGTGTTATTGACGGAAGTCGAAAGGTTTGAAGCAAAAGAAAACTTTTCATTTGTTTTTTAAATGCATGGTCCCAAGATAATATTTCCACGGACAAACATGCCGAGAGGTGATTCTACAAGCGTAGAGGGGTCTTTTGACCCCTCTATTTATCATGGTCCTGGAATTGAACCTGAATTGTTCAGGCACGTTCACGATACTTGAATGAGAGATTAAGTCTTACACGGAAGGATGTTATTTTCCCATTTTCAATAGTCACATCCTGTTTTATAACCTCTGCAACTCTGAGATCTTCGAGTGTCTTGGAAGCGGTTGCCAGGGCGTGCCGAGTAGCATCTTCCCAGGATGTTGGACTTGATCCCACAAGTTCGATAATGCTGTATACTGACATAATGCCCCCCCTTTTTCTGTATAGTGTGTCAAATTCATATCGCCTCTTCTCCGCAGTCGTGTGGGAATGGATACGGATTATCCCTCGACATCCTCAAGGAAAACACGAACCTTTCTTTCGGCAGCGAGCAGGGAGTCCATCATCTCTTCTATTAACAGGCGCTGTCTGGACGTCTGCCACGCTTTCCATGCCTCGAGTGTGATCCATGTGCCGATGACCATGAAAATTGAAGGGTTTTCGGCCTCACGAAGAGTTTCGCCGGTAAGGTAGCCATGCTGCCTCATCGCAGCCGATCTCAATTCCAGCAACAGATCCCGGAGTTGCTTCTCTTTGCCGGGCTGGCACCGCCTTTCGATCATTACTCTAATCATAATGCACCTCCTATTGCTCTTACAACACTCTATTTTTCACGATATCGTCAACAACGGAAGGATCGGCGAGCGTCGTGGTGTCTCCCAGTTCACCGATCTCGTTTGCTGCAACCTTTCTCAAAATCCTTCTCATGATCTTGCCGCTCCGGGTCTTCGGCAAACCATCGGCCCACTGGATTTTCTCCGGCGTCGCGATAGGGCCGATCAGGTTCCTGACATGCGCTACCAGCTCCTTCTTCAACGTCTCCGATTTCTCCACGCCCGTCTTCAGAGTCACATAGGCATAGATGGACTGACCCTTGATGTCATGGGGATAACCGACAACGGCTGCCTCTGCCACCTTCTCATGGGCAACCAGGGCGCTCTCGATTTCCGCCGTTCCCAGTCTGTGACCGGAAACATTGATGACATCATCGATACGACCCATCAGCTGGTAATATCCGACCTCATCCCGGGTGGCGCCGTCACCGGTATAATAGAATCCGGGACGCTGGACAAAGTAAGTCTCCTGGAACCTCCCGGGGTCGCCATAGACACTGCGCATGATCCCCGGCCAGGGCTTCTTGATACACAGGGGACCGCTCGCAACCGTCTCCATGATCTCCTCACCCCACTCATCGATAATGGCAGGGAATACTCCCATAAAAGGAACGGTCGCCTTGCCGGGCTTGAGATCAATAGCGCCGGGCAGCGGGGTGATAAGAATGCCTCCCGTCTCCGTCTGCCACCACGTATCCACAATCGGGAGATCATCCCGCCCGATGTTGTGATGATACCAGTTCCAGGCCTCCGGATTGATCGGCTCACCTACCGTACCGAGGATCCTGAGTGAGGATATGTCCGCCTTCTTCACCCACTCGCTCCCCTCCTTGGCAATGGCACGAATGGCCGTGGGAGCTGTATAGAAAATCGTCACCTTGTACTTCTCCACCACCTTCCAGAAACGGCTCATATCGGGATAGTTGGGTACGCCTTCAAACATCACCGAGGTGGCGCCGTTGCACAGCGGTCCATACAAAATGTAGCTGTGACCCGTTACCCAACCGATGTCCGCGGTGCACCAGAAGATGTCTTCCTCATGGTAGTCGAAGATCATCCTGTGCGTGTAGGCCACGTACACCAGATACCCGCCGGTAGTGTGCATGACACCCTTCGGCTTCCCCGTGGAACCTGACGTATAGAGGATATAAAGGGGATCCTCGGCGTCCATCCATTCCGGCTCGCACTCTCCGCTTGCCTTTGCCATCTCCTCATGCCACCAGAGGTCTCTGCCTGCCTGCATGCTGCACGCAATCTTCTCGCCGACCCTCTTCACCACGATGACCCTCTCGACGGAAGGGCACGGCTTCGCCGCCTCATCGGCATTGCTTTTCTGGGGAACGGCCTTGGCGCCCCGGAATGTCCCGTCACAGGTCACCAGAACCTTCGATCCGCTGTCCAGAATTCTGTCCCGCAGAGAGTCGGCGGAAAAACCCCCGAAGACGACACCGTGCACGGCGCCGATACGGGTGCAGGCAAGCATCCCGATGGCAAGCTCAGGGATCATGGGAAGATAGAAACATACCCGGTCGCCCTTCTTGACGCCTAACGACTTGAGGACATTGGCAAACTTGCACGCCTCATTATGAAGTTCTCTATAGGTATAGGCCCTGTCTTCTCCCGGTTCATTCCCCTCCCACTGAATGGCAACCTTATCCCCACGCGTTTTCAAGTGCCTGTCCAGACAGTTGTACGAAACATTGAGCTTGCCGCCTTCGAAATACTTCACGTAAACAGGGCCGGCGCCCACATCGAAGTTATAGTCCTCTACGGAGTCCCACTTCCTGAACCAGTCCACGTACTCAGAGGCAATCTCCGACCAGAAAACATCGGGATCTTCAATAGAACGATTCCACAGCTTCTCATATTCATCCCTGTCTTTGATGTACGCCTTCTGCCTTGCCCATTCGGGTACGGAATAAACTTCCTTCAACTCAATCTTTTCTGCTTCTTCCATATGCCACCTCCCCCTCCTTTATCGTTAATGGAATTGTATCCTCAATACTTGATTAACAAAATACGTTGTATTCATATTCCTTATACCCAGCCATAGGAGTCCGTAGCCCACGGCAATCATGAGCATGTTTTCGATGGTCAGAAGGCTGAAACCCATAATCAGGCTGCCGAAGCCGGATTGAAAGGCATCGATCATCTTCTCTCCTCCCTGTCTTCCGATTCGCGATAGGGGAAGAAGCATTTAAGGACGGTGATAACGATGGTCAGAAACCAGAGACTGGCAAGGGTGCCCCCCATACCAACGATGGTGATTGTCACGCCAAAAGTAGTCAGATCCATGATGCCTCCGTCTGATCATCCTGCTTAATGGTGTTTGGCTGAAGGGAATTGTTTTGATTACGCTAATGGTTGTGAAAGTGCCTTAAATACATGGTATATGAT
>Ga0116202_10000491_pt1 | contig 21973 bp, 22 predicted proteins | sample LakKivw325mmetaG_FD_94479 | JGI IMG/M metagenome (GOLD analysis project Ga0116202, IMG submission 94479) | Anoxic lake water microbial communities from Lake Kivu, Rwanda to study Microbial Dark Matter (Phase II) - Lake Kivu water 325m metaG | ecosystem: Environmental > Aquatic > Freshwater >... | reverse complement strand
AGGCGACCTCGGAGTTGAGCTGTCACTGGAAGAGTTGCCTCTGATACAGAAGCGTATGATCCGCCAGTGCAACCAGTTTGGGAAGCTGGTGATCACCGCGACTGAGATGCTTGAGTCTATGGTTAAGAGCCCTAGGCCCACGAGGGCAGAGGTTAGCGATGTCGCCAACGCCATACTGGATGGGACAGACGTCATAATGTTCTCGGAAGAGACTTCCATAGGCAAGTATCCGGTGGAGACGGTGATGATGGCGGCAAAGATAGCTGAGCAGACCGAGGCGGCTGTCGTTGGGAACGTGAAGGAGGAGGAGTTCCAGGACATATCTAGGAGCATAAGCAGATCAATTTGGCAGATCTCGGAGTCTATGCCGATAGACAAGGTGGTGGCTTTAACCAGGTCTGGATACACCGCTAGGATGATATCTAGGTTCAGGCTTAAGCAGCCAATACTGGCCGTTACCCCTAGTAGAACCTCCGCGAACAGGCTTTCCCTCAGCTACGGGGTATACCCGACAAGATTTGATTACATGGGCGAGAAGGATCATATACTTTCGACAGCTGGGATGCTACTCTCCAAGGGGCTGATAAAGAGTGATGAGCGTATCCTCTTCTCGGCTGGCTTCAGGACATACACAAGCCATGAGAGCAACCTGATTGAGATCCACAAGGTGGATGATCTGATGCAGTTCATCAAGGGAGAACAGAGAAAGAACTTGCAAGGTTAACCTTTGTACCGATCAGTAGAGCGCACATGCAATATTGGTGGAGTTCTGATGATTAAAGGGGTGACTTTTGATTTTGGGGGAACCCTTGCTCAAGGCGCTTTTGATCGAGAAACCTTCAGGAGTAGGCTTCTAGGCTACCTTCGGAGCCTCGGTTTCTCAGGTGGAGAAGCTCAGTTAAATAAGGCTAAAGACAGGATGCTTGAGAGACTCGGGAGGGCTAGGAGCCACAATAGGGAGATTAGGCTCGAGGATCTGTATCAGGATATGCTATTCGAGCTTGGATTGCGCCCAGAAAGTGAAGTCATTGGTCACATCAATCAGCTTTACATGGATTCATTTCAAACAAAGATGATTGAAGGGGTAGAGGAGGTCCTTGAGGCCCTCAGCGAGAGATATAAGTTGGCTGTCATTTCCAATGCCATGAGTGATGTGCCGAGGTGTGCCCTGAAGAAGTTCGGCCTCGAAAGGTATTTCGTAGCTGTAGTCATATCAAGAGATCTGGGGATAAGAAAGCCCGATCCAGAGATCTTCAATTTCACGCTGAACAGATTAAACGTAGAGAAGGATGAAGCTATTCATGTAGGGGACTCTTTGGAGCATGATGTCAAAGGAGCGAGAAATGCTGGAATGAAAACGGTGTGGCTCAAAAATGATAATGAAGTTCCGGATATTGAGCCCGACTACACCATCCATTCAATAAAGGAGCTAACCTCATTCTTGTAGCCGCATGCGCGATTAGCTAATTAAGTTTTCTTGGGGATCAAGTCAACTCTCTTATTGCATCGTCGACGCTCGCGTCTTCATGGACGATTTTGCAAATGGCCCTTGTGATCGCTGTGGGATCGCGGTGCTGAAATATGTTTCTGCCGAAGGCTACTCCGGCCCCTCCAGCATCTATCATACCCCTCACCGTCTCCAGAATGGCCCTATCGGAGTCCATCTTAGGCCCACCCAAGATTACTACGGGAACGGGACAGATCTCCGTAACCCTTTTGAACGTCTCTACACTTCCAGTATAAGCTGTCTTGATAAGGTCAGCCCCAGCCTCCGCACCTATACGCGCGGCCGATGGTACATCTTCAAGGATGTTCTTCCCTTTCTCGTCCGTCGGAACGATCTCCACAAGGTAAACTAAACCATACTTTCTACACTCTTCCCCCAAGGGTACGAGGACCTTAAGCTTCTCCGTGTCACTCAAGGATCCAAAATGCGTAAACTTAATTCCATGCGCACCCACACTAGCAGCCATCTGTACGTAGCTTGGATCTTGGGGCATCGGTAGACTCATCAGTAGACCGAGATCCCTAGGTATTTCCCGACAGTACTTCAGAATCATCCCATAGCCTATGAAGACGGCGTCCGCCCCGCCCTTGGCCACCTTCTGCAATGCCTTCAGATAGTCTTCAAGTCCTGAAACATTCCCCATGAAAAAGCTGTGATCCATGGCCACTATGACTGTCTTCCCATCGTCTCTAAAGATCCTTTTCGCCCTAATGATCTTGCCCGATGTTTCCAATTTTGAATCTCCTTCTCCTTCTACATCCAAGATTAGTATGTCATCTATGTCTTTGAATCCATGCTTGCTTAATTGCTCTAACCATTTCTTCCAACACTTTCACTGGATCTTCTGCCTTTAAGATTCCGCTTGTAGCTCCTGTACCCTCAGCCCCTAACCTTATTATTTCAGCTGTGTCATCGCCCGTGACATTACCCGCGCCGCTTGCTACTATGATCTCTGGATTGATTTTCTTTACAATCTCGACTGAGTCGGTGATGAATTTCTTGTTCATTCTTGCAACCGATTTTCCTGTTCCGATCAGAGCCGGAGGCTCTGTCCCTATTATGTTTGGGCTTAGAACAGCAATAGCAGCCACGTCCTCAGGCCTGTCCGCACAAACCATGGAGGCTAAACCAACCTCATCTGCTCTTCTGACTGCTTCTTCAATTTCGCTCAATGAAAGCCTTCGTTCCGCGTGATTGAGCATAGCTCCCACAGCCCCTGCCTCCTTAACAGCCTCTGGCAGTACGCTTCCTGTACCTCTCCCGATTCTAACGGGGTCGATATATGGCGCGAACACCGAGAGTTCAGTTTCTTGCGCTATTTTTCCAATGTCCACAACCTGTGGTATAACAATCACTGGGACATCATATTTGTGGCTTATCCCCTCCGCAGCCTTCGAGAATTTCAGAGCCTCCCTTCCGTAAATGTATGCCTTGAAATTGACGACAAAGAAGGGTAGTTTTATTTTCCATCCTGAATACAAAGCTAAATCACCATTTTCATAGCCTGTGTGGCAATTACCTCGTGACGCTTAAATATTGTGACACATATTTCTAGTTTACTTATAACCCTAGCCAAATGGAAAAATAAAGATTGTGGATCGATTTCACTGATGAATCAGTGTGTGGTTCGGTTGAGTAGAAAGGTAGAGATATCTGTGTCCTTATTGTCAGCCGATCTCTCGCATTTAAAGGATGATGTAGGTCGCTTGATAGAGGCTGGAGCCGACAGGATTCATTGTGACATTTCTGATGGCAGGCTAATTCGTCCCACAATATTCGGGCCCGTAATATTGGAGGCCCTCTCGAAAATTGAATCCCAAAACGTTGATCTGCATTTTTGGTTGGAAAAACCAGAGTTACAAATAGATGACTATCTTAAGATTATGAACAACAAAATAATAAGAACCGTATATTTTCCTTTGGAAACTTGCCTCAGTCCTTTTTCAGTTGCAGAAAATATAAGGAATGCTGGCTTCAGGCCTGGTGTGGTAATATTACCGATAACCCCTGTCTCCTATGTCAGGCCTTTATTACCTTACGTCGATGAGGTGCTGATTATGACATGCGACCCAACTTATGTAGGAAGAAGGGTTCTTACATTTACTTTGGATAAAATAAAAGAGACCAGTGATTCTATTAAGAAAGAGAACTTAAGTGTCAAAATAGCTGTAGATGGCGGCATAGACTCAGAATTCTTGCCAAAGGTCATACGTGCAGGAGCAGATATTCTGGTGCTTGGCTCAATAGTATTTAGGGAAAGAAGAATAGAAGAAAACATTCGCAACATTAAGGACGTAATCTCGAATTTGTCCAGTGATCTTTAGTGCTTTGTTGCAATAAATCGATTGATCGTGCGCACGAGTAGTCTAGTTCAAATTCAACATTATGGAGGACCTTGAGTTGGATAAATCGCCCAGCTCTAAATGTAGGATTACTCAGGCAGTCTTCCTTCTTGCGCTACTTCTTACTGCCATGGTAGCCCCCTTCCAAAGAGTAGCGGCATCCAGTGTGTTAGGTACGTTCACCATCACCCCTGTTGCAGATTCCATCGTTTCTTCTCTTGAACCAGATCGCAACTATGGGACCATGGAATATTTGACTATAGACTACCGAGAGCACGAACACATATACACATACATCATGTTCAACTTATCCAAGATTCCAAGCGGCGTGGCGATAAATGATGCCTCGCTGCAGCTTTACAACGTAGATGCCTATCCGTCGGAATTGAACGTCAGCGCACATTACTGCCCAGACAACGGGTGGAACGAGACTGAAATCGCCTGGAATACCATGCCCTCCTTCGCCCCTGAGCCTGACTGCTCAGTCAAGATATCGAAAACCAACATGTGGTACAACTGGACTCTGACGAATAGGCTGAGGAGCGCGGTGTCAAATGGGGACAAGCTTCTGACTTTGGTGCTAAAACTCGATGGAGAACCGCAAGACGGTGTCTTCATGGCTGCTTTCTACTCAAAGGACTACCAGCACAGTGAGGAGTATGGACCGAGGTTGACGATCAATACTGCCAAGGGATCCACGTCGATCTCATGCTATGTTTCACGTGACGTAGTTCCCCTAGTCAGCGAGTTAACAGTCTTCGGTTCGATCGAACCTAACCCGGGCATGGTTGAGGTAGTGTTGAACTACACATGTCCCGGCAGGGAGGAGGTTAGAACCGTGGTTTCAGACCCTGAGGGCCGGTTCAACGACACCTTCGTTCCTGACAGGGCTGGTGAGTGGCTGGTCGTGGCGAACTGGAGTGGAAACGACTTCTACGAAGGTGCCGTCAGCCAACAGGTTCCGTTTACAGTCGAGTCCGTCGGTCCGATCGTCTTCTTCCTCGGAGTCACTGCGATAGTTCTCGTCGCATCCTTAATAATTGTTAAAGGTAGAAGATCCCGCCGCAGACGCTGAGTGTTGGATAGATTGAGCTGGCGAGATTTGAATAAAGTGAACTTTCTCAAATCAATCCTTCAAGGGTTTAGCGTGCGCGCATTTACAGGACAGGGTCGAAGCTTCTTGGCAGGACTTGGGAAGGGTCGAATCAAATGAAGATTGGAATATTCGCGGACACTCATGTTGGGAGGTGCATACCGAGGGCTATAGGAGAACTCAGAAGAACGACGTACAGACATGCCCTCTGATCCGGACATGTAACCACCCTCCCAAATATTTTTTAAATTTCTAATGTCTTCGGAGAATGATTCTTTTCGAGAAAGGGGAGTGGAGACTAAGAATCTTGCTGGATTCTACTGGAATCCACTGGAAACCACAGGAAATGGGAGGAGATGTCTGGTAGGGTTGAGTTCCATGCAAAGCTGGCGACACGAGGTTACATCTACATTCCGAAGATCATGGTAGAGCGCTGGAGGAAGCTGGAATGGTGGCTAAAGTACCACATTCGGTTTACAGAGACATCGAATAAATAGAAATGAGCGGATTAGTAAACATATCCGATGAAATAGAGGTAGAAGAGCTTATGTCGCCACAGAGGCCGTCAGCAACCTTTCAAGTCACATTTATGGCAAATCAACATGGCGGTTTATTTAAGATGAGATCAAAAATATATGATAGAAATCGTCAGTTTGAAAAGTGAGGTCAGGAGAGGTGAGCCCGACCGACAAGCAACTTGCTGAGTTTTTAGCGGACATCTCTAAAAAACTCAAGGATATTGTGGCTTCCATGGACGCCTATTTAGAAGCTGTTAAACCTGTTGAAATCAAAGTTGAAGAGTTGAAGAAACGGTTCTCGGAGGATTTTCGTAAACAACTAATCTTAGAAACTGATCAATATCTCATTATTCGACCTAAAGGTTACTTGGGTACTGAAAACTTCGGTAAGATCGCTTCTATTGTTAGAGATGAGTTGGGAGGCGAATACATCTCAGCTGGTAAGGAATTCCACTTCAGAATTAAAAAGCGTGAGTAATGTGAACTTATTGCATCCTGAGGAGGGCTACTATGGTTGAATATGTGTTTATAGACATTGAAACTGTTCCAGACTATACAGGTAAGGAGGAGTACATACAGCTGAAATCGATGCTGGAATCAGGGCGTATTGCGCAAGATTCAAATAAATACTGGAAGTTCAAAAAAGGAAGTTTAGATCCTCACAAAGGGAGGGTCATAGCGATTACCTACCAAAAGGGGTTTAAAGGCACAACTGAATGTTTGAAGGAGTGGAAGTCCTCTGAGATCAAGATCCTCGACTACTTCTACTTCCATATTGCCGCTCTAGCAAAGGAGTACAAACGCAGAGGGGAGCACTTTTACTTTGTAGGCTTTAACATTGTCACCTTTGATCTCCCCTTCCTTTTTAACCGCATGAGATATTATGAGAGACAGAAATTCGAAAAGGGAGAACAAGGTGAGGCTGAATTTCTAGACCATGTTGGAAGGAGATTTAACCTGATATACAGACGAGTCCCCCCAATTGATCTATTACAGATCCACCTGCCCCACAATGATTTTCGCCGTCCAAGACTGAATCACAACACTGTGTTCAAAGCATACGGCTTTGAAACCGTGGAGAGGGGGGATATCAAGGAGTGGTATTACCTAGGACAGTACTCTAAGATTGAGGACTACATCAAACGCGAGTTCGTCTATCCGGCCCTAATGGAGAAGATCATAAACCAAGGACTTGTCTCTAAAGAGGAATGGAAGAAAGCATTAGAAGGTTAGTAAGGATGCACTATGGTACCTTCGAAGAGAGAATAGTTAAGGCGACCCCAATAGAGCAGATGATGGCACTCGATATGGAGACTCAACCACCGGCGGAGAAACCTGAAGAACTGCTGATGCAACCCAGACAAATTATTGGGATTGGAGCGATGTATTTTACAGATAAAGAACCTAATCTCTTCATAGCTGAAGATGAGGGGGCGGAGTACGAGCCAGAAATGCTTAGTCACTTCAACGACTTCATCAAATCTCGGAGGCCACTTCTCGTCGTTGGATATGGGATAACAATCCTCGAAAGACCTCTTCTCACTTTAAAAATGAAGACAGAGTACAGAGACAGAAGATTATGGGCTATTAACGACATGATTGAAAGGGCTTATTTTTTAGGATTAGCCCATACAATCAGGTTTTACCTCCATAACAAAGGTTACATTGAGAAGCCCAGCTTCATGGATTTCGATACAGTCATAGAACATCCAGCTTTCAGGGATTTGCCTCTAAGAAGGGAAGAAAAGAAATTAGCCCCTAGGGGAAAAACATTCATCGAGAAGGGAAGAAAAATATCAAAATTATGGAAAGAAGAGAGAGAAAAATTTAGAAGGTACCTCATTTCTGATGTCTACAATTGTTTTGTTCTCTGTAAGTTTATCTACCAACTTTAGCACTCCAAAGTTACTCACCGAGATGACATCAGAAGGAGCTTATTCTTGCATATGTTCTCAGACCACTACGTCTTGACGAGTTACTTCTTGTAGTTGAGTGACGCGGACAGAATGACTTGGAAGCTATTTGCAAATTTGTCCTTGAACCACTGCGGATCTTCAGTATGGACTGGCAACAGAATTTCCGGATCAATGGTCAAAATTATTTTCTCCAGATCATCCGCGGGTGCATGTCCAGAGCAGTGGTATCCAGACTCTAAAACCAGTTGATCCTTATTGTACCTGAATCCCTTAACTTCGAAGTCGAAGTATGAAAGCCAGTTAAATAAACGCCAAAAGTCTATTTGTTGTTCTTCAGTATATGGCTCACTTGAAGAGTAAACATACGTTCCTCCTCTAGGCTGAATGTCAATCAAGTGTTTTATGTCGAAGAAAGAAAAGGCTAACAGGTATTCGCTCTGAGCTGATTTTATCTCGCATGGTGCAACTAGAAAATCACTATAGCGATCTAAAATCCATTGCTCCCACTTATCCTCCTGCACCTTCAGAGGATCATAAATAAGTAACGAATCTGTCGGAATAGGAGCCCTGCTTTCGACACCTTGGAGGCTGTCTAAAAGATAGGCGTCCTTTGGCAGAACCACTAAACGACGATCAGTCTCTTGAGCAATCTCGTGAAACATTACAAGCCTTTCTAGATGTCTAGGTGAAAAATCGGCGACGATCAATCTATCTTTTGCGGCTTCAACAGCTTTGAAACAGTTTTCTTTGCATTCTTCTTCATCAGTTGTATCCTTCTCATCGTCCTTGGTGACCCGTGTTCCTTCCACAATAAGAACCCAGGGATCACGTTTTGATGCCTCTTGGACAAAAGCATCGGTTTGGTCACCTCTAGTTCCATGTTTTCTGAGATCTCCCGTGTAGACTATAGGCCCATTCTCAGTCTCCACTATCACTGCACAGGCGCCAGGGATCGAGTGATCGACTGGAAAGGATTCAATCCTCCAGTCGAGTGAGGCATCTTGTATTGTAGAAATTTCTCCGGGCATCATCTTCCGCCCCGACCCGTCGGGATTTGCTTGACGTTGCCATAGTTGTTTCAGTTCCTTTGATAATTCACCGTTCATCACTACGGCGTTACGTCCCTGATGGGGCTTTGAACGCCAATAGACTGTTTCGATGAAGCAGTGAGTGCGCCTAGTCTTCCTTTCGTGAGGTGACGCATAGGTGACTTCCTGATAAAACTCTGTCTTTCCAGAATCTTGGTATGCTCTCAAAATCGCTAGAGTTGTTGCAGAAGATATAATCGGTATGCTGAGGTTAAGTAATCCGATCAGGCCAGCATGATCCATGTGGGCATGAGAGAGTACAACTCCGTCTATTTCTTTGGCAGGGATCTCACCCGCATTTGGCAGGGGGTCAACTCTTAAGTCGGGTCTGTAGAGTTCTGGATATGGAGGAATAATTTTGAGTAACCAGAGGTCTCGAAGACCAGCTGGTTTACGTGGCTTAAGATATTCTTCAAAAAATCTGTTAAACCGATTGTAGTTGAGACCGAAGTCGAGTAGCAGACCACGATCTCTCTCGTGAAGCAGAATCTTTGTGCCTCCTATAGTATTCGCACCGTCAAGCACGTTGAGTGTCAACTCACCAGTCACCATAGGTCAGGTAATAAGAAGAATGGGATGCACTATAATGTTTTCTGTAAGAATGCTGTCAAAATACATGAGCAAATAGAATCAAAAATTAAATGTAGCATATGCATATTTTGTGTACACATATCAGACAACAACATTGATTAAAATGTTAGGGGTATTCTGTGCCCTTCCGTGGGAATCGTGATACAGTCATGAAGAGACGAAACGATCACTGCCCAAACTGTGATAGCCCGCTCTTTTCAATGTTCATGTAGAGAACGCTGGATCTCGAAACAGAAAGTCGGCGCAGTATAGCTATCACGGATGAAGTGACGAGAGGATCTTAGAACCTCTTCATGTCGTTATCTGTGAGAAACCCTTTGCATTTAGCTCTACATTAATGATGTTGGTAGCATCTTCCTCACCAATGCCGTGATGCGTAACTAATAGTACCTGACTTACCTGTTTAGCCGCCTCGGTAATGTAGCTAATAAGCTGTGGAAGGTTTTCACTATCCACTCCGTAAGTAGGTTCATCAAGAATCAGCAAGTGTGTGTAGCCTCCCTCACGGAGAATAGCCAAGCGCAGCGCTAATGAAAGCAGGGTTTGGTGGCCTCCACCGGTCCGCGTGGCAGGTATACTCCCCTTGGCTCCGGTTGGGTGCACGTTGACCTTGTAGGTGTCCTCGTCTATGCTTATGGCTTGGTAAAGCCGTTGGTCCGTCAACTGATTGTATATTCTGAGTGCCTGGTTCTCCAATCGTTTAAGTTTTCTCTTCCTCACGTTCTCCGTAACCAACTCGAGTCTACTCGCGATCTGCCCAGTTATTTCAGCCCTCTTTCTCCTGTTTTTTAACGTGTCCAGAAGATTCCTTGAGGAGTCAAGCAACTTTTCGTTTTTCTTTTTTTCTTCATCATACTCTTGGGTTTTCTCCACCAACATCTTGTGCCGCATCTTTTTTTCTTTCAGTGTTTCAGGATCTAAAGGCAGTTTTTCAGCGACTTTTGCTCTAAGATCCGGATCCTCTCCCTTTAATGGCAACTGCAACTTTTCCAGTTCTTTATCTATCCTGGCGATATTATCTTCGAGGATCTGCTGGTGTCCTTCGGCCTCCTTCATCAGTTTCTGAAGATTCCCCTCGTCACCCGTCATCTGATCTATTTGACTCTCCAATTGATGACTTTTATTAGACAGGTCGTTGGCTTCTCCGTCAGCTTTTTTGAATGGTTTAGATAGCTTCTCGACATCCACTTCGTACTTTTTCGCTTCACTCCTCTTCTCTTGAATTAAGCTTTGAATTGTTTGAGCCGTCACCTTCTGCCCACAGACAGGACAGTTCTCCTTCCCCTCCTCTAGAAGTCTCTGGTGTCTTTCAGCCTCCTCCTCAAGCCTCTGGGCAATGGCACTGTAACTATCGATCTTTGTTTTTAATTCATCGGTAGCCTTTCTCTTGGCTTCGGCATCCTTCTTCAGCTTCTCTAGATGTTTTTTCTTCTTTTTGATCTCTCTACCTAACGCATCAAGATGCTTTACTTCATGCCTCTCAAGAAAAGTTCTCGCTTGTATTTTTACATTATTAAGTAAGCCTTCGACTGTATCGCGTTCCCCAATTAGCCTTAGTAAGTATTGTAGCTCTAGCGACTCTGCTTTCTCTATTAACTCCCTTAGACTTCTCTCCTCCTTTTTTAGAAATGATATGTCGCTTCTGAGTTGCTTAAGCCTGCTTTTTAAGTTTGGAATCGTTTCCTCTTCGAGTTGCCGCAGCTGGGTAGCTACATCTTGCTCCTCATATTTCTCCAACTCTTTTTTGGTTTGGTTGAGTTGCTCTTTTAGCTCTCTAATCACAGTTATCCCTAAAACGAGGTCCATATCTTCCCTCGATGGTTCGAGAATCCTGTTGAGTTGTCCCTGTCTCACATAGACTAAATTCATGAATCGCTTAATACCAAAACCCAACTGTTCATAAACAAACGTTCTGATCTCTTCCTGCGTGTTAAGAGAAATCTCTCTGTCCTCTAACAATACCCTCTGTTCTGATGTTCTGAAGTATTCTGTGCCTTTCTTAGTGTAGAGTCCGCCTGTCCGGTGAATCTCTACCGTCTTTTTTGTGATTGGGTTCATAAATTTCAGGTGAACCTCAAAGTTTTCGCCCCCCCTTTTAGAGACCAGTACGCGATCGTCGACATCAGGTATCTTTCCGTAGAGACCATAAAGTATTCCCTCAAGTAAGGTGGTTTTACCCGTGGAGTTTCTGCCTGTGATCAGGTTTAGCCCCGGGGTGAACAAAACTGAGCCGCTGTCTAAATAACCTTCAAATCCCTTGAGCCTAAGACCTTGGATGACGCTCACTTTTCTTTAACCTCCAATCTATCCAAGAGTTTAAGCCATTTTTTCACATACTCGTCTCGTTTACTAGACATCAATAGCCCTGTACGTTGGCTGCCCTCCTCCTCCAGAGCCATATCCACCTCCTCTATTATGCTGAAAGCATCTGTAATCAATTCTCCGATGGGACTGAAAGCTTCTTTAAGATAGTCTTTCCTCTGAGAGATTGGTGGAGTGTGAAGAACCTCTCCTATTTCTTCCAAGTTATTCACCAAATCGAAGTAAATTAACAGGGGATGTTCCTGCACGTACTTCATCATTTTTTTGTCCACCATCCAATCTAAGTCAAGGCGGTTCTCGTTGGTTCTTCCTTTCACCACCACACGAAGGATGCCCTCTTTACCAGTTTCCTCAAGTTGCTGAGTGTAAGCCTCAGCCTTCAACAACCCTTCTTTGACATACCATTGGAGCGGTTTTATGGCTCCTCTGGAATCGACTTTAACGTTCTCTATGTGGTGGAGGGGGTTCAATTCTACGAAACGATCTTCAATCACTTTATTTGAGTCGATATCAAGTGTGTGGACACCAAACGGACCTTTATCAGCTAGGTTTATGGCCTCAGTCGCTCCCGGAGTTAGAAGGAGCGTGTCCCCATTTTTTGATAACCCAATGTTCTCGTGAAAGTGACCACAAACCAATAGGTCGATTGGGAGTGATTTCAAAAAAGACAAGGGTATGGTGGAGTGCTGCGGGGTTCCAGGGGGGATTTTATGGTAAGCTTCCACAAAGTTGTGGACTATGAAAATCCGTAGCCCCCTGCCTTTCAAGCTTTTTTGAATCACTTTCTTGGTTTCTTCTAAGTTTCTGCGTATGAAGGGGTGGTAACCCAACCCAGCTACAACAACTCCTCTGCCACCATACTTTTCTTCTTTTCCCTGAAGAGTCTGGTCACCTAAAACTTTGAAGTACTTGGCGATAGGATGGCTTATGTAATCCAAGATATTGTTTGCGAGGGAACCATCATGGTTACCGCGCACGGTAAATATTCTGGTTTTTGGCTCCAGTTGATCTACTAGCCGTTGAAGTTCCTCCTTAACAAAATAAGCGTCCTCTGGCTTCATGCTTCCCCTCTCCATTAGGTCTCCGCCATGGATCACAAAGTCAACATCTTCTTTGATGAAGATGTCAATGGCCTGTGTGAAGGCGTGTCGATAAGCTGCCCTCCTCAAGTCGCCAATTGCCAGGGGTATCTTCCTTCCCACATGGGTATCACTGAAAACCCCAATCCTCAATTCTACCACCTCTCTTTCTCTACCTCCTTCAAAAGACCCTCTACAGCCCCTTTGATCGCCATAAGATTGGGCGTGACACCGTGGTGTTTACTTAATCTATCCAAGGTTCTAATCTGAACAGGCACATCTACAAAGGGGCCGGTTAAGACTACTTCACCTTGATTAAGACTTGGTAGATCCTCTATGAACCTTTGAGTAAAGGTCTCACTAGCATTCTCTATAGTGCTCTGATCTAATCTGTTAGTTATCCTCAACACAGCGTAGTTGCCAATATTTGCTAGAATATTTGGGTCGATACTCCTCGGCCTCTGGCTGATCAAGCAAAGGTAGAGGCTGAACTTAGCTCCCTCGCGGATGGCTGTTGAGATAGCGTGAACCGCATGTCTGCTTCCTCCCTCCATGGCTGCCACTCGGTGGGCTTCCTCAACGAAGACGAAGACCGGTGGAGCACGCCTAAGGTCACCAGCGTACTTTACCTGATTCTTATAAATCATATCCACAATCAAGGCGGAATATACATCCTGTATGAAAGCAGATAGGCCCCTCAAGCAGATGACTGAAAGAGTGTTTGGCTTCAAAAGATCCGTCACCGATATGCCGGTGGGCGGCAGATCAATCTCTCTACTTAAGAGTTCTAAGCGATCCATTATCCCCGCACAGCGTGCTCTTGTCTGGGCATCAACCTCTGGGTCTTCCATCATTATTCTAACCTGCTCCAAGATGTCCCGCAGGCCAAAAGGACCTTGATTATCCAAATCACTCACTATATCTCTCAGAATGTTTTTTTGCCTGTTGCCCAAGCCAGGCAACATACTTTCTAGGACAGGGTAACCAATGTCTCGTGGACTGAGAGTTAAAAGCTCTTCCGTAGCAGTCACGCCATCTATGCGGAGGCTCATCTTGGGATAGTATACTACCACATCATACTCGCTGTGCTTCTGGTCATCTGAACTCCTCCTATCCATCATTACATAGTCGCCATGAATGTCTATGATAACTATTGGGAAGGGAGTGCACAGCAGGATCTCTTCAATAACCTTGCCTGCAAAATACGATTTACCGGCCCTAGTTTGGGCGAATATTCCCAAATGAAACTGAAGGTCCTGCAAATGTACCGAAATCTTCACCTGAGGCCTGTTCAAGAGGACCCCTACTTCAATTGGAAGCCTAGCCTCATCTCCGCTAAAGAAACGATTTAAAACCTGATCGTCAGCTCTGTAAACTGGATTATTGGGTTTTGGCGCTGACTTAGGCCTGAAGATCCTTCCCTCCTGCATGTATCCCACAATCTCACCTCTGGCCAACTCGTAGCCATAGGCAGGTATGCTTCCAACCAAACTCTCTGTAGCCAGCGGATCCTTTTCCCGTATACTCACGACCTCCGCTAGTACTTGAAGGGGAGCATACTTTCCCTCCACAAGTTCAACGACCTCGGTTACAATATATTCGTGAAGGGGAACAGCCTCTCCCTTCTCCACCTTGAATAAGAAGCTGCGGGGCGTCGTCCCTTCAAGTATAACGCCAACTCGATCCATATTGGAAACACCACTCATGATAACAGATGCCTCCTAGCGTAGTCACGCCATTCCCTTTTCTTTGGATAGGCCATTATCCCCCTTTTCTGCAACTCAGATTGAATTATTGGCAGATATGCCTTGGAGAAGACCATTTCTTTCATACGCACCATCTCATCCACATCCAAAAGTGGCTTGACAGTGTAGGGTTCAGGACTCAAACCATTCAGAAGAGCACAGATCTCGCCTAATCCTTCTAGAGCCTCCTTATTCCGTATCAACACATCCTCCCCTAGACTCCCCCACTCATCGTTATATCCCAGTAGACTGCAGGGGACATCTACGCGATAGACTCCCAAGCCATGGTGTGGTCTCCAGTAGAATGTAGCTAGGGGAGGATAGCTGTATAATTCGTCAAATGCAGCTATGAGATCGGCGTATTCTTTTATCAGCCTTTCTCTAAGTCGAGAACTTCGCCAATCTTTGGTTCTTGCCTTTACTTCTTCACCCAAGTATAGGCTACGGGGTGCCAAGGCCATGGGACAAGTATATCCTGGTTCCTTAACCAAAATATCAAATATAGTTTCATCGCAGATTTGTGACATAAATCCCCTTCGATATTCGTTCAACCGGGTTGCCTCTTTACTGTTCACTTTAGGAATTTGCTCATCTATGGCTTGTATTATGTGGCGAGGCCACCGCTCTCTTCGAATATGATTCACCAATTCAGGGAACTCGTTCCGTAAACTATCTAAGAGAAGGCGCATACAGAGCCAATTTATTTCGCTGTCTTTAACAACGCCCATCAACTTCACTCCTTTTTCAACGAGGCTAAACAATCCGTTCAGTGCACGCGCGAAATCTTTTACATACTCCGCCTCCTCCTTCAATATCTCTGGGTAGAGTGAGAAGAAGGGGTATAGGCTTCCGTCGAAAATTGCCAGGATTGGTTTATCCTTATATTTCCTAATGGTTGCCAAAAGGTTCTCCGCTTCAACAGATTTCATCAAAGAATTGAGGCCACCAATCCGGTAACCGGTTTTCACTTTCACATAGAAAAACGGTTTCAAGTCCTTTTCTGACTGTACGTGGCTGAGGGCTCTAGCATACCACACTTTGAGACCTCCACTAAAGTCTGCTGTCCCCATACTACCATCAGAGGCAACGATTACACCTTCATGTTTTTTCGATGACTCACAGAGGTTCCAGATAGAACGGTAGAGATCCTCGCAAGGTATGTTCTCTGAGCGATATTCATCACCCAGTTGCTTCAATTCTCTATCGAGGGCCCGTCTGAATTCGTTGAAGAAAAATTCCTCCGTCATTCTTCTTCACTTTTTCTTAATTTAGAACAAGTAATGATGCAAACGTCTTTCCATATGACACATGCATTGCCGTAACACTGCCCTTTAAAAAAGGACAAAAAACCTTTGGACTCTTAGAACTATTCATAAGTTAATATAAGCGAGACATATAAGAAAAACGCATATTTCACGAGCGATGGAGTATAATTATGTCGGAAAGTTGATTTCATCACGCGCGCAGAAGCCGCGGTTCCGACAGCGGTCCTCAAGTCTTCTAGCCGCATAAAACCTCATAGTCGATCGTGGCTCCTTGTTCTAGGCCCAGAGTAATGATTCTTACCCTGGCCTGTATCGTTCCCTGTGAACCAACTCTTCTAGAGGGATCCTGGGCGTTGGCAATGGTTTCTCAGCCGGATACCCTATCGGGATGATCGCTATGGGCCTCACCCACTCGGGCAGGTTCAACACTTTCGCGACTTCCTCATCTCGGAAGGCACCGATCCAACAGGCCCCCAACCCAAGTGCATGCACCGCCAACAGCAGATTCTGAGTAGCAGCTGCGGCGTCCAGCAGACAGTACAACCTCCTACCTCTATTTCCATATGTTCCGGCGGATCTCTCCTCGTTCGCGCAGACCACGACGTTTACCGGGGCTTCCTCGATGAAGTCTTGGTACAGAGCTGCCACACAGAGTTCCCTTTTCACTTCTGGGTCTTTGACTATGATGAAGTCGCTTGGCTGGCAGTTCCCAGCCGAGGGCGCCCACCTGGCGGCATCCAAGATTTTGTTTAACAGCTCATCCGAGACAGGTTCTGGTTTGAAGGCCCTGATGCTCCTTCGGTTCCTGATGGCTTCAAACAGGTCCATGCGGGGTTCCCCTAAACATGTAAGGTATAAAGAGAGATTATGAGGCGTCTCCTTAAAGGTTATCAGATTTTTGTGGAGTTAAAAGAAACTATCGTTCAGCTCGACTGTGGTATCTGATGTCGGGTCTAGGTGCCCTAGCTCGATCGGAATCTGCAGTTCTATGTTCGCTTGCCCCATGATTCTCTTAGCTCAGCTACGAATCCCTCTTCATCTTCAGCTATTCTCTTCTTGACTTCCCTCCAAGCAGCTGGACAATTCTTGTACTCTACACCTACGATGCTGTGAATTGCTCTGTCAACCTCTTTCTTGTTTTCACTTGTAACATCTACTCCAGCTTTCGCGAAAACGTCCCGAAGATGCCTAAAATAGCAAGTCATAATAGACCTCCTTAACGCGCGTTTGTATATGACTGACCACAAACACTGGAAGTTAAAATAGGAGCTAGCGTGGCAGATTATTCTTTTCTCACGACAGTTATGGTGCAGTTTGTGGCTATAGCTGCGATTGCTCCCAATGCAGCCAACCATGGTGCTAAGATGGCGCCGATTACACCTACTGTGGCAGGGATCTCCAAGAGGATTTGTCCCTTATCATCCTTGACGATGATTCTAGTGACGTTTCCTTCGTGAAGTATCTCCTTGACCTTCTCGATGAGGTCCTCAGACTTTACGTAGAACTCTTCTTTAACGACCTTGCCTACACCAACTCCACATTTGTGACAGAATTCAGCGTCCTTGGGTAGCTTGGCTCCACAATTGTAGCAGTACTTCATGAACTCACCGCTTTTCATTAAATTGATGTAGAGTTGCCTTTAGACTTATTCTCGCTTATACGCAGGTTTGAAATTGGATGAGAAGGGCTTTGGGATCTTGCACGAAACTCGTCTTTATCGACGCGTGTAAGCCGCTATTCCACCGATCACCATCATCAAACCGATGAGGATGAGTATTCCGGGCCAGAAGAAGTCAAAGTACCATAGCAGTCCAAGTCCCAGTAGAAAGACGCCGGCTGATATAGCTCCCCACAGCCCTCTACCAGACCAAGGAGGACCGAAGCACGCTTCGCGTGCTTCCCTATGTCTGCGTCTGGGTGTTTCCTCTTTTTTCTGTTTGGTCACATCGGCCCCACATGAATAGCAGAACTTATCCCCCTTCCTCAATTCAGCTCCACAACCAGGGCACTTCACCATTTTTCTCACCTCTTTTCTCTAAGTTACCTTTTCTTATTAAGTTCACCTTTTTCTGGAAGAGCGAAGTGAATTACTCCGTTGACTATGACCAGTACTCCAATACCTACAATGAAGTAGCCCAGAGTTGTTTGCCACGTAAAAATGTCATCGGCGTAGTTGGTCAAAAGGAAGGCAATGAAGAAAGATAAGGAGGCTCCAGTGATGGCCTCTAAAGCCTTTCCTACACTTCTTTGGAGGACGATATGTAATCCTGAGAGGATGAGTGACCATACTCCGACAGCATTGAAGAAGAGGATGGCTGGGTCAAAAAGGATTAGTGGAGGCTTTATAAAGGTTTTAAGATTTCCCATCATTCTGAAGTAATCGATAATTTCAGAAGAGCTGATGTTTGGCGAGTATATCAAATAGGTCACTGCTAAAATTATGAGAATCACGCCCGCGGATACAGTATCTAGTGGAAAGACACGTTTTTCTTCTCCCAAGCCTTTCATCACTCACTTATGTGATTCATCTTCTACGGAAAAGCGCGGTAACGATGATTACTAGTCCAAAGACGATTACGAAGATGGGCCAGACTTCAAACGTAACGTGATACATGCTCTGCAGCAGGAATGAGATGCCCCAGAGAATTATGAATCCACCGATGAGTAACGGCAAAATTGTGCTAGGTATCCCGAAACAGACGTCCCTCTCGTACCTTCGTCTTGGTTCACCAAAACAGGTGTCGACCGCGCGATCGATAGATGAAGGCGCATATAATGGTTCTCCACACTTGGAACACTTCTCTTCGTTATCCGGGTTTTTCTTCCCACAATTCGTACAATATACCAAGTTTTCCCCTTCTAATGGTTTTAACATGTAAAGGAATCAATTACGCATTATAAATTTATCGATCGATAGTTATTCTTGGAAGATCTAAATGCATGAGCGCCTTCAAATCTTTTGTTCATTTGAAATCTTGATCAATAGTATCTAAACCTTTTCTTTTACCACACCGCATAAATTACAGATACCCAATTGTGCCAGGGTTGAAATGGTTGAGAGTCCTCTTTGTTGAGCCGCCGAAGGATTTTTGGTTCGTGATGGGAGAGTATCTGCCGCCTCCTCTTGGGATCCTCCAGATAGCGGCCTACTTAGAAAGTAAGGATGAGAACGTTGACATAGAGGTGGTGGACTGCCAGGCTGAGCGGTTAGATTGGAGAGGAGTTGAAACGCGAATCGAGTCGTTTGAACCTGATATCGTAGCCCCAGGTGCCCTTGCGACTTGTAACGTCTACGTCGTCCTCAGAACTCTAGAGGCAGCAAAGAAGGTGAATCCAGAAGTTCTGACGGTTGTCGGAGGGCAACATTTCACCGCCTTGGCTGGAGAGAGTTTGGAAAAATATCCAGAGATAGATGTGGTCGTAAGAGGTGAAGGGGAAGAAACATTTCACGAACTGGTCAAAAGGTTGAGCGAGAACAAGGCGTTCTCAGGGGTTAGGGGCATCTCATTCAGGCACTCTGGCAAAGTCATACACAATCCTCCGAGGCCTTTGATCGAGAATCTGGATGACCTTCCTTTTCCAGGCTACCACTTCGTTGAGAATGTTGTTCACAGATACCACTTCAAAATGATGGCGGGGTCAAAGGCCAGATACGCTTTGATCGAGGGGTCTAGGGGTTGCCCACATCGTTGCACTTTTTGCTCTCAGTGGAGGCACTGGCAGGGAAAATGGAGGACCAAGTCGCCTAAACGCATAGCTGATGAGATGGAGTTCTGCCATACAAACTATGGAATGAACTTTCTGTGGCTGACCGATGACAACTTCGGCTTAGGCAAACACGCGGGTGCTCTTTGTGAAGAAATTATTCAGAGGGGATACAGGGATGATATCATGTGGTTTCTACAGGTCAGGTCTGACGACATCGTGGAGCACCGAGATCTGCTGCCTAGAATTAGAAAGGCTGGAAATCGCTGGATGCTCGTGGGAGTGGAAAGTCATAGCCCAGCTACCCTAAAGGCATTAAGGAAGGATATAAACCCCGCGCATGCAAAACACTCAATTGAATTATTAAGGGAAAATGACATATTCGCTCATGCGATGCTGATGATTGGAGAACGTAAGGATACCCTTGAATCCATAGTATGTCTAAGGGAGTTTGCCAATGACATAGATCCAGACCTAGCGATATTTACAATTTTGACACCATTCCCAGGAACGATGCTCTACGAGGAGGCTAGACGAAATGGTTGGATCGAGGACTATAACTGGGCTAACTACGACATGGTCCATGCCATCATGCCCACGGAGACCATGTCTAGAACGGAGGTGCAGGAGGAGCTTTACAAATGCTACCGCGACTTCTATGGCTCTCTGAATAGGCGGTTGAGGGGTATCCTTTCTCCAAACAGATTGAAAAGAAGAACATACAGATACTTAGCCAGTCAGGGTCTTTTGAGACAACTTACAAGCCTTTTCTAAAAGTGTGTTTCGTATGGCTCAGAAGCAGCGTGAGACAACATCACCGTTTTTAATTATATCTTCACTCGGATTGTTACTACTAGCTCTGATCGCGTTTTATCCACCGACAGTTGTTGAAGACTTTGGATGGCGAAAACCATTAGTTGGATCTATCCTTGGAATAGAGTGTCTTCTTGGAATTCTGGCATCTGTCTACCCAAAGAGATGTTCAAGAGTTTTTGTAGGAAAGAATGAAAAACCCGAGACCGCCATTGAACATAATTTAGAAAAAGAAACAGTGTCTATTCGTGGGCATCATCCGGACTGCGGAAATTATTCTGCCCATGTTTTTCAAATAAGCGGCAGGTACTTCTGTGTTGGTTGTACAGGACTACTCTTAGGAGCAGTAGCAACTCTAGTTGGCATGATTCCATATTTCTTCAGTAATTTATCTTACGGACCAAATCATTTAGTCTTCTTGTTGGGTCTTGTTGGAATCTTTTTAGGACTGTTTCAATTTCACCTAATTGATCCTCAAATGAGGTTTGTACGTTTACTCATAAACGCTTTCTTCGTCATCGGAACGTTTCTAGCACTGGTGGGGGTCGATGGAATAGCTCAAAACACATTCGTCGACTTGTTCTTGATCAGTCTGAGCTTCTTCTGGATTTACACTCGAATTGTACTTTCTGACTGGAATCATAGAAAAACATGTCTCTCTTGCAGTGTGAATTCGTGCGAGCACAAGCGGGTGTCGTACAAGGTTTTCAATTGAGCGGTCATTCTACTCGTTCACAGATATGGGAGGATTTCTGTTTCAATGAAATGGAAATTCTCCACAACACGCTCTTTACCTCTTATTATTTCTCCATGACCGGGAAGCAAAAGCTCAACATCCAGCTTCGATGTACGTCTGATGGACCGTCTGAGCAGGTTTGGATCTCCCCCTAGGTCCGTCCTTCCAACTCCGTGAGGGAATATCAGATCCCCGCAGATCAGGGCCTTCTTGTCTGGCCAGTATATGCATATACTCTCTGGAGTGTGACCGGGTGTGTGAAGGACTTCTAAGGCTGTGTTGTTGAGCTTTAGTTTTTCAGTGAAGACCGAGATCGTTTTCGATCCTTGGGGGAGGTATTTCTTCGCTTTGTCATAGACCATGAACTTTGCGTTAGAGACTTCCCTGAATGCTTCATTGGCTTGGCGGTGATCGGGGTGGAAGTGCGTATTCGTTATGATGTCTACATCTCTCGCGTCTATTCCGTCTTTCTGCATCTCTCTCAATAGGTCTGGAAGAAATATCTTCAGTCCGGGATCTACTAGAACAGTCTTTTCGTCCCTGAGGACATAGGTGTTGCAGTCTGGGAGGAGCGACTTGGGGTCGAAGCGGTCTCCCTTATAGAAGTAGAGGCCCTCTGCTAGCTTCATATGCTTAAGTACTTTGCACAGTTGCCTTAAAACTATCGTGCGCGGTTCTTGGACTGTGGGTCTTGTTTAGTCCGTGTGGACGGGAATTATTATAAGCGGTGTGCAACATATTCCAGAAGGGGTATAGTTATGGTCGCTAAGGCTAGAACTTTTATGACAGGTTTTATCTTGTTCTTTGGAGTTCTCATCCTTTCAGGTATGATTCTCTCCTCCCTTGGCCCAGCCACGTACGATAGGGCCTATCAAGAGGAGCATAAGGTGATAAAGCCCCATTCAGAGGAGACGATTCCTGAGACTTTAGTTAGAATCTATCCCAACGACTATTACCTATTCACAGTACACATCGATGTGGAAGGAAAAGACGATTTGAACGCGACCGTGTACTTTCAAAGTGACGGCACATTTCACATATACGTCTTCGATCTCGAAAATCTTGAAAAATGGAAGGCCCATAAGTCTTACAGCTACTACTTAGATCAGGATCGTCCAGGACCAAACCCCGAGATCTGGGGTAGCGTCTGGGCAGAGGAGAGCTTCCTACCAAAGAAGTCGAAGGACTACTATGTTGTCTTCGAGAATACGAGAGATGGCGACACCCATCTGAGAGTAAGAATGAGCTTGGTT
>Ga0116202_10000489_pt1 | contig 21977 bp, 21 predicted proteins | sample LakKivw325mmetaG_FD_94479 | JGI IMG/M metagenome (GOLD analysis project Ga0116202, IMG submission 94479) | Anoxic lake water microbial communities from Lake Kivu, Rwanda to study Microbial Dark Matter (Phase II) - Lake Kivu water 325m metaG | ecosystem: Environmental > Aquatic > Freshwater >... | reverse complement strand
ATATTGAAGTTGCTTTAAAATCTCTTGAAAGTGCAGCTAAACCCAGGTTGCATCTTTTTCTTGCAACCTCAGAAATTCACAGGAAATACAAGCTCAGCAAAGCAAAAGACGAGATTATAAAAATTGCCAGAGACATGGTGGGTTTCGCACGGAAGTTTATTGATGATATAGAATTTTCACCGGAAGACGCCACCAGAACCGAGCCAGATTTTCTGCTTGAAGTTTGTAAAATTGTTGTGGAACAGGGTGCAAGGACGATTAATATCCCTGATACTGTTGGTTATGCTGTTCCCGAGGAATATGGTTCGCTTATTGGCTTTTTGAGAAAGAATCTTCCTGAAGATGTGGTGATAAGTGTCCACTGCCACAATGACCTTGGTCTTGGTGTTGCAAATTCTTTAATTGCGATAAAGAACGGAGCAAGACAGGTTGAGTGCACCATCAATGGAATTGGTGAGCGAGCTGGAAACGCATCTCTTGAAGAGATAGCGATGAATCTTATTGTGAGAAAGAAATATTATGATGTTGATGTTGGACTTGAAACCAAGCAGATATACAGAACAAGTAAACTTGTTTCTTCTTTGACCGGAATACCGGTTCAACCCAATAAGGCAATTGTGGGAGATAATGCATTCAGGCATGAAGCAGGTATTCATCAGGATGGCATAATAAAGTACAGAGAGACCTATGAAATTATGCATCCAAGAATGGTTGGAATTCCAGAAAGTTCTCTTGTTCTCGGTAAACATTCTGGCAGGCATGCATTAAAACTCAGGCTGGAATCTCTTGGTATTTTCGTTGATGAAAAAAATCTGAATAAAATTTTTGAACAATTCAAGAAGCTTGCTGATAAGAAAAAAGAAATAAATGATCTTGATCTTATTGTTCTTGCAGAGCATGAAACGATGCCCGAGATTGAACCGGTTTATTCACTTGAGTACTTTCATATTCTTTCCGGGACCTCCACGCTGCCCAGCGCCACAGTTAGAATTCGGAAAAAAGACGAACTATTTGAGGATGCTTCTCTTGGGGATGGTCCCATAGATGCTCTTTATAAGGCGATTGACAGGATTGTTAAGTTGTCTCCGAAACTACAGGAATACAGAATTTCAGCTGTAACCGGTGGCAGGGACGCACAGGGAGAAGTCATTGTTTCTCTCATCATTGATGGGATAGTTGTTGCTGGTAAGGGAGTGAGCACTGATATTATTGAAGCCAGTGCAAGGGCATATCTCAATGCAATAAATCAGTATTTTGCGAGAAAAAGCATAAAAAGAAAGAAAAAATATCGGGGAACTTAGGATATCAATAATTCAAAAACTCTATAAAAATCCTTGAAACAGGCACATAAACAGGAATTTTTATGACGATTACAGAGAAAATACTCGCAATTCACGCCGGACAAAAAGAGGTTGTACCCAGTCAGTTTATTGAAGCAGATGTGGACCTTGTTCTTGCGAACGACATTACCGGTCCGCTTGCAATTGAAGAGTTTGAAAGATCTGGAGCAAAGAAAGTTTTTGACCCATCAAAAATTGTTCTTGTACCAGACCATTTCACACCCTGCAAAGATATAAAAAGCGCTGAAATGGTAAAGGTTTTAAGGAATTTTGCCAGAAGATATGGAACAAGATTTTATGAAATCGGTAAGGTTGGGATTGAACATGCTCTTCTTCCTGAAGAGGGGCTTGTTCTTGCAGGAAATCTTGTTATAGGAGCAGATAGTCATACATGTACCTATGGCGCACTTGGTGCTTTTTCAACCGGTGTTGGCAGTACTGACGTTGCTGCTGCTTTTATTACCGGTAAGGTTTGGTTGAAAGTTCCACCCACAATAAGATTTATTTACACAGGTAAATGTGGAAAATTTGTTGGTGGCAAGGATATCATCCTTTATACAATAGCCAGAATAGGCGTTGATGGAGCAAGATACAGAGCGATGGAGTTCTGTGGAGAAACGATCAGAAACCTATCAATGGATGATAGGTTTACGATTTGTAATATGGCTATTGAGGCTGGTGGAAAAAATGGAATCATAGAACCTGACGGTATCACCGAGGAATTTCTACTTTCAGCTGCAAAGGCAAAGGGCATATTTTATAGCAGTGATAACGATGCAAAATATGAGAATATTATTGAGATAGATGCGGGTGTTATTTCTCCACAGGTTGCGGCTCCACATCTGCCGTCAAATTCAAAAAGTGTTTATGAGTTTTCTGATATTAAAATTGATCAGGTTGTTATAGGATCCTGTACAAATGGCAGGATATCCGATTTAAGAAAAGCTGCAATGATAGCAAAAGGAAGATATGTCCATTCTGAAGTGAGGACAATAATCATACCGGCTACACAAAAGATTTACCGGCAGGCATTGAGAGAAGGATTGATTGATATTTTTGTTGAGGCAGGCTGTGTGATAAGTCCACCGACCTGCGGTCCATGTCTTGGTGGACATATGGGGGTTCTTGCAAAGGGAGAGGTTGTGATAGCAACCACAAACAGGAATTTTATAGGAAGAATGGGACATCCTGAAAGTTTTGTATATCTTTCAAACCCTGAGGTTGCAATGGCATCTGCAATAAAGGGTAAGATTTCACATCCTGATGAGGTGCTAAAATGAAAGTAAAAGGAAAATCCTGGAAATTTGGAGATCACATCAACACAGATGATATTATCGCTGCGCGGTATCTGAACACAACTGATATAAATGAACTGGCATCTCATTGTATGGAAACAATCTTCCCTGATTTTTCAAAGAAGATAAGTAAACAGGATATAATAGTGGCCGGAGAAAACTTCGGTTGTGGTTCAAGTCGTGAACACGCGCCTATTGCCATCAAAGGATGTGGTATTTCTGTTGTTATAGCAAAGAGCTTTGCAAGAATTTTTTTCAGAAATGCGATAAATATCGGTCTACCTATTATAGAGACTGATTTTGTTGAAAAGATCTCACAGCATGATATTCTCGAGGTTGATTTTGACCAGGGTGTAATTATCAATATATCAAATGGGGAAAAAGGCGAATTTTTTAAGTACCCTGAATTTCTTCAACAGATAATAAAAAGCGGAGGTTTAATGTCATGGGTAAAAGAAAAATATATAAGATAGGAGTTATTCCGGGAGACGGAGTTGGCCCTGAAATTATGAGTGCAGGATTGGAGGTATTGAAGGCTGCAGCAACAAGATTTGATTTTGAACTTGATTTAATCAAATATGATTTTGGGGGAAACAGGTATCTTAAAACAGGAGAGACTATACCTGATTCCGCCATAGAAGAATTTAAAAAACTTGATTCTATTTATCTCGGTGCCATAGGGCATCCTGATGTTAAACCGGGTATACTTGAGAAAGGAATACTTTTAAAGATAAGATTTGACCTTGACCAGTACATAAACCTCAGACCTGTAAAACTTTATCCTGGCGTATGGACTCCGTTGAAGGATAAAGGTCCAGAACATATAGACTATGTTGTTGTGAGAGAAAACACAGAAGGTGCTTACTGTGGCATAGGTGGTTTTTTCAAAAAAGGTACACAGGATGAGGTTGCAACCCAGCTTGATATAAGCACAAGAAAAGGAGTTGAAAGGTGTGTCAGATACGCTTTTGAACTTGCTCGCAGGAGAAATAAAAATAAAACTGTTACCTGTGTTGATAAAGCCAATGTACTTACATTTTCAGGAGACCTGTGGAGGAGAACCTGTATTGATGTTAACAGGGATTATCCTGATATTAAACTTGATTATGCTTTTGTTGATGCAACCTGCATGTGGATGATTAAAAATCCTGAATGGTTCGATGTTATAGTAACCAACAATCTGTTTGGCGATATTATCACAGATCTTGCTGCTATCACGCAGGGAGGGCTTGGTGTTGCTGCAGGAGGAAACATCAATCCGGAGGGTGTCAGCATGTTTGAGCCCATTCATGGTTCAGCTCCCAAGTATACCGGCAAAAATGTCATATGTCCGATAGCAACAATTGCTGCTGGTGGAATGATGCTTGATACGCTCGGTGAGACAGCTGCTGCCGAATGTATTGAAAAAGCCATCTGTAAATCCCTTTCAGAAAAGCATATCAAAAGCCTTGAAGCCGGTAAAATGGGTATGGGAACATCTGAGGTCGGAAAATTGATTGCCAGATTTGTTTCTGAAATTTGAAGTTTCCGGAGGTTTTATGGATCATATAATAAAACGATGGAAATATGGATTTCAGGCATATTCTGAATGGCGAAAGGAAGCTACCTTTGTTGAGAAATTGCTGCTTTCTCTAATTTTTGCTTTTTTTACAGGAATCTCAGCCCAGATATACATAAGATTGCCTTTCACACCTGTTCCTGTTACGGGTCAGGTGTTTGTTGTACTTCTGAGTGGCATATTCCTCGGAAGAAACTGGGCTGGCATAAGCCAGGTTATGTATCTTCTGGGCGGGATAAGTGGCATACCATGGTTTGCCGGCGCAAAGTCTGGAATTCTTTCCTTACTTCCTTCTTTTGGTTATATCATTGGATTTATTCCTGCTTCTTTTGTTATTGGATATTTCTGGGATAGGAAGAGGAACAAGAATATTTCACCGCTGATTTTTTTAATGCTGGCTGGAATTGCAATGATATATTGCTGTGGTGCCATGTGGTTTTCAGTTGTGATGGGTGCTGGTTTGAAAACCACTCTGCTTTTTGCTGTAGTGCCTTTTATTCCTGTTGATATTTTGAAGGCATACCTTGCGGCATACATAGCTTTTACGATTTTCCCTCATTATTCAAATGGAAAATCTTTTAAAGATTAGACCCCATCACCTTTTTTGTTTGCTCGGTTTTAAAGGGATTGGTTACTCGACTGATTTTGTCAGTAACATGGCAGGAATTTCAGAAAAGATAAAGAAAAATTCTGAAATTGAAATTAAATTAGTTTCAGGTTGTGATGATATCTGCAGATCGTGTCCTTATTTTTCAAATTTCGGATGCGCAAAAAATCCGGACTCAGAAGTTCGTTTGAACAATAAGGAAATGCAGATAATTTCACTTCTTCAGATAGAGACCGACCGCACGGAAAAGGCAGGAATACTTTATGAAAAAATAAGGGAACGATTTTCATTGGGAATGTTTGATTGGTTATGTAACGATTGTGAATGGTACTCAATGGGTTATTGTAGAAATGAATTTGAAAGTCTGAAGGAAGGTGGTTTCCATGAAAAAATATAATGTCTGTGTGGTGGGAGCAGGACTTGTTGGTAAAAAAATGGTGGAAGTTTTAATTGAAAGGAATTTTCCTTTTGACCAGCTGAAAGTTTTTGCAACAAGAGAAAGAGAGGAAATTATAGCTGGTAAGAATTTTAATGTGCTGAAAACAACTGATTCCTGTTTTGAAGGAATTGATTTTGCATTTTTTGCTGGCACTGAAGGAGAAAAAGGTGCAAGTCTTGAGTTTGCATGGAAGGCTGTTGAGAAAGGAGCAATTGTAATTGATAATGGTGGCGATTTCAGGATGCATCCCGATGTGCCGCTGGTTATTCCGGAAATAAACCCGGAACATCTGAATCAACATAAGGGACTTATAGCCAATCCAAATTGTTCCACAATAATAATGTTGATGGCTGTTGCTCCTCTTCACAAAAAATATCGATTAAGGAGAATCATTGCTTCAACCTATCAGGCTGTTTCTGGAACTGGAAGCAAAGCACTGGAAGAACTTGAAACACAGATTCACCAGTATGTTGAAGAAAAAAATTTTACTGTAAATGTATATCCTCATAGAATTTTCCTGAATGTTCTTCCACATATAGGAAGTCTCTCGGACAGGTTTGAAGGATATTATTCAGAAGAAGTAAAAATGATTCTTGAGACAAGAAAAATTCTTGGGTGCCAGGATATTATGATTTCTGCAACATGTGTCAGGGTGCCGGTTTTAAACGGACATTCTGAAGCCATCAGCGTTCAATTTGAATCATGTCCGGATATTGCAACATGTCGTGAGATTCTTGCATCCACAGAAGGTGTGAAACTTTTAGATGAACCTGAAAATTCCTGTTATCCTTTGCCAGTTGATGTATCTGGAAAAGACGATGTCTTCGTTGGCAGAATAAGGAAAAGCACCGCGCTTGAGAACGCAATTGAAATGTGGGTTGTTGGGGATAATATTAAAAAGGGTGCGGCTCAGAATGCGGTGCAGATAGCGGAAAAAATGATCGAAATGCATCTTGTGTAGTATCAGTTCAACCTTTAACGGAATTTCTTGCTATTGGCGGGATAAACAATAATATTTTCCGTCTATTCTTATTATTCGAAAAGGAGCGGGATTTCCTCTTTCAAACCCTAGCCTGTTGATAATCTCCGGAATACCTTCAATTGCATGGTAAGTGTTTTTCGGGGCAATTGCTGTTCCTTTTTTCTTTACCATCGTTTGTATTTCAAGAACAACCCAGTTTCTATCAAGGAAAACAATTTTAAGGTCACGATTGACTGTTCCAAAACCTGGATTGGTATTGACAAACATGGTGCCTTCTTTGATATCAGGAAACCAGATTGCTGTACTTTGAAAATCGTCAGAAGATGCGTTGCAGAAACCCTGATGAGCCAGTTCCGCTGTTTCTGCCACTAAAATTTTTATATTGTTGATTCTGTTTTCTGTTCTGGGCCATTCTGAAAGGGATTTTTTCCCTTCAGCATTTGTCGTTTTAAATATAGCAGGAATGCATAAAATGGATAAAACAACAATTGCGTTGAAAGAGTGGAATATTTTTTTCATAAATTTAAGATGCTGTAAACGTCATATTTTTCAATCTTTTTCCTGCCATCAAGGCCTTTTAATTCTATAAGGAACAGTATTTTTTTTATTTCTGCTCCTGCTGATTCTATCAAAGAGCACGCTGCTGCGGCTGTTCCACCGGTTGCAAGAACATCATCAATCAAAACCACCTGTTCTCCTTTTTCAAATGCGTCTGCAGGAATTTCTATTGTATCTTCGCCATATTCAAGCGCATAGGTGTGTTTTATTGTTTCGCAGGGCAGTTTACCTATTTTCCTTATTGGCACAAAACCCTTTCTTAACAGACAGGCCAGGGCACCACCGAAGATAAATCCTCTTGACTCTATCGCCACTATTTTTGTTATTTCTGAAGGAACCTGTTTTGCAAACAGCTCAATACTTTTTGCAAAAAGTGAATCGGTTTTTATCAGAGGTGTAATATCGCGAAACATTACACCTTTTTTTGGAAAATTTGGAATTGTTCTTATTGCATCATATAATTCCTTCATTTTTCATCTCCTTTATTTCGTTGTTCAGATATTTTAGACAATTCTTTACTATCTGATGAATTCTCTGTCTGCTCATACCCATTTCTTTTGCAATTTCCTTATACGATCTGGGAATTCCATTGTCAATCCCGAAATGCAGTTTTAAAACCTTTATCCAGATATCAGTTTTAATACGCTTATTTTTATTTTTCAATCTCTCAAACAATTTATTGATAATTTCTTTATCAATCAGCATTCTGTCCCAGCGATTACTGTCAGTCCCAAAATCTCTGATATCAAAAAGTTCATAGTTTTCATCCTCTCTGTCTTTGAATACAGGCGAAATCATTGTGGCTTCAAAATAAGGTTTATATTTCAAGAATGTTGGAAGATCAATCTTCAGAAGGGATGCCATCTCAGAATTTTCAGGATATCTGTTTTTTTCAAGTTTTATTTTTTCTATTAAATTTTTGTACTTTATTTTCATCTTCTGTATTTTTTCAGGCACTCTGAAAGTTTCGTTCGCTATAGCCCGCATTATATAACGTTTGACCCAGAAATAGGCATATGTTCCAAACCTTGTATGTTTTTCTGGCTTAAATTTTTTCACCGCTTCAAGAAGACCGATATTACCCTCAGAAATCAAATCATCCATGATATTCGGGTTAAAAGCATATTTTTTTGCAATGGAAACAACAAGACCCTGGTTAATCTTCATAAACTTTTCTAAGGCATATAAATCTCCATTTTTTATTTTCTCAAGAAGTTCAAGTTCAATATTTCTGTCCCTTGAATTTTTTTTCTCTATCAGATTATTATTCTTTTTAATCGAGCGGTTCATTTACTTGGAATGTCCGGTATGATATCATAAATTTGTGATATTACCTCATCGATTTTTGTAATATCTTTTCCAGATCCCTGCGCGAATTCAGGTTTACCTCCACCAGACCCATTTAATATTTTTGCCACATATTTTATAAGTTTCGAAGCCGGAATCAGATGAGAAATATCAGGTGTTACTTTACAGGTCAGAGCGATTTTTCCGTCAACCACTCCTGCAATGAACACCACGATATTTTTATTATTATCTACCAGACCATCGGCAATTTTTCCAAGATGTTCAATGTTGATACCATCCACTCTTCCTGCAATAACATCAATGGTTCTATCTTTTATTTGAATTTTTCGTTTATTTTTTTTCAGGGTGGAAGGAATATCAATTGAAGCTTTTTCAAGAATTGATTCAAGTTTTTTTTCAGTATCCTGCAACTGTTTTCTTAATTTATTTACTGAGGAAATGATATTTTCAGGTGGTGTTTTTAATGTATCACTTATCTGCATCAGCACATTAATATGCTTTGTGAACCAGATATAGGCATTTTCTCTTGTAACAGCTTCGATCCTTTTTATATTTTCTCCAATAGAAGAAAAAGATACAACCTTAAATACACCAATTTCTGAAGTTGTTTTAACATGGATACCTCCACACAGTTCCGCGTGAAAACTTCCGGTTGTCACAACTCTGACCTTTTCCTCATATTTTTCAGTGAATAATGCAATAGCTCCTTTTCCAATTGCCTGCTGGTAATCCATTTCCTCAACCATTACAGGATGATTTTCAAATATGATGGTATTGATATCAGATTCAATTTTATCAACTATCTTCTGGTTAAATATTTCCGGATAAACAAAGTCAAATCTTAATCTATCAGTACCAACAAAAGAACCGGCCTGTTTTGCCTGATTGTTTGAAATTTTTCTCAGACAATAATGAAGCAAATGGGTTGCTGTGTGGTTTGCAGATACATCCATCCTGTGTTTACGGGAAACCGCAGCCATAACCTGCTCCATTATTTTAACATCTTCGGGTAAACCTGAAATAAACTTTCCTATATGAAAAATTACACCACGTGAATCAATCTGCGTATCCATTACATCAAAACGCCATTTTGCTCCATTTATGATACCTTTGTCTCCAACCTGTCCGCCTTTTTCCGGATAAAAAGGAGAAACGTCCAGTACCATTTCCCAGAGATTTTTATCAGGTAAGTGATACAGTGCTATAATTTTACCTTTGTTTTCGGTATTCTGGTATCCGGTGAAAACAGTTTCATTGATCTGTTCGGATTCAAACAGAGGCTGTTTTTTCTGTTCGAAGATAGATTTTTCTCTTGCCTGTTCCTGCTGCTTTTTCATATGCTGTTCAAAATCAATCCAGTCTGGTTTTAGATTGGCTTCTTCAGCAAGATCAGAAATCAAATCTCGGGGAATTCCATATGTGTCATACCACCTGAAAAGAAGCTTTCCATGGATTATTTTGTCTGATAGGTTGGTTATATCAGATTCAAAAATTTTTCTTGCCGACAACAGAGAATCAGTAAATTTTTTCTCTTCCTCATATATTATCTTTTTTATTTCCTCTGTGTTTTTTTCAATTTCTGGATAAGCACCATCAAAGATTGAAATCAACGGGTCAATCAAATTTGAAAGAAAAGGTGTGTTGATTCCAAGTTTTGTTCCCTGGAAATAGGCCCTTCTTATGATTCTTTTCAATACATATCCCCTTCCCTCGTTATCAGGATAAACACCATCACCAATAAGGAACGCAGCTGCTCGAAAATGGTCGCAAATTATTCTGAACTCTTTTGTTTTTTTCTCATATTTAAGTTTTGAGATTTCTTCCAGCTTTAATATCAAAGGAACAAAAAGGTCTGTTTCATAATTTGAAGTCGTGTTTTGCATAATCCTTGAAATCCTTTCAAGTCCCATACCGGTGTCAACGCCTTTTCGTTTTAAAGGTTGTAATTGCCCGCCTGCCTGTTGATTATATTGAGGAAATACCAGATTCCAGAATTCAAGAAAACGATTGCATTCGCAACCTGGTTTACAGTTTTCATTATTGCAGGCAGGATCTGTTCCTGCATCTATATATATTTCTGTACATGGTCCACATGGTCCGGTGTTTCCTGCTGGACCCCAGAAGTTATCCTTCTTTCCAAGGGGTACGATTCTGGTCTCAGGAAGCAATTTCTTCCATATTTTAAGTGTTTCTGCATCTTCACAATAGTAAGAAACCCAGAGTTTTTCTCTGTTTATTTTAAGATGCTGGGTTACAAATTCCAGTGCCCAATTAATTGCCTCTTCCTTAAAATAATCTCCGAATGAAAAATTTCCAAGCATTTCAAAAAAGGAGTGGTGCCTTCCACTCCATCCAATCTTTTCAAGATCGCTGTCTTTTCCACCTGCACGAAGGCACTTCTGACATGATGTTGCTCTTTTGTATGGCAGCGGTGTTTCAGTCGCCCAGAATTTTTTGAATTGTACCATTCCAGCACTGGTAAAAAGCAGACTTGGATCTTCAAAAGGTATTAAACTACTGCTGGGAACAACAGTGTGATTTTTTTTCTCAAAGAAATCAAGATATCGTGATCTTATTTCTTTACTGTTCACATTTCTCCTCTTTTAATCTTTCTATAACCTGTTCGCTGAAACCACTTGAATTAAGGACATAAAACGTTTTTTTCAAGGGTTTTTTTAATGAAGATAGCAATTCCTTCGCCACCTTATATTCTAAACTCTCAGGATATGTTTTGGCAAGCACCTCAGAAATTACTTTCTCTGAAATACCCTTACCTGAAAGAATACAGCGAATATAATTTGACCCTTTTTTCTTTTTTATGTACTTTTCTGTAAGCAGATTTGCGAGACGGATATCGCTTATAAAATTTCTTTTTTTCAGATATTCTATGGTTTCTGATAGTTCAGGTTCTTTGTATCCTCGTTTTTCAAGAAGACTTTTGAGTTTTGTTTCTGATACATCAGTAATACTCAGAATCCTGAAGGCCTCTTTCAGAACCTGATTTTTTTTATTCACCTTTGAGAACGCAGAAACGATTGCTTCCTTCCTGTTGCACCCACAAAGTTACCGCGGATTTTTTGTCTATTTTGTTTATTATCGTCTGAAAATCTTTTAAACTGGAAATAGAAATATTATCAATTTTTCTTATTATGGTGCCAGCAGTTATTTCACATTCGTCTGCAGATGAACCCGGTTCAACATCTATTACGATTACTCCTTTTATATCAGGAGATATGTTGGACTTTTTCCTTATTTCATCAGTAATATCACTAACTTTCAGGCCTCTCCAGTATTTTCCTGCTTGTTCTGATTCTTCTTTTTTTGAAATAGCGGTTTCTTCAGGCCTTTCTGAAATTTTTATTGACACAGTAATTTTCTTTTTCTCTCTCCACACCCCGAGTGTAACAGTGTCTCTAATTTTCGAATCCGCGACCTTCTTCTGAAGATCCTTTACATCTGAAATGGGTTTGCCGTTGAATTCAAGAATAACATCTCCTTCTTTTAATCCTGCTTTTTCTGCGGGAGTGTCAGAAATTACACTTGAAATTAGTGCACCCTTTGTTTCTTTTAAACCAAAGGACGCTGCAAGTTCTTCTGTGAGTGGCTGCAGATAAACCCCGAGAAAACCCCTCGTTACCTTTCCTGTGGACTTAAGTTCCCTGAAAACCTTTTTTGCTATGTCTATAGGAATTGCAAATCCGATATTCTGTGCCATATAAGGAGCAATGATAGCCGTATTAATACCTATCACTTCCCCCTTAATATTTACAAGCGGTCCGCCAGAATTTCCAGGATTGATGGCTGCATCTGTTTGAATAAAATCCTCATAAGGGCTTGTGCCAAGAACACTTCTGCCTTTTGCGCTGATCACTCCTACTGTAACCGTTTCCTCAAGACCCATCGGATTTCCGATAGCAATAGCCCACTCGCCTATTTCAATATTGTCGGAATCTCCGAGAATAACCGAGGGTAATTTTCTACCGGCATCGATTTTGATGAGAGCAAGGTCTGTTCTTGAGTCAGTTCCTATTATCTTCGCTTCATATTTTTTTTCGTTATTCAAAAGTTTTACAAGAATTCTGTCAACACCCTGAATAACATGATTGTTGGTGAGGATATAACCATCTTCATCCACAATAAATCCTGAACCCAATCCTTCCTGCTTCTTTTTATAGGTTTTTGGTTGCTGCTGCCTGAATCTCGGTACGTCAAAATCTTCAAAAAACCGGTCAAAAAAATCATCTCCAAATGGATTCCAGTATCTGTATGTAACAGTTTTCTCTGTGGTAATCATCACAACTGCAGGTTTAACTGATTTTGCCACCTGAACAAAAGCATTTTGAATTGCATATGCACCTGATGTGTCAACATACTGAACCGACTTATTGCTGAGGTCTAAAGCTTTGCCTTGCTTTGTTAACGCATACAATGTACCGAAAGCAAAACAACCGCCAATTATACCTGCAATGATTCCTATTGCTAAAAACTTCCTTTTTTCCATTGTAACCTCCCTTTGTTATTCTTTCTAAGTTTTAGATGCAAAAAATTTCAGGGAGGTTTAGATTCTTGATTTAATTTTAACCCACTTACCCTGTTTGCATGATTCTTCAACTGCTTCCAGAATTTCCTGACATTTTACCCCATCAATAAAGTTTGGTGCAGGCAATTTATTTTTTGCGATACAATTCAAAATGTCAGCGATCATATTAACAAATGAGTCACCGTATCCAATGATATGACCTGCTGGCCACCAGTTTGCTGTGTATGGATGGGAGGAATCTGTTGCAATAATTGTTCTGAATCCCTGAATGCAGGCTGGGTCATCAACTGAATAATATTCAAGTTCATTAAGCCTTTCAAGGTTGAAAACGATACTTCCCTTACTTCCATTTATTTCCCATTTCTGTCCATTTTTTCTTCCAGGAGCGAATCTTGTTGCTTCAAAAGAACCTATAGCACCGTTTTTGAATCGCGCGAGAAAAATCGTGGCATCATCAACATCGACCCTTCCCTTCTTTTCGGATTTTTCTGTCACAACAAGTCCAGTGTTCAGATCATCTTTTTCTATAAGGAGAGGTCTTTCTTTTATAAACGTTTCATTTAAACCAACAACCTCGGAGAATTCTCCCACCAGATATCTTGTCATATCTATAAGATGGGCATTCAGATCTCCATGTGCTCCAGAACCCGCTATTTTCCTTTTCAATCGCCACACGAGAGGGAATTCAGGATCAAGTATCCAGTCCTGCAGATACACAGCCCTTACATGATAAATTTTTCCTATTCTGCCTTCTTCAATCAGTTTTTTTGCAAGGCCCACTGCCGGTAATTTTCTATAATTAAAACATATTGCATGTCCGACGTCATATTTTTCAACTGCTTCAAGCATTTCGTAAGCTTCTTTTAGTGAGGCTGCAAGAGGTTTTTCGCAGAACACAAACTTTCCGGCTCTGGCTGCCGCAATAGCAATATCTTTATGCTGGTCAGGAGGGGTTGTTATGTCAACAATATCTATATCATCTCTGTTAACGACTTTTTTCCAGTCGGTTGTTCTTTCTTCCCATCCAAATTGTTCCTGAGCTATTGATAAGGGTTTATCATGTCTTCCACAGATTACTTTCATTACAGGAATTAACGGAAGATCAAAAAACAAAGATACATCTTTATATGCGTGAGAATGAGCTTTTCCCATAAACTTATAACCAATCAATCCTACGCCTGTCTGTTTTTTCCCCATATCTTCCTCCATGTTATTTTTTTTCTTTTTCCTGTGTTTTTTGCTCTGATGTTTTTTCAAGTCCTGCTTTTTGTTTTATCTGTTTGATTATCTGGTTAGCTATTTCTGGATTATCTTTCAAAAACCTAACTGAATTTTCCTTCCCATGACCGATGGATTTTTCGCCAAAATACAGGTGTGTGCCCTTTCTCTCGATAACTGAAAGGGCAAGCCCTGCGTCTATAACCGAGCCTTCTTTTGAAATTCCAGAATCAAAAAGAATATCAATTTCTGCTTCTTTAAAAGGCGGAGCCACCTTGTTTTTTACAACCTTCGTTCTTATCCTGATTCCATACATTTCTCCCTGACCGGTTTTCAGGTTTTCAATCCTTCTCACCTCAAGTCTTACAGACGAATAGAATTTAAGTGCTCTGCCGCCAGGGGTGGTTTCAGGGTTACCAAAAAATACTCCTATTTTTTCTCGCACCTGATTGATAAAAACTGCTGCGGTTTTCGATTTGCTGATGTACCCCGTTAGTTTTCTTAAAGCCTGGGACATGAGTCTTGCTTGAAGTCCCATAACAGACTCACCCATTTCTCCCTCAAGTTCCGCTCTTGGAACAAGTGCAGCGACTGAATCGATGACAACCACATCTATTGCATTACTTCTTATCAGAGATTCAGCAATTTCCAGTGCCTGTTCCCCTGTATCCGGCTGACTTATCAAAAGTTCATCCAGATTAACACCGAGTTTTTGTGCATACTGAGGATTGAGGGCGTGTTCTGCATCTATAAATGCGGCCTGTCCACCACCTTTCTGAGCCTCAGCGATCACCTGCAGGGCAAGGGTTGTTTTTCCGGAAGATTCCTGTCCGAATATTTCTGTTACTCTTCCTCTTGGAATCCCACCCACACCCAGTGCCAGATCCAGTGTTATTGCACCTGTTGGTATTGCATCAACTTCAAGACGCGTTTTTTCTCCAAGCTTCATTATGGAACCCTTACCGAAATTTTTTTCAATCTGCTCTATAGCCATAGATAATGCTTTGTCTTTATCCATTTCAGTTTCCTCCAAGTGGTATGTTTATAAGTTCTCTGTATTCAGAACCTTCTGGATGTAAAATTGATTCAAATATTGTAATTTTTCTAACAATCATTTTTCCCCATGGTCTATCGTGAAAATTTTTTTCCAGTTCATTTATTATATCGGGAGATAGATCCGTTTTTATCCTGCCGACAGTGATGTGACCCTGAAATTTATTTTCAGGTTTCAATCCGATTTTTTCAGCAGCATTTTCTGTAAAAATATAGATTTTTCTGAGAACAGGATTTTCATCAATGCCCACCCATATAACTCTGGCTTTTCTTCTGGACGGGAAAAAACCTATACCGTGTATATTAATTGAAAATGGTTTGAGTCCCGAACAACTTTTTGAAAGCTCGTTTGAGAAATTCTCACACATTTCTTGATTTATATTACCAAGAAATCTTAAGGTTAGATGCAGATTTTTTGAGGGAACAACTTTTATTTTATCTCTGTGTCTATTAATTATTTCAAGCAATTTCGTTATTTCTTTAATCACTCCATTTTCAATCTTTACTGCTGAAAAGATCCTCATGGTTTCTTGGTCATAAACTGTTCAAGCCAGTTTTTGACGATATCTTTTGCACCGAGACCGAAAGCAAGAGCAAAAGCAAGTGCGCCGCTTGCAAGGATTATATTAAAAACTGATGTTACAAAATTTCCTCCTATGCCCATTTCTTCAAGTGCAAGTACCACACCAAATATGATTATTACAACTTTGGCCGTTTTGCCAAGTATCTGCGATTGTTGAATACCTGCGTTTCCTGCTGCGGTATTTACAACTCCTTCAACTATATTGCCGACAAGGAGGGCTGCAATAAAAAGAATTAGTCCTATAATGATTTTAGGTATAAAAGAAAGCAGATTTTCTATTACCTCTGAAGGTATCGGAACTCCTGCAACACTTATTGAGAGAAATACCACAACTATCAAAAGGAGCCAGTATACAACGCTTGCCATCAGTTCTGAGGGTTCTTTTGTTATCTGTCCTCTCAAGAGTATCTCTCTGAAACCAGAATCTTCGACCAGTTTATCAACTTTAAGCATCTTAAGAAATTTTGTTGCAAGGATTTTGAAGACCTTTGCTATTATCCAGCCGACAATGAAAACCAACAATCCAAAGAGAAGTTTTGAGATGACGGTTCCCATCTTGCTGATAAGTTCTTTTGTTGGTGCAATTAACAATTCACTCATATTTCCCCCCTGTCAGATAAACAGGAAATAGGAATATTCAGGGCTTATTTTTTCTTCAGCCAGGGCATCATACTTCGCATTTTTGCTCCAACATCTTCAATCAGATGTTTTTCCGCCCTTTTCACCAGTGCATTGAATACCGGTCTACCAACTCTATTTTCGAGAATCCATTCTCTCGCGAAAGTTCCTTCCTGGATTTCGGTCAAGATTTTTTTCATTTCTTTGCGAACTGAATCATTGATAATTCTGGGTCCTCTTGTCATATCTCCATATTCAGCGGTATCGCTGATTACCTTTCTCATACCCTGAATGCCTCTTTCAATTATAAGATCAACAATTAACTTCAGTTCGTGGCAGGTTTCATAATAAGCAATTTCTGGTTGATATCCTGCTTCAACAAGGGTTTCAAAGGATGCTTTGATGAGTTCAGTAACTCCACCGCAAAGCACAACCTGTTCTCCAAAAAGATCCGTCTCTGTTTCCTCCTGAAATGTCGTTTCCACAACCCCGCATCTTGTTCCACCAAGTCCCTTGGCGTAAGCAAGAGCAATTTTTAGAGCATTTCCTGTTGGGTTTTGTTCAACCGCGACCAGACACGGAACACCTTTTCCTTCAACAAATTGAGTTCTTACAAGATCTCCAGGACCTTTTGGAGCCACCATGAAAACATCTATTGACGCGGGTGGTTTTATCTGGCTGTAGACAATTGAGAAACCATGAGCAAAACCAAGTGCTTTTCCGTCTTTGAGATTTGGTTTTATTTCATTTTCATACACAATTGGCTGAAGATTGTCCTGTGTCAGCATCATCATGACATCTGTTTCCCTGACAAGTTTTGCTGTGTCAACAGGTTCAAATCCGTCTTTTTCTGCAAGTGTCCAGTTGTTTGTTCCCTTTAATTCAGCAACCATCACTCTTAATCCGCTATCACGAAGATTCAGTGCATGTGCTCTGCCCTGACTTCCATATCCAATTATACCGATGGTCTTACTCTTAAGAATATTTAAATCCGCATTGCTGTCATAATAGATTTTCGCCATCTTTCCCTCCAATTTTTATATGGTTTAGAAGTTTACTTTTCTTTGCTCGTATCCCTGCAAATTGCTATTCTTCCTGTTCTGGTCATTTCTTTTATTCCAAAACCCTTCATCAAATCTATCATTGCATCAACTTTAGCTTTGCTTCCAACCAGCTCTATCGTCAAACTTTTCCTGCTGACATCAACGATTTTTGCTCTGAATATATTAACCAGCTGTACTATTTCGTTTCTTGCACTGCTACCGGCTGTATTCACCTTCAGAAGAACAAGTTCTCTTTCTATATGGGCCTCAGTTGTCAGGTCCTGGACTTTAATCACATCAATTAATTTGTTAAGTTGTTTATATATCTGTTCAAGAATCTTTTCATTGCCTTTTACAACAATGGACATTCTTGAAACAGTTGGGTCTTCTGTTTCAGCAACAGCAAGGCTATCGATATTGTAGCCTCGTGCAGAAAAAAGCCCTGAAATTCTTGCAAGTACTCCTGATTTATTCTCAACCGTGACCGAAATGATATGGCGTTCAATTGAATCCATCTATGCAAGACCTCCTATCATTTCTTTTAGACTTGCACCGGCAGGAACCATTGGAAAAACATTTTCCTCCGGCTCGACAACACACTCAACAAACACAGGACCTGTTTTATGATTAAGAGCCCTTGTGAGTATTTTCTTTAATTCTTCACGTTTTGTAGCTCTGTATCCGGTTGCACCATAAGCTTCTGCAATCTTAACAAAATCGGGTTGTTTTCCTTTCAAACAGGTAAAAGCGTATCTTTTCTGATAAAAAAGTTCCTGCCACTGTCTCACCATTCCGAGATGACAATTATTAAGAATAATCACCTTAACAGGTATTTTCTCTGCCACAGCGGTACTCAGTTCCTGAATATTCATCTGGATACTTCCATCTCCCGCAATATCAATTACTGTTTTATCGGGATAGGCAACCTGTGCGCCTATCGCGGCTGGAAATCCAAAACCCATGGTTCCGAGCCCACCCGAAGAGATGAAAGTTCTTGGATGTTTGAATTTGTAATACTGTGCAGCCCACATCTGATTCTGTCCTACCTCAGTTGTTATAATTGCTTCACCTTTTGTCAACTCCGAAATTGTTTCGATGACAAACTGTGGTTTAAGCCCATCTGTATTCTTATAATTCAACGGATATTTTTTCTTCCATTCGGAAATCCTTTCAATCCATTCTGCTGTACTTGTTTTTGGTATATTTTTTACAAACTGTGCCAGAATATTTTTAACATCGCCCACAATTGGAATCTCAACAGCCACATTCTTTCCTATAGAGGCAGGATTTATATCAATATGTATGATTTTTGCATGAGGAGCAAACTCACTTATCTTACCGGTGACCCTGTCATCAAACCGGCACCCTGCTGCTATCAGGACATCGGCTTCCATTATAGCGTTATTACCATATCTTGTTCCATGCATTCCAATCATACCCAGATGCAGATCGTGTTCTGTTGGAAAACTGCCGAGACCCATCATTGTGAGGGCAACAGGTATTTTAGCTTTTTCTGCAAGACTCCTGAGTTCATCGGATGCATTGGCGCTTATAACTCCGCCGCCCGCAAGAATGATCGGCTTTTTTGAGCAAGCAATCAATGAAAGGGCTCTTTCAATCTGAAGCGGATGACCGTTATAAACAGGTTTATAGCTTCTTATTTCTATTTTTTCAGGATAATTAAAATCCGTTTCAGCTCGCTGTACATCCACGGGAATGTCAATAAGCACAGGTCCTGGTTTTCCTGTTTTTGCAATGTAAAAAGCTTCCTTGAATACAGTTCCAATCTGTTCAACGTTTTTCAGAAGATAATTATGCTTGGTTATGGGTCTTGTGATACCGGTGGTATCAACCTCCTGGAATGCATCGTTACCTATCAGATGCGTTGCCACCTGTCCTGTGATTGCGACCATTGGAATCGAATCCATATATGCTGTTGCAATTCCTGTTACCAGGTTTGTTGATCCGGGTCCTGAGGTAGCAAGGCATACACCAACTTTTCCGGATGCTCTTGCATAACCATCTGCAGCATGAGCGGCGCCCTGTTCGTGTCTGGTTAATATAAATTTTATTCCGCTATCGTAGAGCGCATCGCAAAGGGGCAGTACCACTCCTCCAGGGTACCCGAAGATCACTTCCACTTTTTCTTTTTTAAGGCATTCAACAATTATTTTTGAACCGGTCATCAATTCTCCTTGCTTTACTTAAATTGCAGGCAAAGCAATTTCTTGTGAAAAATACGGATTTTCTGATTGTTTCTTATTCAGTTCATTATAAGACCGGATGTGTTTGGTGTCAAGCGATTTTTTAACGTCTTATAATCTGTTCCCTGGATGAACCCACTGATACAGCGGAAATTTTTATTCCAACCAGTTCCTCTATCTTCTCAATGTATTTTTTTGCCCTTGCAGGTAAATGGCTAAATTTAGAGATGTTGTTTATGTTTTCGTTCCAGCCAGGTATTTCCTCATATTGAACTTCAACATTTTCGAAAATTGTGGTATCAAGTGGATACTTATCAAGCGGTTTACCTTCATGAAAATATTTAACACCAACTTTTATTGTATTAATACCTGACAATACGTCCAGTTTTGTAATGATTAATTCATCTATTCCGTTTAATGCAACAGCATATTTTACGATAACCGCATCAAACCAGCCACATCTCCTTGGTCTTCCTGTTGTTGCACCGAATTCGTTTCCTACTGTTCTCAGTTTTTCATTCAATTCGCCTTCCATTTCTGTGGGAAAAGGTCCCATACCCACTCTTGTTGTATATGCTTTTGCAACGCCTATTATTTTTTTAATTCTCTTTGGTCCGATGCCAAGACCGGTACATACACCACCTGAGATAGGATTTGATGCGGTCACATATGGATAGGTACCGAAATCAATATCAAGAAAAGTTCCTTGAGCTCCCTCTGCAAGAACCTCTTTCCCTCTGTCAAGCGCATCGTTGAGATATGATGAAACATCCACTGCAAACTCTTTGAATCTTTTTCTGTACCTGCCATATTCTTCAGCAAGTTTATCCACATTAATAACAGACTCCTTATAGTATTGCTGTAAAAGATAATTTTTCAGTTCAAGTGCTGTATGCAACTTTCTTATAAAAAGTTCTTCATTAATGAAATCGACAACTCTTATGCCAATTCTTCCATACTTATCCGTGTAGGTTGTACCAATGCCTCTTCCTGTTGTGCCAAGTTTTTCGGCTCCTCTTTTTCTGTCTTCAATCTGGTCAAGTAATTTATGATAAGGCAGGGTTAAATGAGCATTTTCTGCTATCATAAGACGTCCGGTAAAATCCACACCCTGATTTTCTATCTCTGTCAATTCCTGAAAAAATGAAGCAGGATCAATAACAACGCCGTTGCCTATAACTCCAATGATATTATTGTGAAGTATTCCTGAGGGTACAAGATGAAAGACAAATTTTTGATTATTATGAATAACAGTGTGTCCCGCGTTTGCTCCACCCTGATATCTCGCAACTATGTCATGTTTTGCAGCAAGAGTGTCTATGATTTTACCTTTACCTTCATCACCCCACTGCATACCAATCACAACAGTAACCATTTATGTTCCCAGTTTCTCTATTATTGCATTGCCCATTTCTTCTGTACTTGCACCTGGTAATCCTTCAGGTTTGAAATCATATGTTGTATATTTCCCTTCTTCTATAACATGAGCGATAGCATTTTCAAGTTTATTTGCTGCTTCTGATTCATTTATATAACGGAGCATCAAAACCGCTGCCAGTAGTTGAGCTGTCGGATTTACAACATTTTTGCCTGCATATTTTGGAGCACTTCCATGAGTTGGTTCAAAGATTGCCACATTGTCTCCATAATTGGCGCCCGGAGAAAGTCCCAGTCCACCAACAAGTCCAGCGCACAGGTCAGAAAGAATATCACCATAGAGATTAGGACAGGCTAAAACGTCATATTTTTGAGGTTTTTGAACAAGTTGCATTGCCATGTTATCAACAATTCTGTCTTCAAATTCTATATCAGGATACTCTACAGCAACCTTTTTTGCAGTTTCCAGGAAGAGTCCATCAGTAAATTTCATAATGTTTGCCTTATGGACAGCAGTAACCTTTTTTCTTCCATTTTTTCTTGCAAGTTCAAAAGCAAATCTAACAATTTTTTCTGTAGCTGAAATTGATATGGGTTTTATACTTATACCAGAATCCTTTCCAATCTTTTTTCCAAGCAACCTGTTTATCTCGTCAATAATCTGGATTGTTTCAGGTTTTTCTATTTCAAATTCTATACCCGCATAAAGATCTTCCATATTTTCTCTCACAATAATCAGATCTATCTGATCATAAAGAGTTCTTGCTCCTTTATAGACCTTGAATGGTCTTACGCAGGCATAAAGGTTAAAGATCTGTCTCAATGCAACATTTATGCTTCTATAACCGCTTCCGACCGGTGTTGTTATTGGTCCTTTCAAGCATATTTTGTTCTTTTTGATTGATTCTATGGTTTTTTCCGGAAGTGGATCGCCATATTTTTCTATCGCAGGTATGCCTGCTTCACATTCTTCCCATTCAATATTAACTCCGCTTGCTTCTATACATTTTTTAGTTATTTCTGTTATTTCAGGTCCAATACCATCACCTGGAATCAATGTTATTTTATGCTTTTTCATATCCGGAAGTCCCTGTATTTTTTTAAATAGTTGATTACGCCGCCTTCGTTGATAATCCTGATTAAAAAATCAGGAAGAGGCCTTATTTGAATGGTTTCATTCGTTGTTTGATTATGAATTTTCCCATTGACAAGGTCCACCTTCAAAATGTCGTTTTGAGTGATTAAATCTGTATT
>Ga0116202_10000487_pt1 | contig 22021 bp, 24 predicted proteins | sample LakKivw325mmetaG_FD_94479 | JGI IMG/M metagenome (GOLD analysis project Ga0116202, IMG submission 94479) | Anoxic lake water microbial communities from Lake Kivu, Rwanda to study Microbial Dark Matter (Phase II) - Lake Kivu water 325m metaG | ecosystem: Environmental > Aquatic > Freshwater >... | reverse complement strand
CCAAGTTTGTTGAAAGCCAGGGCTTTGAGGTTTAACGATTTTTCGCCCAGCAGGTAAGCAGCCAGCATGGTATCGAAGGTCAGGTTCTTTAGGTTAATACCGTATTCGGCCAGCACGGTCATATCGAACTTGCCATTTTGCGCTATCTTTGGGATTTCGTTGTCTTCGAGCACAGGTTTCAGCTTTGCGGCTACTTCAACTACCGGCAACTGAGTTATCTGGCTCAAGCCGCGGTGCCCAACCGGTATGTAGTAGGCTTCTCCTGCAGTTGACGATAGCGAGATGCCGACAAGCTCACAAAGCATTACTTCTTTGGCTGATGTCTCGGTATCTACGGTGATCTCTGTGGCTGCCCGCAGTCTATCCACCAGATTGTCCAGCTCCCGTTCAGTACTTATCGTATGGTAGTCTTTGCTGACAGGAGGCTTCGCCGCAGCCAGGGGCAGCTGCTGTTCAATCTCCTCCGGCAGTCGGGATAGTAGCTGAACGAACCCAAGTTCGCGGAAGAGTTCCACCACCTGGTTTCTGTCATAGGCTGTAACATGGCAGGCGTCCAGATTGAAGTCGATAGGTACGTCGGTGACTATGGTGGCCAGTTCTTTATTACGAAAAACGCGCTCCTTATTCTCGCTGAGCAAGTTCCGTATCCTTTCAGGTGTAACTTCGTCAATGTGGTCGTAGATTCCCTGCAGGCTGCCGAACTGACTGAGCAGCTTGGCTGCTGTCTTATCGCCTATGCCGGGCACGCCAGGTATGTTGTCCGAAGGGTCGCCGGTCAAAGCCTTGAGTTCAGCCAGTTGGCCGGGAGGTATTCCGTATTTTTCCCCAACAGCGGCTTCATCATATATTACGGTATCGCTGAAGCTGCGCCTGGGCGACATCACCTTTGTTTTCTCAGATACCACCTGCAGCATATCGTTATCGCCGGTTACCACCAGCGTGTCCACGTTCTTTTTCTCGGCCTGACGGCTCAAGGTACCCAGCACGTCATCGGCTTCGAAGCCTTCGATTTCGAAGGTGGGAATGTGAAAGGCTTCGGCCAGTTGATGGACTCGATGAATCTGACTGATGAGTTCTTCGGGAGCTTTCGGTCGCTGGGCTTTATAGTCCTCGAATTTCTCGTGGCGGAAGGTAGGTCCGGGGCGGTCGAAGGCAATAGCCCAGTAGGTCGGCTTTATTTCGTTCAAAACCTTGAGTAAGGTGCTGGCGAAACCCTGCACAGCGTTGACAATTTCACCGGTCCTGGCTATGGTTAGAGGGGGTATGGCATGAAAAGCCCGGTGAATCAGGGCGTTTCCATCGAAGAGAAGCAGAAGTGGTTTTTCTTTAGACAAAACTATATTCGAACCTTTTTTCAGGTTAATTATATCTCAAGTTGACAGCCATGGTATACTATTTGCTCACTCTGAACAGGTAGTTAAAAATGAACAAAAAGGACTTTCTATCCGTAGCTGATTTAAGCCCGGCGGAGATCGAGAAAATTGTCGCTCGTGCTCTGAAAATTAAGCGCAGACGCGTGCCGAATATGTTGTGGGGCAAGATACTGGCACTGCTGTTTGAGAAGCCGTCCCTGCGGACGCGCGTCAGCTTTGAGGTCGGAATTCATCAGCTGGGAGGTTATTGCCTTTATCTGTCACCTGAGGAGGTAGGCCTGGGCAAACGTGAGCCGGTTTCAGACGTGGCCCGGGTGCTGAGCCGCTACGTGCACGGCATCATCGCCCGTACCTTCTCTCATGAAAACTTACGTGTCCTGGCAAATTATTCCACCGTTCCGGTGATTAATGCCCTCTCCGATTTGGAGCATCCGTGCCAGGCATTGGCCGACATAATGACCATTCGTGAGAAAAAGGGGAAACTCAAGGGATTAATGCTGGCCTATATCGGTGACGGTAATAACGTTGCCAATAGCTTGCTACTGGCGTCCGCAGCCACAGGCATAAACTTTCATATCGCCTCACCGGCCGGTTACGAGGTGGACAAAGATGTATTGCAGACAGCCAAAGGCCATGCCTCCAAGAGCGGCAGTCAGATTTTGTTAACGAATACTCCGGAACAAGCGGTCAAGGATGCGGATGTAGTTTACACGGACGTCTGGATCAGCATGGGGCAGGAGGCCGAAGCACAGAAGCGCCGCCAGGCCTTTGCCGGCTATCAGGTTAATGCTGGATTATTAGCTTTAGCCAAAAAAGATGCCATATTTATGCATCCTCTGCCGGCACACCACGATGAGGAGGTTGCCGGCGGAATCCTGGAAGACCCTCGCTCAGTCGTCTTTGACCAGGCAGAGAACAGGCTGCATGCGCAGAAGGCGCTGCTGATAGAGATGTACAGCAGGGTTGGACGCACCCGATAGCAAATGGTATCCTTAGTCATGCTTTTTAGGTACGCAGTTCCGGGGGCAAAAAATACAGAAATATGAAACCTGTTGTAGCTATAATTGGACGAGCCAACGTCGGAAAATCGACGCTGTTTAATCGCCTTGCCGGCGAATCGGTTGCCGTCGTTGAAGACCTGCCGGGTACGACTCGTGACCGAGTCTTTGCCGATATTTCCCGAGAAAGCAGAGAGGTGACGCTGGTCGATACAGGCGGCCTGGATTTAAAGCCTACCTCTTCTCTAGCTCAGAAAGTCAGAGAGCAGGCTGAAGCAGCCGTATCCGAAGCGGATGTCATTATTTTCATGGTGGGCGTTCGCGACGGCGTCATTGCCGCCGATTGTGAGATAGCCGACCTGCTGCGCATGTGTCAGAAACCCATAGTGTTGGTGGCTAACAAAGCAGATAACTCCAAATTAGAAAATCAGATTAACGATTTCTACAAGCTGGGTGTGGGCGCTCCGCTGGCTATAAGCGCCCAGCATAATCGGGGTATAAATGAACTGTGGCAGGCCATTGTGGCGTTGCTTCCCGAAGTTTCTGATATTCCGGCTGATTCGGATAGACCGAAACTGGCGATCGTTGGCCGGCCCAACGCAGGCAAATCGATGTTGCTGAACGCCATCGCCGGGGAGGAAAGGGCTATCGTCCACGAAACACCGGGAACCACTCGTGACGCAGTGGACGCGGTCATCACATTCAAAGGACAGGAGTTGCTGCTCATAGATACCGCCGGAATAAGGCGACGCAGCCGGGTCGACACCGGTGTGGAATACTACAGCCTGATTCGGGCTTTACGCGCCATCAACCGCTGCGACGTGGCCCTGCTGGTTACGGATGCCACCGAATTCATAACCGCTCAGGACGTACACATCGCCGGCTATATAAAGGAATCAGGAAAGGGCATGGTACTGATTGTCAATAAGTGGGACCTCATCCCGGAGCAGCCAAGGGAAGCATACTTGCAGGAAGTACGGCGGAAACTAAAGTTTATGTCTCATGCGCCGGTCCTTTTTGTTTCGGCTAAATATTGTCGCGGCATAGATGATATAATACATCAGGCTCTGCAGGTATGGCATGAGACTACGAAAAGACTGGCAGACCCGGTGGTAGATGAGTTCATCAAGCAGGCGGTTATGTCTCATACAAGGCCTAGGAAAGGTTTAAGGCAACTGGAAGTTATACGCGCCTACCAGGGCGGCATCAGGCCACCCAGCTTTACACTTCTGGTCAATGACCCGCAGCTGGTTCATTTTTCGTATCAGCGCTATCTGGAAAACAAACTACGGCAAACCTTCGGGTTTTCCGGCACATCGCTACGGCTTATATTTAAAAAGGCACCTTCGAGAAAGCTTCAAAAAGTGGGGTGACACCAGATGATTGCAGCTAAATTTATTCTTATGGCGGTAGTCGGCTATCTTGTGGGTGCCATACCGTTCGCCATGATAATCAGCCGGCGCATGGCGGGAGTCGATATCTCCAAGAAGGGCAGTGGCAATATCGGCGGAACCAACGTGCTTCGCGTTTTAGGCTACAGGGCCGGGGCGATTACGGTAATTCTCGATCTGGCCAAGGCGCTTTTGCCCGTGATACTGGCCAGATTTGTCATAGGCGACAGTGTTCTGCCCATTGCCGGATTCACACTTGACTGGCGATGGGCTCAAGTGATCACGGCCTTAATGGTGATGGTGGGGCATAACTGGTCGATATATATCAAGTTCCGCGGTGGCAAGGGCGCTGCTGTCTACTATGGGAGCTGGTTTGCCATCTGGCCGGCTGTGGGGCTGTTCGGCGGTATAGTGCTGATAATAACTGTTCTGTTAAGCAAATATATGTCAATGGGCTCGATACTGGGCTCTTTAAGTATCCTGTGCCTGTTCATAATAATGACCCTGACCGGCGCTGCGCCGCCCGTCTACTTGATCTACAGCCTGATAGCGGCCGCTTTGATTATATACCAGCACCGCACCAATATCAGTAGATTACAGACCAAGACGGAGAGCCGGCTGGACCAGGGCCCCAATAAGCTAAGCTTGTGATTTGAAGCGAGTCTATTTTTGAAAAAATCCCTGCCTTCGTCTGGGAGTAACTATGCCTAAAGTCACTGTTATCGGTGATACCACGTGGGGTAAGACGCTGGCGAATTTGTTGGCTGCCAGAGGTGCCCGGGTCAGCGTTTGGACACGGACTGAATCCAGGGCCAGCGAGTTGACAAAAAATGCCGCCTCCCAGGGCGGTTTAGAAAACCGTGTTACCTTTAACGGCAACATCGAAGAATCATTGAGCGGCTCGGAGTTCGTGGTTTGTGCTGTGCCGGCTCAACGTATGCGGCAGAATTTACAGCTGAGCTCACCCTATTTGGGTACTTCGACAGTTTTAATCAGTGTGGCCAAGGGGCTTGAGGCTGAGACAGGTAAAAGGATGTCGGAGGTCATAGCAGATGAGTTGCCCTCTGTTTCTGAGGGCAGGATATGTGCCCTATCCGGCCCCAACTTATCGGGTGAGATTAACCAGGGCCTGCCGGCTACGTCAATGGTGGCGGGCCACGACCTGCAGGTGGCCAAGCAAGTACAGAGGCTGCTTGACTCACCCGAGTTTACTGTTTTTATCAGCGATGACATTATTGGGGTTGAACTATGCGGAGCGCTCAAGAATGTGATTGCCGTGGGTGCAGGTATAATGGACGGGCTTGAACTCGGCAACAATGCTAAAGCGGCGTTTATTACTTTAGGCTGGAAAGACGTTGTGGCGCTGGGAACAGCGCTGGGAGCCAGGATGGACACGTTCTACGGGCTGGCCGGCCTGGGTGACCTAATAGCCACGGGGAACAGCTCGTTGAGCCGTAACCATTATGTTGGCTATGAACTGGGCAAGGGCCGGGCTTTAAGCGAGATAATAAAGTCCATGACGCAGGTGGCTGAGGGTGTGGATACGGCCGTAGCGGCACATAAGCTGGTTACCGAGGCCGGGCTGGAAGCGCCGATAGTAAATCTCGTCTACAGTGTGTTATTTGAATCGCTGCCACCGGCCGAAATATCGTTGCGGTTTAAGAACGGACTGAAACCTGACTAAGGCTGACCATCCCCTACTCGATAACTTCGTGGTCTTCTGGTTCTGGCATTTCAGCTTCTGGTAAGGTATCGGACAATTCTTCCAGAAGCCGACGCTGGCTGGCAGTGATAGACCTGGGCGTTACTACGCGGACCACGACAAGTTCGTCTCCCTTACCCCTACCATGCAGGTGTGGTACGCCTTTGCCTTTAATTCGGAATGTCTTTCCCGTCTGCGTGCCCGGCGGAATCTTCAATGATACCTTGCCCTCGAGTGCCGGCACTTCTATCGTATCTCCGAGCGCGGCCTGTGCGAAATTGATCGGCATTTCATAGAAGATATCGTAGTCCTCGCGGACAAAGAACTTGTGAGGCTTTATTGAAAAGTTTATATAGACGTCGCCCGAAGCGCCGCCGTACTTACCGGCGTCGCCTTCATTCCGGAGGCGCATCTGATAGTTCTCGTCGATTCCCGGTGGAATGGTTACGGTGAGCTTTCTTTTCACTTTCTCCTTGCCGTTGCCTTTGCAGTGCCGGCAAGGATCGCTGATAACCGTGCCTTCTCCCTTACAGTGCGGGCAGGTAGCAGCATGGACGAAACGACCGAAGATACTTTGCTGGACCCGGCGAATTTCACCGTTACCGTTGCAGTTCGGACATTTCTGCGGATTTGTCCCCGGCTTGCTTCCGACGCCATGACACACGGAGCAGTTTTCTATACGCCAGGTCTCGAATTCCTTAGTGGCTCCGAAAACCGCCTCTTCGAAGGAAAGAGTAAGATTGGCGCGCAGGTCGGCACCTTTTTGAGGGGCGCGGTGTTGGGCTCTAGCTGTTGTGGCACCAAAAAAGGCGTCGAATATGTCACCCAGACCGCCAAAGCCGATATCATCGAAACCGAACAAAGAACCGGTAGCTACACGGCCGAAGCGGTCGTAGGAGGCGCGCTTCTCAGAGTTAGATAAAACTTCATAGGCTTCATTTATTTCTTTGAATTTCGCCTCGGCTTCAGGCTGCCGGTTATGGTCGGGATGGTACTTAAAGGCCAGCTTGCGGAATGCCTTTTTGATTTCCTCGTCACTGGCGTTTCTCGGCACTCCGAGTATCTGGTAGTAGTCTCGATTATTCGGCATGTGGTTTGCCTCGGATTAACATTTGAGTATAGCCGAAAAATCGAATTTTTGGCAAATTTTGAACGTGATGTCGACGGATTTTAGGTTTGTCTTGTCACTGGAGCTGATGTATGATGGACTATTAAATGAGAGAAAAACTGAGGAAGGCTCTGGCTGCCCGTCAGAGGCTGAGCATAAACGATATGGGGTTGACCGAGGCTGCGGTCCTCATTCCGATTTTCTGTAAGGGCGGTGAATATCACATACTTTTCACCAAGCGCAGTGACCGTGTTATGCATCACAGAGGCCAGATATCCTTTCCGGGCGGAGCCAAAAGCCAGGGCGATGCTAGCCTTCGTGATACAGCGCTCAGGGAGAGCTGGGAGGAGATCGGACTGAAGGTTAAAGACGCCGAAGTTGTGGGCGAACTGGATGATACTCCAACCACTACGTCCGGTTTTAAAATAGCCCCCTTCGTAGCTTTTATACCCTATCCATATGAATTTACGCCGAGTCCTTATGAGATAAGTAAAATTTTTAGCGTGCCCATCTCAGCCTTGCTGCACAGAGCTAGAAAGAAGAAAGAACGCTATACATTTGGCGGTAAAGCCTACGTCGGTTATTCCTACGAGTACCAGGGCCGTTTGATTTGGGGGGCAACGGCCAAACTCGTACAACAGCTTATCGAGGTCTGGGAATCCGCTTGCCGAAGCTAAAACCGGCTAAATCTTAACAATTTATTGTTAACTATCATCATAATATTACTTGACAAAACTTACAATTATAGTTATAATTTAGCGTACTAAAGAAGGATTGGGATTATGGCGAATAAAGATTACTATGCAATCCTGGGTGTAAGCCGTACTGCTACCGACAAGGACATAAAACTGGCTTATCGCCGGCTTGCCCGAAAATATCATCCGGACGTAAATCCCGGGGATAAGTCAGCAGAGGCCAGATTCAAAGAGATAAACGAGGCCTATGAGGTACTTTCCGACCCCGAAAAACGAAAGAAGTACGACCAGTTCGGTGAACAGTGGCAATTTGCCGACCAGTTCGCCAAAGCCGGACAGGGGGGTAGATGGGATTTTAGCAGGCAGGGCGGTTACACTACTTATGACTTCGGCGACCTTGGCGATTTAGGCGACATATTCAGTAATGTTTTCCAGGGTTTCGGCACCGGCGCCGGCACGGCTCGCCGGGCAGCCAGGCCCAGAGCCTTGGAGCATCCTGTCGATGTCACTCTGGAGGAAGCCTATCAGGGCACCAAGCGTGTCATCCAGATTCAGGGTGAGGAAATTTGTCCCACCTGCGGCGGCACCGGCAGGGTAGGTAGGACGCGCTGTTCCATGTGCGGAGGCTCCGGCAGGCTATTGAAACCCAGACGGCTCGAAGTCAAAATTCCAGCCGGCGTTTCAGATGGCTCAAGGGTGAGGATTGCCGGCCAGGGAAGCCAGAGTGCTGGCGGAGTTAGAGGTGACCTGTATCTGGTAGTCAGAGTACTGCCTCATCAGCTTTTTGAGCGAAAGGGAGACGACCTCTATGCCGAGATACAAATCCCGCTGGTTACAGCTATGCTCGGGGGCGAGGCGGCGGTACCGACATTGAAAGGTAAAGTGGCTTTGAAAATACCGGCGGAGACGCAGAACGGAAAGGTGTTCCGCCTGGCCGGGCAGGGCATGCCCCACTTAAACGATTCATCGAAGGGGGATTTGTTCGCCAGGGTGAAGGTGTTGCTGCCCACGAGATTAACTCCTCAGGAAAAGCAATTATTTGAGCAATTGAAATCGATAAGGCCTAACTAGGTGTATTGTCAGTGCAATAGTCAGGTGATAAGATAGAAATGAATCCGGCAGAAATAGAACCCAGATATGTGATTAGCGTGGCGGCTCGAATGGTGGGCATCGAGACGCATACGTTGCGATACTACGAAAGTATCGGTTTAGTACGGCCGTATCGCTCCAAGGGTAATATCAGATATTACTCCGAGGCCGATATTGATCGTTTGCGGCACATCAAATCCTTGATGGGTGACCTGGGTATCAACCTTGCCGGCATAGAGGTGGTCATAAGGATGGCAGAGAAAATGGCGGAAATGCAGCGCCGGATAAGCGAGATGCAATCTGAAATTGAGGGATTAAAGCAGGTTGAAGCCGCGGAATCCGAAAGGGGAAAGAGGAGAATAAAAAATGGCTAGAACAAAAACAAAATTAGCGCCTGCTAAATGGCAGATTACGGCAACGACCATCAAGTGTGATATGGTAGATGAGTACGTTACACTCATGGTTTACAAGGATTGGTCGACCAAATGTGTTTGGTACAGTCGTAATAAACAAAAGACAGTCGAAGATAAGAATTACAAAGTCGATAGGAAACTGAAGCCTAAGGTGGACAAATGCCAGGGGCCAGACTGTTCCTATGTTACCAGTTATAAAGATAAGCTGGTTAAAGAAGAACTTGGGGAGAAGAAGTAGATAATATGAGACCTGAAAGATTCACAGAACAGGCCAGAGAAGTTCTGGCCACTTCGCAAGGCATCGCCAGCCGCTATCACCACGTCCAGTGGGATGTTGAGCATATATTGCTAGCCTTGCTGGAGCAAAAGGATGGTTTAACATCGCAGATACTGGCCAAGCTGGGAGCAAATGTGGACGCAATAAAAGCCCGGGTTGAGGACGTTCTGGCGAAGGCACCCAAGGCGACCTACGAATCGGCGCAACTTTATGCCACTCCCAGAATTGCCAGACTTATGGATAGTGTTGGCCATGAAGCCGACCGGCTAAAAGACGACTTCATCAGCACCGAGCATCTGCTTATTGCCATTGCTGGTGATGACAGCGGCGAGTCAGCGGCAATTCTGAAGGAGTTTGGCGTCGACCGTGAAAAACTATATCAGGCGCTTCAAGATATCAGAGGCGGCCATAGAGTGGACAGCCCTACGGCTGAAAGCAAATACCGGTCCCTCGAAAAGTACGGCCGTGACCTGACGGAGCTGGCTCGGCAGGGCAAGCTTGATCCTGTCATTGGTCGCGACGAAGAGATAAAACGGGTAATGCAGATATTGACCCGCCGTACCAAGAACAATCCGGTTATTATTGGTGAAGCCGGTGTTGGGAAAACAGCTATTGCTGAAGGGTTGGCGCAGAAGATTGCAGCTGGCGATGTGCCCGATTCCCTTAAAAATAAAAAGGTTATCGCCCTAGACATGGGAGCGCTGGTTGCTGGCAGTAAATTCCGTGGTGAGTTTGAAGAAAGGCTGAAGGCAGTTATGGACGAGGTCCGCCAGGCCAGCGGCGAGATAATCCTGTTTATCGATGAGCTGCACACCGTAGTCGGTGCCGGTGCTGCTGAAGGCGCCATTGATGCCAGTAATATGTTAAAGCCGGCTCTGGCTCGAGGCGAGCTCCAATGTGTGGGTGCTACTACTCTCGATGAGTACAGACAGCATATCGAGAAGGACAAAGCTCTGGAGCGCAGGCTGCAGCCGTTGTTCATCAACGAGCCCAGTGTGGAGACAACGGTTGAGATGCTTTGCGGACTCCGGCCCAGATACGAAGCACATCACAAGATAAAAATTGATGATTCGGCTCTGGTAGCAGCTGCCAAGCTCAGCCAGCGCTACATCTCAGACAGGTTTCTGCCGGACAAGGCAATCGACCTTATCGATGAGGCAGCCAGCAAGCTGCGTATAGACATGGAAAGTAAGCCTTCGGATATCAGGGAATTGGATAGCGAAATAAAGCATCTGCAAGAAGAGGAAGACTCAGCCTCTCAGCGAGGAGACTATCAAAAAGCAGCCGAGCTCAAGTCACAAAGGTTACAGCTCGAACCAGAGCGTGATAACAAGGAAGCCGAGTGGCGCAAGGAGAAGAAAATCGACAGCGTTGTCGACGAGGAAACCATCGCCGAACTGGTTTCCAAATGGACGGGTATACCTGTATCCCGCATGCTGGAAGGCGAGTCTGAGAAGTTGGTTCACATGGAGGAGCGAATTCACGAGAGGATTGTGGACCAAGAAGAGGCGGTTTCCGTTATTTCTGAAGCCATCAGGCGGGGACGTGCCGGCCTTAAGGACCCGAAGCGGCCAATAGGCAGCTTCATATTTCTGGGGCCTACCGGCGTCGGCAAAACGGAGCTGGCCAAAGCCCTGGCGCAGTTCCTTTTCGATGATGAGGATGCCATGATACGGCTCGATATGTCCGAGTTCATGGAAAAACACACCGTATCGCGGTTGATAGGCGCACCGCCGGGATATGTTGGCTACGAGGAAGCCGGCCAATTGACTGAAGCCGTACGCAGGAGGCCGTTCCGGGTAATACTTTTCGACGAGGTGGAAAAGGCGCATCCCGATGTCTTCAACATACTGCTTCAGATACTTGAGGACGGCAGGTTGACCGATGGCCACGGCCGGACTGTAGACTTCAGAAATACAGTGGTGATAATGACCAGCAACCTGGGTACGCAGGAATTTCAGCGCCAGGCAATCGGTTTTTCCCGGCAGGAGAAAAGCGAGCAGCAGCGGTTGAAGAGTGCCGTGGATACAGAACTGAAAAAAACTTTCCGACCTGAGTTTTTAAACAGGGTTGATGATATCATCATCTTCCAGCCCTTGACTCAGGACGACCTGAAGAAGATTGTCGAACTATTGATACTGGAGGTGGAGAAGCGCCTGTCTGACAGGAATATAAAGCTCGACCTGGATGACGATGCCAGAGCCTGGCTGCTAAAAGAAGGCTATGAACCGGCGTACGGGGCGCGTCCATTACGGCGGGCCATTCAACGCTACGTCGAGAACCCTCTTTCCAGCAAAATACTGCAGGGTGAGATAAAAGACGGAGAGACGGTAGTTGTTAGCGTCAGTGGTGATGTGTTAAGCTTTAGCACCAAAAAAAAAGTAAAAGCGGCTAAATAGCCTTAAACCTGAATAATGGATGCGCTGAGCACAGAAAAAGAAGCCAGACCACGATTATCCACAAAAGACATAACGTTAGGTGTCCTGTCGCTACTGGTCACCATCGCTCTATGCGTTGTCGCTGTCATCTACAAAGATACCCTGATGGATACAGGACACCTGGCCCAGTACGGCCTTTTGGGCATGCTCATAATTGCTTTCCTTGGTGGAAGCATACTCAGCATGCTGGCTATACCGGTACCCTACTGGCTGCTGGTATTCACGCTGCCATCGATTCTGGCACCCCAATTTCAATTAGCTGCGCCGGTACTGGTGGGTCTGATATCCGGGCTTGGTGCCAGTCTGGGGCAGCTGCTAACGTTTATGCTCGGCTACGGCAGCCGGGACCTGTCTCAGAAACTGGCTTATAGGGTCAATAGAAACTGGTATGATAAGGCTATGAGGTGGGCGGAGCAGCATGGCTCGCTGTCCGTCTTTGTCATGTCAGCCGTGATAAATCCTTTTCACCTGCCCATGACACTGGCCATGGCCTCGCTCCGGTATCCAAGCTGGAAATTCTTCATTTTCTCTCTACTCGGGAATATAGTTAAAAGCACATTCATCGCCTTTTGCGGCTATTTCGGTCTGACATCATTGTTCCATTTCCTTGGAGTTTGAAAGGAGGCTTGAACCAGTTTGTATGTCTTCTGGTCCGTGGCAGGGGGCATATTTCTAGGGCTGACGGTCTGGCAAGTGGCCGTCTGGGCCGGTGAGATTTCCCAAAAAGACCATAGATATAAGGCTGCCGTTGAGCAATGTAAGAAACTCGGCAAACCGCTGCTGGTGGCCGGCGGCCCGTGGAGCAACAGAGGAATCCGCAAGAAGCTAAACATGCCGGCACACGGTGGCGGGGACGTCTGCCTTGATATCGATTGCCGGGCTTTCGCCGGGCATCCATGCGGACTGATAGCCGACGTCACACAAATCCCTTTTTCAGATAAGACATTCGGCGCCGCGTTTGCCAGCCATCTACTGGAACACCTGCCCTCCGTTTATTCTGCCAATCAGGCTCTGGATGAGCTTAGCCGCGTATCGGACTCAGTATTTCTGGTACACCCCTCAAGGCAATCCATCGGCGCCTGGCTCCATCGCGGCCATCACCTGTGGGTGTGGCAGGAGGGGAACACTGTATATTTTAAACAGAGGAACAGCTGGAAAGCTAAGAAGACGGCCAGATACCTGGAGGTAAATGGGTTCATCGGAGCCTCCGATTGATAAAAATTCGCCGGGAGGGTGAGGCCGCTATTTCGGCAGCAGACGGAATTCTGGCGGAGATGACGATTCAGGAGGAATCCTATCTTTTAGCTCGGGAAGTTTTTAAGGAACAGGGAAAGGCTGACGAGTTCGCCCGGCGGCTAATAGACGTTTGTCATCGCGCCAGGGGCAAAGAATTCCTTATTGTTCATAATCCCGGCGGCTGGGGACACGCCCGAATGCATGAGTGCCTCGAGTGGGAGAGAGGTCTCGTCACCGGCATAACAGGCATTTTACAAAAACTGGGGTACAGGTTTTTAGTTACACAGTACTTCCGAACGGGGCGCGGATTTAGAAATGAGGTTGGCGACCTTAAGGAGCAATTACGCTTTTTTTCTGATAAAGCAGAGACGATGGCAGCCTGGCTGCGTTTTATCGTTGCCCACGTCAAAGGTATAAGAATCGTCTTAATAGGTGTGAGCCAGGGGGCTGCCTTCGGTAATGCAGTCATGCAGTGCCTGGGCGTCGGCTGCCCGGTATACAGCATTGAACTGGGTTTTCCCTTTCTTTACCGCTACCGGCGTAAAGTTACGGAAAAAACTCTGGCTATTGACTCCAACGGCTTAAAATCCGACAAGTTCGTAAACGGCACTCTTTTACAGGCGGCTGTTATATTTCTGGCTGCCCCGTTAAAGTGGCTCGGTTATCGTATGCAGGGCAAAAAGGTACTGCTTTCCCACTGCGTCAGGGCACCGGGTCACGAATACGATTGCGGAAACCCGGTGGTTGGGGAGCAGATTACCGATTTTCTCGAGGCCAATTTCGGTCGACAGGCCCGACACCGACAAGAGAGTTTTAAAAGGTGACGATTTCAGAGAAGCCGGAATTGAAAAAAAGAGAATATGCTGGCGGCGGACTGCGCAATGTACTGCCATGGATCCGAGTTTTAGGAGTGTAACTGAGCCATGCCAAAAACCAGGTCTAAAGTTAAATCAAAAACCAGCGCCAGAGTTACACCGAAGGTAAAAGCCAGGGCCAGGCGAAAGCCAGCTCCCGAGTTTGAACTTCTGCCGCGACCCGAGCTCAGCCTTAAGAAGAGACCAAAACCAAGAAGCTGGCGGGTGGCGCTTCTTTTATCTCTTTTCCTGGGGCCGTTCGGGGCTGACAGGTTCTACATCGGTAGAACTCGCTCAGCGATAATCAAGCTGGTGACACTGGGCTGTTTTGGCGTGTGGTGGTTGACCGATTTTATCATCATTGCCAGCGACTGGCGCCTGGATGCCTGGGGACGGCCGCTGAAACACTGAACACGTTTGAGTTTCGGCGGGCTTTTTGCTAGACTTTTCGGCGTGGGGCTGTAGCTCAATCGGGAGAGCGTTTGACTGGCAGTCAAAAGGTAGTGGGTTCGAATCCCATCAGCTCCACCATTCAAATCCCCTTCGTTTGCTAACATTTTGCTAACATCCTCAACATCAAGTATCTTCGGTTTAAGCATCTTGTCAAAGCTCTCAGCTGCTGCTTCCTGCAGTCCGGGTAGTATGTGGCTGTAAATGTCGAGCGTTATAGATACCTTAGCGTGCCCCAACCGCTCGCTAACGATCTTGGGATGTATTCCCGCCTTTAGCATTAGTGTAGCGTGAGTGTGTCTAAGGTCATGGAATCTCATGTGCGGTAGCCCTGCTTTTTGGAGTATGTTGCCGAATGCTTGTGTCACGGTATCAGGGTCAATGGGCTCCCCATCGATATGTGCAAATACAAAGTCGTTATCAGACAAAGGCTTATCTATAATTTCTCTCTGCCTCGCTTGTTCAATTTTATAGTTGCTCAGCATTAACGTCAGCGTTGGCGGTAAAGCTATCATTCTTCTGCTGTGCTGGCTCTTAGGTTCTTTTATTACGGTTTGCCTATTAAGTCGGTATAATGAATTGACCACTGATAGTGTTGACATGGCCAGGTCGATATCCCGCCACCGTAACGCTAGCAGTTCTCCTCTGCGCATGCCGGTATAAAGTGCGGCGAAAAGTATTGGATAGTAAATTGTATCTTTAGCGGCCTTGAGAAACCTGGCTAGGTCTTCTGGAGACAAGACTGAAAGAGGTTTTCGAACCAATCTGGGCGGGTCCACCGCCTGCGCCACATTTCGGCTGAGTACCCCCATCCTCAAACCATATTTAAGCGCATTGGATATGATGCGGTGCTGATATTGAACGCTCCTATTTCCCAGGCCACCTTCGCCGTTAAGCCTGCCTGTGGTTAACGCTTTGGCGTAGTAATTTTGCAAGTGCCGTGATTCAAGCTTGGTTAACTCGAGTGCTCCAAGCGCCGGAGCTATGTGTCTTCGAATAAGGAATTTATATCCTTCTAATGTTCTCGGTGATACATGAAGCGCCGCGTAGTTTTTAAGCCATTCCTCTAGCCATTCTCCCACCGTCATCTTGCTGGGCTTAACAAAGACACCCTTCTCCAGCGCATCGATCAGCTCTCTTGGTTTCGCCTCCGCTTCTTTCTTTGTCCCCTTAATTGTGTGCCATTGCTGCTGCCTTTTCCCGGTCTGCGGGTCCCTCCCCACATCAATCACTATGCTCCATGATCCTTTAGCTCTTTGTTTGATATGCCCCCTCATAGTATTCTCATGCTTTCACTTTAAAGTCTTTCTATATTATTCTATATCCATTTCATAGTATATTTGGAATAATTATATTCATCTATTCTTTTCAAAAGAGATCTGTCGTCCCCGGGCGGGATGCAGTGTTTTACTTTTTCATACAATATTTTCATTTTCAGACAAAAAGGTATGTATGTCCCTGATGCTGTTATAGAACCATATGCCCATGCTATTAAAATATCCCATATGGGTAAAAAGTCTGGAGCTAATAAACTAAATGCTTTGGCGACAGATACTGGACTTTCTCTATCATCTTTGACTCGTGCTAAAGCAGAAAGAAATTGTCTAAATAAGTCCTCAATTATCGGTATGTCTTTATTTGATAGGCTAATAATATGTCTGCCTTTTAGTCCCGTTAAGGTAGTTTGATTCTTTTTTATGCAGGTGCTTAATTTCTGTAGGTCTATATCTGAATAAAATCTGTTCCAACCTTTAATTAATTCGTGTATTCCCTCCGCCATTTTTGCTGGCTTCCCCCAGTTTGTTGTTACTGTTGATAGGGCACTGAACCATATCGGGCCGCGTTTCTCCTTCATATTATAAGCGTTGATTCCATCTTTAAATTCTTCGCAGTCTGGTATATGAAAATTTGTCATGGCACTGATTTGGTTCTTTTTATACATAAACTGCCCCCCGTTTAGCCACTTTATCATAAGTAGGGGTGGACAAAAACTCCTTGACCAAGTGAAACATTTGTTCTATTGTAGTATACACCCCATCACTTGTCAATAGGAGAACTAACGTAATGGCAGAAGAAAAACTAACTTTTACTGTAGAAGAAGCCGGCAAACTCCTGGGTATCAGCCGCGCCCTGGCCTACGAGATGGCCCGCACTGGTAAGCTCCCCACTCTTCGCTTCGGCAAGAGGCTTGTCGTCCCCAAGAAAGCCGTCCAGAACATGCTGGAGCTGGCCGTTACTCCCAGCTAGCGAGGATGCCAGTTCTATGTCCCGCGTTGACCATTCCAAGATCCCTGATGGTGCTTTTATCATGCCGGCGCAGCATTCTGACGGCAGGATTATCCAGCAGGTGCATATGCCTGACGGTTCTATCCATAAGCTGGAAGAGTTCATAAAGCCTGATAAAAAACCAGTAGCCTTATCAAGCCCACCTAAGTTTGAGCTCCCCAAGAAGGAGCCGGCTGTCCAGTCCTGTTATCTGGCCCGCTTCCCCAATTTGGTCGACATAGTTGAAGATAACGGCAATCTCCTCTTCCTTATTATCGAAGGACTTCAGCTAAAGACAGTTCCCTCGGTTTCCCTGGGCGGCAAGGTTGCTTTCCCACCCCCTAAAGACCAGCTCCCTTTTCTTATCCCCCGCTGGAAAGAGATCAGTCGGGCGTACCACGAAGATACTTCCCAGGTTCTCTTCCAGGATCTCATCGACTACCACAAATCTTTCGCGCAGCTACCGTCCGCAGCCTACTATGTCCTCCTTGCCGCCTGGGATTTCTCTACCTATATCATCGAGCACCTAAATTATTCCGGCTATATCTATCTTTATGCAGTCCCGGAAAGAGGCAAGACCAAGACCGGTCAATCTATGATTTATGTTTCCTACCGCGGCATTCACCAAGAGAACCTCAGGGAAGCCAACCTCTTCCGTTCCTCCCACGACCTCGCCGCTACTCTCTTCATCGATGTCTCCAATCTGTCAAAGAAAGCCGTCAGGGAAAGCAGTCTGGATATTGTCCTCCAGCGCTTTGAAAAAGGAGCCAAGGTCCAGCGGGTCCTTCACCCGGAGTGGGGCCCCTTTAAGGACAGCCGTTTCTACGATATCTTCGGCGCCACCGCCATCGCCACTAACGAGCCGATTAATGAGGTCATGGAAAGCCGGTCCTTTTCCATTGATATGCCCTTCGCTCATGTTAACTTCCCCAAGCCCCAGCCCCAGCATGGCCTGCCCTTCCGGGAGAGGCTGCTTGCCTGGCGCGCCCATTTCCTGTTAGATAAGCTCGCTCTGCCTTTGCCTCCGCAGTTTCCCATGGGCCGGCTGAATGATATCGCCATACCGCTATGGCAGATAATCAATCTCGTGTCCCCGTCTCATTGCCCTCAGTTTGAGGAGCTCGTGCAGGAGTTCAACGAGAAACGACGACAAGGCAAATCGTCTACTCTGGAGGGAGAGGTAATAAAGGCGTTGCTGGACCTCCAGTCAGCGGTTGAAGATGGCAAAATCGAAGTCGACCTTATAACTGATAAGGTTAATCAAGAGCGCAGTGACTTGCATAAAGAATCATCACGGTATATCGGTAAGGTCTTGCGCCGCCTCGGTTTCCAGCTGTCCCGCCGGCATGCCAGCAAGCGGCGCTATTGCTATGACCTCGAGCTTTTGAACCATCTAACTGCTGAATACGGCTTTAGTGATACGCCCCTTGATTTTACGTCCCAAACGTCCCAATCGTCCCCCCAGCTAGTGGAAAGTCAGCTTCAAGGGGACGTTGGGGACAAAAGGGACGCATTTTCTAAGGACGCCCCTATTCAAGAGGAAGTTACTACCGAAGAGTTTCTTGAGAAGCGGGGCTGGTGCCTCTGGCAGTGCGCTGCCCTTGATGGCGAGATAATCGCCTTGGTCCGCGATGAGTCGGTCAAAGATGTCCCTGCCGGATATGTTGTTTATACCCAGGCAGAGATGGAAGAAGTCGGCCGGTATAGAGTGCCCCAGGCAACATTGCGTATCATCCATGAGGCTAAGAAGCGCGCCGGCGCCAAGCTTATTTCTATAGAATCAAACCATAAGGAGAGTCAGCATGTCGTTATTAAAAGCCGCCCTTGACCAGCAAAATTACGATCTAGCCGCCCGGCTACTTGTCTACGGGCTGCTAAAGGCAATGGTGAAAAGAATTGAAGAAGAAAAGAGGCGCTCCGAAAGGAAATCAGAATGCCAGGAAGCACGGGTTCTACAGCCAGGTACTTGACGAGTCAGAAAAGCTTGAGCTCGCTCAGGCCCGGGAGGTAGAGGGCATTGATGAGGAGATCGCTATACTCCGGTTAAAGCTCCGCAATCTCATTGATAAGCAGCCGGAGAGGTTCGATCTCCATCTCGTTGCTGCTAATACCATCGCCCGCTTGGTCCGGACCCGCTACAGCATAACCAGAGAGCAGAAGAAAACCTTGAAGGAAGCCATTACCAAGGTCTTAACTGATATCGCCGTGCCCTTGGGTATCAAGGCTCTTATTAAATAAGGTAGAGGTTATATATGTCTGATGTTGACCGCTTGCTGGCCGGCCGCCAGCTGATAGACGCATATAGAGTCCGTCATGCCGCGGATCCAACACTGGATGAGTCGGCGCAGCTGCTGGCCGATATTCAGAAGTTAGGGTATTCAGGCATACAGGCTTTCTACGATTTTAATAGGCAGCTCTGCTGGGAAGAGTACGATAAGAGATGTACCCTCGAGGGCGAGTGCGATCTTTGCGCCGGTTATAGAGGCACTCCAACATGCCGGAAAGTCCACGGCAATGCTTCATGTGCAGCCATGGGAACGCCGGCAACCAAGGATGATTTTAAGCGTGGCTTGTTTCATGCCATGAAGACAAAGTCTTTAGCTGCGGGTAGCACCAAGATTACTTTCTCTATGGATAAGTACAGAAAGTTAAAAGCAGATGGTAAGACGGTTCAGACATTCTGCCCGCCGGGTCATGGTATCCGCGGTGGCAAGATGGAGCCGTTTGATTTTGATGTTTTCTGGAGCTAATGAATGCCACAGCTCATTTTACGTCCCAATGGTGCAGGAGATGAGACTTCTATTCCAGCTCAATATCCTGATACTGGTTATCATTGGGACAAAGTAGACGAGTCAGTTTCCGATGATGCAGCCACTACTGTTAGTAGTACTGTAAGCTCAGGCTTGGTTCGTGATCTCTATGCCATGGCGGATACCGGCCAGCAGGGGACCATTAACTGGGTTCGTGCATATATTAGGGTTTATACTGCTGGTGGGGGATATGCTCGCACTGAGCTGAAATCGGGAAGTACTATTTATTCTGGTAATTTACAGTCAATCCCGGTGGGAGCTTGGACCGAATATTATACTCAGTATGCCATTATGGATGGTGTAGCCTGGACGTGGGCTAAAGTCAACGCCGCGCAAGCCGGTCTTGGTTTAGCCGGCAATGACGGAAAGGGATCTGGTGCCTCAGGTACTCAGGTCTGGTTGGTAGTTGATTTCACGGCCAGCGCTCCGCAGACGATATCTCCGTTGGGAATAGCCCAAGCCTTGGTTTTAGGTGTGCCGTCGCTCGTTCTGTTTGTTAAGCCCTCGGCTATGGTCCAGTCCGTCAGCGTAGGGCAGCCGGCGTTGTCAATGGGGAAGTTCTCTATTTTGCCCGATAGTACCATTGTTTCTGTTTCCGTGGGTGAGCCGTCTCTTTCCTATCCCCAGTTAATAAGTCCTCCGAGTATTGTCCATGTTATCGATATTGGACAGCCTATTTTGTTTGACGTAGGTGTACTTAAGCCATCCGGTATTATTCAGCAAGTATCGATCGGTATTCCAACGCTTCATAAGTATGTCTGGCATGTTATCCTGGAAGGTCAATACGCTATTGAGACGCCGGGAGTTAATCGGTCGTTTGTCGTTGGCCAGGACCAGAACGGCTACCCGGTCTATGGTAACGCGGTAGATTCCGCCGAGCTGGATCTTGTTGGTGAGAGGTTGGATTGCCAGCAGGAGCTGGCGATCCCCATTGATAGCCAGGTGGCGAGTGTGGCTAATGCTATACTTTCAAAGATGCGGCTTACAAAAGCCATGGGAATTATTCTCATTCCGCCTAATTGTGGCCAGGAGTTATTTGATGTGGTGCAAATATCGGATTCCGGAGCCAATCGGTCGGCTTCTAAGTATCGCGTAGTTGGTATTCGTTTTGAGTATAATCCGCGGCAGGCTAAGTATGAGCACCGTCTGTTTCTAGGTGCTCCTTAATTTTCAAATCAAATATCTATTTAGCTTCGAATTGTTTCCTAAAAAGTGAAATCTTTGATTATTTTATATAAGTTGTGGGTTGTATTTTAGGATTAGAATAATGCCGAGGATCAATATCGTGGCTAAAAGACCTGTAGTATGATCCCCTATCCATTGGAAAACGGTAACCCACCAAGGCGTGGCTGCTTGAGCAATAAGCTCGGTTCCTTTTTCAATATTTTCGGGCGTTGGATTAATTACGCTTGAGATAGCCCAGCCTACAAAAGTCAAGAGCAAAGGTAGTACAAATACCATGAATACTATGAGTGTGATAATTTCTCCCAGCCTCATAATATTAATCCTTTTTCCGCTGCTTCATTTATAGCTGTTATGTTCATAAAAATCTGATAATTCAAGCTGTAGCTAATCTTTGTTTATTCTTAGGTTTTAGCTCAATTTTGAGTTCAGCATCTAAAGCTTCTGCAATTTCATTAAGTGATGCCAGTGTAGGGTTGGCATTACCACTCTCCAACCTGGATATAGCAGCCTGTCCGGTTCCTATCTTGGCTGCTAATTCTTCTTGACTCATTTTCAGTTCCATTCGGCGTCTGATTATGAATTCAATTAACTCGAACTCGGGTCCTAGCGCCTCGTATTCCTTTCGAAACTCCGGGTCCGCTAAAAACCTTTGCTTTACTTCTTTGTATGTCCTTATACCCCCAATATCCTTAATTTCGTGTAATTTATTTTTCATTTCCATCTATCCATCTTTCCATCTGTATTTTTTCTTAGCGTTTTTATTCTTACATAACCAATTACCTCCAATGTTAATTACTCAATTATGTGTCCGTGAGCGAGAATCGTAATCTTGTTTCCTGCTCATTGCCTTCTCAATTTCACGTCGAGGTGTTTTATTCGATTTCTTTTTGAAAATGTGGAATAGTGTTAATCGTTTATTTTCGTAGGAGCAAAAGAAGATACGATAATAATTGCCCGCATGTAAAATCTTAAATTCAAATAGGTTATATCCCTCGAGCTTTGTTATATAGTCTTTTAAATTGCTTAGTCCGTACTTCTCTAGTTGATCCAACCATCTGAGTATTTTAGCGCCAGCTTTCTTGGGAAAATCAGCTATATCGTCTTCAATCGGCGACTCACCCCTCTCGGTCAAATAGAATTCTATTTGCCAGTCCATTAAAGAGAATTATGACATATATATCATATTCTGTCAAATTTTGAGATAGAGTGAAGCTATATTAGATGTCTCGACCTACCCACAATCGTCTTCTTTAATTCGAATCTGTTCTTGCCCACCCGCCGTCAATAAGCCTCTCGCCCCAACCCCATGGAGTATTACACCCCACCCCGTCACGCGCTTCGCCTACCGGCACGGCACAGCTTTAGGCCAGCTCGCTACGCTGACCTGCCAAAGCCTGTTTTATCCGTGCCTTGCCCCCGACCTGTGCCGTCTGGCTACCCTGTAGCAGCGGCTTCCCACCGTGGCTCGCTTCGCTCGGTCAGCCCCTGCTCTTTAACGGCTGCATCGCCTTCGCTACGCTCAGGGCATGCAGGCCATCCAGCACCCCCACCCCAGGCGAAGCCAGTGACCATCCCCACGAAAGACTGGGGAAACGACCTCGCCCGCCGTGTTCTCCCATTGTGTGACATCCTGGTTAATCCTTTAACGGCGCAAGGGTCGAGATAAACTCGGGCTCCGCCTGGTGAGCACTTTCCCCAAAACCCTAGCTCTGCTCCCCCGATCCCCGTGCTATGTTT
>Ga0116202_10000486_pt1 | contig 22041 bp, 18 predicted proteins | sample LakKivw325mmetaG_FD_94479 | JGI IMG/M metagenome (GOLD analysis project Ga0116202, IMG submission 94479) | Anoxic lake water microbial communities from Lake Kivu, Rwanda to study Microbial Dark Matter (Phase II) - Lake Kivu water 325m metaG | ecosystem: Environmental > Aquatic > Freshwater >... | reverse complement strand
CGGCCATGCAGAGACTCATTTCTCTCACAAAGCGAACAGTCGCCGTCAATCTGGCCGGCATAGACGGTGGCCTGAAGACTGGAAAGATAGCAGGAGGCCGCAGACAGATCAAGGGACGCGAGCTGAACTATGATGTTGTTGCCAATGCCAATGCTCTCGCGGATAAGATCAAGGGACTATTGCAGGTCTCCGCTGGAGATGACACCAATGTGCGTGTGCTCGGCGGAGGCAAGCAGCTGCTCGTCCAGGTTCCCACTGCCAGGGTCAACGCGGCTTCTGAGTTCGTGGTCGGATTGACCGCAGCTGCCGCAGCCACGGTCGAGGCAATGATCCAGCAGTTCAAGGTGGGCATTGTAGATGCTGCCATAGTTCACGCCTCTGTCTGGGGCGAGTACCCGCAGACCGTAGGCATGTCCGGCGGAAACGTCGCGTCTGTTCTCAACATCCCCCAGAACGATGAGGGTCTGGGCTTTGCTCTCAGGAACGTCATGGCCAACCATCTTGCCGCCATCACCAAGAGGAACGCCATGAACGCCGCCGCTCTGGCTTCGATCTATGAGCATATCGGCGAGTTCGAGATGGGCAACGCCATGGGCATATTCGAGAGGCATCAGCTGCTGGGCATGGCATACCAGGGCCTGAACGCCGACAACATGGTCTATGAGTGCGTCAAGGCCAACGGAAAGACCGGAACCATCGGTACGGTCGTTCAGAGCACAGTAGCCAAGGCCGTTGAGGACAAAGTCATTAAGGCCGGCAAGAAGCTGCCCTCTGGCTATGTAATGTACGAGGCCAACGATGTCTCCAAGTGGAACGCCTACTGCGCAGCTGGCGTATTAGCTGCCACCATGGTCAACTGCGGCTCCCTGAGGGGCGCCCAGGCTGTATCCTCGACGCTACTGTACTTCAACGATATAATTGAGAAGGAGACCGCTCTGCCAGGATGCGACTTTGGCAGAGTTATGGGAACTGCCGTCGGCTTCTCGTTCTTCAGCCACTCCATCTATGGCGGCGGCGGACCTGGAGTCTTCAACGGCAACCACGTGGTAACCAGGCACTCCAGAGGATTTGCCATCCCCTGCGTGGCCGCGGCTGTTGCATTGGACGCTGGCACCCAGATGTTCACGCCCGAGATGACATCTGGACTGGTCGGTGCCATATACGGTGAGATCAAGGAGTTCCGTGAGCCGATCGTATCGGTTGCGGAGGCTGTGTAAGACAGGCGGAATAAAATGGTCACTGAATCAGACACGGAATCGATACAGGTAGAAATAGTCCCGAGCAGATATCTCATGCCAGCTACGGCTCAAGTCCTGCTAAATGAGATCTATAAGAATGGGGGCATCATCAGGATAATGATCCAGGGCCCAAATCTTCCTAGATCCGTGCCCTATGGCCCTGGAAGGGGAGCTCCTATCGAGGAGAACAGAGATCTCCTCATAGAGGTGGGCGGGCAGGCTTTCGAGCTTAGCGTCAAAGTTGGAAGGATAAGACTTGAGATGGAAAGCGAAAAATACTTCAACGGGCTCAAGGCGGCGTGTGAGCGAGTGCTGCCTTTCTCCTTCAACATCAAGCGTGGCAAGTTCTTCCATACCCGTCCGACCTTGACCGATTATGCCAAGTTCGGCAAAGTGGAGGACACGCGCATCCTGGGACTGATCGATCCCAAGGCCAAGAGAGATAAATTGGCCATACTGTCTGAGGAAAAGGTGACTTTTGACGACAAAGAGGAGAGATAAAATATGGCATACACACCACAATATTATCCCGGAAGCGCCTCTGTTGGCATCAACAGGCGCAAGCACATGTCCGGAAACCTCGAGAAGCTCAGAGATATTGCCGAGGCGGACGTAGTGGCGATAATGGGCCACAGGGCCCCAGGTGCCGATTATTCAAGCACTCACCCACCCCTCAAGGAGATGGGCGAGCCAGACTGCCCCATAAGGCAGATCGTCGCTCCCACACCAGGAGCTGCCGCTGGTGACCGCGTCAGATACTCTCAGTGGACTGACTCCATGTACTTTGCTCCATCCATTCCCTACTTCAGATCCTACTGGGGAGCCATCAACTGCAAGGGCTGCGACCCAGGCACCCTGTCCGGAAGGCAGATCATCGAGGCTAGGGAGAGGGATATCGAGGCCTACACCAAGAAGCAGTACGACAGCGAGATGACCGATGTTGCCCTCTGTTCCATGAGGGGCTGCACTGTGCACGGCCATTCCCTGAGGCTGGAAGAGAACGGCATGCAGTTTGATATGCTGGCCAGGACTGAGTTGGGCAAGGATGGAAATGTCTACGGCATTAAGGACCAGGTCGGCATCCCACTGGATAAGAAGATCAACCTTGGCAAGCCCATGAGCGAGGCAGAGGCCAAGAAGAGGACCACCATCTTCAGGTTCGATGGTGTACCCATGGGTGGAAAGATTGGCGCCAGGAAATACGACGAGGCCGTTGAGGCTCTACATCACATGTGGGAGCTGCGCAGCAAATGGGGCTACAGGCCGGAGTAAAGGTGGGTGATATAAATGGCAGTCAAGCACACCAAGAAGCTATTCATGAAGGCTCTTAACAAGAAGTTCGCAACTGAGCAGAAGGTACTCGCATCCAAAGGAGTTATTGAGGAAAATCTCCAAGGCCAGAAGACCGGATATTTGAGACTTGGACCCGAGCAGAGCGCCCGCAAGAGGGAGTTCATGGAGTACGCCAAGAAGCTCGAGGGCAAGCGTGGTATGACCGGGTACAACCCCTATGTCCACTGCGGCGGAATACCCTTAGGACAGAGGCAGCTCGTACCCTACAAGCTATCCTCTACGGAGTATGTGGTAGAGGGTGACGACCTGCACTTCGTCAACAACCCCGCCATGCAGCAGATGTGGGATGATATCCGCAGGACCATCATCGTTGGCCTGGATATGGCTCACGAGGTGCTGCAGAAGAGGCTGGGCAAGGAGGTCACACCCGAGACCATCAACAACTATCTCGAGATCCTCAACCATGCCATGCCCGGCGCAGCCGTGGTTCAGGAGCACATGGTCGAGACACACCCCGGACTCGTCGATGACTGCAACGTCCGCATCTTCACGGGCGACGATGCCCTGGCCGATGAGATCGACGAACAGTACGTAATAGACCTCAACAAGCTCTTCCCAGCGGATCAGGCCGAGCAGATCAAAGCCGCTATTGGCAAGACCACCTGGCAGGCCATTCACGTCCCGACCATCGTTGTGCGGTCCTGCGACGGCGGCACCACCTCCAGATGGAGCGCCATGCAGCTGTGCATGACCTTCATCGACGCCTACAACATGTGCGCCGGAGAGGCCGCTGTGGCTGATCTGGCCTATGCCGCCAAGCACGCTGCCGTTCTGCAGATGTCCGAAATGCTGCCCGCTCGCCGCGCTCGCGGCCCCAACAACCCCGGCGGACTGTCCTTCGGATTCATGGCAGATATGGTCCAGACCTCCAGGGTACGGCCGCAGGATCCGGCCTATGTCTCCCTGAACGTGGTCGCCGCAGGCTCAATGCTCTACGATCAGATCTGGCTGGGAAGCTACATGTCCGGCGGTGTCGGATTCACCCAGTACGCCACTGCAGCCTACACCAATGATGTCCTGGACGACTTCTCCTACTACGGTGTCGACTTCGCCAACGACAAGTACGGAGGGTTTAATAAGGCACCCAAGACCATCGATGTTGCCAAGGAATTGGCCACTGAGGTCACCTTGTACGGCATCGAGCAGTACGAGGCCTATCCGACCCTGCTTGAGGATCACTTCGGCGGATCTCAGAGGGCAGCCGTGCTCGCGGCCGCATCCGGCATCACAACAGCCATCGCCACTGGAAACAGCCAGTGCGCTCTTGCAGGCTGGTACCTCTCCATGCTTGTGCATAAAGAGGCCTGGGGACGCTTGGGCTTCTTCGGCTACGACCTGCAGGATCAGTGCGGACCGACCAACGTCTTCTCCTATCAGTCCGACGAGGGCAACCCGCTGGAGCTGAGGGGCGCCAACTACCCGAACTATGCCATGAACGTGGGCCACCAGGGCGAGTACGCAGGCATAGTCAGCGCAGTACATGCAGGCCGCATGGATGCCTTCGCCTGCAACCCGCTGATCAAGGCTACCTTCGCCAACCCCGGCCTGGTATTCGACTGGACAAATATTCGCGATTGCTTCGGCAAGGGCGGTGCCCGCGAGTTCCGTGCTGCAGGCGATCGGTCCCTGGTCATGCCTGCTGTGTAGGTCTCAGGACCTACGCATCCTTTCCTTTTTTTATTGCCTACATCTCTGATTAGCTAAAGCTGCCTTTGTGCGATTTGTGTTCGTTGTGATGAAAAAAGCAAGGCCATTGGCTAATGAATTAGGCGATAATATTAACCATTTGGGCACAAAGTACGCATAAAGACGATTCTAGGGCAGATACTCACGGTACTTTTTCAAAAGCGTCATTACCCTCTTAATATCCCTGCCCTGACCCCTGGCCTCGGCTAGATAAGCATTGTACAGATCGTTTGTTATGGCTCTGGGCAGAGGTTTGCAGCCCTCTCCTTGAAGCATCAGCTCGAAGCATCTCGCCTCGGCCTCGGAGAGCATCAGGGCCTTGTATTCGCCTTCAGGCTCCTGATAGAGGGGCAGCTCCTCCGCAGGCAAGTCCAGGATCTGACTGGCCAGAGGGGTGCTGGGTATGGGTTCAGCTATGCTCACAAAGACATCATCCAGCATTGCCTCCTCTGCAAAGGCCATGGTCTCCTCAAAGTCCTGCCTGGTCTCGCCTGGATAGCCCACGATGAAGCTGCCGCCCACCTTGACCCCCAGGCTCTTTGCCAGCTCTACAGCCTTGTGATTATCTTCGATAGTGACTCCTTTCCTCATGGATCTGAGGATGCGGTCGCTTCCCGTCTCCAGGCCGAAGAAAACCCAGCCGATGGTATAATCCCTTACCGCCTCCAATACCACTTCGTCCACTAGATCCACCCTCATGTCTGGAACGGAGAGGTTCCTCTTGCCTAGGATCTTTGAGAGGGAACGCAGCAGCTCCACAAAGGCCTCGCGGTTTACCCGGTCACGGTAGCCGAACAGGGAGCCAGTGCCGCCGCTGATGGCTACTCGGTGTACACCGCGGCGCTTCAAATCCTCTACCTCTCGAACGATGTTTTCAAGGCTCCTGCTTCGGATGACCCGCCCAAAAAAACGCGGCACCTGGCAGAAGGTGCAGCCGCCCAGGCAGCCCCGATGGGTCTCAATGTAAACATTGGCGCCGCGCACGTTCTGATCCTTCAGCTCCGGGGGAACCAGGGGCAGGGGATGGTCCAGGGACGTCACTGGCCGGGGCTCGTTCTTCACCAGGCCGCCATCCTCGCGGTAAGCCACGCCCGGCAGACCTTCCGGGCCCTCTTCAACCAGAGCAGTCACTATCTCTTCCCCCTCACCAGTGACCACTGCCCTGGCATTCAGCTCTCCCAGCACCATCTCCGGAAAGAGGCCCACCGGGCCGCCCACATAGATCTTTTCTCGACCAGCCGAGAACTTCTTTATGTCGGGATCAAGGAGCTGCAAGGTGGAGAAGAGGCTTAGGAGGGTCATTTCGCCCTGGGACTCGAGCTTCTTGGTGATCTTCACTGCATGACCCCTATCCCTCAGAATCCCGCCCAAAACCATGGAGCCGTAGGTGTACATCCCCGGAGATACGATATCTATTCTCATGGAAATCTCCTCCACCGCCTGAAGCCAGCACCAACTTTGTTGCTTCAGATATAAATCAGTCTGCAGATCTCTGGCCTGCGGGCCCAGCAAAATTTGGCTGGCGTCTCTTTTTTTGGTCGTGGGTGTGAGCCACGGAAAGATTTCTCAAGAATCGATCGCTAGTAGTTAAATGTCGCAAAAATACTCATAGAGTCAATCGTTGGCAATTTCCAGTAACTCACCTACACGACCCTTTTTTCGCAAATTCCAACCTTTGATAAAAGGAGGGCGGGGCCGATACACTGCTCTGGCGAGAGACGAACTTAATTACGATTGTGAACCGTGTCGGCACCTTTAATGGTCTCGTTGGGACGAAAAACCCTTGTCGCCCAATTAGGAGCTTATACGAAGATATACTTAAATCTTTTGTTCAGAAGAACGCTTATCGCTTCCACGCAACTCTAGTAGAACGGCCTCTACAATTCTATCGAAAGCCTTTGCAGCCGGGGTCTTGCCTCCTGCGAATGCCTGGCCCAAGTCGCTCAGTCTTCCAATCGCCACGTCCAGCGGTATAGCTCCCAAGAAAGGAACGCCCAGCTCTTTGGCTGCTCTCTCTCCCCCACCTACCTTGAACACTTCTATCTTCGCACCGCAGTGAGGACAGACAAAGCCGCTCATGTTTTCCACTATGCCCAGCACAGGCACATCCATCATGAGGAACATATTCACCGCTTTGCGGGAGTCAAGCAATGCTACATCCTGAGGCGTGGTGACGATGATCGCTCCATCCAGGTCGGTGATGAGCTGAACGGCGCTGATGGGTTCGTCGCTGGTTCCCGGCGGCAGGTCCACAAGGAGGAAGTCCAGGTCGCCCCAGTTGACATCAGAGACGAACTGCTTCAGGGCAGCCATCTTCATGGGGCCGCGCCAAACCACTGCCGAGTCCCGGCTCTCCAGGAGCAGGGCCATTGAGATCACTTTCAGGCCGCGAGCATCAGCCGGTTCTAGCCCTTCTGGCCCGGCCATGAGGCGCAGGTCTTCGATTCCCAGAAGCTTGGGGATATCGGGGCCGGTGATGTCCGCGTCCAGGATGCCCACTTTAAAGCCCCGGGCCTGCAAGGCCGCGGCCAGGTTGACGGCCACAGTGCTCTTACCCACGCCGCCTTTCCCGCTCCCTATCACGATCTTGTGCTTGATTCTGGTCATGCGAATCGATGTCTCATCGTTGGCTCTGGGATCGGTACATGTGCTGCTCTCGGCACAGGATTCACAGCTTCCCTCGCAGCTATCTTCAGAAGAACCGCTCATATCATGGTCACCTAAGTTAGGATAATATGCATCATCATTGCTATTGCAAAAATAGCTTATGAGATCATATATTTATGTATTTCTCATAAACAAAAAAACAAATCAAAATATAAAATTGATAGAGGACATCCCTGGCTGTATGAAGCTGCAAAACTGCGCCCTTCCCTGAAGATCCCAAGTGACGGCCCTGATATCAGGTCTTTTCTCCTGCCGCTTCGCCATTTACTACGCCCGAGGCATCTTTCAAAGCAGCCATCCTGGCGCTGAGGTGATCCAACCTGGTACTGAGAAGATGCAGTTCCCTCTCCATCAGGGCCATCTCGGCCTCACCTGTTGCCTTCTCTGTATGCTCCGAAGAAGCCGCGGCTTCCTCTGTTCCTCTCAGTATGTAGCTACCGCCCTCGATGAGAATCCCCGTGCCGTAGACCAACGCCGTGGCGATCTTCTTTCTGGCACTGGCCAAATCGTTCCAGAAGGCCTTCCTCGAGATGCCCATATAAAATGCCGCCTCCTCCTGTTCCAGCTCCAGAAGATCTACCAAGCGCACGGCCTCCAGCTCCTCCAGGCTCAAGCAGATAACCTCGGCCCTGGGGCAGCCTTCGGGTAAAAAACATCTGACTTGAGGAACCTCCGAAATCCAGCGTCTTCCGCGGCGTCTGCCCCTGCAAGGACACATAAATATCCTCATGCACAGGTTGTATTTGAATCTTGGCCCATAGAAATCTTTAAGTATATTATCTCATAAGTTACTATTACTCACAGAGGGTTTGATCTGCGAGGATTAAACGAGGTGAAAAACTGTATGCCTTGGGGAGATTGTACGGGACCCTGGTGGATGAGTCCCAGAGGCTATAGAGCCTCAGGTTATGTGCCAACGAATCCCTGGTGCCGGAGCAGAGGAGTGGGCTTCGGCTTCGGAAGAGGCTTTCGGAGGCAGGCATTCGCAGCTCCTTGGTATGAGCCCTTTCGAGAGCCCACGCCGTCGGAGGAGATGGGCTATCTGGAGGATGTAGCCAAGCAGCTAGAGGAAGACCTGAAGGGCATTAGAGAACGAATCGACAAGCTGCGATCTACTCGATGACTCGCAGCTTTCATTTATAATCAAGAACTGAAGGATTTAAACCGATCAATAAGCCCGCTACTGCGATTATGAGTTTCGTTCTTATCTGATGGGCGACGAAATCTGTTAATTTCTCTTGAATCCAAACATCTCAGGAGACTATGAATTGATAGTATCGATAGCAAGCGGCAAAGGGGGCACGGGCAAAACTCTGGTAGCCACCGGCCTGGCCGCGTCCCTGGATAGAGTTCAACTGGTGGACTGTGATGTGGAGGAGCCCAATGCCTACCTATTTTTTCCGGATAGGAGGCTGATAGAAAAAGCCGAATGCTGCGTACCCGTGCCCGTGGTGGATGAGGCTAAGTGTACGCATTGTGGGACTTGCTCCGATTTCTGCGCCTACCACGCCCTGGCCGCCCTTCCCAGCCAGGTTCTGATATTCCCAGAGCTGTGCCACGGCTGCGGCGGCTGCATCCTGGCCTGTCCTGAGAATGCGATATCCGAGGAGACGCGACCAGTGGGCGAGATCTTCCGGGCCAGGTCCGGCGAAAAGGAGATCATCTGGGGCGAACTGAGCCTGGGAGAGGCCAGGACCACTCCCCTGATTCGGGCAGTGAAAGGCATGGCGAAGGGAGAGCTGACGATAATAGATTGCCCGCCCGGCACCTCCTGCTCTATGGTGGAGGCTGTTCTGGGAAGCAACTTCTGTCTCCTGGTTACGGAGCCCACGCCTTTCGGCCTCTACGACCTGGACATTGCCCTGAAGGTGCTGGAGAAGATGAACATCCCTCGGGGCGTCCTGGTAAACAAGAGCGGAATTGGTGACAAAAAAGTCTACCAGTACCTGGAGGAGAAAGGCATCCCCCTGCTGATGGAGATACCTATGTTGAGGAGGATCGCGGAGCTGTACTCCCGGGGCACCATCTTCGTCCAAGAGATGTCGGAGTGGAAGGCCAGGTTCAGAGATCTACTAAAAAACATAGAGGAGCTAGTCTCATGAAGCAGATTGCGGTAATCAGCGGCAAAGGCGGCACTGGCAAGACCTCCCTGGTAGCATCTCTGGCGGCGCTGGCTAAAGGTCGGGCTGTGATCGCCGACTGTGACGTGGACGCTCCTGATCTGCACCTCATCCTCAGGCCAGAGATAAAGGAGAAACGGGAGTTCCTGGGCATGAAAAGGGCAGTCATCGATCCATCGAAATGCACTCTCTGCGGCTCCTGCGAAGAGCACTGCCGTTTCGGGGCCGTCTGCGGTTCTGCGGTCGATCCTCTTCTCTGCGAGGGCTGTGGGGTTTGCAAATTGGTCTGCCCTGCGGAAGCTGTGAGCATGGTGGACCGTCTATCCGGCCACGCCTATGTCTCCGAGACCCGATTTGGCCCTCTGGTCCACGCTGATCTCTTCCCCGGCGAGGAGGCCTCGGGCAAGCTGGTGGCCATGGTCAGGGAGATGGCGAGGGAGCTGGCCACATCCCGAAACCTGGAACTGGTGCTGATCGACGGCTCTCCTGGCATTGGGTGTCCTGTAATCGCTTCCCTCACTGGGGTGGACCTGGCCCTGGTGGTCACTGAGCCCACAATCTCTGGAGAGCATGATCTAGAGAGGATCCTGGACGTGACTGAGCACTTCCGAATCAAGGCTCAAGTATGCATAAATAAATATGACCTCAATCCCGACGTTGCCCGTCGCATAGAGGACCTCTGCGCTGAGAGGCGCGCGGAGGTGGCCGGGAAGCTGCCTTTCGATCCGGCCGTTGTCGAGGCCATGGTCCTCGGCAAGCCAGTTGTGGAGCTGGGCGGGCCGGCGGCAGAGGGCATAAAGGATCTCTGGAGAGCCTTGGATGTGTGCCCGTGAATGCGATTCTGGTTATGCATGTGTTGCATATGCATCATGTGAACATTTGATTTTATGCTATAAGAAAATACAAGATTGGGCAGGCGGCTTTTTCCAGCGGGCAGACCTCCAAGGATGTGCTCTACCTGGGCATTCTGTCCGAGTATCTGATCCTCTACCGGTGCTTTCTGACCCTAAGCAAGGAGTACCTCTCCGGAAGCTACTATGCCTTCGATGCCCAAGGCAGGGTCTGGACGGGGACGGCAACTGGCAGAAGATCAGTGTAAACTTGTGCTGGTGGCCTGCTCCTATGATCGTGTGATTTCAGGCCGCCTCAAATAGAACCTGTTGCCGCCGTATTCGGCCTCCACAAGCTGACCAGCGTCTATTAACCTCTGAATGATATCCCAGCTCCTCCCGGCCTGCTCCAAAAATTTTTTCACCGCCTCTTCCCTCATGGGGTGCACGGCGGTGATGCTCAGGAGGTCTCGCTCCACGTCGCCTGTGAAGTCGAAGAGATCGCCCTCGTATCCCACTAGAAGCTCCACATGGTCTAGCTTACTGCTGAATATCTGGTAAGCCCGGTTGATGCTCTCCTCTGAGGGAGGCAGCACCCAATCCTCGGCGGGTGGCCTGGTGGGCACGGATAAGTAAACCTTCGCCGGGCGGACTTGAGCCAGAAAGTCCGCGGTCATCTCCAGGGAACTTTTACAGTCATTGATATCTCTAACCAGCATGGTCTCAGTGGCCAGCACGCCCTCGTAGATCCGGGAGAAGCCGAGGATGGCGTCGAGGATCGATTTCAGCTTCAAGGTGTGATAGGGTCGGTTAATCTTACGCCAGGTTGCCTCCTCAACGGCATCCACCTTCAGGGAGACCCAATCTGCTTTGCATAGATCTTCCTGAACATCCTGTCGCCACACCAGCGAAGCATTAGTTATCACCGCTATCTTGATCCCCAGAGGTTTCAGCATCTCGATCTCTCGTCCCAAGTTGGCATCCAGAGTGGGCTCGCCATCGGGGACAAAGGTCAAATAGTCTATGGGCTCGCTCACTTCCCGAATATTGGCTACCTTCTCTTCCACCTCTCTCAAAATATCCTCAGGGCTAAAGAAGGGTTGTCTCCCTTCTTGCATCCTTAATGTCCTGCCCACCTGGCAGTAAATGCATGAATAGGAGCAGACCTTGGGTGGGATGTTATTTATCCCGAGGCTTCTCCTTAGCCGCCGTGAGGGGACGGGTCCAAAGGCGATCATATTCTCAAACTCCAGATATCACTTCTTCATCAGAGATCTATAACATCACCAGCGGCCAGAGGCTTGCACCTCTCCTCGAACGCCTGCAAAAGGCGACAAACTGCCTTCGTCCCTGTGCAGTGCCCCGGCAGCAAGACCTGGGGATTTAGCTTAAGAAGCTCATCCACCGTCGAATCCAGCCGTTTTTCGCTGGCTCCATGAAGATGAAAGCCTCCTACTATGGCATAAATGTCTTGAACCCCGCTAAGCTTTTGAGCCTGCACAACAGTATTAATTATTCCCGAGTGGGCGCATCCTGTGATCACGACTAGGCCTTTATCCTGTATATTGACCACAAGGGCTTGGTCATCCATCATCACATCTTCCATGAGCTCGCCCTCCTTCACAGTTTTGAATCCTTCCACCTTTTCAAAATTCGCTTCGCGTCGGATCTCACCTGTGGTCATGACGTCATTCCCTAAGGCCGTACTGTCCCGAGAATAAAGCATCACCGCCCCAACCGCCTCCGCCTCTTGAGCGGTGAAAGGAGGGCCGATGAACTTCAGAAAGGGCGTGATCTTCAGCGTGGGACGGAATATCTCTGGGTGAGCCAGGATTGGCGTTCGCTTGCCGGCACGCTTCAACACGCCCAGCAGGCCTCCAGTATGATCATAATGCCCGTGACTGAGTACAATGAAGTCCAGAATGCGAGGATCAAGCCGCAGGGTGTCGAGGTTGTGCAGGGTAACCTTGGCAGAGTTGCCAGCGTCCAGCAGCAGATTCATCGTCCCTTTTGCGCCCAGATCAATTTCCAGAAAGAGGCAAAGTCCATGTTGGGCCCAGATCAGAGGATTGTTCAGGGATGCGGAATTCTCGACCACCACCCACAGCCTCAGTCCGTTTGGCATGCTTTCAATTACGCGCTATGGAGATAAAAACCTGGTCGCTGCTTTTCACCAATTTTTCTTTCACCAAACAATAAATTCAAATTTTATCATCATAATTGTGATACACAACTCTGAGAAGAAACTAAAAATACAATCTGCCATACAGGAACGATAGTGATAGCTGACGTTCAAGCGGCCATCGTCCTCACCACCCTGGCTGGTCTGGCTACGGGCTTAGGTAGCCTGGCCTCCTACTTCATACCCAGACCGGATATGCGATATCTCTCCATTAGCCTGGGCTTTGCAGCCGGAGTTATGATTTTCGTGGCCTTTGTGGATCTCTTCTACAGCTCTCGTATAGCCATCGGCCTGAATACGGCCAACATGTTCTTTCTGCTGGGATTGCTGGCTATTTACGCCTTGGATCACCTTGTTCCCCATATTCACCTGGACGGATCGGTTGACTCTCACGGCGAACGACTCTGCAGAACCGGGATCATGACCACCATCGGTATGGCCATTCATAATCTTCCGGAGGGCATGACCGTAGCCCTGGTCACCCTGGCTGACACACGGCTAGGAATACCTATAGCCATAGCCATCGCCATTCACAACATCCCGGAAGGCGTGGCTTGCAGCGTGCCCCTCTACTGCGCCACCGGTGATCGGAGGCGTTCTTGCCTTCTGTCTTTTCTGGCGGGATTGACAGAGCCCTTAGGTGCCATTTTAGCCGTTCTCGTGCTTTACCCCTTCCTCACTCCTTACGTCCTGGCAGCATCAACCGCGTTTGCGGCAGGAATCATGGTCTTCATCTGCTTTGACGAGCTGATACCCGCAGCTAACCACTACGGCGATGAGCATCTCACCAATCTGGGAATCATCGTTGGCTTCTTGGTGATGATGGTCAGCCTGAGTTTGTTAGATAGCCTCTGAAGAACGCAGCACCCTGCTTTGGGCCGTCTGCATTTGGTAACTGGATCTCGCCAAGGGCTCTAAGTTGAACCAAAGGAGATGGAGCCAAGGATAGAAAAGTTATTTTTTCTTGTTTTCAGGAGCGGATATGAAGAGCGAAGATCCTTAAACCCGGAACTTCGAGTATCAACCTCTATTTTCCAAACTTTTGCGCTTGCGGCAAGTTCTTACTCTTGAAGGCCCTTGTATATTATCGAAAAGATGAATCCTACTCGGAACACGCTGAAAGAATCTGTTCAAAGATTCGACAAGACCATTGAATTAGAATTAGGCTCAATTTATCAAGCAAAAACAGTTGAAAAAATTCCAAATGTGCAGGATGGAGGTGTTGTCACAAGCCTCCTGGAATACGCTCTGGATAAGGGTATGATAAAAGGAGCGGTGGTTGTGGGGAAAAACGTTTATTGGAATCCCTTTCCAGTGATTGTGACCGATTCGAGCGAGCTGAGAAAATATGCAGGAAGCGTTTATTTTCCCATAAACAACAGAGACTATCGAAGGACGATTAGAGGAGCAATAGATACTTACGGTGATATCGGAATCGTGGTCACACCAGGTGAGCTGAAAGTTCTTGGCTCGGGGACCAATATGGTAAAATCCGATGAGGTTTGCCTGAAAATTGGACTTTTTTGTCTGGGAAGTTTCGACCCTGAGAAGTTCTGGCGTTATGTGAATAACGGAATAAAAAGAGAAGACGTTAAGAGATTTGAAATCGATAGGGATCTAAGGCTCTTCGATGGAGAAGGGAAAGTAGTATTTCAAAGGCCGGTTAAAGAAGCGCATGAATATTCGATCCCCTGGTGCAAAAAGTGCTCTGAATTTATGCCCGGCGCTGCAGACTTATCTGTCGGGGCAGGGCCTGAAAAGGGGACCTGCGCAGTTTACCTACAAACAGCAAGAGGCCTGGAGATATTCGGCAAGGCATATGAAAACGGTCATCTAGTTGTAGCAGAAGTGCCGGTTAAGTTTAAGGAAAGGTTCGAGAGAACCGTGCATCAAAAGCGGGGATGACGTCCAGAACAAGCATGACCAGCTGGACGAACTACCCACTAAGATTTTTATGTAAGCATAAAGAGTATCGCTTCAAAAATATTTACTGCTTGTTGCTAAGATTTACTCTGTGAGCTGTCGAACTCATGGCTAAAAACGAAAAGATATCATAGCCGATATTCTCAGAAGAGACATGGTGCATCGGCTCAATGGCAGCAATGGTGCTCATGATGATGTTCCTCATCATGACAATGCTCATGCGTGTGTTCTACTCCTGAATCGTGCTTATGCTTGTGCTCGTGTTTATCGCTATTATGACAACACATATGTGATCACCTCCAGTTGAAAGTGAAGTACAAATCAATCACAATTTCGTTTCCATAATCTAAATACTTTTTGGATGCTAACTCCGTAATCTGTACTAAAATTAGGCTAAGGTAGTTATCGAAACGCATAGATCAGGAACAGAGGATGGTAATTTCAATGCTTATCATCGCCCTCGGCCTTTCTTTGATCTTGCTAGAAACATCATGGGTATATGGAAAATTGGCCAGAATTCGCATACATTGCCGCTGATCAAATCCGCAGAACATGCTAAGAAATTAAGATGTTATTTCGCCTGTAATTTCATTTCGACCCTATCAACCTAAGTGAAATTTTTTTTGCTGAGGCGAAAGATTCAATTCTTGAGATGAAGTTGCCTAGAGATTTGGTTATGAAAGAATAGACTTTATATCAAAGAAGGCTTGGAATTTATCTAAGTTGTTGAAGTTCCAGCAAACCGGCAACTTGTGTCTTATATCGAGATCTCACTGCCGGAGTTCTACAGCGCATTGTGATTTATAGAACATATCTCTTGCCTTGAAAAGGTTCTGAGGAAAATCATGAACAAGCTCTGGAATGGATTTCGTGAAACCGAGTCTACAATACTCAGAGTAGCTCTCTATTCTCTGCTGTTAAACCTATCTCTAGCATTTGCTAAGTTAGTGCTCTCCATAGTTACAGGCAGCCTAGCGCTGCGTGCCGATGCTATACATTCTTCGGTTGATATCTTTGGGTCGTTGGCCCTAATAATGGGCTTGATCATTTCCAGCAGGAAGAGCAGCAGTTTCCCGTACGGCCTTTACAAAGTAGAGAATTTAGTGTCGATTCTCATATCTTTATTGCTTTTCTTGACGGCCTACGAGATCGTCCGGGAAGCATTGACAGAGGAGCGCCTCATAAATCCTTACGGCGAATGGGTTCTATTGGCGGTTGGACTTATGATACCAATTCCAATTCTGTTCGGCCGCTTCGAGGTAGGGATGGGACAGAAAGCAAACTCTCCGAGCCTGATTGCAGATGGAAGCCAGTTCAAAGCAGACGCTTTCACTGCATCTATAGTTCTTTTCGCTTTGCTTGGTCAGCGATTCGGGATTCCTCTGGATAGGGTCGCAGCGATAGTTATCGCTATTTTTGTAGTCAAAGCAGGTTGGGATATCTTGGTGAGCGGGATGCGAGTGCTTCTGGATGCATCTGTGGACACTCAGACCCAGGATAGAATCCGGGCCGCGATCGGGGCTGAACCGACGGTTAGCGCCATAAAAGGGGTCACAGCCCGTAACTCCGGGCGATATCTCTTCGTTGAGGTTAATGTAGAGCTGCGCATTACAGACCTTAAGAAGGCGCATCAGGCGAGCGAACGTATGGAAAAGAAGATACGGGAAGCCGTGCCCCATGTGGATCGCGTTCTGATACACTACGAACCGCGGAGCAGAATTCAGATTAGTTATGCTCTCCCCTTGGCCGATGTTAACGGAGAGATCAGCCGCCACTTCGGAACGGCCCCCTACTTCGCCCTGGTGGAGATCGATCTGCAACGGAAGGCTGTCTCCCGGCAGGAGGTGTTGGCCAATCCGCACAAGGATTTGGCCAAGGCGAGGGGGTTGAAGGTAGCAGAGTTCTTGCTTTTGCACAAACCTGATGTTGTGATAACCAGGGAGAACCTCTCCGGAAAAGGGCCGGGATACGTCTTTGCCGAGGCGGGCGTGGAGACAGTACGGACCGAAGCCGGATCGCTGGAAGAAGTAATTGAGGATCTGCTGGCTGGAGCTGGAAAATAATTCTGCAAACTGATTCAAGAATGAGATAGAGATACAACATTAAATTATTATTGACTTTCAATAGTATTCAAGACATCGTGATAATAAGAGGATTAAGTTAACTTTAAATATAAAGTCGCATATTGGCATAATTGTTCTCAAAATACGGAGAGGCATTTAATGAAGATATGCGTTACTGCAGGTGCATCTGGCCTAGATGCGCCAGTTGATCCCAGGTTCGGTCGCTGCCCCTTTTTCGTGGTGGTAGAAACGGAAGACATGACCGCAGAGTCGGTACCCAACTCCAGCGCCGGGGCTTCTGGGGGTGCAGGGATACAGGCCGCTCAGGCAGTTGCCAAACTGGGCGTGACCGCTCTGATCACTGGAAATGTCGGTCCCAATGCCCTGCAGACGCTTTCTGCTGCGGGTATTGACGTTTATCAGCACATTGGAGGCAGCGTCAGAGAGTCTGTAGAGCACTTCTTGCGGGGAGATCTGCAAAAGATCATTTCCCCCTCGGCGCCGCCGCATGCAGGCATGGGTCGCGGCCAGATAGGACAGGGGCCCAAAGGGCAGGGAAGCGGTGGCGGTAGAGGCCTGGGCGGAGGTCCAAAAGGAAGCGGCAGAGGTCGGGGAGGTGGTAGGCCATGGTAAAGGTTTGCCTGCCTACCATGGGCGACAAATGCCTTGAGGAATCTGTATCCTCCCACTTCGGGAGGGCCCCCACCTTCACCGTGGTGGATTTGGAGACGGGCGATGTGAAGGTTGTTCCCAACAAGGGAGAGCACATGGGCGGGACCGGCCACGCAGCAGAGTTCCTACTGAAAGAAGGAGCACAGGTCATGATAGTAGGCAACCTGGGCCCTAGAGCAATACAGCTCTTCCAGCAGTCTAGCATCGAGGTCTTCACCTGCGCTACAGGTACAGTGCGGGAGGCCATCGAAGACTGGAAGGCGAGAAAGCTGATCGGAGCCGATGCAGAGAACGCATGTAGGGAACACCGGCACTGAAATCATTTTCGCTCTTTTTTCATGCAGCCGAAATGCAAGCTCGGGCTTTCTGATGAGCTACAGAAATCTCCTCCAATGATATTCAAAGAGAATTTTTAAACGGATAAAATGTCCCTGGCTTGGGTTTCCAGGCATTTATGGCCTGACCAATCTCCTTAAAACCTCCGATACAATGATACAATGGTTCAATGCCTCAAGAATGAACATGGGTACCTCATCCCTCTTTCCGCAATCAGCCTGTCAGGCACGCAGTACACTTTCAGTCCCTACCATCCTGCTCATCACCTTCCTGACTGGCTATTATATATTTCGCAACTCGCTTGTCCTTAGCATCCAGATCAGGACGCGTAGATTTTATCGGTATTTTTATTCTAATTTGCTCGCTGCGGAGTATTCATATACCCTCATGAGCATAAGGACGAGGGCAGAGCTCATGCCCGAAAGATGAAAATGATATCAACAGGCCATTTTCACGGAAATAAAAAAATTTCAAAATCGATTCAACCCGCAGCTTTATCGTGATACCATGCTTCTCATTAAGGACATTATCCCCGGCCTTAGGGCCTTCATTGATCCTTGTGATGGACCCTCCATTTCCATGCCAAAAGAGCCCATCATCTCTTTATTGAATCGATCCGAGATTTCATCGAAGATACGCTTGTAGGCCACGCAGTGGGGATCGACACCCTTTATTTCCCCGCCGGTGGGAGCGATGGCGTTGTAGGGGCAGCCGCCGCGGCAATATCTGATGTGCTTGCAGCCCTTGCATTCCCGGTTCACGTACTCCTTGAACTGGAGCATGCGCTGGCCTGCGGCCGATGCGGCCAGATCATCCTGGCTAGGACAATCTTGGACATGGCCCATGACGTACTCGGGCATGCCTACGAAACGATAGCAAGGGTAGATGCTGCCATCCGGCCCCACGGCAAAGGTGCTATCCATGCAGTCCACGAAAGTGCAGACGGTGCCTCGATTGGTGAAGACGCACCTGCAGTAGTCATTGATGTTCCGGACCTCGATTTGGCCCATATTTTCCAGGTACCTGTCCAGGAGATAAACCAGAAGCTCTCCGTACTCCTCCGGTGCGAGCGCCCATTTATCCGGGTCCTGGCTTCGTAAAGATGGCAGCGCTGGATGCAGCTTGAGGGTCAGGCCGTTCTCAAGAAAATAGTTGAAGATTTCCTCTTTGAACTTCACGGAGTGAGAGGTAAAGGTGCAGATGAACTGCACTTGCAGGCCGTGCGCTTTGGCAATCTCGTAGCCTCTCATGGTCCTCTCGTAGTATCCTTCTGACCTTTGCAGATCGTTGAGATCCTTTGGGCCGTCCAGGCTGGAGCCGATAGGGATATCGTACTCTGCCAATACCTGCGCCAGTTCGGGAGTGAGCTTCCAGAGGTTGGTCTGTAGGGCAAAGCTTGGACTCAGATGATTTAATTCCTCGGACAACAAGGGCAAGGCCTTCCTGTAGAAATCCGCTCCGGCGAGCAGAGGCTCGCCGCCGTGGAAGGTGAATGTGACTGGATCATCGCGAAAATTCTTGAGCCATAAAACCACCTCACGGATGGTCTCAATGTCCATTATGGGCGAGCCTTCCTCTGAGCTCCAGCAGTAGCTGCATTTGGATGGACAGCCCAAAGTGGGGATGATCATAACATGAAACGGCCGTTTCTGCTTCATCATTTTTTTGGGCTTCTTCATAGTACTAATAGCTTTCCGGAATTGATCCTACATACCCAAGGCGTTGATGGCCTCTATCAGTTCCCGGAAAGCCTCGACCTCCAGGTCCAGGACCTCCTGCTTACTCATGGAGATGCTCATCTCGCCGTCCACGGTGAGCCTATCCGGGCCTCGCGCTACCAGCCTATCCCGGCCGTCGCGGTTAAGAGCCCTTTTGATCTCCTTATCGTGGGCGAGGGTTCTGCCCGGGATGATGACCGTATCCTTGATCCCGGTCAGATCCAGATCCATGAAATCCTCCAGAGTTATCAGGCATCCCACGTCCTTCTTCGCAGCAACCACATTAACCAGCCCTCCCAGCTCCTGGAAGATGACTGCGAGCATGGGACGGGCGATGGAACTGGTGACGATAGTAGCGGCACGTCTCACCTTTGGCAGCCGCCTAATCTCCTCCCGGTTCACGGCCAGGGCGAAGGGTGCACCTGTTCCCGGGTCCCAGAGGGGGGTCCCCGTCACTCTGAGGCCATGCCGCTCCGCGGTTTCCGTGACAATCCTTTGAAAATCCTCAACCGTGTGAGGTGTCACGCCGGGAATTATGGGTTCATTTCCCAAGATCAAGCCCTGCTCGCGGACATTGGCAAATCTCATGAGGATCAGCCCTTTCGCACCCATCTCTTCCAGCTCGCAGCAGGTCTTCTCCAGCTCCGGGCCGTCGTTGACGCCCGGGATGAGCACCGCAGCGCAATAAACATCGCAATTCTGGCAGAAAATGCTAAGGTTGGAGAGCGCTGCCTCAGGATGCTTGTCGCCCATGTACTTTCGCCGCAGCTCGGGCCTTGTGGAAAAGACAGTGAAGGAGACCTCGTTCACGCCCGCTTCTACCAGGGGCCCGGCCTCATCCCCGCTACGAAAGCCCTTTCCGCTGGTGTAGCCAAGATGAATGGGAACGATTCCCTGTCCCACCATCTTTGCCAGCGGCAGAAGATCGGGGTAACAGCTTAGATCCCCGCCGCCGCTGATGGTGACCTTATCGGGAATGGAGCCAAAAGCTCTCTGGGCCACCTCGAAGACCACGGAATCGAGCGGTTTGAAGCCTGGATAGCCCTCCACAATGGCACGGGAGCAGTAATCGCAGCCCTTCTGGAATGGCATGCAAAACTTGCAGCCGAAAGGCTTCACATTTCTGACTCCTTTAAAATAGCAGTAGCTGCAAAAACCCCTGCAGTCCAGACCCGGCCTTCCCCCGACGTCGGCTAGTATCTCCATGCTGGGAAACTGGCTTTGCCAGAGGGTAAATAAGTTTTGGAGAAAAAAGCATCGGAACGGGATTCTCGTGGTCGACAACGCATGTCGAATCACCGCCCGAGACCGAAAAATCGATGCACTAATTAATATTATGCTTTTGTAAATTAAATAGCATTGTTTGAAAAACTAATAGTTGATAGGAAAACAATATATACATCCTCGAATACATGCTTAAGTTAAAGTATTGGAGGGATGCCTCGGCAGCGCGGGAGGCCTGTCCGGGAAATCAAAGCTTTCCTGCCAAAGGCAGCTAAAAAAGACTGCGAGCAAAAGCGCAAACATTCCCAAGACCAGCCAAGGAGGAAGACTAAAACATTCAGATAGGAAGGAATATAGCGGCTGGCAGGCAAGTAAAAACCAGGGCAACGATCGTGCGGAGGTAACCTTTGTACATCAAAGAGGTCGAGCTCAAGAACTTCAAATCCTTTGGCAAAAGCATCAGGGTACCTCTGAAGAACGATTTCATAACCGTCACCGGACCCAACGGCAGCGGTAAATCCAACATCGTAGATGCTCTGCTCTTTGCTCTATGTCTCTCCAGCTCAAGGGCCATGCGCGCTGAGAGGCTTCCCGACCTTATCTATCGAGGGGACAACGGCAAGAATCCTGACTTTGCACAGGTCACGGTTCGTCTGGACAACTCCGGCCGCATCTTTCCCCTGGACCAGGATGTAATAGAAGTATCCAGAAAGATCAAGATCAACAATGACAAATACGCTTCTTCTTATTATTTTAATGGAAAGGCCTGCGGCCAGGCGGAGCTGCTTGACTTGCTAGCCAAGGCGGGCATAACTCCGGAAAGCTACAACATAGTCATGCAGGGCGACGTAACGCGCATCATTGAGATGACACCGGTGGAGCGCCGCAAGATCTTAGACGAGATTGCGGGTGTGGCCGAGTTCGATGAGAAGAAGAGAAAGGCCCTGGATGAGCTGGAAGTGGTGCGAGAGCGGATAGGCCGAGTGGATGTTATTTTGGAAGAGGTCGGATCTCAGCTTGGCCGACTGAAAGAGGAGCGGGACAAAGCCCACTCCTACCAGGCGCACCGCGAGGAGATGAAGAGGCAAGAGGCTTTTCTGCTGCTGGCCAGGCTAAAAGAAGCAGCTGCTGAGCTGGCCGGGCTGGAAGAGGAGATCATGAGCCTGCAGGCCAAGAATGATGCTCTTTTGCAAAGGTCGGAAGGCAAGAAGACCGAGTTGGCCGCTCTGGATGAGACCCTGACGACACTTTCCGCCGAGATCACGCACAAGGGTGAAGATGAGCAGATCCAGGTGAAGCGCAGGATAGAGGAGCTGAAAGGAGAGCTGGCCCGTGAGACCGGACGTTCCGAGATGGCCGAGGAGGCGGCTTCGGAGATGGACGAGCAGCAGAAGACTTGCTTCATTCAGATCTCCAACCTTATGCAGGAGCTAGAAGAGCTGGCCAATAAGGTGAAGGATGCCAGCCTGAGGGAAGCCAGCCTGCGAGGTGAAATGGAAGATCAAACGACGGATCTATCGGCCGCCCAGGAAAGGCTCGCCAAGGCCGATGCAAAGTTCACTTTGCTCAGGGATGGCCTTGCAGAAGCGAGGCAGCTCCGTGAGGAGGCCAAGACAAAGCTGGGAGACCTGGTGCGAGAAAGGGACAGGCTGCTGGACGCCACCCGCCGCGGCAGCCTGGAGAGGGAGGAGCTCTCTGTCGGAGTCAAGGAGGCTATGGATGCTCTGGCCGGCGCAGACCACGAGGCTGAGCAGCTCAAGGTGGATCTGGCCGCACTGAACGTCAAGGCCATGGAGATGGAGAAAGACAGAGACGATCTGGAGAGCGGTCGTCTGAGGCTGCGCCGGGAGATAACCGAGTCAGAGAGAGAGATGCAGCGACTGCAGGGTGAGTATGCCCGCATCGATGGGCGACTGAGGGCTGCGGAGGACAAGGCAGGATACAGCCGCGCTGTAGAAGCGATCCGCGCGGCCGTTAAAAAGCAAATGTTGCAGGGTCTTTACGGTACCATAGCCGAGCTGGGGAATGT
>Ga0116202_10000485_pt1 | contig 22061 bp, 15 predicted proteins | sample LakKivw325mmetaG_FD_94479 | JGI IMG/M metagenome (GOLD analysis project Ga0116202, IMG submission 94479) | Anoxic lake water microbial communities from Lake Kivu, Rwanda to study Microbial Dark Matter (Phase II) - Lake Kivu water 325m metaG | ecosystem: Environmental > Aquatic > Freshwater >... | reverse complement strand
ATCCTGCGCTGTCTGAAGAACCCGGCAAGAACTTCCCCGACCTCTACAAACAGGTGCTCGCCAGGATGAAGCCAAGGCAGGCGGTCGTGGTTGCCATGCCTGATCAGTTCCATTACGAGGTTGTGATGGAAGCTCTGAACAACAACCAGAACGTGCTCTGCGTCAAACCGCTTGTGCTGAAATACGAGCAGGATGTTGAGATCGAAAAGCTGGCGCACGAGAAAGGTCTGTTTGTTGGCGTGGAGTATCACAAGCGTTTCGACCGCCGGTCGTTGATTGCGAAGCGCGACTACGCTCTGGGTCGGTACGGGGAGTTCGTGGTGGGCGAAGCGAAGATGATTGAGCCCTACTTCTACAGATCATCCAATTTCCAGAACTGGTTCACGTGCGACAAGACGGACCCGTTTGTCTATGTGGGGTGCCACTACGTAGACCTGGTATACTTCATCACCGGACTCAAGCCGGTGGAGGTGTCGGTTGTTGGTGTGAAGGGTAGATTCCCCAATGGCAACGAGGGCTATATGTGGGCCACCGGACGGGTGAGATATGAAAATGGGGCGATCCTGAACGTAACCGATGGCTTGGGATACCCGGACGATGGTTCCGGGAGTAACGAGCAGTGTCTTGAGATGTTCTTTGAGGGGGATGGTCAGTGCGGAATGATCAAGCACGACGATCAGTTCCGGGGCGTGACTCACTGCTACCTGGAGGGGCTGGGTATCGGCGGCACAAAGCATAACTATATCAACCCGGACTTCTACAGACTTGTTCCCTGGGAGGGACCGGGGTTCAAGCCTATAGGATATGGTTTCGACTCAGTCGCGGCCACCATCAACAGCATACACTCGATGGAGGCTGAGGCGGCCGGGATGGACGAGGCTACAGCGATGGCTCGCCGCCGCGAGATTATCAAAGAAGCGGATGACAGGGGGATTGTGGCGACTCCTGCTAACAGTTACATTAACGAGCTTGTCGTTGAGGCAGCTCGGATGTCCATACTCAGCGGCGGTAATGCCGTGCGGATAGTCTACGGCGACAGTCCGCACGTTGAACCCGGCCAGGCTTCGGCAATTGCATAATCAATAGAGAGGTGTTCTGACAGCTATGGCAACCTATGATCTTACACCGGTTGAAGTGCCGCACGTAGACACTAAATACCGAACGATAAAGACGAAGATTCCAGTTCCAGAGTCATTGCCCATATTTGAAGCACTGAAGGATTCTGAACCGCAGTCTATGATGGGGCAACCTCCGGTTGTCTGGCACAAAGCGGACGACTTTACTGTAGAGGACAGGTGGGGCAACCGCTGGATTGACTGGTCGAGTTGTGTACTTGTATCCAACATCGGGCATGGCCGAAAAGAGATCAAGGACGCTCTGGTTGATATCATCAATCAGGGCCTGCTGTCCACCTACGTGTTCGTGCACGAGCAGAGAGCCGAACTGACCGCTCTGCTGCAGTCTATCTCTCCGGATCCGTCCAGCTACAGTGTGTTCCTGCTAAGCACAGGCAGCGAGGCTACTGAGAACTGCATCAAGCTTTCCAAGACCTATGCCCTGCAGAAACACGGGCCGCACAAGAAGTACTTCGTGTCGTTTGACAACGCATTCCACGGCCGGACAATGGGGGCCCAACTTGCAGGAGGCATGGAGAGGCTCAAGGTCTGGATGGTGGAACGCGACGAGACATTTGTTCAGGTTCCGTTCCCGGACGGTTACAAGAATGAAGACACATCTTTCGAGCTGTTCCTGAGCACTCTGAAAGCAAAAGGCGTCAGCGGTTCCGAGATAGCCGGAGTGATGACTGAGAGCTATCAGGGGATCGGCCCGGATTTCCTGCCGGTGGAGTATGCTCAGAGGCTCGAGGCATTCTGCCGCGAACACGACATTGTGCTCACATTCGATGAAGTGCAGGCCGGGTTTGGGCGCACTGGCAAGATGTTTTGCTTCGAACACTACGGTGTGAAGCCGGATCTCATCGCGTGTGGCAAGGGCATAAGCTCGTCCCTGCCGATATCTGCGGTTATCGGGCGCAAGGACATACTCGGTCTGTATCCGCCCGGCTCGATGACCAGTACGCATTCCGCGTCGCCCCTTCCTGTCGCGGCGGCTGTCGCCAACCTGAAGATCCTGATCAATGAGGGTATCACGGAGCACGCTGCAAGAATGGGTGAGATTGCGCTCCCGGAACTTGCCAGGATACAGCAGAAGTATCCTGCCAGACTCGGAGCGATGCACGGCAAAGGCTTGGTGGCGGGCATACAGGTAGTCAAGAGCGGCACCAAAGAACCCGATCCGGACACAGCCACCCAGATCAACCTGAAGTGCATCCAGAAGGGACTCTTGATGTTTGCGCCGGTCGGGGTGGGTGGCGAGTGCCTTAAGATAGCTCCTCCGCTCATCATCCCGGAAGACGCTTTGATGGAGTCTCTTCAGGTGTTTGAAGAAGCTATCGACGAGGTTCTAGGATAGACTCTGCGAAGCACAGCTTGGAAGGTAACCAGATTACGAGGAATGATTAAGGTGAAGCAAGATGGCTGAACTCTCCGAAACGGTCAGGCAGGGAGCTGATGCTCTCAAGCAGGGGAACGCCGCTGAGGCGGTTGCACTTCTCGAGGAGGCTTCTCGCGTGGAGCCGGACGGCTACGAGGTATTTGTGTATTTGGGTGCCGCGTATTCCGCCGAGAACCGCATCAACGCCGCCATTGGTGCGTTCAAGCGGGCAGCGGAGATACGTCCTGATTCTGCTCAGATTCACTACAACCTTGGCCAGGCGTACGAAGCCGCGGGAGTGCCAAGAGAAGCTTGGCTGGAGTACGAAGCCGCTCTTGAGAGAGATCCATCTTATGCCAAGGCTAGAACGGCTATCAGTGTTCTCTCTGCGCATCTGCCGGACCTGATGTCGCCGTCGATTCAGATGGATTCCGATACAGCGAGTTGAGTAATTGGCGGTGGCTGTGTCGTATGGTAGGCCCGACACTCCTGTCGGGCAGGGCCGGATAGGAGTGTCGGGCGGGGCGGGACGAGAGTGTCAGACGTGGCCGGACAAGAATATCGGGCAGGGCCGGACAAGAATATCGGGCAGGGGCCGGACAAGAGTGTCCGGCCTACCATAGAATCCGTGAACCGTGAATTCCTTGCGAGCTGCCTGCAGGTACGTGCAGGCCCGCCCCTATCAGGCCACGACGGGAACAAGCTTTACGGATCGCACATTCAGACCGGGGTGTTCGACTTTCGGCATGCGCACTGCCTTCAGGGATAGTCTGTGGGTTCCACCCGCTGGTATCTGCACCTCTCCGCAGACGGAAACACCCTGAGGATAGTATCTGGCAGATACATCGTCCACCGGGCGATCGAGTTCCAGTTGAGCATCCAGCGCTCGCTCTCCCACTGCTATCTTAACAATGTGACCGCCCCGCCAGGGTCTGGAGTGCTCCCCGCTTGCTGTCGTCACTTCCACTCTGAAGACTCCACCCTTGGCAATCTTGAACTCCCACTCCAACCAGTCCGCGGTATCTACCCAACCACTCAGAGCTCCGTCAGGTTTCAGTGACATCGTGCTTTCTTCGGATTTGTGGATACAGGCCATGTCGGCATTCAGCAGCACACTGCCGTCTCCCTGCTGCAGGATGCCTGGCTCCACGTCCGGTTCTCCTTCTATATCGACGGCCAAGACTCTCGGAAGAAGTCTTCGGGTAGCCGGCAAGTCCACTTCCAGGTCGTATTCGCCCTGCGACTGTCGGACATCCAAGAACACACCGGGCGTGTCAAGTAAGTACGCGGACCGCACTCTGTTTCGGAGACCGTTTAGTCTGAAAGGGCCATCGGGTTCGCGGTGAATGTGAAAGTAGAGTCTCCCTTGCTTGCGTGTGACCGGTCCCCACGGCGTATCGCACCGAAACGGAGTTGCCTCGGTGCTGTAAACGGACTCGGAATTTGTGTCCATCCACCTGCCGACTTCCTCCAGCACCGCGATGGCAGGATCGGGGAATTCGCCATTAGCGTCCGGTCCGATGTTCAGCACATAGTTGACGTTCTTGCTCGCAAGATTTGTCAACAAAGATACGACTTCCGAGGCTGACTTCCAGTTATTGTCAAAATGCTTGTAACCCCACGTGTCGTTGAGCGTGGCCACGGTTTCCCAGTAGCCTTCCAGTGGACGCCCAGGTGCCTCATTGTCTCCGAAGCATTGGTAGTCTCCCAGCCCCTGACCTATCCGGCTGTTGACTATGCATTCGGGCTGAAGCGAACGGACAAGTTCATACAGCTCTTCGCACTGAGGTCTGGTGATAGTGAATGGACAGTCGAACCAGATGGCTCCGATTGGTCCGTAGCCAGTCAGTATCTCGGTTACCTGCGGCTTTACTTTCTTCTCGAAGTAACGTTCAAACCGCTTGCTGTCGTTGTCCGGAAAATCCCAATCGTTAGTCCAGCTCATCCCCATATTGGAGTGACCGCCCTCTGCTCCTCCTGCATCTGGTTCGTGCCAATCCAGAGCCTGGGAGTAGTAGAAGCACAGCTTCACCCCGTGCCTGGCGCAGGCTTCAGCCAATTCCTTCATCGGATCGCGCCCAAACGGGGTCGCGTCTACTATGTTGTATGGGTCGCATTTGGAGTGGTACATAGCGAAACCGTCGTGGTGTTTGGTCGTTATGACAAGATACTTCATGCCTGCCTTGCTCGCCAGGCTAATCCACCTATCAGCGTTGAAACCCACGGGGTTGAATCGATTAGCAAGCTTGGAGTACTCCGATATCGGGATATTGAAGCGGCTCATTATCCATTCTCCGACGTAGTCCATCCGCTGCCCATTGTACTCGCCTGCGAGGATGCTGTAGAGACCCCAATGGATCATCATCCCAAAACGAGCTTCGTGCCACCACTGCATTTTCCCGTCGATGTGCGTTTGATGCATTACTGCTTCCTTTCTTGTCAGGTCATTGGCGTGCGTTTTCTCGAACTCGCGCTCTAGAACTCAACCATTCCACTGCCCGCTACCGGTCTGCAGGCGAACATCTCCGGCTCAAGTTCGAGCGGGTCATAGTACTGTCTCGACATCGCCTTCACGAGGTCGTCGTAGCTGTCTTCGTGAACGAGAACCATTATGCAGCCCCCTAGTCCCGCGCCAAGTATCTGAGCGCCACACACACCGTGAACTGAGTTCGCGATGTCAACCATCTTGTCGATCTGGGGGATGCTGCAGGTATACGAACCTGGTATTAGCGGCAATTGAGTAATCTCACCACCGGGCTCCGCGCTGGAGATCAGACGCGACATCTCTGAGTCCGTGTAGTCCAGAATCGCCGGCCACGAGTTGCCGCCGCGGTCCCATCTCACGACACGGTCGCCATCGTGAGAGTGGTTCACCCACTCGCCGAACGTCCTGATGTCGCACCTCCGCAGCAGTTCTCCGGATGCTTTTGCCCTTGCGCACTCGGCCAGTCCGTACATAACGACGGACCTTATCGGATAGCTGTCCACATCTTCGGAGTGTGACATAAGATACTTCTCTGCCACGTCTTCAGGCAGGCAGTTTCTGATGTCTGCGCGGGTTAGACTGCAGGGCAGTTCATTGAGTGTCTGGAGCAGTTCCGGATAGGTCATTGCCAGATTCTCGCAACTGATGTCTCGCAGATGTTCGATACGGTCTGCGTATTCGGGCAAGCGCTGTCTGTATATTTCCCTGCCGATGTTGTAGCACGCGACTCTGTGGTTGAAGACGTCCCTTGCTCCCTGGCTCTTTCTGGCCTTCTCGTGGGAGTTGCAGATGATGAAGAGATACTCGGTTGTGAATGGCACGTCATCTGTCTGATGGAACGGGAAGAATCCCAGTTGAACCACTCTGCCGCGCTTGGCAAACTTCATGGCCGCGTGGTCGCCAGACCCTCCTCTGGTTCCCACGTACCACTCAGCTTCACCGCACATTGTTACGAAGTCTCCCGCGGAAATATCGATGCCGTTGATTGCCACAACCCCTTCGGCCACCGCCACCACTACTGCAGAGGACGAACTCAGGCCGGCCGCCATAGGGATGTTTCCGGAAGCGACGATGTTCATCCCCTTTAGCGCGATATCGGGGAACTTGGCCTGCAGACGGACGATCGGAGCTGTGACGTAGAGCGACCAGTCCCCCACGTTCGCAGCAATGTGAGCTTTGACTTCGCTGCCGTTGACGAAATCCAGCCAGTCGCCGCCTGTATACGGCGCGCAAATCTCGTCTATGTCAAGGGTCCTGTCAGGAAGTTGGTGGCTCTCCATGTTGTGCAGCACCACGCGGCGGTCCTCCCGCACTCCGAAAATGGAGTAGAAATCCCGGTCTATGGCAGTCATGTTAACGTGCCCGCCCTGGTGGTCTATGTGCCGCCCGAGGATGTTAACTCTGCCTGGGGATCGTGAGATGTAGACTTCCTGGTCGCCGAACTCCGAGATGTACTCCTTTAGCATGGAGGACAGCAGTCGGCGCTTGCTTTCGATGATCGCGTAGTCTTCGCCGTAGACGCTGATCAGATAGTTTTCCGCTGCATTTCCGGGCGTCTCAAAGTGGGCGAGACACTCCGCGGCGGTTCGGCACATCCGGGGAGGCTGAACAACGGACACTCTCTTTCGGCTCTCCAGATAATCCTCTATGGATCTGAGTTCCTGAGGAGTGTTGTAGGCCATGACCTGTTCCGGATAGTCCACTGGAACCAGCGAAACTCGCCTGCCTTCTCCGGCCAGTATTCCTATGACGTCGGTCAGGTATTCCTCGTTTTGGGCATTGTCAGAGCCCAGCTTCTCCAACGCGCTGTACAAGGCCCTGGCTTTGAAGAGGTAGACTGAGATGTTGGCGTGCTTCACACCAGCAAGCAGCTCCGGCGGATAGTCGCGGTTGTTTATACGAAGCTGGAAGTCGGAAGGAGTCGTGTGGCTGGCGAGCAGCTTTGAGGTGACCGGCTCGCCAATCTGGATGGAATCCCAAAGCGCCCCGAGGGCTTTGGATGCCTTGTTCTCGTTCTTGAAATATGTTATTGCCAGGCTTTCTGCCTCACCAGCGGGTACGACTCTCTCTTCTGTCACGTGCTGAAGCGCGATCAGAAGCTGCATCCGAGCAATATCGAACACTTCAACGTTCCCGATTATTCTGCCGTTGTCGCAGACAATACGCCCACTGTCAGGGTAGTCGGCCACGTCACCGACCATGAATGCCAGATCGCAGTCGGAATCCCGGAATGTGCCTATGAGTCGGTTCAGGGCCGCGTCTTCGATTACCTTGTCTCCAGCCACAACCATGATGTCGCCGTCAAAATCCAGCGCATTGAGCAGCTTGCTGGCGCACCTGGTGGCGTTGCCCGTGCCGAGTTGCTCCACCTGGTGGCAGAAAAGCAGGTTCACAGGCGCAAGAGAAGCGGCCTGCATCACTTGCTCCGCCATCGCCCCAACTACTACACAGTGGGTGTCAACTCCACATCGCTCGTAGCCTTCGATGCTTCTAGCTATGACCGGTTTCCCATCCAGCGGAAAACAAACCTTGTGCAGGTTCGGAGAGTGCATGCGCGTTCCCTTACCCGCCGCAAGGATAACCGAAACGATTCGTCTGTTGTTAGTTGTTCGCACTGCTATGCTCCCTTCTATCCAGAATGATTCTTCCACGTGTCTGGGCGGTTTTCCTGTTTTCAAGCTTCTCGGACTATGATATGATTGTGCCGTGAGACAAACAAGGAGGCGACCCACACTATGCAGCTTACTGCCGCGGTAACGACCTATACCATTCGAGATTCTTGCAGGACGGAGATTGAGTTCGCGGCGTCTATGAGAAAGGTCAAGAGCATTGGCTATGATCACGTCCAGATATCCGCAATCGGAGACATAGCTCCGGATGAGGTTCGAAAGATAGTTGATGGCGAAGGGCTTTCGATATGCGCCACTCACATATCTCTCGACGATCTCAAGATCGATGTTCAGTCAGTCATAGACAAGCATAACACCTATGGATGTACCAACGTTGCGATTGGCTCCGCTCCCGCCGAATACCATAGCGCGGAGGGATACGGCAGACTCGCCGTAGAGGCCGGCAACTTCGGCAAGACGCTCTGCGAGGCGGGCATGACGTTCAGCTACCATAACCATTCCTTCGAACTTGAAAAGACTGCCGGGCGAGTGTGGCTGGATATTCTCTATGAAGAGAGCGACGCCAGGTACCTGTTCGCGGAGATCGACACCTACTGGATTCAGCACGGCGGAGGAAATCCCGCTGCCTGGATCAGAAAACTCGCCGGGCGGCAGACAGTCGTTCATTTCAAGGACATGGGTGTATTTGAGGGTAAGCCGACCTATTTCGAGATTGGCGAAGGCAATCTGGATTGGGCGGACATCATCGCCGCGTGCCGTGAAGCGGGCGCGCGGTACTGCATAGTGGGCAGGACACCTGCAATTGCGATCCCTTCGAGAGCATCAAAATCAGTTGCGAGAATCTGCGAAGTCTGCTGGCTTGACAATCCGCCGGTGTTCGGGCAGAACAAGACTGCTGTCATCGGCTTGCATCATAGGGACCAGATGGCCTAGCTGCCGCCATCCAGGACGGTGCGGATGGCGGCCTGTAACTCGCTTGGCGAAAATGGCTTGTGCAGATAGCCGTCAGCGAGGTCCGTGTCGATCAGGTTGTCGGCAGACGCGTCCAGACCTGTGGCTACCAGCACTTTGACCTTTCCCCACATCTCTCGGAGCCGCGTAAGGGTGCTTGCGCCATCCATCCGGGGCATGTTGAGGTCCAGCACAACCATATCTATCTCCTCACGGTGCCTGGCAAACTGATCGAGTGCGTCCTGGCCGTTCTCGGCTGTCAGCACACTGTAACCGGACATCTCAAGGACTCGCCTGACCGTGTCCCGAATCATCGTCTCGTCGTCCACGAGGAGCAGAGTCTCACGGCCAGTGCTGGTCAGCGTAGCCTTCTCAGTTGACGCTCCAATGTGGCGTCTGGGGATAGACGGCACGTAAACGCTCACCGTTGTGCCCTGGTTGGGTGTGGTGTCGATGTTTATCAGACCGTCGTGGGCCTTAACTATGCCGTAGGTGGTGGAAAGGCCGAGGCCGGAGCCTTCGTGCAGAGACTTTGTGGTATAGAAAGGGTCGAATGCGTGCTGCTTTGTTTCATCATCCATTCCGCATCCATCATCTGAGACGGTTATTCGGACGTATTCGCCTGCTCTGGCCCAGGCGTGCGTCTGGGAGAATCCGTCGCAAATGGCGGCGTTTCCCACGTGAATGCGAAGATTCCCGCCGCCTGGCATGGCATCTCTAGCGTTCAGGCACAGGTTCATCAACACTTGGTGCATCTGCGTTTCATCAGCGTGCACAAGGCGGGTTTCCGGTTCGACGTGAACGATGGTGTTTATCTTGCGACCAATGGTCTCCGATAGAAGCTGTGCAGTTTCTCTTGCGACGACTCCCAGGTCTACCGGTTCCTTCTGTCTGGGTATCTGGCGGGTGAATGTCATTATCTGGCGTACCAGGCTGGACGCCCTCGCCGCGGCTTTCTCAATGGCTGCGAGCTCATTGCCGGCTTCCTCGCTAAGTTCGTGATTCTCTCGCGCGATAAAGGCGTGGCCAACAATTGCCTGAAGGATGTTGTTGAAGTCGTGTGCGATACCTGCTGCCAACTTGCCCAGGCTGTCCAGTTTCTGTGCTCGGGCAAGCTCCTCTTTCCGGATGTTGTGTTCGGTTATATCCTCGTGTGTCACGATTACCCGAGTCGGTCCGTCTCCCACAAAGCGGCGCACGGATACTCTCACCCATCTCTGCCGGCCGAGGGCATCGAAAGGCCACTCGGCCTGGAATGATTCTCGCTGGCCAAGAATCACTTCCTCAATGCTGTCAGCAATCGAGTCTCCCACATATGATGTGTCCTGAACGCAGACGCGGCAAAGCTGCGGGTAGTTAGTCCCGACCTGGAGGGGCTTTCGGCCCCACGGGAACCTGCTGCGCCAATCCGTGGATGCGCGGTTCACATATTGTACGATGCCGTCTCCATCAAGTATGGCAACGTGCGCCGGAACCGAACTCAGTACAGATCGGACGAAGCGTTCGTTCTCTCTGGCCAGTTCTTCCGCAGATCTCAGCGCTCTGTTGGCTCGCAGCCGGTCGATGTGGATGGCCAGCGTGTTGGATACGGTCTTTAGCAGGTGTTCCTGTTCAATGGACCAGTCTCCAAGAGATCGGTCTGTGCATAGTATCAACACGCCGAGGAGGCGTCCGTGTACTGTCATGGCAGCGGCAATCATTGAAGTGCGCCCGCATTCGAGCGGGTTCGGGGGGCATGTGGTAGTCTTGGAGCTATCCAGTCGAACAAGGCCAGACTCGGCGACGGCATCCAGAAGCCACCTGTGTTCGTCGTCGGCTTTCTGGCGATCTGGAAGCCAACACCGGCAATCTCCAGTACCCCATTCGTGAGTTACCCCGAGAGCGCTCGCATCGTCCTTGGGCAGCAGGATGCGCGCGCAGTCGCAGCGAAGCACGTGAGTGAGCTTGGCCAATGCCGAGTCAATGCTTGAGTCGTCGTCGGTCATCAGCACTCCCGATATCTCTGCCGCAGCGAGCTGCGATTCGAAGCTGAGCCAGAGTTCACGCACCGAATCAAGGCGATCAGACACGTCAACCATCGTTAGTACTGCCATTCTGTCGGAATGGCAGCAAAACGCTGAAACTTCCATTAGTCCTTTTTCGATGCTGGAGTACAGAGTGTCAGACTGTCTCTGTTTTGTGCTGAACGCTCGGCTGAGCAGGTTGCTTGCGATTTCGTAGTTTCTTTCGTGGAATACGTCCTCAAGCTCGCTTTGTGCTGTGCCCGGTGTGCGGCCGGTCAATCTGGCGAAGCTCTCGTTGCAGAAAGTCAGCACGAAGTTTGGGCGCCCGCCATCTCCTGTCGAGATGCTGAAGAGAGCAACACCCCAGGGCATGCCGTCCACGACCGCTTCAACATATGCCTGCATACTCTTGCTCAATCTGCCATACCCGGCGGCACGTGATCCCCAGGCAGGTTGGTTCGCAGGAGGGAGCGCAGTTCACGCAGCTCGTCCTGCGCCTGCTGGATCATCGTTGACGCGTTGTCCAGGCACTCCTGCAGATCTCTGGTCTCAGACTTCTTGGCTAATTCAACAGCCGCGAACACCCCTGTAAGTAGACCTGCAAGAGTGTGAACTCGTTGACGCACAGACGTCACGCTGTCCATTTGGTCTCTGCCATTTTTCATCCGGATGCAATCTCCAATAAAGGCCTTCGGAATGGGTGCGCAGCAGCCCGCTTTGTCGCACACAACGCGTGAGTTGTACGCGCGCAGGGAAAAATCCTCTTGACATTAACTGGCGTTTGCGTATTTTGAAGGAATAGAATGCGAGTCTGGTGAACTCATAGATGTGTTTCTACTACTGGACTGCCGAGGCGATCAGGCTTCGTGCGGAGGAATAGGGAGGGAACGATATGCCGAAAGTTTTGGTTAGCGACAAACTGGCCCAGGAAGGGATAGACATTCTCAAGAAGGTGGCCGACGTCGACGTAAACACCGGTCTACCGGAAGATGAGTTGTGCAAGATCATAGGTGACTACGACGCCCTGGTCATCAGAAGCGGTACTCAGGTGACGGCGAACGTCATCAAGGCTGCCAGCAAACTCAAGATAATAGGGCGAGCCGGCGTGGGAGTTGACAATGTCGATGTTACGGCTGCCACTGAGCGCGGCATAATCGTCGTCAACAGCCCGGGCGGCAATACAATAGCGGCCGCTGAGTTGTCGGTGGCGATGCTCCTTGCGCTCGCCAGGAACATTCCTCAGGCTTATATGAGTATGAAGGCCAAGGAATGGAACCGCAGCAAGTACACTGGCAACGAGGTGTACGCAAAGACGCTGGGCGTTATTGGACTTGGCAAGATTGGACAGGAAGTAGCCAAACGATGCCAGTCGTTCGGGATGAAGGTCATCTCCTTCGATCCGTTCATCACGGCGGATGCGGCCACTGCACTCGGGGTTGAGCTCGTGGAGTTCGATTCGCTCCTGCAGCGCAGCGACTACATCACCCTGCACGTTCCAAAGAACAAAGACACCGTCGGTTTGCTTGGGACAAAGCAGTTTGCGATGATGAAGGACGGGGTGAGAATAGTCAACTGTGCGAGAGGCGGCATTATCGAAGATGCCGCACTTGCAGATGCGGTCAAGAGCGGGAAGTGTGCGGGTGTGGCGCTCGACGTGTACTTGAGCGAGCCGCCTGATTTCTCGTCGGAGCTTTTTGACTTGCCCAGCGTGGTAACCACTCCTCACCTCGGTGCTTCCACCGAAGAGGCTCAGACCAACGTCGCGATCGATGTGGCGGAACAGATAGTGGAAGTCTTCCAGGGCGGAAGCGCGCGGGCAGCGGTCAACATGCCTGCGCTGTCTCCTGACGTGCTCGCGGCGGTCCAGCCGTTCTTGCTGCTGGCCGAGAGGGTGGCTTCGGTGGCGGCGCAGACCCTGGAGGGTCGCGCTGAGAGAGTGGAGATCAGCTATCGCGGCGAGCTTGCTGCGATGGAGACAGGGCCCATTACCAGGGCTGTGATGGTAGGTCTTCTTTCCCCCGCTCTCGGTGAGACCGTGAACTACGTCAACGCGCCGGTGCTCGCAAAGTCCCGGGGTATTGAGGTTGTGGAGAGCAAGTCGGCCGATGGCGGAGACTATTCGTCGCTCATCTGTCTTTCAGTGAAGACCGATAAGGGCGAGAATGAGCTGTGGGGCACGCTGTACGGTTCCAGAGAGCTGCGGATAGTGAAGATGGGCGGTTTCCCGATGGATGTCACTCCGGAGGGCGTTCTTCTGGTCGCGCCGCATGTGGACAAGCCGGGGATTATCGGCAAAGTCGGGGCGCTGCTTGGCAACGAAGGCATAAACATCGCGACCATGTATGTCGGACGGAAGACTCAGGGTGAGACGGCTATAATGGTACTCGGCGTTGACTCTGAGGTTCCTGCCAAGATCTCGGCTAAGATCGCCGACGTTGAAGGCATTCGGAGCGTCAAACAAGTCAGCTTGTAAAGACAAGCCAGCTCACCGGTTGTAGAGGGCAGGAATAGTTGCGGTCACTGGTGCTACAGGTCCGGCAACTGAACTGCCTTCTGCAACCGCAGGCGTCGTATCGGTGCCGCTAGATGTGGCCTTTGGGCTCACCCTTGCGTAGCTTCAGACTGCGAGCTGTCCCGCCCCTGCGGCCGATTTCAGCGTAGAACTCTGACCCTCGTTCGGCCTTGACGGTGTTACCGCCTCGCTTGCCGATTTCGCGGTAGAAGTCTTCGCCATATTTCTCTTTGACCGTCTGGCCGCCTTTTCGTCCTGCTTCTCGGGCCCTTTCAGGATTGGCTGCGAAGCCGCCCTGCATATCGTGCTCGTGCGATCCACGGTGCGCCTGGGCAATCTTCTCAGCTCCAGTTGAGCCTTTCTTCGGTCCTGGCCGGTTGTTTGCCATTTGGATGCCTCCGTTCAAACTTGAGGTCGGGCGCGCTGCCCGACTGGGCATTAGTCCTTCTAGTTGTACCCAGACAGACGCGAAGATAAACAGATTGTTTGTTCACTTAACTTAAGGTCAAAGCTGGCTTATGGGTGTCCCCGGGAATGTTCCGTGCACAGATTGCCGGATGCTGCCGGTCGCGAGCACAAGGTAGGCAGTTTGTCGGAAAATTGAGTAACATGTGCAAGTTAGGCGGGTGCCGCGAGTGCACTGTGGGGTAGGGAGCGGCCGTACCCAGCGAAGAGATACCTGCCCAATCAAGACCAGAACAGCGAGAAAATGGATTTGCAGAACGTCGAAAAACTCCATTTGACCAACCTCCAGGCACTTGAAGCCGAGAGCATACACGTAATTCGCGAAGTGGCGGCTGAGTTTGAGAAACCGGTCATGCTCTATTCGGTAGGCAAGGACTCATCGGTGATGGTGCGTCTCGCTCAGAAGGCGTTTCACCCCGGGAAGATCCCGTTTGCACTGCTTCACGTGGACACCGGGATGAAGTTCCCCGAGATGTACGAATTCCGTGATCAATTCTGCCGGCAGATAGAAGCGGACTTGCGCGTCTACCGATTTGAAGAAGCCATCGCCGAAGGTACTGACCCGTGGAAACTCGGTTCCGTGAAGTGCTGTTCAATTCTGAAGACTCAGGCACTGCTGAACGCGCTAAAGGAAGGTGGATATGATGCGGCCTTTGGAGGTGCGCGCAGGGATGAGGAGAAGTCGCGGGCCAAGGAACGGGTCTATTCGTTCAGAGACGCCTTTGGCCAGTGGGATCCGAAGAACCAGCGGCCGGAGCTGTGGAATCTCTACAATGGCTGCATAAGAAAGGGCGAAAGCATCAGAGTATTCCCGCTGTTTAACTGGACTGAGCTCGATGTGTGGCTCTACATTCTCACGGAGGACATCCCTGTGGTGCCGATGTACTTTGCGGCAGAGCGAGAGATGGTGAAGCGCAACAGTTTGCTGATCCCAATATACGAAAATACGCGGTTGCTTCCAGGTGAGCGAGCCGAGACGGTGATGTGTCGTTTCAGAACACTTGGCTGTCACCCGTGCACCGGCGCGATCCTCTCGACTGCCGGCAGCGTGAAAGAGATCATAGAAGAGATGATGGTTGTACGCAACTCGGAGCGCATCACGCGGCTCATCGATCACGATCAGGACAGCTCGATGGAGCAGAAGAAGCGGGAGGGTTATTTCTGATGGTTCAGGAAGATCTTCTCCGGCGAGTTCGCGAAGCCGACCTGCTGCGTTTCACTACCGCCGGCAGCGTTGACGATGGCAAGTCCACACTGATCGGGAGGTTGCTCCACGACTCCAAGAGCATCTACGAAGACCACCTTGCGTCGCTCAGGAAAGATTCCCGCAGCGCTGGCAGGGAAGAGATCGACTTTGCGATGTTGACTGACGGGCTCAGGGCGGAGCGGGAGCAGGGAATAACTATCGATGTTGCCTACAGGCACTTCTCCACACCCAGGCGGCGCTTCATAATTGCTGACACGCCTGGGCACGAGCAGTATACGCGCAATATGGTGACCGGCGCCTCTACAGCCAATCTTGCCATCATCCTCATAGACGCCTGCAACGGCATTCTGACGCAGTCGAAGCGCCACGGTTTCATCGCATCGCTGCTGGGAATACCGCACCTTGTGGTAGCCGTAAACAAGATGGACCTGGTGGACTATTCCAGAGAAGCTTACGAGGCGATCTGCCAGGAGTATCGGGAGTTCTGCGCCAAGTTGCCTGCCAGAGACGTTATGTTCATCCCGATGGTTCGGGATTTGGAATCCCGGACCCGGTTCCGAGGGTCTGTGACCCTGCATCAGTACTTGTATGAAGGAACGGAGGTATGGTTACCCGCTTAGCTCAGGAGGGGCATCTGGAGCAAGGTGCTTTCGTAACTGATGTCACGTATCTGAATGGCCCTCGTGGTGTTGAGTATCGCAAAGACGAACGCACGGGTGATATCCGCTAGTATCAGGAAATGGACTGTCACCTCCCGCACAACTCTCCCCCGGCAAAACCTCGTTTGAAACATAGCACCCCACGTGATATGATTTAGGTGAGCGAGTTGAGTGATCGCCCCGATAGTATCGGGGAGGAAAGTCCGGGCTCCACAGGGCAAGATGGTTGCCAGCGGCAACTGTCCCGCATGTCGGGATAAGGAAAGTGCCACAGAAAAGAAAACCCCGTGCCGTGTGCGCGGGAAAGCTGAAACGGTGGTGTAAGAGACCACCAGCTTCGTCGTGAGGCGAAGGCTTGGTAAACCCCATCTGGAGCAAGGCCGAATAGGGGAGGGTTAAAGCTGCCCGCCTACCTCCCGGGTGTCGCCGCTAAAGCCCCACGGCAACGTGGGCGCGTAGATAGATGATCACTCTCGACAGAACCCGGCTTATAGACTCGCTCACATTCTTCAGTTGATAGTTTGCGGTGTTTCGGGACTTGAGTGAAGCTTGCGGAACGGAAGTCCCGAAACGTGTCAGAGGCGTCGGTCTCGGAAATTCCGGGTTGGGCTCGCGGCATTGTGCATAGTCGGCACCACGTGGCCCAACGCTCAAATCCGGAAAGCATGGTGCGTCTGTTATGGTGACTTCGGGACGAAGAACGGTCCCGAAGCATATCGGTGAACTATGATAATCATACAGTAGTGGGAATGGTGAATGCTAACTAAGATTGTTCGGTTGGGTTTGCGTTTCGGCTCCGGTTCGGAGGCGCGGGCTATTGATCTCTCGAGTGGCAAGGCACAGTCTGGTGAGTTGGAGTTTGTGTGCGACACGCACCGCGGTGATGACTATGGACTGGTCCATCGCACAGATCGCGTCACTAACACAGGTTCTCAACCCCTCAGAATTGCGCGCCCCTCTTTCATCTACACGGTAACGGGTTCTGACTTCACGCTTGCCACTCATACGAGCTCGTGGTGCCGTGAGTCGCAGCACGTTGCGCTCGACCTTCGCAATGGGCCCGTAGACATCGGATCGAAAGGTCGGACTTGCCAGGGCTACAGCCCATATTTCGTCGTCGGCTCACCGGATTTCGGAGACCTCGTATTCAATTTGATGCCGTGCGGAGACTGGCGGGCCGTGTTCACGACATCGGACGATGGCAAGACTCTGGAGATTGCTGTAGACAGGTTTGACGACAGTGTTGTTGTCGACGTCGCGCCGTCGGAGACCTACAGCTTCGAGATGGACTGTCTCATCCAGCAATGCCCCCTCGGAGAGGCGTATTTCTGGGGGTGGAGAGTTCAATGCTACGCCCTCGAGAAGCTGATGATCCACCGCAGAGCCGAGTTGCCCGTCATTTATAACACGTGGTTTGACTACTTCCACAAGATCAACGTAGAACGGTTGACCGAACAGTTGAATGCGGCGGCTGAAGTCGGCTGTGAAGCCTTCGTCATCGACGCCGGATGGTATGGGGCCCAGCCGGCGAACTGGTCGACACTAAATGGTGACTGGCGCGAGAACCCTAACGTCTTCGGCAAGACGTCGCTCAAGGAGTTTGCCGACACGGTTCGGGCACGGGGACTGATCTTTGGAATATGGATGGAGCCGGAGCGCGTCTGCACGAACGCCCCAATTTACTCGCAGCATCCCGAGTGGTTTCTGCCTGTCGCAGGCGCAGACACGTTCTACCCCGATCTGACCAATGAGTCTGCCCGCGAATGGGTCTATTCGGAGATGTGCCGCGTTATCTCGACGTATGGCGTGGGCTGGATCAAGATCGACACCAACCTGGATTTCTCCGATGATCCGTACCACACCGGCAACCAGCGGCGGATGGACGAGTGGTTCGCAATTCTCGACCGAGTGGCCGAACGTTTTCCTGACCTTGTGATGGAAGGCTGCGCCAGCGGCGGGCTCAGAAATGACCTGCTGACGATTAGTCATTTCCACACCCATTTCCCTTCGGACACAGTTGATCCCGTCCACGAACTGCGGATAGCGATGGCGGATTACTCCCGGTTGTCTCCGCTGATGTTCACCAAGTGGGCCGTTATGAATCCGACCGGGAAGTACACTCGGTACGATTACGAACCGGGTGACACGGGTGACCACGTGCTATGTCCGTTTGACGCCACAAGCTACAACCTGATGACATATCACCTCGACCTCGTGATGGCGGTGAACTCCACCGGCGCGCTTGGTCTGGGCGGTGGTCTCGCTGACATGAGCGACACGATGAAACGCGATATCGCGGCACACATCGATTTCTACAAACGCCACAGGAAGTTCATTCTCTCTTCTGTTGCTGTGCCTCTGACGCCGGTAGAGTCAATGGATAATGACAAGGGGCACGCGGTGATACAGCTATCGAGCACGGACTTCGTATCCAGCATGATCTTTGCCTACGGATTGCGCACGAAAGACACCGCCGCAGGTGTCTATCCGAAGCATCTCGATGCCGCAAGGTCGTTCACGGTGACTTCCAAGTCAGGAGAGACCATCGTAGAGAGTGTCGCGGGCGACGATCTGTGCAAATCTGGCTTTGAACTGCCGTGCGAGGCAGGCCACGCCGCGATTGCGTTTATTGAGGCGCTCGACGGAGGATTTCACAGATGACAAGCCGCGAAAGAGTCAAACGAGCAATCAGGTTCATGGGAACCGACAGGCTGCCGCACTTTCTGCCGGACGGCAAGCCAGACGACATCATCTGGCTGTGGCCGGAGAGGCCGGCTGAGAAGCAGGCGTGGCAAGAAGTGGACGGCCACGACCGCCGGGTCGACGAATGGGGAGTGGTTTGGGAACGGGCGGAGAAAGGCAGTTTTGGAGAGGCCGTGGAATGGCCTGTTGCCGACATCACTAGACAGAGTGATTTCGTGTTTCCTCCGTCCAATGAACAGAGATTCTACGACGGCATCCGTCATGCTTGCCGGGAGAACAACGAACGTGACGACGCGAAATACGCTCTCGCTGTGATGCCCGTAAGTTCGCTGAACGAAGGCACTCACAATGTGATGGGTCTGCACAATATGTTCGTCGCCTACTATGAGCATCCTGACGACTTGAAAGCGCTTGTTGGCAGGTTTGCCGCCGCGCAGCGCGAATCGATCAAGACTCTTGCAGCGTGCGGATGTGACGGAGTGATGGGTTACGATGACTGGGGGCTCCAGGACAGGCTGATGGTTGGCCTAGATATGATTGAGGAGTTCTTCATGCCCCACTACAGGGAGAACTGGAAACTTGCCCACGATCTGGGCATGGATGTGTGGATGCACTCTTGCGGATACACCATCGAGTTGCTTCCTCTTCTTGCTGAGGCCGGTCTCAATGTGGCTCAACTTGATCAACAGGAGAACATGGGACTCGAGAATCTCGATGCGACGGTCGGAGGAAAGCTGGCTTTCTGGTGTCCGGTTGACGTCCAGAAGACGATGGTCACTGGAACTCCCAGCGACATAGAGGCCTACGTGCGGCGGATGATGGCGACCATAGGTAACCACAAAGGCGGGCTGGTGAGCATGGCCTACTCCACGCCTGAGGCTGTCGGACATACTCAAGAGAACATCGAAGCGATGTGCGCCGCGTTCCGCAAGTATGGAGTCTATGATGAGTGATCTGCTGAAGCAGTGTCTCGGCAAGCTTGAGGAGGCGATCGATCCTCAGCACATTGCGCGCACCGGCGACCTCCAGAGACGTGCCTTTGCTTTCGAGCCCGTAGACCACGTGCCGACAACCATCAACTACGCCCTGGATTCTGATGAGTGGCCGCAATACAACCACACAGAGATCTTCCACAGCCAGGAGAAGATGCTTCTTAGTGAGCTAGCCTCTGTTTACAGCAGTGCGAAGCTCGAAGATGACCGGATGCCATCAATACGCGCCAACTATGGCACTGGGATTATCGCGTCCATGTTTGGGTGTCCGACTGTCACTTTCGATACCGCTCTGCCCATCAGCACTAACCTCACCCGCGAACAGATAGGCGGCATACTTGACAATGGCGTTCCCGATCTGCAGTCAGGTTTGGTGGGTCGGGCGTTCGAGACAATGGACTACTACAGGCGAACTCTGGCCGGCTACCCGAGGCTCTCGCAGCTTGTTCGCATAGGTCTGCTGGATATACAGGGCCCGTTCGACAATGCGTCGATAATCTGGGGCTCTGATGTCTTTCTCGGAGTCTTCGACGAGCCAGACGTGCTGAACGGCCTGATGAATATAATTACTGAGACCATCGCTCAAATCACCCGAAAGCATCAACAGTTCACCGGGCTACCGGCGGGTGACGACGGCAGCGAACACGCTCACACAGGCAGCATGTGCATCAGAAACGATTCGTCGATCAACCTGAGCCGCGATCAGTATGTGGAGCTGTGCAAACCCTTTGACTCGCGACTCGCCGGAGAGTTTACCGCCTCTATGCACTTCTGTGGGAAGGCACATCAGTGGATGCATGAGCTTGCTGACATTCCGGGTCTGATGGCCATTAACCCATACCAGGGCGAGTTCTATGACGTGGTTGAGGTATACAACCTCTATTCGGCCAAGAAGATCGGCGTGTTCCAGTGGACCACGCCGCTAGACGAAAGAGCAAAGGAGAGAATCAAGACCGGATTTTCGCGAACCACGTGGGCGAGCAACTTCGATGAAGCACGATCACTTCTGGACAAATCACACGCAACCGGGCACGTGGACTGATTGGCAGACAATATGAAACACTACAAAGTAATAGCGTGCGGAGTGTTTGAGCCGTATCTAAAGATGCTCATTGAGGGATCAGCAGACGATGCTGATACTTCGCGGGCGTGTGCCCCGAAGCCCACCGATGTTGATACTTCGCGGGCGTGTGCCCCGAAGCTCACTGGTATAGACTTCGTCAGCCTCGACGCCGGACTGCACGAGCGGCCAAACGACCTGCGGCTTATGTTGCAGGCCGAAATTGACAGCGCATCCCAGGCCGGCACTTACGACGCCGTGATCGTCTTCTACGGTCTGTGCGGACGCGGCACAGCGGGGCTGGTGTCGCACGAGATTCCTGTGGTTATACCGCGTGCCCACGACTGCATCACGTTCTTCCTCGGCTCTCACGAGGCTTACCTCAAGCAGTTCCATGCCAATCCCGGCACGTTCTACCACACGCTCGGTTGGATAGACAAGAAGATCAACCCACGCCACAAAGGCGCATCGCAGATCTACCGTGATTTCGCAAAAGGCAGCTACGAAGAGCACCCGGACTTCAGCGGGCTCACCTCGCAGTACGGTGAGGAGAACGCTAGACACATCCTCGAGTTCTTCGACAGTTGGCGGAAGAACTACTCGCGGGCGGCGTACATTGATATGGGCTACCCAGGCGAGGACGCATACGCCGACTTCACAAAAGAAGTCGCCGACATATTCGGATGGAAGCACGAGGTCATCGCCGGTGACCGGGAGTTGATGCGATCAGTGATGGCCGGCGACTGGAGCAGCGACCGAGTGTTCGTTCTGCCACCGCACTCAAAGTCTGTGGCGACCGGAGATGATCAGATACTCGACGCCATCGCAATCGACATGGCGGATATGGCTGAAGCGACCCCGCTGTCCGAGGTGCTCATTGACGAGGGCGGGAACGGACACGGTGCCAGCGGTATCGGACTGGGAATAGACGCAGGCGGAACGTACACCGATGCAGTGATCTATGATCTTGCCCAGCGCAAGATTCTGGCTAAGTCCAAGTCCCTTACTACATATCACGACCTTCTGATCGGCATCAGGGGTGCTCTCGAACAGCTTCCGGCGGAGATGCTGCCCAAGGTTCAGGTAACCAGCCTTTCTACCACGCTCGCGACGAATTCCGTAGTGGAGGGACGCGGCCACAAGGTGGGCATGGTGCTTCTGACGCCGTTCGACTGGGTGCGAGATGACATCGGGCACGAGCCGAGCATCATCGTGCCTGGGGCAGTCGATATTGCCGGAGAAGTCATCGAGCCTCTCGACGAAGACGCTGTTGTCGAGGCGCTTCGAACACTGATTGAGAAGGAACGATGCTCCGCGATAGTGGTTGCTGGATATGCCACCGTTCGCAACCCGGAGCAGGCAAACCGTGTGCGCGAGATCGCACTGCGAGACTTCGAGGTACCGGTTGTCTGTGCGCACGAGGTCAGCAGAAGACTGAATATGATCCACGCTGCGCAGACATCGGTGGTGAACGCCAGACTACTGCCCGTGATACGTGACCTGATCGCCTCCGTTCACAACGCCCTAGCGGATTTCGAAGTGCCGGGTAAGCTGATGGTTGTTAAGGGCGACGGGACGCCGGTGGACGAGTCAGTTGCCAGAGCGCGGCCAGTGGAGACGATCCTGTCCGGTCCGGCCGCAAGCGTCAGTGGAGCAAGAATTCTCACCGAGCTTGACGATGCCCTCGTCCTTGATATCGGAGGCACCACCACGGACTGCGCCATCATCGAGAACGGGCACGTGGCCATCTCGCCGGACGGGGTGCGGGTTGGCGGTCAGGTGATGAGCGTGGATGCGGTCGAGATTTCCACTGTCGGGCTTGGCGGAGACAGCCGGATCGACTTTGACCGGGACAGGCATATCACAATCGGCCCCACACGCAACATTCCACTGTCGTATAT
>Ga0116202_10000480_pt1 | contig 22190 bp, 21 predicted proteins | sample LakKivw325mmetaG_FD_94479 | JGI IMG/M metagenome (GOLD analysis project Ga0116202, IMG submission 94479) | Anoxic lake water microbial communities from Lake Kivu, Rwanda to study Microbial Dark Matter (Phase II) - Lake Kivu water 325m metaG | ecosystem: Environmental > Aquatic > Freshwater >... | reverse complement strand
AGGCGACCTCGGAGTTGAGCTGTCACTGGAAGAGTTGCCTCTGATACAGAAGCGTATGATCCGCCAGTGCAACCAGTTTGGGAAGCTGGTGATCACCGCGACTGAGATGCTTGAGTCTATGGTCAAAAACCCTAGGCCCACGAGGGCAGAGGTTAGCGATGTCGCCAATGCCATACTGGATGGGACAGATGTCATAATGTTCTCGGAAGAGACTTCCATAGGCCAGTACCCTGTGGAGACGGTGATGATGGCGGCAAAGATAGCTGAACAGACCGAGGCGGCTGTCGTTGGGAACGTGAAGGAGGAGGAGTTCCAAGACATATCTAGGAGCATAAGCAGATCAATTTGGCAGATCTCGGAGTCTATGCCGATAGATAAGGTGGTGGCTTTAACTAGGTCTGGATACACCGCTAGGATGATATCTAGGTTCAGGCTTAAGCAGCCAATACTGGCTGTTACGCCCAGCCGGTCCTCTGCGAATAGGCTTTCCCTCAGCTACGGGGTATACCCGACAAGATTTGATTACATGGGTGAGAAGGACCACATACTTTCGACTGCTGCGATGCTGCTCTCCAAGGGGCTGATAAAGAGTGATGAGCGTATCCTTTTCTCGGCTGGCTTCAGGACGTACACAAGCCATGAGAGCAACCTGATTGAGATCCACAAGGTGGATGATTTGATGCGGTTCATCGAGGGAGAACAGAGAAAGAGCGTGCGGGATTAACCTTTGCACTAATTGATCGAGCGCGCATGCAACATTGGGTGGAGTTCTCATGATTAGAGGGGTGACTTTTGATTTTGGGGGAACCCTTGCTCAAGGCGCTTTTGATCGAGACGCCTTCAGGAATAAGTTTCTAGATTACCTTCGGAGCCTCGGTTTTTCAGATAGAGAAGCCCAGTTAAATAAGGCTAGAGACAGGATGCTTGAGAGGCTCGGGAGGGCTAGGAGCCACGATAGGGAGATTAGGCTCGAGGATCTGTATCAAGATATGTTATTCGAGCTTGGATTACACCCAGAAAGAGAAGTCATTGGTCACATCAATCAGCTTTACAGAGATTCATTTCAAACAAAGATGATTGAAGGCGTAGAAGAGGTCCTTAAGGTTCTCAGCGAGAGGTATAAGTTGGCTGTCATTTCAAATGCCATGAGTGATGTGCCGAGGTGTGCGCTGAAGAAGTCTGGTCTCGAGAGGTATTTCGTAGCCGTAGTCATATCAAGAGATTTGGGAATAAGAAAGCCTGATCCAGAGATCTTCAATTTCGCGCTGAACAGATTAGACGTGGAGAATGATGAAGCTATTCATGTAGGGGACTCTTTGGAGCATGATGTCAAAGGAGCGAGGAATGCTGGAATGAAAACGGTGTGGCTCAAAAATGATAATGGAGTTCTGGATATTGAGCCTGACTATACCATCCATTCGATAGAGGAGCTAACCTCGTTCTTGTAGTCACATGGCGATTAGCTAGTTAAGTTTTTTTTGGGGATTAAGTCAACTCTCTCATAGCAGCATCGACGCTTGCATCTTCGTGGACGATTTTGCAAATGGCCCTCGTGATCGCTGTGGGGTCGCGGTGCTGAAATATGTTTCTGCCGAAGGCTACTCCGGCCCCTCCAGCATCTATCATACCCCTCACCGTCTCCAGAATGGCCCTATCAGAGTCCATCTTAGGTCCGCCCAAGATCACTACTGGGACTGGGCAGATCTCCGTAACCCTTTTGAACGTCTCTACGCTTCCAGTATAAGCTGTCTTGATAAAGTCAGCTCCAGCCTCCGCGCCTATCCGCGCTGCCGATGGTACATCTTCAAGGATGTTCTTCCCTTTCTCGTCCGTCGGAACGATCTCCGCGAGGTAGACTAAACCATACTTTCTACACTCTTCGCCCAAGGGTACGAGAACCTTAAGCTTCTCCGTGTCACTTAAGGATCCAAAATGCGTAAACTTAATGCCATGCGCGCCCACACTAGCAGCCATCTGTACATAGCTTGGATCTTGGGGCATCGGTAGACTCATCAGTAGACCGAGATTCCTAGGTATTTCCCGGCAGTACTTCAGAATCATCCCATAGCCGATTAAGACGGCGTCCGCCCCGCCTTTGGCCACCTTCTGCAATGCCTTTAGATAGTCTTCAAGTCCTGAAACATCACCAAAGACAAAGCTGTGATCCATGGCCACGATGACAGTCTTCCCATCGTCTCTAAAGATGCTTTTCGCCCTAATGATCTTGCCCGATGTTTCCAATTCTGAATCACCTCTCTCCTTCTACAGCCAAGATTAATGCGTCATCCATGTTTCTGAATCCATGCTTGCTTTACTGCACTAACCATCTCTTCCAACACTTTCACTGGGTCTTCAGCCTTTAAGATTCCGCTTGTAGCTCCTGTACCCTCAGCCCCTAACCTTATTATTTCAGCTGTGTCATCGCCAGTGACGTTACCTGCCCCTGCTGCCACTATGATCTTTGGATTGATTTTCTTCACAATTTCGACTGAGTCGGTTATGATTTTCTTGTTCATTCTTGCAACCGATTTTCCCGTTCCGATTAGAGCCGGAGGCTCTGTTCCTATTATGTTTGGGTTTAGACTTGCAATGGCAGCCACATCCTCAAGCCTGTCCGCGCCGACCATAGATGCTAAACCAACCTCATCTGCTCTTCTTACTGCTTCTTTAATTTCGCTCAATGAAAGCTTTCGTTCTGCGTGATTGAGCATAGCTCCCGCAGCCCCTGCCTCCTTAACAGCCTCTGGCAGTACGCTTCCTGTGCCTCTCCCTATTCTGACGGGGTCGATGTATGGCGCGAACACCGATAGTTTAGTTTCTTGCGCTATTTTTCTAATGTCCACAACTTGTGGTATAACGATCACTGGGACATCGTATTTGTTACTAATCCCCTCCGCAGCCTTCGAAAACTTCAAAGCCTCCTTTCCGTAAATGTATGCCTTGAAATTGACGACAAAGAATGGTAGTTTTATTTTCCATCCTGAATACAAAGCTAAATCACCATTTCATAGTCTGTAAAGCAATTACCTCGTGACGCTTAAATATTGTGACGCATATTTCTAGTTCACTTATGACCCTAGCCAAATGGAAAAATAAAGATTGTGGATCGATTTCACCGGTAAATTAGTGTGTGGTTCGATTGAACAGAAAGGTGGAAATATCTGCGTCCTTACTGTCAGCCGATCTCTTGCACTTAAAGGATGATGTAGATCGCTTGATAAAGGCTGGATCCGACAGAATTCATTGCGACATTTCTGATGGCAGACTGATTCGTCCCACAATATTCGGGCCCATAATACTGGAGGCCCTATCGAAAATTGAATCCCAAAACGTTGATCTGCATTTTTGGCTGGAAAAACCAGAGTTACAAATAAATGACTATCTTGAGATCATGGACAACAAAATAATAAGAACCGTATACTTTCCATTGGAAACTTGCCTCAGTCCTTTTTCAGTTGCAGAAAATGTGAGGAATGCTGGCTTCAGGCCTGGTGTTGTAATACTACCGATAACTCCTGTTTCTTATGTCAGGCCTTTGTTACCTTACGTCGATGAAGTGCTGATTATGACGTGCGATCCAACTTATGTGGGAAGAAGGGTTCTTTCATTTACTCTGGATAAAATAAAGGAGACTAGTGATTCTATTAAGAAAGAGAACTTAAGTGTCAGAATCGCTGTAGATGGCGGTATAGACTTGGAATTTCTGCCAAGGGTTATACGTGCAGGAGCAGATGTTCTGGTGCTTGGCTCAATAGTATTTAGGGAAAGAAGAATAGAAGAAAACATTCGAAACATTAAGGACGTAATCTCGAATTTGTCCAAGTGATCTTTAGTACTTTGTTGCAGTAAATCGATTGATCGCGTGCACAAGTAGTCTAGTTCAAATTTGACATTGTGGAGAACCTTGAGTTGGATAAATCGCCCAGCTCTAAGAGTAGGATTACTCAGGCAGTCTTCCTTCTTGTACTACTTCTTACTGCCACGATGGTTCCCTTCCAAAGGGTAGCATCATCCAGTGTGTTAGGCACATTCACCTTCACTCCTGTTGCCGACTCCATCGTTTCTTCTCTTGAACCAGACCGCAACTATGGGACCATGGAATATTTGACCATAGACTACCGAGAGCACGAATCCATATACACATACATCATGTTCGACTTATCTAAGATTCCAAGCGGCACAGCTATAGCCAATGCCTCGCTACAACTTTACAACGTAGATGCCTTCCCGTCGGAATTGAACGTCAGCGCACATTACTGCCCAGACAACGGGTGGAACGAGACTGAGATCACCTGGAATTCCATACCATCATTCGCTCCTGAACCCGACTGCTCGGTCAAGATATCAAAGACTAACATGTGGTATAACTGGACTCTGACGAACAGGCTGAGGAGCGCGGTGTCAAATGGGGACAAGCTTCTGACTTTGGTGCTAGAACTCGATGGAGAACCACAAGATGGTATCTTCATGGCTGCTTTCTACTCAAAGGACTATCAGCAGGGTAAGGAGTATGGACCGAAGTTGACGGTCAGCACCAGTAAGGGGTCTACGTCGATCTCCTGCTCCGTTTCGCGTGATGTAGTCCCCTTGGTCAGTAATTTGACAGTCTTCGGCTCGATAGAACCTAGCCCGGGTACGGTTGAGGTAATGTTGACCTACATTGGTCCTAGCAGGGAGGAGGTTAGAACCGTGGTTTCAGACCCTGAGGGCCGGTTCAACGACACCTTCGTTCCTGATAGGGCCGGTGAGTGGCTGGTCGTGGCTAATTGGAGCGGGAGCGATTTCTACGAAGGTGCCGTCAGCCAGCAGATTTCGTTTAGAGTCGAGTCCGTTGGCCCGATCGTCTTCTTCCTCGGAATCATTGCGACAGCCCTCGTTGCCTTCCTAGTAATTGTTAAAGTCAGAAGATCCCGCCGCAAACGCTGAGTGTTGGATAGATTGAGCTGGCGAGATTTGAATAAAGTGAACTTTCTCAAATCGATTCCTCAAGGTTTTAGCGTGCGCACATTTACAGGACAGGGTCGAATCAAATGAAGATTGGAATATTCGCGGACACTCATGTTGGAAGGTGTATACCGAGGGCTATAGGAGAACTCAGAAGAACTGCGTACAGACATGCCTTCTGATTCGGACATGTAACCCTCTCCAAATATTTTTTTATTTTCTGAAGTCTTCGGAAAACGACTCTTTTCAAGAAAGGGTAGTGGAAACTAAAAATCTCGCTGGATTTTACTGGAATCCACTGGAATCTGAAGGAAATGCCGGAGAGGGTTGAGTTCCATGCAAAGCTGGCGACACGAGGTTACGTCTACATTCCGAAGATCATGGTTGAGCGCTGGAGGAAGCCGGAATGGTGGCTAAAGTACCATATTCGGTTTACGGAGATGTCGAATGAATAGGAATGAGCGGATTAGTAAACATGTCCGATGAAATAGAGGTAGAAAAGCTTTCGTCGCCACAGAGGCCGTCAGCAACCTTTCAAGTCACACTTATGGCAAATCGACATGGCGGTTTATTTAAGATGAGATGCAAAAATATATGATAGAAATCGTCAGTTTGAAAAGTGGGGTTAGAAGAGATGAGCCCGACCGACAAGCAACTTGCTGAGTTGCTAGCGGAAATTTCTAAAAAGCTCAAGGATATTGTGGCTTCAATAGACCGCTATTTGGAAGCTGTTAAACCCGTTGAAATCAAGATTAAAGAGTTGAAGAAACTGATCAATACTTCATTATTCGACCTAAAGGTTACTTGGGTACTGAAAACTTCGGTAAGATTGCTTCTATTGTCAGAGATGAGTTGAGGGGCGAATACATCTCGGCTGGTAAGGAATCCCACTTTAGAATTAAAAAGCGTGAAATAAACCGAGACAGATAGACATGGCGTTGATGAAATATGGTTAAAAGCCGATGATGCATAGAGATTAGGGAAAAGCCTAGTTCCAAACTAAAATGATTGTTCGGGGATGAGAATGTAATCCAAGCCAGCCCAAACTCTCATATTAGCAAGCAGATAATTCTCACTTGTGTCTAATATTAGGGAGGGATCTTAATTCGCTTAATTCACACATCGGCTGTGCATTTGAGTGGGAAAAACCAAAGAACTCTAGAAGCCTTGCGGGAAGTACTAAACGTTGCAAGGAAAAAATGCAAAAGGTTGGCGAAACTTAGATAAGCGCAGAAAAACTAAGAAACAATCCGAGAGACTATTCCTTCTAGAGTAGTATTTGCTTTCCCTTGCTTCTTAGCTTCTTGAATTATGTAAGGAATGACCCTGGGATCCTTAATAGCGTATGTTTTTTTGCTAATGCCAAAATGTGTACAGCAATCGCTGAGTGCCTTATCAAAGAATTCCTCTCCGATCTCCTCCCGGAATCTATCCATTAGGTTGCTCTTAAAACATGCAAATCTATCCGTCACCATCTCAGGCCAATCTTCTATCTCATTATTGAAGAGTCTTAACAATCGATGGTTATCTTCCGGTGTGGCATCTTTTTCCTTATAGTCGCTATCCCAGACTGCAAAAATGGGAATTTGTAGGCTCTTAAAGATAGCAATTGGTCTGTCAAGGCAGGATTTACCCATACAAGGTATAACGGAAATCCCCTTGCTCTCTAAGTTGAGCCCCATAGAGATTGCGGTTCCAATTATTGCCGCCGCATCCTCTGTTCCTTCGACGAGAACTACAAGATTAGCGAAGAACCCTTCGTTTAACCATGGTGTCATAAGTGATCTGAGGCGGGGTCTTAGGGTCTCACCAGTGTAAGTTCCTTTTGGTTTGTTGTCAGCCTTTTCGATGAGCCTTGCAATCTCTTCAAAAGTCGTATAGAAAATCCTTGTTTGCCTGGGCATGCCTTTCTCCCTCTTTTCTTTTTTAAATAGCCTGACTTGTTCAAAACGTTCTAAATCTACAAACAACGGAGAGTGCGTGCTATATATTACCTGTATCTTCGTTACTACACCGCGAATACCTTCTGCACTTAGTTTCATAAGAACCTTAGATAAATGGCGTTGTCGATTAGGGTGTTGATATAATTCGGGTTCTTCGATCCCAATGATGAGATTAGGTATCGTAATGGGCGTTTCGGCACTTTCAGCTTCTATTTCACTAGAAGATTCTGCAAGAGCAAGATATTGCAACATTGTTAAAATGAAAGATCGTTGCAGGCCATGACCCGTGTAACCGACTGGTGAAGAATAGTCGTCTTCCACCAGCCTAATGTCGGCTACAGGCATTGGAATGTCAAATCCGGTCGCTTCTTTCCAGCTTAAGTTGACATTCGAATCAGGAACATACATCTGAAGTGTGCTACTAAGATCCTTTTCAAGGCTTTGTAGCTCCCTCAGCTTAGAAGGCTCGAAGATCTCTTTGTAACGTCGTTGAGCATCCTCCTTAAATTCCATTATTTCCTTGCGTTGCGCTAAGGTACTTCGCACAACTATATCCATTATTTCAGAAATTACTGATCCCCTGCTCTCTATTGCATCTTCAGACGCGTCGCGAACAGCAGGAACAAATAAAAATTTCGTGTATCGCTCGAGATGCGCTTCGCCTACTTCCTTGAAACCGAAGAATTGCCCGTCGTCCCTTTGGCGTTTGCACTGATCAGAATTAGCTTGTTCCCAGTTGCTCAATATCTTCTCTGCATCATACTGATTAGTGTAAGGTGGGAAAGTAGAATACTTGTCCGTGCTGCGTAGCTGATCATATTGTTTTCTAAGGTCGGCCCCTTTCGCTGACCGAAAATCTTGGAACTCAGGATTCTGAAGGCTTGTTCCACAATATCTTTGGCTACCCTTACCAGGAGGCCACCTCAACTCCTTTTCTACAGTTATCTCTTCTCCTTCAACATATTTCTGGAAGAGTTTCTTTTCTTCATCAGTCAAGCTAGCGAAATTTACCGTTATTAGAATGCTCTGTGAAGTGTCTCGCGCATAGAAATCGTCTTCAGTATATCTCGCGTTGGGACTGTAAAATATGTCAAGTGCCTGTAGAAATGAAGATTTCCCGGAGCCATTAGGTCCGACAAGAACTGTTAAGTTTTCGCAAAGTAGGGTTTCGTCTCGAATGGAACGAAAATTCTTCACTTGAATGGATCTGATGATCAATTTCCAACCCCCTCTTCTTTTTTAACATTGTGACTATTTTTCTTTCGATCTCATCAACTGTTTCTTCGAATATTTTATAGAACTGGACATCGTGAACCTCGGCGTCCCGCTCGCATTTGCTGTGAGCTAGCTCATGAGCAATAGTGCCAATCAATCGAATCATGGCTAGATCACTTTTACCGTTTTCAATGTACATCTTTACTTCGCGAAAAATGCCTGCTTCAATGTTAATCGTTATCCTCCCCGTAACTTGGTCATATTGTGCCACCGCTTCCATCCCCTTTCTGTATTCTACTGAACGGCCAGAGATAGAGGTAATCAATTCTCCAACTTCGAGGAACTCGGCTCTTTCCTTTTCGCTGATGGTTTTTCCACTTAATTTCTGTCTGACGATAACCGTAACCTCTGATCTGTCAATTGTTTTTATTGTCTTATCGAGTATCCTTTTCAGGCCAGTCGGTGCGATGATGCTCATACCTATGTCAAGATGATGAAACTTATCGCCAAGTTCCATATCTTTTGGATTCGCCTCGGACACCACGAAAACCTTAGGCCTTGCTAATATTTCTTTGCCCATGACCTTTTCGCCAGAAGTCGTCTCGAACATCATTCTCTCAATCAGTCTCTTGTCTCCTATTTTGGATGAAGCTAACAGAATGTCATTTTTTATCCTAGCGTCATTAACAAGGACGCTGTTTGAAGCTATTTGAGGATAGAACTTTGTTTCGATGAAATTCATTAATCTGTTGTAAAATTGTTCATAATACTCGTCGTAGGCAATATCGTCCCTTGAGGTTACTAACCAGAGTTTGTCGCAGTTAACCTCTCCGAAAACGTAGTAGTCCGTTGCCAAATTCTTCACGAAGAGGTCGTTAACATAAATGCTTATAGTTGCTTCCCTCTCTTTCTTTGTTCTTTTTCCTTCAGCGACTTCAGAGGGAATCCAGATACAACCTTTTATTTCCTTCTCACTAACGCTCATGCGGAAAATCGTTTCCCCTTTCGGAGCGTAACTTTGTTGCGACATCTTCACTCCGTTCAGTTTGATATCTTCAGGTCTCGCCTTTGCAACAATTCTCGCATATTCGATGAGTTCTCCCTTGACTTGAGAAAAATCGTCAGTTACCCACACAGAAGTTCCGGGGCTCCCTCCATTTCCTTCTTCAATCTGTATGCTGCCCTCCCTATCGGTGGTGACACGATAAGATTTTTCTTTCTTCATTGTCTCCATGAACATTTTGTCTGACATCAGAAGCAAGGTGAGCCTACCAAGACCGAACTCACCGATTGCGCCCTTGTCTCTTCTTTTACTGGTTCGGCATAGCGTATTCCAGTACTGGTCGATGTCTACAAGGTCCATACCAACTCCATCATCATCAACCTTTATGCAGTTGTTTTCAATTGTTACATCAATGTGCTTGGCTCCGGCATCTATCGAGTTTTGAATTGCCTCTCTTATCACTACATGTTTGTTTTTGTATTGTCGAAGCATAGCGTTTATTAGGTTCTGTAGATCTACTTTCAAAAATTCTCGGCTCATTTACGATTTCACCTCTTCTTTTAATAGGTGAATCTCGATCTGGTTTTCTTTCCTTTCATTCAAGTCATCGAGTTTTTCTTGAGCTTCGTTAAATTTCTCCATTTTTAAGTCTTCGGTATTCTCTATGGGAACGCGGACTTCAAGTAAACTTTATGTTGTTATCTGTGAGAACCCCTCTACATTTAACTCTACATTAATGATGTTGGTAGCATCTTCCTCACCAATGCCGTGATGCGTAACTAATAGTACCTGACTTACCTGTTTAGCTGCCTCGGTAATGTAGCTCATAAGCTGTGGAAGGTTTTCACTATCCACTCCGTAAGTAGGTTCATCAAGAATCAGCAAGTGTGTGTAGCCTCCCTCACGAAGAATAGCCAAGCGTAGCGCTAATGAAAGCAGGGTCTGGTGGCCCCCACCAGTCCGCGTGGCAGGTATACCCCCCTTGGCTCCGATTGGGTGCACGTTGACCTGGTAGGTGTCCTCGTCTATGCTTACGGCTTGGTAAAGCCGTTGATCCGTCAACTGATCGTATACTCTGAGTGCCTGGTTCTCCAATCGTTTAAGTTTCCTTTTCCTCACGTCCTCCGTAACCAACTCGAGTCTACTCGCGATCTGCCCAGCTATTTCAGCCCTCTTTCTCCTGTTTTTTAACGTGTCCAACAGATTCCTGGAGTAGTCAAGCAACTTTTTGTTTTTCTCTTTTTCTCCACCATACTCTTGGGTTTTCTCCACCAACATCTTGTGTCGCATCTTTCTTTCTTTCAGTGTTTCAGGATCTAAAGGCAGTTTTTCAGCAACTTTTGTTTTAAGATCAGGGTCCTCTCCCTTTAATGGCAACTGCAATTTTTCTAGTTCTTTATCTATCCTAGCGATATTATCTTCGAGGATCTGCTGGTGTCCTTCGGCCTCCTTCATCAATCTCTGAAGATTCCCCTCGTCACCCGTCATCTGATCCATCTGGTTCTCCAATTGATGACTTTTATTAGATAGGTCATTGGCTTCTCCGTCAGCTTTTTTGAATGGTTTAGATAGCTTCTCGACGTCCACTTCGTACTTTTTCGCTTCACTCCTCTTCTCTTGAATTAAGCTTTGAATTGTTTGAGCCGTCACCTTCTGCCCACAGACAGGACAGTTCTCCTTTCCCTCCTCTAGAAGTCTCTGGTGTCTTTCAGCCTCCTCTTCAAGCCTCTGGGCAATGGCACTGTAACTATCAATCTTTGTTTTTAATTCATCGGCAGTCCTTCTCTTGGCTTCTGCCTCCTTCTTCAGTTTCTCTAGACGTTTCTTCTTCTTTTTGATCTCTCTACCTAACGCATCAAGATGCTTTACTTTATGCCTCTCAAGCAAAGTTCTCGCTTTTATTTTTACATTATTAATTAAGCCTTCGACTGCATCGCGTTCCCCAATTAGCCTTAGTAAGAATTGTAGCTCTGGCGACTCTGCTTTCTCTATTAACTCTCTTAGACTTCTCTCCTCCTTTTTTAGAAATGATATATCGCTTCTGAGTTGCTTAAGCCTGCTTTTTAAGTTTGGAATCGTTTCCTCTTCGAGTTGCCGTAGCCGGGTAGCTACATCTTGTTGTTCATATTTCTCCAACTCTTTTGTTGTTTGGTTGAGTTGCTCTTTTAGCTCTCTAATCACAGTTATCCCTAAAACGAGGTCCATGTCTTCCTTCGATGGTTCGAGAATCCTGTTGAGTTGTCCCTGTCTCACATAGACTAAATTCATGAATCGTTTAATACCAAAACCCAACTGTTCATAGACAAACGTTCTGATCTCTTCCTGCGTATTAAGAGAAATCTCTTTGCCCTCTAACAACACCCTCTGTTCTGACGTTCTGAAGTATTCTGTGCCTTTCTTAGTATAGAGTCCGCCTGTACGGTAAATCTCTACCGTCTTTCTTGTGATTGGGTTCATGAATTTCAGGTGAACCTCAAAGTTTTCACCCCCCTTTTTAGAGACCAGTACGCGATCGTCGACATCAGGTATCTTTCCGTAGAGACCGTAAAGTATTCCCTCAAGTAAGGTAGTTTTACCCGTGGAGTTTCTGCCTGTGATCAGGTTTAGCCCCGGGGTGAACAAAACTGGGCCACTGTCTAAATAGCCTTCAAATCCCTTGAGCCTAAGACCTTGGATGACGCTCACTTTTCTTTAACCTCCAACCTATCCAAGAGTTTAAGCCATTTCTTCACATACTCGTCTCGTTTGCTTGGGATCAACAGCTCCGTGCGTTGGCTACCCTCCTCCTCCAAAACCATGTCCACCTCATCCACTATGCTGAAAGCATCTGTAACCAGTTCTCTGAGGGGACTAAAGGCTTCTTTAAGATAGTCTTTTCTCCGAGAGATTGGTGGTGCATGAAGAGCCTCTCCCACTTCTTCTAGATTGTTCATTAAATCAAAGTAAATTAATGAGGGATGTTCTTGCGTGTACTTCATCAATTCTTTGTCCACCAACCAATCCAAGTCAAGGCGGTTCTCGTTGGTTCTTCCTTTCACCATCATTCGAAGGATGCACTTTTTACCAGCTTTCTCAAGTTGCTTAGTGTAAGCCTCGGCCTTCAGCAACACTTCTTTGACATACCATTGAAGCGTTTTTACGGTTCCTTTGGAGTCGATTTCAAAGCTCTCTATGTGGTGGAGAGGATCCACTTCTACGAAACGATCCTCAATCACCTTGTTTGGGTCGATATTGAGTATGTGGACGCCAAAAGGACCCTTATCGGCAAGGTTTATAGCCTCAGTCGCTCCTGGAGTTAGAAGGAGCATGTCCCCATTTTTTGATAACCCAATGTTCTCGTGAAAGTGGCCACAAACCAATAGGTCGATTGGGATAGATTTCAAAAAAGACAAGGGTATGGTGGAGTGCTGCGCGGTTCCTGGGGGAATTTTGTGGTGGTCTTCCACAAAGTTATGGACTATGAAGATCCGCAGGCCCTCGCCTTTCAAGCTTTCTTGAATTACTTCCTTAGATAATTTTCTGCGTATGAAGGGATGGTAGCCCAAGCCAGCCAAGGTGACTCCTTGGTCACTATACTTTTCTTCCATTCCCTGAAGAGTCTGGTCGCCCAAGACCTTGAAGTACTTGGCGAGAGGGTGGCTTATGTAATCCAAAACACTGTTCTCAAGAGAACCATCGTGGTTGCCGCGCACAGCGAATATTCTGGTCTCTTGCTCCAGTTGATCTATTAGCCGTTGAAGTTCCTCCTTAACAAATAAGGCGTCCTCCGGCTTCATGCTTCTCCTCTCCATTAGGTCTCCGCCATGGATCACGAAGTCGACATCTTCTTTGATGAAAATGTCAATAGCCTGTGTGAAGGCGTGTCGATAAGCCGCCCTCCTCAAGTCGCCAATGGCCAGGGGTATCTTCCTTCCTACATGGGTGTCGCTGAAGACCCCAATCTTCAACTCTACCACCTCTCTTTCTCTACTTCCTTCAAAAGACCCTCTACAGTCCCTTTGATCGCCATAAGATTGGGCGTGACACCGTGGTGTTTACTTAATCTATCCAAGGTTCTAATCTGAACGGGCACATCTATAAAGGGGCCGGTTAAGACTACTTCGCCTTGATTAAGACTTGGTAGATCCTCTATGAACCTTTGAGTAAAGGTTTCACTAGCATTCTCTATGGTGCTCTGATCTAATCTGTTAGTTATCCTCAACACAGCGTAGTTGCCAATGTTTGCTAGAATATTTGGGTCGATACTCCTCGGCCTCTGGCTGATCAAGCAAAGGTAGAGGCTGAACTTAGCTCCCTCCCGGATGGCTGTTGAGATAGCGTGAACCGCGTGTCTGCTTCCTCCCTCCTTGGCTGCCACTCGGTGGGCTTCCTCAACGAAGACGAAGACCGGTGGAGCACGCCTAAGGTCACCGGCGTACTTTACCTGATTCTTATAAATCATGTCCACAATCAAGGCGGAATATACATCCTGTATGAAAGCAGATAGGCCCCTCAAGCAGATGACTGAAAGAGTGTTTGGCTTCAAAAGATCCATCACTGATATGCCGGTGGGCGGCAGATCGATCTCTCTATTTAAGAGTTCTAAGCGATCCATTATCCCTGCACAGCGTGCATTTGTCTGGGGATCAACCTCTGGGTCTTCCATCTTTAGTTTAACCTGCTCTAAGATGTCGCGCAGGCCAAAAGGACCTTGATTATCCAAATCACTCATTATATCTCTCAGAATGTTTTTTTGCCTGTTGCCCAAGCCAGGCAACATGCTTTCTAGGACAGGGTAACCGATGTCTTGTGGACTGAGAGTTAAAAGCTCTTCTTTAGCAGTCACGCCGTCTATGCGGAGGCTCATCTTGGGATAGTACACTACCACATCGTACTCGCTGTGCTTCTGGTCGTCTGAACTCATCCTATCCATCATTACGTAGTCGCCATGAACGTCTATGACAACTATTGGGAAGGGAGTGCGCAGGAGGATCTCTTCAATAACCTTGCCTGCAAAATACGATTTACCGGCCCTAGTTTGGGCGAATATTCCTAAATGAAACTGAAGATCCTGCAAATGTACCGAAATCTTCACCTGAGGCCTGTTCAAGAGACCCCCTACTTCAATTGGGAGCCTAGCCTCATCTCCGCTAAAGAAACGATTTAAAACCTGATCGTCAGCTCTGTAAACTGGATTATTGGGTTTTGGTGCTGACTTAGGCCTGAAGATCCTTCCCTTCTGCATGTATCCCACAATCTCACCTCTGGCCAACTCGTAGCCATAGGTGGGTATGCTTCCAACCAAACTCTCTGTAGCCAGCGGATCCTTTTCCCGTATACTCACGACCTCCGCCAGTACTTGAATGGGAGTATACTTTTCCTCCACAAGTTCAACAACTTCGGTTACAATATATTCGTGAAGGGGAACAGCCTCTCCCTTCTCCACCTTGAATAAGAAGCTGCGGGGCGTCGCCCCTTCAAGTATAACTCCAACTCGATCCATATTGGAAACAACACTCATGATAACAGATGCCTCCTAGCGTAGTCACGCCATTCCCTTTTCTTTGGACAGGCCATTATCCCCCTTTTCTGCAACTCAGATTGAATTATTGGCAGATATGCCTTGGAGAAGACCATTTCTTTCATACGCACCATCTCATCCACATCCAAAAGTGGCTTAACAGTGTAGGGTTCGGGACTCAAACCATTCAAAAGAGCGCAGATCTCGCCTAATCCTTCTAGAGCCTCCTTATTCCGTATCAACACATCCTCCCCTAGACTCCCCCACTCATCGTTATATCCTAGTAGACTACAGGGTACATCTACGCGATAAACTCCCAAGCCATGGTGTGGTCTCCAGTAGAATGTAGCTAGGGGAGGATGGCTGTATAATTCGTCAAATACAGTTATGAGATCGGCATATTCTTTTATCAGCCTTTCTCTAAGTCGAGAACTCTGCCAATCTTTGGTTCTTGCCTTTACTTCTTCACCCAAGTATAGGCTACGGGGTGCCAAGGCCATGGGACAGGTATATCCTGGTTCCTTAACCAAAATATCAAATATAGTTTCATCGCAGATTTGTGACATAAATCCCCTTCGATATTCGTTCAACCGGGTTGCATCTTTACTGTTTACTTTAGGAATTTGCTCATCTATGGCTTGTATTATGTGGCGAGGCCACCGCTCTCTTCGAATATGATACACCAATTCAGGGAACTCGTTCCGTAAACTATCTAGGAGAAGGCGCATACAGAGCCAATTTATTTCGCTGTCTTTGACGACTCCCATCAACTTCACTCCTTTTTCAACGAGGCTAAACAATCCGTTCAGTGCACGCGCGAAATCTTTTACATACTCCGCCTCCTCCTTCAATATCTCTGGGTAGAGTGAGAAGAAGGGGTATAAGCTTCCGTCGAAAATTGCTAGGATTGGTTTATCCTTATATTTGCTAATGGTTGCCAAAAGGTTCTCTGCTTCAACAGATTTCATCAAAGAATTGAGGCCACCAATCCGGTAACCGGTTTTCACTTTCACATAGAAAAACGGTTTCAAGTCTTTTTCTGACTGTACGTGGCTGAGAGCTCTCGCATACCACACTTTGAGACCTCCACTAAAGTCCGCTGTTCCCATACTCCCATCAGAGGCAACGATTACACCTCCATGTTTTTTCGATGACTGACAGGGGTTCCAGACAGAACGGTAGAGATCCTCGCAAGGTATATTCTCTGAACGATATTCATCACCTAGTTGCTTCAATTCTCTATCGAGGGCCCGTCTGAATTCGTTGAAGAAAAATTCCTCCGTCATTTTTCCTCACTTTTTCTTAATTTAGAACAAGTAATGATGCAAACGTTTTTCCATATGGCACATGCATTGCCGTAACACTGCCCTTTAAAAAATGGACAAAAAACCTTGGGCCTCAGAATTATTCATAAGTTAATATAAGCGAGACATATAAGAAAAACGCATATTTCACGAGCGATGGAGTGTAATTATATCGGAAAGTTTGATTTCATCGCGCACAGAAACCGCGGTTCCGACAGCGGTTCTCAAGCCTTCTAGCCGCATAAAACCTCATGGTCGAGCGTGACTCCTTGTCCTAGGCCTCGAGTAATGATTCTCCCTCTGGCCTGTATCGTTCTTTGTGAATCAAGTCTTTCAAGGGGATTCTGGTGGTTGGCGAGGATTCCTCCGCCGGATACCCTACCGGGATAATCGCTATGGGCCTCACCCGTTCGGGCAGGTTCAGCACTTTCGCGACGTCCTCATCACGGAAGGCACTGACCCAGCAGGCCCCCAACCCAAGCGCATGCACGGCTAGGAGCATGTTCTGGATGGCAGCCGCCGCGTCAAGTAGGCAGTACAGCCTCCTGCCTCTATTCCCGTATGTTCCGGCGGATCTCTCCTCGTTCGCGCAGACCACGACGTTTACCGGAGCTTCCTCGATGAAATCTTGGTACAGAGCTGCCACACAGAGCTCCCTTTTCACTTCAGGGTCTTTGACTATGATGAAGTCGCTTGGCTGGCAGTTCCCAGCCGAGGGCGCCCACCTGGCGGCGTCCAAGATTTTATTCAACAGCTCATCCGAAATAGGGTCTGGTTTGAAGGCTCTGACGCTTCTTCGGTTTCTAATAGCTTCAAATAGGTCCATTACGGGATTCCTCCAAACACGCAAGGTATAAAGAGAAATTAGAAAGCGTCTCCTTAAAGGCTATCAAATTTTTGTGGAGTTAGCAGGAACAATCGTTTAGCTCGACTTTGGTATCCGATGTCGTGTCTAAGTACCCAAGTTCGATCTGAGTCTGCAGTTCTATGTTCGCCTACTCTATGATTCTCTTAGCTCGGCTACGAATCCCTCTTTATCCTCCGCTATTCTCTTCTTGACTTCCCTCCAAGCAACTGGACAATTCTTATAATCTACACCTACGATGCTGTGAATTGTTCTGTCGACCTCTTTCTTGTTTTCACTCGTAACATCTACCCCAGCTTTCGCGAAGACTTCCCGAAGATGCCTAAAATAGCAAGTCATAATAGACCTTCTCAACTCACAGCTTGTGCATAACTCACCATAAATACTGGAAGTTAAAATAAGAGCTGGCGTGGCAGATTATTCTTTTCTTACGACTGTTATGGTGCAGTTTGTAGTTATAGTTGCAATTGCTCCCAATGCGGCCAACCAAGGTGCCAAAATGGCGCCGATTACACCTACTGTGGCAGGTATCTCCAAGAGGATCTGTCCCTTATCATCCTTGACGATGATTCTGGTGACGTTTCCCTCGTGAAGTATCTCCTTGACCTTCTCGATCAGGTCCTCGGACTTTACGTAGAACTCCTCTTTGACGACCTTGCCTACACCAACTCCACACTTGTGACAGAATTCAGCGTCCTTGGGTAGCTTGGCTCCACAATTGTAGCAGTATTTCAGCATTAACCCACTCCTTAAGTTAGGATTTGATTTCGTCTTCTATCGTCTATAGGCGACGATTCCACCGATTATCATCATCATGGCGATAAGGAATAAGATTCCTGGCCACCACCAATCAAAGTACCATAGTATTCCTAATCCTATTAGGAAGACGCCGCCTGAGATGGCTCCCCACAATCCTCTCTTAGACCCGGGAGGGCCGAAGCAGGCTTCACGTTCCTTCACCATGAATCACCTCCTTTCTCTTTATTGAATTACTTATTTTTAGCTTTTCCTTCTGGAAAAGCGAAATAGACTATTCCGTTGACTATGACCAGTACTCCAATACCCACAATGAGGTAACCTAGAGTTGTTTGCCACGTAAAAACGTCAGCGGCGTAGTTGGTCAAAAGGAAGGCGATGAAAAAGGATAAAGAGGCTCCAGTGATGGCCTCTAGAGCCTTTCCTACACTTCTTTGGAAGACGATATTTAATCCTGATAGGATGAGTGACCATACTCCGACAGCATTGAAGAAGAGGATGGCTGGGTCAAAAAGGATTAATGGAGGCTTCATAAAGGTTTTGAGATCCCCCATCATTCTGAAGTAATCGATAATTTCAGAAGAGCTGATGTTTGGCGAGTATATCAAATAGGTCACTGCTAAAATTATAAGAATCACGCCCGCGGATATGGTATCTAATGGAAAGACACGTTTTTCTTCTCCCAACCCCTTCGCCACTCACTTATGTGATTCATTTTCTACGGAAAAGCGCCGCAACGATGATTATTAGTCCCAAGACTACTACGAAGATGGGCCAGACTTCAAACGTAACGTGATACATGCTCTGCAGCAGGAATGAGATGCCCCAGAGAATTATGAATCCACCGAAGAGTATCGGCAAAACTGCGCTAGGTATCCCAAAACAGGCCTCCCTCTCGTACCTTCGTCTTGGTTCACCAAAACAGGTGTCGACCGCGCGATCGATGGATGAAGGCGCATGCAATGGTTCTCCACACTTGGAACATTTCTCTGCGTCATCCGGGTTTTTCTTACCACAATTCGTACAATATACCATGTTCTTTCCCTTCTAATGGGTTTAAGCCATAAATGAATCGACCACGCAATATAAATCTATTGACCGATCGGTGCATACTCTTGGGCGTACAATTGATCAGTAGTATCAGCCTTTTCTTTTACTACGTTGCATAAATTAAAGACGCCCAATCATGCTAGGGTTGAAATAGTTGAGAGTCCTCTTTGTTGAGCCGCCGAAGGATTTTTGGTTCGTGATGGGAGAGTATGTGCCCCCTCCTCTTGGGATCCTCCAGATAGCGGCCTACTTAGAAAGTAAGGGTGAGAACATTGACATAGAGGTGGTGGACTGCCAAGCTGAGCGGTTAGATTGGAGAGGTCTCGAAATGCGAATCGAGTCATTTGAACCCGACATCGTAGCCCCAGGTGCCCTTGCGACGTGTAACGTCTACGTCGTCCTTAGAACTCTAGAGGCAGCAAAGAAGGTGAATCCAGAAGTCCTAGCGGTCGTCGGAGGGCAACATTTCACCGCCTTGGCTGAAGAGAGTCTGGAAAAATATCCAGAGATAGATGTGATCGTAAGAGGTGAGGGAGAAGAAACATTCTTCGAGTTGGTTAAGAAGTTAAGCGAGAAGAAATCCTTCTCACGAGTGAGAGGTATCTCATTCAGGCACTCTGGCAAAGTCATACATAATTCTCCGAGATCTTTGATCGAGAATCTGGATAACCTTCCTTTCCCAGGCTACCACTTCGTTGAGAATGTTGTCCACAGGTACCACTTCAAAATGATGGCTGGGGCAGAGGCTAGGTATGGATTAATCGAGGGGTCTAGGGGTTGCCCACATCATTGCACTTTTTGCTCTCAATGGAGACACTGGCAGGGGATATGGAGGGCTAAATCGCCTAAACGAATCGCTGATGAAATGGAGTTCTGCCACACAAACTATGGAATAAATTTCCTTATGCTAACCGATGACAACTTTGGCCTAGGCAAATACTCAAGCGACCTATGTGACGAGATTATTCGGAGAGACTACGGGGACGATGTAATGTGGTTTTCACAGGTTAGATCCGACGACATAGTAAATCATCGAGATCTCATACCAAGAATTAGAAAGTCTGGTAACTGTTGGATGCTTGTGGGGGTGGAAAATCCTAACCCAGCTACCCTGAAATCGTTTAAGAAGACGATAGATCCTGCAGATGCTAAAAACGCGATGAAAATCTTGAAGGAAAATGATATTTTCGCCCAGGCAATGTTTATCATTGGAGAACGTAAGGATAGCTTTGAATCAATAGCTCATCTAAGAGAGTTCGCGAATGAGATAGATCCGGACCTAGCTATATTCGCGATTCTTACACCGCTCCCAGGGACAGAACTTTACGAGAGGGCTAAAAGAAATGGTTGGATCGAGGACTACAACTGGACAAACTACGATATGGTCCATGCAGTCATGCCCACGGAAACCTTGTCTAGAATAGAGGTTCAGGAGGAGCTTTACAAATGCTACCGTGATTTCTATGGTTCTCTAAATAGGCGGTTGAAAGGCATCTTTTCTCCAAACAGAATAAAAAGAAGAACATACAGATATTTAGCCAGTCAAGATCTTTTGAGACAACTTACAAGCTTTTTCTAAAAGTGTGTTTCGTATGGCTCAGAAGCAGCGTGAGACAACATCATCGCTTTTGATTATATCCTCACTCGGATTGTTACTTCTAGCTCTGATCGCGTTTTATCCACTAACAGTTGTCGAAGACTTTGGATGGCGAAAACCATTAGTCGGATCCGTCCTTGGAATAGAGTGTCTTCTGGGAATTCTGGCATCTCTCTACCCAAAGAGATGTTCAAGAGTCTTTGCAGGAAAGAATGAAAAACCTGAAACCTTCATTGAACATAATCTAGAAAAAGAAACAGTGTCTATTCGTGGGCACCATCCGGATTGCGGAAATTACTCTGCCCATGTTTTTCAAATAATTGGCAAGTACTATTGTGTTGGTTGTACAGGGCTCTTCTTAGGAGCAGTAGCAACTCTAGTTGGCATGATTCCATATTTCTTTAGTAATTTATCTTACGGACCAAACCTTTTAGTCTTCTTGTTTGGTCTTGTTGGAATCTCTTTAGGACTGTTTCAATTTCACATACTTGATCCTCAAGTGAAGTTTGTACGTTTACTCACAAATGCTTTCTTCGTCATCGGAACGTTTCTAGCGCTGGTGGGTATCGATGGAATAGCTCAAAATACGTTCGTCGACTTGTTCTTGATCAGTTTAAGCTTCTTCTGGATTTACACTCGAATTGTACTTTCTGATTGGAATCATAGAAAGATATGTGTCTCTTGTGGTGTGGATTCGTGTGAGTACAAGCGTGTGTCATACAAGGTTTTCAATTGATCAGTCATTCGACTTTTTTACAGATATGGGAGGATTTCTGTTTCAATGAAATGGAAATTCTCCGCAACACGCTCTTTACCTCTTATTATTTCTCCATGTCCGGGAAGCAAAAGCTCAACATCCAGCTTCGATGTACGTCCTATGGATCGTCTTAGCAGGTTTAGATCTCCCCCTAGGTCCGTTCTTCCAACTCCGTGAGGAAATATTAGGTCCCCGCAGATCAGAGCCTTCTTGTCTGGCCAGTATATGCATATGCTCTCTGGAGTGTGACCAGGTGTGTGAAGAATCTCTAAGGCTGTGTTGTTGAGCTCCAGCTTCTCAGTGATAACTGGGGTCGTTTTCAACCCCTGAGGGAGGTATTTTTTCGCTTTGTCATAGACCATGAACTTTGCATTAGAGACTTCCACGAATGCTTCATTGGCTTGGCGGTGGTCTGGATGGAAGTGCGTATTCGTTATGATGTCTACATCTCTAGCGTCTATTCCGTCTTTCTGCATCTCTCTCAATAGGTCTGGAAGAAATATCTTCAGTCCAGGGTCCACTAGAACAATCTTTTCGTCCCTGAGGACATAGGTGTTGCAGTCTGGGAGGAGTGACCTAGGGTCGAAGCGGTCGCCCTTATAGAAGTAGAGGCCTTCTGCTAGCTTCATATGTTTAAGTACTTTACACAGTTGCCTTAAAACTATCATGCGCGGTTCTTGGATCATGGTCTTGGTTATGAAGTCCGTGTAGACGGGAATTATTATAAGCGGTGTCTAACATATTCCAGAATAGGTGTAGTTATGATCGCCAAGGCTAGAACTTTTATGACAGTTTTTATCCTGTTCTTTGGAGTTCTCATCCTTTCAGGTATGATTCTCTCCTCACTTGGCCCAGCTACGTACGATAGGGCCTATCAAGAGGAGCATAAGGTGATAAAGCCCTATTCAGAGGAGACGATTCCTGAGACTTTGGTTAGGATCTATCCCAACGACTATTACCTATTCACAGTACACATCGATGTGGAAGGAAAAGACGATTTGAACGCGACCGTTTATTTTCAAAGTGATGGCACATTTCACATATACGTCTTCGATCTCGAAAATCTTGATAAATGGAAGGCCCATAAGTCTTACAGCTACTACTTAGATCAGGATCGTCCAGGACCAAACCCGGAGATCTGGGGTAGCGTCTGGGCAGAGGAGAGCTTCCTACCAAAGAAGTCGAAGGACTACTATGTTGTCTTCGAGAATACGAGAGATGGCGACACCCATCTGAGAGTAAGAATGAGCTTGGTT
>Ga0116202_10000476_pt1 | contig 22213 bp, 24 predicted proteins | sample LakKivw325mmetaG_FD_94479 | JGI IMG/M metagenome (GOLD analysis project Ga0116202, IMG submission 94479) | Anoxic lake water microbial communities from Lake Kivu, Rwanda to study Microbial Dark Matter (Phase II) - Lake Kivu water 325m metaG | ecosystem: Environmental > Aquatic > Freshwater >... | reverse complement strand
TTACGTAGCCTTGAGCACCGGCGAGAAAGATGCGCGTTCCCACACCGATGTAATCGAAATTGGGATCGTTGGAGAGCGGCGAGAGCACTCCAGCCCCGCTGTAGTGGATGTTCCCATAACGGGGAAGCAAAGTGCCCATGTAGGTATGCAGCGTCCGGTCCGAGGAGTTGGTGGCCGCATTGTAGCGCTGATACGCATTGCGCGGGTTCACCATAATGGCCTGATTGAAATCGTCCAGGCGCAGCGCTGTCTCCAGCTCCATCTGAGGATAGCAGTCAGTGCCGGCCCCTTGGGCCTCAACTTCCACCTGTTTTCCCGCCACCAGATCTTCAATAACGTGGGCACCACCGTATTCAATCCCCCTGTCCTCGGAGGGCTGCGTCGCACCAAGGAAAATATCCACTGCTGCCACCCCCCCGTAGGCCTCCACCTTATTAAGCCAGGCTTTGAGAATTTTTATAGGCGGATCGCTGTGGCCCAGGTTGAGAAATACCCCGGAGGAGCACATTGCCCCGAAAGTTCCAGTAGTTACCACATCCACCTCGCGCACGGCTCCGGCGGGACCAAGCTCGTCCACCAGATCGGGCATCTCCTCTGCGGTTACGACGCGGGCCGAGCCGTCGCGAATGCGTTCGTTGATCTCCGATAACGACTTCTCTTGCACAATGGCTCGGAAGTCGGCAATCCGATAAAAACCTGTTGGGGGCCTGTCCAACAACGTTATCTTCATTAACCAGAATTGGGCTTTCAGATGCCAGGCAAGAGGATTGTTCTCACCAGCGATGCCACCATGATGAGCAGCTACAACGGAGGAGTGTTGCTGGGCTTTGCCGCCATAATGCCCAAGTCGGTTATGCCTGACTGGATCTTCCGGCCGCTCTTCTGCCCGCCTGCCCCCGCGGGAGAGGATGGCTCCGCAATTATCGCACCCTGTGGCATGAGAAAGGTCGAAGCCGCCCTCCTGGAGTCGGGCTTCGGCAGAGAAGAGGTCATGGTGGCTCATCCTGATCACCTGGACAAAGCCATCGGTCCGGACACAAAGATCGTAGGGATAACCCATGACGACCCCATGGGAAAGATCGCGCAAAGAGAGCTGGAGGATATCATTGACCGCGGGCCTCCTCACAACCGCTCCAAGTTTCTGGCTCTTGTCCGCCATCCACTCATCAGAAAGCATCGGCCGACGATAGTTGTGGGAGGTAACGGGGCATGGGAGCTGATGGGCGAAAAGGTGGGCGCTGACCATATCTTCCTCGGCGAAGGTGAGAGCGATTTTCCCGAGGTCTGCCGCAGGATCATTCAAGGCGAAATTGTACCTCCCGTGATCCGTGGAAGGGTGGTTCCCGGAGATCAGATTCCCATAAACCGTGGAGCCACCATCGCAGGCATCGTGGAGATTGGCAGAGGCTGCTGGAGAGGGTGCGCCTTCTGCTCGCCTACCATGCGCACCCTCAGGCACCGGCCACTGGAAAATATCCTGGCGGATGCACGCGTGAACCTGCAGAACGGCCAGATGGATATCCTGCTCCACTCTGAGGACGTCTTCACCTACGGCTCTTCGGGCATGAAGCCCGATGAAGAGAAAGTGCTGGAGCTGATGAGAAGTGTGAAGCAGCTCGGCCCTCGCTCCATAGATGTTTCCCACCTCAGCCTGGCCACGGTCCACCAGAACCAGGACCTGCTTCGCAAGGTCTCTGAAGCCGCAGGCGTCGGCTCCGACCAGAAGTACATGTCCGCCTGGATCGGCATTGAGACCGGAAGCTGCCGCATACTGAAGATGCATATGCCGCGCAAAGCTCTGCCATCTGAGATCGAGCAGTGGCCGGAGATGGTCAGGGATTGTTACCGCCTCTTCGATGAGGAGGCGTGGCTGCCTGTGGCGAGCCTGGTCCTGGGCCTGCCGGGAGAGACCGCTCAGGATATCATCCAGACCATAGAGCTGGTGGAGTCCCTGAAAGACTACACGGGGCTCATGCTTCCCTTGTTCTTCACAACTATTGCCGACACAAAGCTCGGAGGCATAAGGGGCTTTAGTAAGGAAAGCGCTCTTCCAGAGCACTGGCAGCTGGTGGGACTGTGTCTGGAATATAACCTGCAACACCTCAAGAGACTGCATAGCCTCTACAGCGAGCGGATGACTGCTGGGCCAATGGTTCATGCTGCCCTGACGGGCATAAACCTGTTAGCAGATAGGGTTCTGAACAAATACCTGAAGAGAATGAAAAGAGGCGAACCGCCAAACTGACTTACGACTGCTACAACATTGATATGGCACCGGCAGCAATATCAAAACAGGCTTTTTAATATTAATATTTGGATTTTTAATATCCGTGACGTCAATAATTCTCCAGCACCGACCTCACGACCCCTTTGTGGTCGCCTTTGAGGGAGTAAACGTTGTGGTCCCCAGAAACGTCGATGCTCAAGATTCCCAGGCGTGTGTTCATGAGCCCAACCATAGCCGAGACTCCGCGGTAACTGACGTCGAAACCCTCTCTCGCCAGGTAAGTGAAGACATCCTCTGTGGTGTAAGCTCCATCGCTCAAAAACAGCTTCAAGACAGCCTTTCGGATACCTATGCCGTCCCGCTTAAGGTAATTTCTGAGCCTCTCCTGGATTCGTTCTTCAGCGTTCTCCATCCGGCAAAATCACCGCCCCTTAGCAATGAATTTAAGGATTATAAATGTATTCTCTCTACAACTAGCCCATCCTCTAAGGGGAATCTTTCAATAACTGAAATAATACAATCTATGCTTTTTAACTCTTTCGAAATATCTTCCAAGATTGGTGCAGCGATATCAATTTCATCTTCCCGCAGTGAATACATCTCCTCGGGAACCTCCAGCTCCTCCAGAAGCTGCAGAGCCAAACTCAGGTCGCCTTCAATGACGCCGTGAATTATCGTGCCTTCCTCGCTGACATAATCAAACGGACGCGCCGTCCGCTCGGCGCGCCGCTTCATCCGTTCCCGCAGCTGTACCGCATCTTTAAAACGGGAAGGGCAGTAGTGTGCTTTTACGTCCTCCAAAAGGAAGTGCTCGGTGGCGATCTCTCTGCTTCCTTCAGCTCCGCAGCCTAGATCAAGAGGCCGGAAGCCCGATGCTGTCAGCCCGGCAAAGTTGGTCTCGGAGAACTCCAGCTCATTGAGGTTCAGGAAGGCGTCCGCCGCTGCAACGGCCTGCACGATCTTCGGAGCCGCTTCCAGGGCTGGTATTTCTACACCAGCTTCAAGGCCCAGGGACTTCGCCCCCTGCAGAGCCTCTTTCAACCCTACGGGATTGGACCACTGTGAATGTGGAGGGTGAAATCGAATCTCGTCCAGGCCTGCGGCCTTTAGCTTCTCAAGAACCTCCCGCTCAGGAAGAAGACCGGTGTAGAGGTGAATGTGGTGCTCCGGCCCAAACTCGCGCTTCAAGGCACGCAGGCATTGCAGGACATAGTCCAATTTCAGAAGCGGCTCGCCGCCCGTAATGCCCGTCCCCAGAGCTCCCATGGCTCTGCCTTCGGCCAAGATATCCTCTATCTGCTTCACGGTCTGCTCATTCGCAAATACTGCATCATGGCCGCGCCTCTCCTCAGAGAGCGGACAGTAAAAACAGCTGCGCTCGCATCTGCCCGTGACAAAGAGCACCAGACCCGCGCCCTGCCGGCAGATCTGGCAGCCTCGCGGCAGGTAATTGTAAACCGAGCCAACAAAATCCGATTGCCACTCAACCATTCCAGAGAAAGCTGATGCCCTAGATTAATTAATTTTGTGTCTCTTTGCACCTACAAGCCAATGGTGAGACAGCATCATCAAAACGGTTATCAGAGAGAAGAGGCATTGATCATTCAGAGAAAGAATATAATTTAAAATATATTAGGATGGTTGTTTGTGAGAGAATATCTCCTCGGAAACGTGGCGATTGCCAAAGGCTTTATGGAGGCTGGGATCGGGCTTGCTGCCGGCTATCCCGGCACACCCTCCTCGGAGATCATCGAAACTCTTGCGGATCTCAGAGGCGACCTGCCGCTGCACGTGGAATGGTCCGTGAACGAAAAAGTCGCACTGGAGGTTGCCGCGGGAGCCTCCTGGACCGACGTTCGTGCTGCAGCGACGATGAAGCATGTGGGGCTGAACGTGGCTGCAGATCCCTTTATGACCCTGGCATATTTAGGCATAGGCGCTGGGCTGGTGGTGGTATGTGCGGATGATCCCTTCTGCCATTCATCCCAGAACGAGCAGGACTCCCGGCGCTACTCAGAGTTCGCCTCCGTACCCTGCCTGGATCCGGCGGACCCAAAGGAAGCAAAGGATATGGCAGTTTATGGTTTTGAGCTATCCGAGAAGTTCAACATTCCCGTGATGCTCAGGCCCACGACGCGGGTCTCCCATGCCCGCGCGGATGTGGAGCCAGGAGTTGCCCGGCCCTGCGGCGGACGGCGACAGTTCACCAAGAGCCCCGGGCAAAGGGTAGCTCTGCCTGTGCATGCCAGGCCGCTCCATACCGAGCTGACCAAAAAGCGGTCGGCGATTGAGGAAGAGCTGCAATCTGCACCCTGGAACAGGCTGGAGCTGAAGGGCGAATCTGGAATCATTGCCGCGGGAATATCGGGGCTCTATGCCGAAGAAGCCATCCAAGATCTGGATCTGGAGGATATGTCTTTACTGCGAATTGGAACCTATCCGGTGCCCTCCAGAATGATCAGCCAGCTATTGGAGCATGTCTCCCGGGTCATGGTTGTGGAGGAGCTGGAGCCCGTTGTGGAGGAGCAGGTGGAAAGGCTAGCGAGGAAGGTCAATCCAGCTGTGGAGATCCTGGGAAAAGATGGGTCCATACCCCGCGAAGGCGAGCTGGACTTTCTCACGGTCAGGAATGCCGTGGCTCGCCTTCTGGGACGATCGGAAAAACCCGCTTTGCGCGTTGCCGCAGCAGAAAAGATCCTGCCACCCAGGCCCCCAGCACTCTGCCCAGGCTGCAGCCATCGTGCCACCTACTACGCCATGCGCAAGGCCTTCGGCAAGAAGGCCGTCTATCCTAGCGACATCGGCTGCTACACCATGGCCGTCGGCATGGGAACGGTGGACACTTGCCTCTGCATGGGTTCAGGCATCACCCTGGCCAGCGGCATCAGGTTCGGAGGCGAGACAGAAGGCATCTGCTGCAGCCTGGGGGACTCGACATTCCTGCATGGAGGCATGACCGGCCTCTTGAACGCGGCCTATAACAAGGCCAGGATCACGGTGACCATTCTGGACAACTCCACCACAGCCATGACCGGCCACCAGCCGCATCCTGGAACAGGCGTGACGGCCACGGGCGAATCAACGGTTCAGGTCTCCCTGGAGGCCCTGGCCAAAGCCTTGGGCGCGGGCCTGGTGAAAACGGTTGACCCATACGATCTGGATAAGGCCATAGAAGGTTTCCAAAAAGCGAAGGAGTTTCCAGGACTCTCCGTAGTCATCGCCCGGCAGCCCTGTGTCATAAAAGCGCGAAGAAGCGGAGCTGGCCGCAAGAGCTTCGCTGTGGGAGAGGACTGTGCAGGATGCCGGGTTTGCGTGGACTTCGGTTGCCCAGCCATTGAGTTTGAGGGCGAGAAAGCCAGGATCAACGCACTCTGCACTGGCTGCGGAGTGTGTGCCAAGATATGCCCGAGCGCTGTTATCCAGGAGGTGAGAAAATGAAGACATCGGAATGCGATATAGTAATAGTAGGAGTGGGCGGCCAGGGAGTAATTCTGATCTCCGATGTGATAGGCCGCGCTGCGGTCAAATCCGGCAAACCCGTGCGCGGAGCGGAGACGCACGGCATGGCTCAGCGAGGAGGTAGCGTGATCAACCATACCCGCATCGGATGCCGCTTCAGCCCCATGGTTGCCGTCGGCAGAGCCGATGTGCTTTTGGCTCTGGAGCCAGCTGAGGCCTTGCGCTTTGCCCACTTTCTCTCGCCGGAAGGCGTTGCCCTTGTGAATACTACGCCAGTGCTGCCCGTGACTGTGACCACAGGCAAGGCTAGATACCCGGCCATGGAGGAGATCCTTGCGCCTCTGCGTAATATCTGCAAGGCGGTAGTTCCCATGGATGCTACCGCTATCGCTAAGCAGGCGGGCACGGTTCAGGCCATGAATGTAGTAATGCTCGGTGCCCTCTCCGGGCATATTCCACTGTCTGAGGATATCCTGCTTGCAGCTTTGGCCGAGGTGGTGCCGCCAAGATATCTGGAAGCCAACCAAAAGGCCTTCGCCCTAGGAAAGGCTGAAGTAGAATAGCTCCCAAGAACAAAATATGGAAGAAGAAAAGAAGGCAGAAGTGAAAAAGACAGAAGAGAAGAATACAGAAGGGCAGGCCCCCATAATCACCCGCTCCATGATGGAAGAGACCTGTCCAACCTGTGGAGCAGAAGCTCCTTCCATGCCCGCGGTGCTTCCTGACCCGAACTGGTCGACGGAGAAGCTCATCGAGGCCACGAAGGATAAACACATGCTGGTTCGCTCCAACGCCATCATCCTCCTCTCCAAGCGCGATCCCTCTGAGGCCCTGGAAGCGCTCATCGAGGCTCTGAAGGATGAGGAGTATCTGGTCAAGAGCAATGCTATGGTGAGCATCGCGGCTTATGGAAAACAGGTCTCAGATCGCATGATTCAGGCTCTCAACGACGCAGACAAGGACGTGCGCGCCGGCGCTGCTTGGGTAATGGGCGAATTGAAAGACAGCAGGGCCATTGAGGCTCTGGAGAAGGTTGCTAAGGATGATTATCCTCTAGCCAGGATCCAGGCCAAAGCCTCCCTGTTGGCCATGGGCAGGGGGCCAAAAAAGGAAGAGGCTAAAGAGGAAACCAAAGAGGAAAAGACGGCGTAGAGGTCTCGCCTATTTGGACTTTTTTTGAATTCGCAACAATCATCGGCCAAGATGCCTCTACTGATCCAGCCATTTCCGGCAGAAAGTCTCAAGGTAAGGGCGGAATGCTCTTTTTAAGTTGGAGGGTCGAGAAGGGGCTGTTGGCAATACGGGATTTATGATTGCCGCCGAAAATAGCCCTGGATCAAGGAGCCTCAGAGCCGATACGACAGATAAAGAGATCCAGGCTGATTCCTGGGCCGAGAGGCAGAGCCATCTAGCGCGTAATCTAGCAAAAAGGATGGAACGGAACCCGGCAAATTATATCAAGGGGAAGTGCCTTTTAATAAATATGGATGATGCAGTGGGCGGCAGCGTCTATAATATCATCGAGGTGGTTGGGTCCTCATCAAAAAGCTGGGAGGAGGCGATCAAAAATGCAGTGGACACCGCCTGTGAGAGACTAACTAACCTTAGGATCGCTGAAATCGTTGAGTTGGATACGAAGCTGTCCGAAGGAAATGCGATAGCGTTCCGGGCCAGGGTCAGGCTTTCCTTCAAGCATGAGATTGAGCCGGAGACGCTTTAGAGACCTTCATCCTTGCAGGAGAGTGGAAAGACCGCACCCAAGGCTATTTTGGCCATCCCACATCCTGACGGGTACGATCTCTGTATTCCGATTTGCTCTGATCGTTAAATACAAATCCCAATCTCGCCCAATTAGTTAAGAAAGATCATTCCGAGACACTAGGACTGAGCCAGCCCTGGCAGGGTGATTGAATGACCGATACAGAAGAGTTGGAGAAGATGAAGATCATAGATCTGGAGAAGCGCAAACAGGCCCTGGCAGACTATCTAGAGATCGATCCCAGGGAGATAACCGTTTGCTCTGCCCGAATAAACGATATCGCAACCTTTCAGGCGAAGAGGATGCTCTACCTGGTGGGCAAAGAGGAAGAAGTCGAAGCCGGCATTCGCGGGTATTATGAGCATAACCTCGGGGATCTCGACTCAGCATTTATCGGCAAGACCGCCCGTCTCTCGGCAGGAGATGCCGAGCTTGTTGACAGGCTTTGTGAGATACTAGATGAGGACATCGAGACGGATATCCTCAACGATGCCCTTCTCGGCATAGTCAAAAAGTGCGGAGATGTTGAGAGCTTGGTCGACGCAGCCATAGCTGAGGTTAAAAGAGGCGAGTTTCTGGCCCTAGACGGCAAAGAGAATGCCTTCGGAGATTATTTAATCTACAAGTTCAGGGAAGGACAGTGCTCTGATTTCGACTATTGATGCAGAAGCGTGTGGAGAAGAAAAGTGCACGACTCACAGATAATTCAGGACTCATCTCTATCACCAATGTTTTTTTAAAAAAATATAATAAACAGAGTTCTGACATTAACATTTTTCATGTTATTTATTTTTTAAATTACTACCATTATTATCATCTCACAAACATCAGCAAGTTCTAATCGTTAACGCTGGTCCATAGAGCCATCGTCGGGCAGTCTTTAATAATAGATCAGCCAGAAGTGGCTCTGTGGCCGGTGACGACGAGGAGGATTTGCAGAAAGTCGAAAAAATAGTTGTCGCCATGATGACTGCCAGAGATCTTGTGCGGCGAGGGGAGTTGATGGAAGGCTACGAAGCATCCCTCAGTGGAATCAGGGTTTACGTGGGGAGATACTTCGGGCCGATGGTATCATCTGAGCCAGAGGCGGAGCGTGCGTGCGGCGCGTTCATCCGATCGGTTCCCGTCCTGCCCTACATCGTCTCCTTCAAGGTAGGAAGAATACCTGCCAAGAAGAGACCGCTCCTCTCCATTATGTGCACGCTCGGCATTGGCGATATTATTGCTCGGTGCTCTTCAGGTTCTGACGAGATACGAGGTTTGGCAAGGGACTTCAATCTTGGCCGGAGGCCGAACAGCGAGAGCGCTGAGAGAATCCGCCGCATCGAGCAAAAATTTGCAGAATGGAATGTGAATATGGACATCTACAGTTTCACAGAGCTTTATTATATCGTCCTTTCACTGCCTGTAGAGAAAAGATCTGGCTTGATGAAGAGATTTGATGATGATGATAGCTAATTTGCAGATGGCTCGTCTCCCCAGGCCTCAACGCTCTTCAGGCTGTTGTCAAGATCCTGGCTATCAAAGATGACCTGCTCGAAGACAACCTCGTCCTCTACGACCTTTGCCGTGACTCCGTAGCTCGCCTCCATCTCTTCAAATATATCTTCGTCCAGTTCCAGGCCGTGTTCGAGCTCAAAGCCCTCTACCTCCTCCAGAGAGAAGCCTTGATCCGCGGCAACCTTTGCCTTGATCTCCTCGAAATCCCCGGCGCTCTCGGCTGCTAGTAGAGAAATTCTGTAACCCTCAATCTTGTCATCAACGAACTCTATCTTGACGAGGAAATTCCAAAGGCCGTCTCCTATCTCCATTAACCCTTTGCGCTTCAGGTCCTCCACAAAAGCTTTCGAGAGCTTGAGATGGTCTGCAATCTGGCGCATAGCCTCAAAAAGCGATCCGTGGACTATAACCACATTGTCGATGATTTCATTCCAGAGATCATAGGTAAGACTGTACAAGACAATGCTCCTGACAGGATTGGCTTTGATCGTGGCTGTTTATGGTGGAGCCAATGGATTATTCAATATTTCGTTCCTCGGCCCAAAGCATTGTTATTCACGGCCTCTTAGCTTTTTGAGATCCGATACAAAATCCGTCATGAGATTCCCGTTTCTCAAGACCGCAGCTGGATGATAGGTTATCAGAAAGCGATCCTGCAATACCTGGCCGCGCAGAGATGTGACGCCCTGTATCCCAAGAACAGCCTGTGTTGCTACATTTCCCATCAGGCATACGACTCGGGGACCGAGCATCTTCATCTGGGCTTCCAGATAGGGGTGACAGGCTTCTATTTCATAGTGCTTGGGCTTTCTGTTGTCAGGGGGTCGGCATTTGATCACGCTGGTTATGAAGACCTCAGATCTCTTCAAACCCGCCGCTTCCAGCGCAACATCCAGCAGACGTCCCGCTCTGCCCACAAAGGGCCTGCCTGTGAGATCCTCCTCCCTGCCGGGAGCCTCCCCCACCAGCATGATCTCTACCGGGCAGGGGCCTTCGCCAGGCACCGCCTTGATGCGGTTTAAGGTCAGATCACAGAGCTGGCATTCGCGAATTTTCTCATGGAGAAGATCTAGGTCCATGAGAATCGCTTTCTCCTTTTCATCATGAAAATCTTTCTCTAAAAGAGGACGAAAGGTTCTTATTCGCTAAAAACCTCTAGCCACAGAAGGAGGGTGCTGATGCAGTTCGCAGAGTGGACCTATCCCCTGAGAAAGTTCGACGACATATACTACACCATTGAGAGGATCGTTTATGGCAAAGGTGAGCTGAAGGGCTTTACAACAGAGGACATTTACAACAATCTGCGGGATAAACGGTTCTTCAAGGATATCCAGGACCTAAACAGATTTCTATTGGAGAACGGCAGGAAATACAAGATCCGCAAGATTGATGATACCTGGGAGCGCTATTGGTAGCGCTTCAATGAACCTTTTCTGCAAAGTAGAGATTTCTTTCATCTATTCCCAGTTCCACGAACCTGCCAGTAGCCAAAATGCTGTGGCTGTGCTTGAGCGGAGCAACCCTGGTCCCAGGTGCCACCACTGACTCGGCAGGCAGCAAGACGTTCTCCCCGATCACAGGTATGCGACTGTCTCCGGCTCCGTTGGCGCCCAAAATGCTATGCTCATCAATGGTGGAGTGGCGGCCTATTATGGCGCGACGAATGGTGACCTTGTGCTGGATATCGGCGAAGCTCATGACCATGCTATCTCTGATCTCCACATCGCGCTCGATCAGACTGGTGTGGCCGATGTGAGAGTTCTCGATGACCACGCCCCTCTCGATGCGGCAGTTCCTTCCGATGGAAACATTTCCCTTCAGCACGATATCACCCGATTTTAGGTAATCCTCAATCTTGCCGAGGGTGGATGGATGGATCCACTGATTAGGGCGATAGTGGTATTTGCGGTCGAAGTGCCTAACCCGGCCGAATAGACAGTCCATGGCCGCCTGGAGCAGCCTCTCCGGCGTACCTATGTCGATCCAGTAGCCCGAAATAGGATAGCCATAAACAGAATAGCCGTTCTCCGTCAGGTAAGGTATCAGGTCGCCACCGATGTCCCGGCCCTTGTCGCCCATCGTCTGCAGCACATCGCGAATCTCGGGCGAGAACAGGTAGAATGCGGTGTTGATCATGCGGCTGGGCTCGCTTCCTTTCTTCGGCTTTTCCACGAAACCACGAATACGCATATCCGCATCCAACCGCGCTACACCATACTGGGAGATGTTCTCCTCCGGCCCCAGCTCCTTCAGAGCCACGGTGAGGATGGGCTTATGGGCATGATGAAACTCGACGAATCTCTGCAGGTCTATATCGATGAGGTTGTCGCCCGAGACCACGAGGAGGTCGTCGTTGACATCGTAGTAATTCATGCAGTAGCGCAGCGAATCGGCGCTGCCTTTGTCGTCGTAGAGCGGCTGGTAGCAGAAGTCCTCGTGGTCGGTGATGCCTAGGCGCTTGAAGAAGCCCTCGCCGGCTTTGAAGTAGTTGCTCAGGTTGAGGGTATTGCTCGCGCCCTTGCTGCCGAGGATGAATCTTCGGCAGCCCTGGCTGGCCAGGACACGAAAGAGAATGGCTATGATGGCCGTATCGCACAGCTCCACCAGCGGCTTGGGCTGCTCCAGGGTGAGGGGATACAGGCGTGTTCCTGAGCCACCTACCGTAGCGAGGACCTGGGGAAACATGGCTACAGATTAGGGTTGCAACAAATCTTAAGCCTGTCGCTTCGCTAATAGCCACGCATGATCTTCAGGATGATTCTGGCGATCATGAAGGCGAGCAAGAAGAGCACGACGTAGAAGATTATGGTGGCGATCTCCATGGTCGATGCACAGGCCGTGCTGGTTTATATCTTTGACTGAAAAAGCGGAAATCCATCATCCTCAGGTTCATACCCAAAGAGTCAAAGCGGAGGTTTCCAAATGTTCGTGATGCGCCTAGCTCCTCGACATAAAATTCTTGCGGCCAGAAGGATTTTATTCTAACGCTGATGATGAATATTATTATGGGAACTGATGCCAAAAAGGCTAATGCCGATTCCATCATACGAGATGCGCTTCGTCGGGAGCTTGCTCTTTTTGAGGCAAGGGAAAGGCTAGCCTGCTCTGAGGTGGAGGAGATGGAACATAAGCACGGCATGACCTCCCATGCTTTTATGGACAAATTTGAAAGTGGTGCTCTCGGAGACGACCAGGACTACTTCGTGTGGTGGAGTCTGATTCGCGGCCTTGAGGCGGTAAGAGAGCGAAAGGATAAGATAAAAGAGATGCTCGCCTCTTGATCTCCGAATATTTCCAGAAGGTGGAAAAGAAGACCTCAGAAGTGAGGATAATAGCCGAAAAAGCCATCGAATTTAGGGAGTTTGATATCGATGAGGGCTTTGTAAAAGGCAAGATTCTTTTTATCGATGGCTCAACTCTTGAATTCATGGAATACTTAAATGGAGAAGCCCGTCTCAAGTACAGATTTCACTACATGAATGCGAAAGGCGCCTTGATTTTCAGGTACGACAATGCACCTCACTTTAAGGTCTCCTCATTTCCTGACCACAAACATACTTCAAAGGATGTGACGGAATCCTCGCCGCGGGGATTGCTTAGTGTGATTGATGAGATCGAGGAGATAGTTTCAGGCAGAACTTGGCGCTAGGAAATCGTTTTTCTTACTCACAAATCCACCAACGGAGCCAAAATCGCTTCCATTTATCCATCGTCCAGCTGGCATGGCCCCGTCGATTTTTGCATCAGCCGCATTGTTTTCCTTCATGGCCACGATCACCAACTGGCAGGCAGCCTGAGGGCGTCGAAGGAGAGCCGCCTGCCACTGCAGTACAACAGCTGCTTTTCGCTAGACACTGTAGCTGCATACGTAGAAGTCACAAACCTTCTTCGGGATGCCTCGAAAGACTCGCGTCTTGTTTGATATAAAAGTAACAGGGCTTGCCCTCCTTGTAGGCCGCAGCCCAAGGAATGTCCTTGTACAAGAGGTTGTCTCTCGCAACAGGATAGCGGGTGATGAGCTGTGCGGCCAGTGGCGATTCCTGCAGGCGAGTCACGACAACATAGCGAGCAGGGGGAAGCTGGCTGTGAACGAGGACAGCACGCCACACACAAAAGATTGATCATCCAGAACTGCCCCTACCTGTGAGGAATAGGTGGGTGCCATGAATCAGACCGAAGCCATCGAGAGGGCAAAGGATCATTTCGCCAAGCTTCTGGAATCTCAGCTCAAACGCGTGGAGCAGATGAAGGCGGGAGAGGACTGGGCTGACTACAGCAAGCTGAAGCCGATAGTAGTAGGAGTAGTAGGCGGCGACGGCATAGGACCCTACATCACCAAAGAGGCCGTGCGCGTTCTGGAATACCTGCTCCAGAAAGAGATCGCCGAAGGTAAGGTTCAGCTTCGGGACATCCCTGGCCTGACCATCGAAGAAAGGGTTAAGGTCATGAAAGCCCTACCAGAGGACGCTCTGGAGGCCCTGAAGCAGTGCCACGTAATCCTCAAGGGCCCCCTGACCACGCCCAAGAAGGGCGATCCCTGGCCAAACCTGGAGAGCGCCAACGTCTCCATGCGCCGCGAGCTGGACCTCTTCGCCAACGTCCGGCCTGTGAAGGTTCCAGAGCAGGGCATCGACTGGATCTTCTACAGGGAGAACACGGAAGGAGAGTACGTCCTGGGCAGCATGGGCTTCAACGTAACTAGCGATCTGGCGGTGGACTTCAAGGTGATCACAACACCAGGTGCAGAGCGCATCGTGCGCCTTGCTTTTGAGTATGCCAAAAAGAACGGCATCGGGCGCGTTTCGGCAGTCACCAAGGCCAATGTCATCAAGACTACCGACGGAAAATTCCTGGAGACCGCCAGGCGCGTGGCCAAGGACTACCCTGACATCCAGTTCGACGACTGGTTCGTGGACATCATGGCAGCCAAGCTGGTGGACGAGAAGCGCAGAAGGGACTTCAAAGTTATCGTGCTTCCCAATCTCTACGGAGACATCCTCACCGACGAGGCTGCAGAGTTCCAGGGCGGCGTGGGAACGGCCGGAAGCGCCAACATCGGCAAGAGGTACGCCATGTTCGAGGCCATCCACGGCTCCGCTCCCAGGATGGTGCAGGAGGGGCGGGCTGAGTATGCCGATCCATCCAGCATGATGCGCGCTGCTGTCATGCTCCTTCGCCACATCGGCTTTGTGGACCAGGCCCAACGGTTCGAGATGGCCCTGGACATCTGCGGCCAGTTTGAGAAGAAGGTCTGCCTCACTGGCCGCGCCGGCGGCGCCAGCGGTGCCGAGTTTGCAGACTACGTGATGAAGACCTTGAAGGACCAGAACCTGGAGAGCCGCTGGAAGAGCTTGCGTAAGATAGAAGCAAAATAGCAGTAAAGAGAGTAAAGCTTTAGTCGAATAAAACCACTGGAATATTGTGGAAAACCTGGCAAAGGCATTTCTAACGCTTCGTGGGGAGGATTTCTCTCTGCTTGGCGCCATTGAGTCCGGGATGAGGGACCACGAGTGGGTTCCTCTCCCGGAGATCTCGCGGCTCTCCGGCCTGTCGGCCCGCAAGGCCGGGTACAGGCTGGGCCTCCTCTTCGAGCAAAAGCTAGTCAGTCGGGAGACCTTACACTATGACGGCTATCAGATAGATTTCGATGCCTACGATCTCCTGGCGCTGTCGGAGTTCGTGAAGCGCGACTACGTTTCGAGCATCGGCGAGCGGATCGGTGTGGGCAAGGAGTCGGTAGTCTACGCCGCAAAAGGCGAGATCGCTCTTGTCATCAAGTTCCACCGACAGGGAAGAGCCAGCTTCAAGCACGTGCGCCGTCTGCGCGATCACCTCACTGATCTGCCCCGCGTCCCGTGGCTTTATGCCGCGTCCTTAGCTGCACGCCATGAGTTCCAGGTCATGCAGAGGCTCTATCCGACAGTCTCCGTACCGAGGCCCGTGGCCCTAAACCGTCATGCTCTGGCCATGGAGTTCGTGGCCGGCAATCAGCTCAACAAAATCACTCTCTCCGACCCAGAGGGCTGCCTGGAGACGATCCTGGAGGACGTGAGGAAGGCCTGGCACCTTGGCATCGTTCATGCCGATCTTTCCGAATTCAACATAATGGCAACCGAAACAGGTCCCAGGATCATCGATTGGCCGCAAGCTGTAGAAAGCACCCATCCCCATGCCCAGGAGCTTCTGGAGAGGGATATCTCCAACATACTTCGCTTCTTTGCCCGCAAGTACAGGCTGGATATGCCACTGGAGACGGCCCTGGAGCGTGCAAGAGGGGCTGGTGCGAGTTGACCATATTCGGTGTGGATATCGCCAGCGGCTCACCCAGCAGCCGCCAGACGCCGAGCTACTCACTCGTTGTTTTGGAAGGAGACGCGACATCCAATTATCACATGATCAGCAGGCACAAGCTGATTCGGCTCATTCGGGAGCGTCATCCGGAGATTGTGGCCATGGATAACGTTCATGAGCTGGCATCCGACCGAAAGGAACTCATCAACCTTATGCGGCGGCTGCCATCCGCAACGAAGCTGGTGCAGGTGACCGGTGGGGATAAAACCGAAGCCCTGGTCAAGGTAGCCCGCTGGCACGGCATCTCCTTTGACCGGACAAAATCCCTGGAAGAGGCAGAGGCCTGCGCAAGGCTGGCGGCCAAAGGCGTCGGAGCAGTTCTGTCGGCCTTCGAGGATCGCACCTGGATTAAGGTGAGCCGAAGGCGTTCACCTGGTCGCGGGGGCTGGAGCCAGAACCGCTACTCTCGCAAGATTCACGGCGCAGTGAAGGGCCTGGCCCGCGAGGTGGAAAGACAACTCCATGAGGCGGGCCTGGAGTACACATCCAGGGCCGTGGAGGGCTTGGGCGGTTATACCAGGGCGGAGTTCATCGTAGAGGCTTCGCGGGATAAGGTGCACATCGATCCCGGCTACTATTGCGATGCCCAGCTCAAGGTGCAGAGCATTGAGCGGCCGGAGCTGCAATTCAAACCCCTCCTGCAAAGAAGAGGATACATCATCTTGGGCCTGGATCCTGGGACGACCACAGGCATAGCGGCAATAAGCCTCAACGGCGAGCTGATAGATCTGGCATCCGCCCGTGCCATGTCCTCTTCTGACGTTATTGAATGGATTGCCGCCCGAGGAAGGCCGCTGGTGGTGGCCACGGACGTCTTCCCCACGCCTGGCGCTGTGGAGAAGGTGAAGCGGGCATTCAATAGCGTACTCTACTCTCCTGGCGCGGATGTTCCTGCGGAAGAGAAGATCGCCCTCGCCAAGGAGTTCGGCTACAGAAATGACCATGAGCGAGATGCATTGGCGGCAGCCGTCAGCGCCTTCAAGAGATACAAGAACAAGTTCCTGCAGGTGGAGAAGAAAGTCCCTGCCGAGATAGATCCCGATGAAGTGAAGGCTCTGGTGGTCAAAGGCTACTCCATCGAGAATGCCATAGCCGAGTTCCTGGAGCCGCCTCTGCCAGTGGCCAGGCCAGCTGCTCCGCCTGAGCCGACAGATGCAGCTCCCGCGGCAGCAGCCCTGCGAGGCCTGAACCTGCAGCTTACAGAACAGGTCAGGACACTGCGTGCTTACGTGGACGAGCTCAAAGCCGACCTGGAGGAGAAGGATGCCGCATTGCGAGGGGCGAGCACCAGGCTGGATAGGCTCAGAGATAAAACCACACGAGAGATCAAGCGCGACCAGGAGATCAAGATTCGAGATAAGGAGATAGAGCGGCTGCGAGCCCTGCTGCGCTCGGAGAGAAAATACATAAAAAAGTTGAAAAAGTATCTGGTGCGCCAGAAGAAAGCAGAGCAAATAGAGGCGCTGAAAGGCTTGCAAAGGCTGAAGCCGCTGGAGGCATTCTCCAAAGAAGCCGTGGCCGTGGCCTCAGATCGCTGGGGCCTGGAAAAAGGAGATCTTGTCCTGCTGGAGAACGCCAGCGGCGGTGGAAGGAATACAGCGGATCTTCTCATAGCCCAGGGTATCGAGGCTGTGATAACGGACAGCGTTATGGCTGTGGCAGTGAAAGAGTACTTCCAGGAAAGCGGCATACCCGTATACTCCAGCAAAGAGCTGCCCGTCCAGAAGATCGATGGTTTGCCCTTTGTCAGGCCGGAGGATTTGGAGGCTGCCAGGGCCAGATGGGCTGAGCAGATGAGAACCCATCAGGCGGAGCGGCAAGCTGAACGCCTGGAAAGCATCATCCAGGAGTACCGAGTAGAAAGAAGGAAAGAGGAGCGGAAGCCGCCGAAACAGGCCTAGTCCCGGAAAACATTTTAAAGTTATTATGTTCACCTAAATCGTTTATGCCTGCTTTTGTTCCTGTAAATGATTTCTAAGGTCTCAAAGCGGCAATAATAACCGTTCAGGTAGACGGTTATCCCCTGGAAATAATGATGTGCCCCAAGATGTTTTTTTTTAAAAAAATAGAAATAATATTTTGTTATTAAACGCCTTTCACCCGTTCAGCTCCGCCAGCCCCTCCGGCCTTTCCATAAGAGCAGTTCCCACCAGCAGCACGTCCGCGCCCGCTCTGGCCATGCGCAAGGCATCCTCGCGGGAGTGAATGCCGCTCTCTGCGACCAGGAAGATGCCCGCCTCCCTGGCCACCGGTGCAAGCTGCTCAAAGGTGCAAAGATCGACCTCCAGAGTCATGAAGTTGCGATTGTTGATGCCTATGATCGTTGCACCGCTCTGCAGAGCTTGCTCCAGCTCTTCAGTCGTGTGCACCTCCACCAGAGGCTCCATTCCCAGGGATCTGGACTTCCGAACCAGGGCCTTCAGATCTATTCCCAGTGCGGCGATGAGCAAAACCAGATCGGCCTTCGCCTCATCGAGCTGCCTTTCGTTGAAGATGAAATCCTTGCGCAGAACTGGAAGCTGGCTGGCCTCTCTGGCCGTCCTCAGGTTGTCTATCGAGCCAAGAAAATGAGTCGGCTCGGTAAGGACGGAGATAGCACAGGCACCACATGACTCGTAGGCTCGGGCAAAGCTTGCCACCTCCTCAGGGAGAAGCGGCCTTCCCAGGATGCGAGGCTTGATCTCCGCGATAATGGGCAAAATCCCCCGCGCACGAAGAGACTTTGCCGAGCCTACCAGGTCCCGGGTTTTGTCAGACTGCCAGGAAGAAGGTCCCGGTCCTCGCTCCCTTGAGGCTTTAAGGATGCCTTCGATCACTGGGTGCATCCCACCACGTCCTCGACCCAGTTGGAGATGATCTTCATTCCCGAGGGCGTAAGCACAGATTCTGGATGGAACTGAACGCCTGAGTGAGGATTGCTCTTATGCCTGATTCCCATGACCACGCCATCCGGGGTGGAGGCGGCTATCACCAGGGAAGGGGCCAGCCGCTCCACAGCCAGAGAATGATAGCGCCCGCCCACTAGCGGGTTCTCCAGGCCGCGGAAGATGCCTTTACCATCGTGCTTTATCTCCGAAGTCTTGCCGTGCAGCGGCCTGGTGTGGGAGATGGTTCCGCCATAGGCCAGGTTCATGGCCTGATGGCCCAGGCAGACGCCCAGGATGGGAGTGCGCTCGAATTTCTTTATGATCTCCAGGCAGCTTCCGATGTCTCTAGGGGTGGCAGGATGGCCTGGTCCGGGCGAGATCACTATTCCTAGAGGTTGCATGTCCTCGACCTCGGAAAGGCGGATCTGGTTGGAGCGAACAGTGGTGTTCTCATAAAACACAGAGACGTAATCCACCAGGTTCCAGACAAACGAATCCTGGTTGTCCACGAAGAGGATTGGTCTCATCAGGCTACCCCCAGAGCGCGTTTCATGGCCGCCATCTTGCGTTCCGTCTCCTGGTACTCTCGCAGAGGGTCGGAGTCGGCCACAATACCTGCTCCTGCCTGAACGGTGGCTACGCCATCCTGCAGGAGGATGCTCCTGATGGCGATGGCGAAGTCCGCGCTTCCGTCAATCGAGAAGTAGCCGATGCCGCCTCCATAAAGGCCCCGGGACTCATCTTCCAGGTCGTCGATGATCTCCATAGCCCGAAGCTTTGGAGCGCCGGAGAGGGTGCCTGCCGGAAAGACAGCTCTTGCCGCATCGAACTGGTCGCATTCCGCACGGAGTTTTCCGACCACGGTGGTCTCAATGTGCTGCACATGAGAGTACTTCAAGACCGACATAAAGTCTTGTACTTCAACGGTTCCCGAGCTGCAGACGGACCGCACATCATTCCTGCCCAGATCGACCAGCATAACGTGTTCAGCCCTCTCTTTCTCGTCCTGCAACATGGCTTTGGACAGAGCCTCGTCCTCTGCGGCCGTCTTTCCCCGAGGGCAAGTGCCGGCGATGGGGTTTACTCTCAGCTCACCTGCGAAGGCGGAAAAGAGCGTCTCAGGCGAGGCGCCCACGATGGAGAGGTCACCGAACTCAAATAGGTAGGTGTAAGGGCTGGGATTAATGCTGCGCAGCCTTCTATAAAGTATGACGGGATTGGTACATTTCACGCGCGCTGACCTGGCCAGCACCACCTGGAAGATATCCCCGTCCTTGATGTGAACTTTGGATCGAAGAACTCCTTCCTGGTATCTGGCCGCGTCTCCCATGCTGATAAGATCTCCTTCCAGCTCTTCGGCCTCGTTGTCCTTGGGGTCTATGCCCTCGATGATCTCGATCAGGTCCGTCTTGGCCCCCGGAAATATGGGAGCTACAGCGAAGTAGACCTTCCTGGTGAGATGGTCGAAGATGAAAGTGCTCTCTGAAACCGCGAATTGAGCATCCGGCGTTGAGGAGCTGGAGCTTCTGCCCAGACGCTCCAAGACCAGGTCATAGGCCAGGTAGCCGATTCCGCCTCCAAAGAAGACCTGGCGGCCGAAGCCATTGGCATCACCGCATCTTTGGCAGGGAACGGCTGCTCGCAGTGCGTCGAATAGGTCAAATCCCTCTTTTATCCTGCCTTCCAGCCTTTTGCCTGACCTTTGAAGATCAATGCAGTTCGAGAGACGCTCCGCCATCTGCTCCAGTCCGCCGTTGAAGAACTCCATCGAAAGCTTGCGGTTCTTGATGGTCACCAGGGCGGATGGATCTGCTCCTACAAAGGAGAAGCGCGCCCTATTGCCTGATTTTTCTACGGATTCCAGAAGGTAAGGGTACCTACGCCCGCGCAGCGCCAGGTAGAGCGAAAGGGGTGCATCAACGCTGACTTTGTCCGAGACATCCAACATGACTGGTTCTAGAGGCATGATCTCACCTGTTCCACAAAGGCTGACATCTTGGCTGGATCTTTTCTGCCGTCCGTTTCCACGCCGCTGGAAACATCCACGGCATAGGGCCTCACCTTTCCGATGGCTTCACGAACGTTAGATGGATTCAACCCACCGGCCAGAATAACAGGGACGTTCAACCTCCTCGCCAGATCTGCGCTCAAGTTCCAATCATGAGTCTCCCCTGAGCCACCCAGCATTCCATCTTTGAAAGTATCCAAAAGGACTGCATCCGCGGCCCTACTTAGCTGGTTGACAGCATCTGACCCGGCTGTGGCCGCAGCTATAATCTTCTGAGGCACTAGGCCTTTCAATTCTCGGATCTCTGCTCCACCAAATAGGCTATGCAACTGCAAGAGATCCGCTTTCGTCTCTCGGGAAAGCCGCACTGCATCGTCCAGATCATGGGGCGAGATCACGGCCACGCTCTTGACAAACACAGGCACTCTTTCAATCAACGCCCCGGCCGCCTTGGCGGAGATGCAGCGGTGCGAGCGCTCTATCTCCACCACGAAACCCACAGCGTCTGCACCCGCAGCTAAAGCGTAGCCCAGATCGAGCTGATCGGTCAGCCCGCAGATCTTGACCCTGGTCAAAGGAACCGCCCCAGCTTCTGTGGATCGCCATTTACGGCCACCATCTTCTTCAGAGTCCCCAGAGCCTTTCCCGAATCAAGGGCTGCCTCGGCCAGCCTCGCACCCTCCTCCAGCGTGGAGGCGCGTCCGGATACGTAGATGGCTGCCCCGGAGTTCATGGCGATGATGTCGCGGGCTGCAGATCGCTCTCCTTTCATCACCTTTACCAGCTTTAAGGCGTTCTCCTCGGGCATTCCTCCGGCGATCGCCTCCGCCTTAGCCAGGCCGTATCCGAAGTCCTCGGGATGAAGCTGGTAGTTTTTCACGGTTCCTTCTTTCAGCTCAGAGACGACGGTCTCGCCTGTGTTCGTGATCTCGTCCATGCCCATGCCGTGTACCACCATGGCCCGGTCGGCTCCCAATATCCGGAGCACATTGGCCAGCTTCTCGCATAGTTTGGGGTCGTAGACTCCCATTACCTGCGCCTTCGCGCCAGCGGGATTGGTCAAGGGGCCGAGGATGTTGAAGACTGTGCGTATTCCCAGTTCCCGCCGCAGCTGACCGACGCGCTTCATGGCCGGGTGAAAGATGGGAGCCAGCATGAATCCAATTCCCAAGGTCTCGATCATGGACTGGACCTCCGCGGGCTGAGGCGAGATGTTCACACCCAGTTCGGAGAGAACATTGGCGCTTCCGCATTTCGAGGATACGGCATAGTTCCCGTGCTTGGCCACGGGCACATCGCAGGCTGCTGTGACGAATGCGGCGGCCGTGCTCACATTGATGGTGTTGGAGGCGTCTCCTCCCGTGCCGCAGGTGTCCACCAGGTTCCCACTTACGCGGGGATTAATGCGGACGGCGGAGCTTCTCATCTTGCTGGCCAGGCCTGCTATTTCGGATGCGGATTCCCCTTTCATACGCAAAGCTATGAGGAGAGCGCCTATCTGGGCGTCCGTCGCAATGTCGAAGATCTCGCCCATGAGAGCCTCGGCCTCCTCGACGCTCAGGTCATGCCCGTCTACTATTTTCTGAAGATAATTCAAAGGAATCACCGATCTAATGTATAAGTTTGTACTATAATGGATAGAAAAATGCATTATATTTAAGGATTATGCACCAGCGTTCACGAACCGCCATTATCGTCGATCAATAAGACGAGGAAAAAATGCAACATGGAGAAACGGAGACTGCATTGTGCAAGTAGTATGTGTTTAGCTACTCAGCTTTAGCCTCAGCATCTGTAGACTATCGAGTCCCTGTTGCGACCATGTAGCCAGCACAGTCATGAGCCTTTCATGGATAGCCGTTCCCTTGCTATTGCGTAAAGTCCCTATGATCTTCCTCTGGACAACATGTTCACGGATCGCCCTTTCAGCTCTGTTATTGGTAGGCTCTATTCCCGGCTGGATGACAAAAGTGAACCAGTACTCAAAGCCGTTGCTAATTTTGCCGATTAGCTTTCTGACCTTCTCGCTGGCATACCCTGCA